>Ga0182024_10004776_pt1 | contig 30825 bp, 33 predicted proteins | sample P32metaG_FD_120480 | JGI IMG/M metagenome (GOLD analysis project Ga0182024, IMG submission 120480) | Permafrost microbial communities from Stordalen Mire, Sweden - P3-2 metaG (Illumina Assembly) | ecosystem: Environmental > Terrestrial > Soil > Wetlands > Permafrost | place: Sweden: Stordalen... | reverse complement strand
TATGCCATCACGGCACACCGCAGCCAAGGCAAGACCGTAGACGCCGTGATCATCTCGGCGGACCAGATGAAGAAGGAGTTGTTCTACGTGGCCGCCTCGCGTGGCCGCGAAGGGCTGACCGTGATCACAGCGGATAAGGAACGCCTTCACGATTCGATTGCTCAGTCCGATGGCCGACAATCTGCCACGGAGTTGGTTCAGAAATCTCGCGCAAATGGAACGGACCAGCCTGCCCATGGCATCCGCCAACAGTTCGCAATCGAGGAGAGCCGCAAGGCGCAACTCGCTCAAGAGTCACAGCACCGTGTCGCGCCGGAAAGGTCGTCTCCTTCGCATAGCGTGGGTATTACCAAGTCTCTTGGCCCACTTGCGGGGCTCATGGGCACCTACATTGCCGGCGACGTACAGCAGCAAATCCCCGATTCGAAGGCCCCGGGATCACCAGCCGAGCCTGAAAAGTTTGTCAAACAATCAACCCCCGAATACAGCATCACGCCGGCCAAAGAGAAGGAAAAAGCACAGGAAGAAGAAATCGCTGAGGACCAAGGTTTCGGCTTTGGGTTTTGAAGCGACGGCCCCCCGTCCGCATACACGGTCAACTTGGCCCGCCGGAACACGACGGACCTTCGCTAGAGCGGGCCACCACGATCCGCGTTCCTACAGGTCAGAGCAGGTGCCCAGCCAGAAGCGCAGACTTTGCGTCTTCCGATCTCGTTCCAATTGAAAATCAATGGAGAATCGTCGAGAAACACAACAGCAGAATCTGCGCAGAAACCAGCCCACCGATATCCCCTGATTTATGCCGCCACCGCCGATAAGAACTGCAGAGCTGATTAACAGGTCCCGCTCGGAAGAACCTGCTTCGCGCCACCCTTTCGGCTTCCTGAATCTCGGCAACAAATATGAGGCACGCCACATCTATAGTCAATTCCTCCCCTCGCAGAGAGTTCCCTCCCGAGGACAGCGGTTCGGTCCGGAAGGACGAGCCTACGCTAATCGATATCAACGAGCTTTCCCGTCGCCTCACTGTCGCCAAGGGTACACTCTACAACTGGGTATACCTGCGCCGCATTCCGTTCTTGAAAGCTGGACGCTGCCTGCGTTTTGACTATAGCCAGGTTTTGGAAACCCTCCGTGAATACCCTATAATCGACACATCGGCAAGCGGTAGAAGGATCATTTAATGAAACTCTACCAGCGAGGCCGGATCTGGTATTTGACGTTTTACGTGCGAGGAAGGCGGGTCCAGGAAAGCACTGGCACCGCGGACCACAGGAAAGCGGAGAAATTCTACGCACGGCGTTTATCCGAAATCGAACGGGGCGAGTATGCCCAATCGGCGAGGGTGACGCTGGCACAGTTCGGGCAGCAGTACATGGATTATGCGAAGGCAAATAAGCGGTCGTGGATCAGAGACGAACAAATCATGACGCATCTGAACCTGGCGCTTGGCACTACCATGTTGTCCGATATTGGCGCATTGCAGATTGAGCGTTACAAGCTTGATCGGCTGAAAGAGTCGGTGAGCCCAGCGACGGTCAATCGGGAAGTGGCGTTGCTGAAGCACATGTTCAATCTGGCCGAACACTGGCAATTGTTCTTTGGCAGGAACCCTGTGAAAGGGGTGAAGTTTCTGGACGAGGACAACCTGCAAACCCGCTCGCTATCCGAAGCGGAAGAAGAGAAGCTAATCCAGTGTTGTTCTCCCTACCTGCAAGACCTCGTCGTATTCGCGATCAATACCGGGCTTCGGCACGGAGAAATTCTAAACCTGAAATGGGGGGAGGTGGATCTGGAGCACGCCACCATCAAAATGATGGTGCGGAAGAATCGGCGCATGCTGGAAGTACCGTTGAACGACGCAGCTCTTAAGGTCGTGAACGGCTGGCTTGGAATGCGCAGATGCGAATACGTTTTTTACAACCCTGAGACCGGAGGACAGTGGAAGGATCTTTGGCTCGGGCTGAAAAAGGCCTGCCGAAAGGCGGGGCTAAAAGACGTAACGTGGCACACGTTCCGGCATACGTTCGCCTCGCGGCTAACCAGAAATGGCGCCGACTTGGTGACGGTGAAGGAACTGCTGGGGCATTCATCGGTTTCCGTAACGATGCGTTATGCCCACACCAACCGCGACGCCAAAAAGCGGGCGGTCGACTTGATCGCGGGGAGTGGTGCCAAATTGGTGACACTGCCAGTTTCGCGGTAGAATGAGCTGGTGACAGTGCCCGCAAGTAGTTGGGAAATCAGGTAGAACCAGATCGGTGAGGTGCGAGAGTGGTTGAATCGGGCGGTATCGAAAACCGCCCCGCGCAGCGCCACTCCGCGGGGGTCGACCAGATTCTGTTTTCGAGCAGAAAAAAGCGATCTAGCCGCCGATGAACGCAGATGAACGCCGATACCGGAAAAAACAAAAAGTGAAATTGTGTTATCCGCGTTCATCGGCGTTCATCAGCGGCTGACAATCTTGGGGTTTTTTCCGCGGCCTGCCGAGGGCTAAAAACTGCGGATGGCCTCAGCTTCGTCCGAGAAAGTTACGAAAACGGTGAAGAGCCGGGTGACTTGGAGCATGTCGTGGACCTTGCCTTGGGCAGTGAGGATCTTGAGCTGCCCGCCCAGGCGGGACGCGGTGACGTAGCAGCCTGCCAATTGGCCCAGGCCGCTGCTATCGATGTAGGTCATGCCCTTAAGGCTGAGCAGGATGTGCTTGCGGCCCGACTCCAGCAGTTCCTTCACGGTGTCCCGGAGCAAACTACAGCCTTCGCCGAGCGTCAAACGGCCGGTCATATCGACCAGCGCCACATTGCCCACGTGCCGAACTGCCACTGCCACTTCCGGATTCATGGTTGTCCCCCTCTCGATCAATTTTGCCGGAATTGCCTATTCGTACCGCAGCGCGTGGATAGGATCGACCCGGCCCGCGCGCATCGCCGGCAACCATACGGCAGCCAGCGCCACCCCAACCAATATCACCGGAACCACAAAGAAGACCACCGGATCCCACGCCTTCACGCCATACAGAAAGCTGACGAGCAAGCGGGTCAACCCGAAAGCCGCAGCCAGTCCGCAAACCACGCCTGCCAACGCCGGCCGCAAGCCCTGAAACACCACCATCTTTCTGATGTGGCTCGATTCCGCTCCCAGCGCCAGCCGGATTCCGATTTCCTGCGTGCGCTGAGCCACCGAGTACGCCATCAATCCGTAAATCCCGATCGCCGCCAGCAACAGCGCCGAGCACCCGAAGATCGTCAGCACCAGCGTTCGAAAGTTCTCCGGGGCCGTCGATCGCGATAAGGTTTCCTCCATCGTGCGAACCTGGGCCACCGGCACGCCCCCGCTCGCCTCGCGCAGTTCCTTCTGAATCGCGGAACTCCAGGACAGAGGCGCCACACGAGTGCGGATCGCCCAAGCCAGCGAGCCGCCTGCGTTGACCGAAGGCTCGTACAGGATGGGGCGTGGATCGCGATTGAGAAAGTCGTCGTGCACGTCGCCGACCACCCCGATTATCTGGCGCCGAGACTCATTGCCCATGATGATTTGGTCGCGCAACGGGTCCCCATTCGGCCAGAACCGCTTTGCGAAAGCCTGATTGATAATGACTACCGGTGGCCCGCTCTCGTCCCGCTCCGTAAATATGCGGCCACGGAGGACGGGAATTTGGAAGGTCTCAAAGTAGCCCGCGGAAACCCGGGTCGATCCCGCGATACCCTGGGAAGCCGTCCCTTCGGGCCGTCCCGCGATTTGAAAGCCTACCTGCCAGCGGTCCTCCAGAGGTACGCAACAGGTCGTGGCCGCGGCCTCCACGCCTGGAAGCGCGCGGATGCGGCGCAGTCCCTCGTGAATCACTTGGCTCACGCTCCCCGCCTTGGCGAACTCGGGCCCGGTTAGTGACATGCGCATGGTCAAAACATTGAGAGCATCGAAGCCGGGATTCACTTGCCGGATGGCGAGGAAACTTCGGATCAGCAACGCCGCGCCGATCAACAGCACCACCGCCAGCGCCATCTCCGCGGTCACCAGCAGCGCGCGCATCCGGTTTTGTCGCAAGCCCGTGCCGCTGCGGTTGCTGCTCTCTTTCAGCGCGGTGCTCAAATCGGCGCGCGACGAGTCGAGCGCGGGAACCAGTCCAAACAAAATGCCGGTCAGAATCGACAACCCCATGGTGAATCCCAACACGCGCCAGTCCACGTCCACATTCATGCCGCCTGTCCCGATGCGCGGAATACCGCCGTGGATGAGGCTCAGAATAGCGCGGATGCCGGCATAGCCCGCCGCCAGGCCGAGAGCGCCGCTGGCCAGCGACAGCATCACGCTTTCGGTGAGAAGTTGCCGGACAATCCACCCGCGCCCGGCTCCTACCGCCGCGCGAATCGCAATTTCCCGTTTCCGGCCCGCCGCGCGCGCCAGCAGCAGGTTGGCGACGTTGGCACAGGCGATCAGCAGCACCAGGCCGACCGCGCCCGAAAGAATCAGCAGGGAATTCCGCACGCCGCCTACAATGACGTCCTGCAACCGCTGTACGCCGAACCCCCTCCCGGGAAAATCGTCGCCCGGCCACTTGCGGGCGTACCCCTGATAACTGGCTTGTAGCTGCGCATTCGCAGCCGCCAGGGTGACCCCGGGTTTCAAGCGCCCTGCGACATTGAAGTAATGGCCATGGCTCGCGCTGTTGGGGTCAAGTTGAAAAGGAAGATAGACGTCCGGCGGTTCGTCGATTTCGATGTCGCCGGATAACGTGGATCGTTCGGCGACCTGACCATCCTGCAGGAGCGGGCCTACCACCCCGACGATTTCATAGCGCTCCCCGCTCAGGGTCATGCGCCTGCCGATCGCCATGGGATCGCCGCCGAAGTGGCGCTGCCAGAACGCATAGGCGAGCACCACGGTTTTGGGAGCGTTCGGCAAGTCGTCCGCAGCCGTGAACGTGCGGCCCTGCACCGCATTCGCGCCGCACAGACGGAAAAAGTCCGCACTGGTGTGCATGGTAGGGATCTGTTCCGGGAAGGACTCGCCTGCCCAATTGGCGACGTCGAAGTCGTACGCGGAAATATCCTGGAACATCTGGTTCTGCTGCCGCCACCAGTTGAATTCCGTGGGCGCCGCGCTGCCGTAGCGGACGTCGCGAAAAGTGTTCTGGAACATCACGATCCGCCCGGGATCGCGATAGGCGAACGGTTTCAAAAGAACCGTGTTGACCACCGAGAAAATCGCTGTGTTGGTGGCGATGCCGAGCCCCAGGGCAGCGATCGCGGCGATGGTGAATCCCGGCGTTCGGAGGAACATGCGGGCGGAGTGCTTCAGATCGTTTAGAAAGCCATCCATGGCGAATGCAGGCGAAAGGCTGCTTTCATTGCCGTTCTCACTACTTTTTCAACCCCGCCAGCCAGTTGACTACCACGGTCAGCGGTGCGGTCGCCGCTTGCTTCCCGCTGGGCAGCATGGCCAGAAAACGCTGACCGTCCCCAGAAGGTTGGTAACCGGACGAGCGGCTGGCGCTGGCGAATGCAACATCGCCGAACAACTCCTTCGGTGCGCCGTGCTCAAATCCTAGTCCCTGTGTCACCGGAACCGCCATCAACTTTTGGCCGGCGGAAATGTAGAACAGTTCCTTGCCATCGCGCCGCCAACGAGCATCGAATCCACCAGTGGTCGACACCTGCGACTTTGTGCCATTGGGCGGCATTGGCTGAACCCAGATTTCAAAGCGCCCGGACTCGTCCGACTCATATGCCAGCCACCGGCCATCGGGAGAGAACTGAGCGTTCAACTCGCTCGCCGGAGTCTGCAATAGTATTTGCGGCTTATGGCTTCCTTCCAGGGCCAGCAGCCATAGGTCGTCCTGCGTTTTCAATCCCGTTTCGGAGTACACCAGGTACTTTCCATCGGGAGACCAGTCGTTCCCGATTCCGTTGGCCCCATGGAGGGCCAGTTCCACTTCCTTTCCTCCGGCCGCAGCCTTCATGTAGAAAGCGCCGCCAATACCTGCTTTCGCGTATACCAGGCGCGCGCCGTCCGGAGACCAAACAGGACCCAAAAGCCGCCCCGGTCCGTTGGTGAAGCGCGAAAGGACACCGGTCCCCAGATCTTCGACCCACACGTCGGAATCCACGTCCGACCTCCGCAATGTCAGGGCGATCCGTTTCTGGTCGGGCGATAGCGCCAAGCTCTCGAAAGGTCCGGGCATGCCTACTTTCTCTAAGGTCCTTCCGATTCGGTCCAGCCATACCAACTGGCGGTCCGGAACCTGTGAACCCGCCCGGTAGATCAGCATCCCATTCAACGACGCGGAGAACGCTCCGTAGCCGGTATTGCCTCCGAGGGCGACGCGATCCGCCACAACCAGGGGTTCGCCGGAAAGCTGGAACCTTGCTGGGTCGAAGGTTTGTGCCAGCAGGGCCTCGTCCCGCCGGAACAGGAGAATGCCGGATTTCCCTTTTACGGGAACGTACTCTCCACTCGTGTCTGTGCCGGGAAGAACCATCACCGGGGCCCTCCCATCCAGATCGCCCGCCATGAGGGCTGTGTTTTTTCCCTGCTGCGAGTTGAACAGGAACTTACGGCCCCCTGAAATGAACGCCGGATAACGATGGCTCTCGCCGCCGGCCTCGGCCTTGGTGACCGCGATCGGGGCTCCTCCGGCGGCCGAAACGCGATACAGGGGGCCGTAGATATCCGGAGCGAAAAGAATGACGTCTTCGCCATTCCACGTTCCGCCGCGTGAGTTAGGGACATCGCAAATAGTCTGCGGACGCCCGCTACCCGGAACAATCCTCTTCAGCTTCCCCTCTGCGAAAAATCCGAGGTTACGGCTGTCGGGCGACCAGAACGGATAGCTGGCGCCGTCGCTCTCCGGTACCACATGCGTTTCCACGGAATCGAGCGAGCGGAGGTACAGCCGTTGCGCTCCATTGTCGTTGCGAACAAATGCGACTTGGTGTCCGTCCGGTGAAAGCGCGAGATTATTCGCGGGCGAGTCGCTGGGAATCTCAAACCGCATAAGCGCCGGGTCCGGCGTAGTCTCGCGCCAGTGCAGGAAAGAGACCAGCCCGAGCCCAACCGCCAGCGCCCCAGCCACGGCGGGCCACAGCCATCCCCGCCGCGCCGCGGCAGCTTCCTGAGGGGCGTCTTCCAACAGAAACCGGGCTTCGCCGATATCCCTGAGCCTAAGCTTCGGGTCCTTCTGCAAACAGCGCCGCAGCAATGCCCGCGCGCGAGGTGGAGCTTGCGTGAGGTCCGGTTCCTTGGTGAGCACCTGTGCCAGCGTTTCGGAAACGTCCTCGCCCGCAAACAGCCGCCGGCCTGTCAGTAATTCATAGAAGACTACTCCGAAGGCCCAGATGTCCGCCCGTTTATCGACGCTTTTTCCCCGAGCTTGTTCCGGCGCCATATAAGCCGCCGTGCCCAGGATTACACCCACTTCGGTGGCGCCGATGGTGAGCGTGGGTGAGTTCTCCAGCGTTGCCGACGCCGAAGTTTCACGCTGCGTCGTAAGCGCTTTCGCCAGGCCGAAGTCCAGAAGCTTCACCACTCCTTCGGGCGTGAATTTGACGTTGGCGGGCTTCAGGTCGCGATGAACAATGCCCCGATCATGGGCGAATTCCAGCGCCGTGGCGATTTGAGACGCGATGTGCCAGGCTTCGTCGAAAGGCATCGGTCCCTGGGGCGAATCGCCTTCCACCAGCTCCATCACCAGCGCACGGTCTTCCACTCCGTAAATGTGGGCGATATTGGGGTGATTCAGCGAGGCCAGCATTTCGGCCTCCCGCTGGAATCGGCCCATGCGCTCGGGGTCGCTGGCAAAGGTTTGCGGCAACACCTTCAGCGCCACGTCGCGCTTCAGCTTGCCGTCCCTCGCGCGATACACCTCCCCCATGCCGCCTGCGCCCAGGGGCGAGACGATCTCATAGGGACCCACGCGCGTGCCGGCAGAGAGAGCCATGAAGTGGAACGATTTTACCGCGAAGAGAACATGCGATTCTAAAATCATGGCGGACCGGGCATTACGCGTGCCGGAAAATGTAGAGGGCTCTTTCTTCGTTGACACCAGCTGCATCGATTGCGACACCTGCCGCCAGCTTGCGCCTGCCACCTTCCGGGGTGCCGGCGATTACTCCTGTGTGCACACCCAGCCGCGTGACCCTGCCGACGAACGTGCCGCGCTACGCGCCTTGGTGGCCTGCCCCACCGGCTCCATCGGCACCGCAGATAAGGCCGGGGTCTCCCAAGCCGTCGCCGATTTCCCCATGGAACTTGCGCCGGGCGTCTTCTACAACGGCTTCAACTCGCGCAAATCGTTCGGCGGCAACAGCTACTTCGTGGAGCATCCGGACGGCAACTGGCTGATCGATTCGCCTCGCTTCGTGGAACAACTGGCCCGCCGGTTTGAGGAGCGCGGCGGCGTCCGGCACATTTTCCTGACGCATCGCGATGACGTGGCGGACGCCGAAAAATGGGCCGAGCGGTTTGGCGCAACCCGCATCATTCATCGCCTGGAGCTGGCGTCCCAGCCGGCGGCCGAGCACGTCCTCGAAGGCCGGGATGCCGTGGCGCTGGCGCCGGAATTCTTGGCTATCCCCACTCCCGGACATACGCGCGGCCATTGTGTGCTGCTTTATCGCGACGAGTTCCTCTTCTCCGGCGATCACTTGTGGTGGAGCCGCGTGCGAAAGCGGCTGACCGCCTCCCGCGATGTTTGCTGGTATTCCTGGAAGGAACAGGTGGAATCCGTAGCCAGGCTGGAACGCTACCGGTTTGAATGGGTGCTTCCCGGCCATGGCGAGAGAGCCTGGTTTCCGCGCGACGAAATGCGGCGGCAGATGGCGCAGTTGGTCCGCGCGGTAGCGTGATGCATTTTCCGCTCCATCTGGCACCGCCGGGGGGCCTTACCGAGCCGTGACCAAAGGGAGCGGTGCTTGTCTAGTATCCCTTCTTGTCCGGTTTCCTGATCCATTCCTCGAACGGGCGATCGGCGTCTTCGTCGGCCACGTGGACCATAGGAATGCTGCGCCCGGCAGGAGCCATGGCGATCTGGCCATAGATGAACGAATCGTCAAAACCCGCGGCACTGGCGTCGCTTTGGCTCGCGGCAAAGAAGACGCGTGCCGGCCGTGCCCAGAACAGCGCTCCCAGACACATGGGACAGGGCTCGCACGAGCTATAGACATCGCAGCCGGTGAGCCGGAAGTCGCCGAGAACGCGGCAGGCTTCGCGAATGGCAACGATTTCGGCGTGAGCGGTCGGGTCGTGAGTGCGCGTGACGCGATTGGTCCCGGTAGCAATCACCACCCCGTCTTTCACCACCAGCGCAGCGAACGGCCCCCCGTCGCGGCGCACATTGTCCACCGCCAGCTCGATCACCTGTTTGATGAGGGCGTGCTTCATGCGGCTCTAAGGTGGCGCGGGGCCATGCCCTGCGCACAGAACCTAGCCTACATGAGTCCGGTGCCGCGCGTGTTCGGCGGCGTGTGGCGAATCGGGATCTTACGGGGCGACCAGGCCGGCACGGATAGCGTAGCGCACCATGCTGGCGGTTTCGTGAACCCCCAGCTTCTCGAGGATCCGGCTCCGGTGTGAATCGGCGGTTTTGTAGCTGATACCCAGCCGCGCCGCGGCTTCCTTGGTGGACTTGCCTTCGGCAATCAGCACCAGGACTTGCCGCTCCCGCTCGGTCAAGGAAAACACGATGCGGACGGCTTCCTCATCGGGCGTGACCATGGCGGTCTTACGGTGCGTGACGTCGGTGGCGGAGCCGATGAAGCCGCAGAAAATACCGTTGTCAAAACGCGGCACACCGGTGTTCTCGATCCAGCGGAACTCCCCATCCGAGCGTTGCAAGCGGTATTCGATGCGAAACGGCTGGCGCGCGCTGAACGACTTCAGGTACGTCTCCAGGCACAGATCGCGGTCGTCCGGGTGTAGCCCATCCGCCCATCCGTTCCCGCACTCCTGCTCCAGGCGGCGCCCACGGAATTCCAGCCAGGCCGCGTTGAAAAAGGTGCAGAGGGCCTCCGGTCCGGCGGTCCAGATCATGACCGGCGCCGCGTCGGCCATCCGGTGAAAGCTTTCTTCGGCGCCTGCAACCTTTTGGCGAAGGAGTTCGTCCTGTAACTGGGAGATCCGTTCCCGCAGGGCTCTCAGTTCTTCGGCGCTTTCGTCAGGGGCCATTTTGGTTTCAGTCATCATTTGAAACAAAATGATAGGTGAGGCAGTATAATCCGAAAAGTACCAATTTAGTTATTGTTACCATTAGACAGTAGCCTTGGCTACGGGGTAAACGCCTGATATCATTTGGAACCTCGCTTTAGAAAAAACGGAAATACATAGTGGACCACTCGATGCCCATGGAAACGGCCACAGCGCCCGAAACCGACGATGAACTGCTGCGGCGCATGCGATCCGGCGATGAGCAGGCGTTCATAGCGCTCTATCGCAGGCTGCAAGGGCCAATCTACCGCTTCGCATTGCAGATGACGGGTGGGGCGAACTTTGCCGAAGATGTCGCCCAGGAAGTCTTCCTGGCGCTGATCCGGGGTAATTGCGCATACGACGTTTCGCGGGGCGCGCTCTCCGCCTACCTGTTCGGCATAGCCCGAAAGTTGGTGCTCCGTCACCTCGAACGCAGCCGGACGGCGGCGGAAGAAAATATCGAAGGCGAACTGGGAAAGCGGCGGAGTTTGGCCGCGGGCCCCGACCCGATGGCGGATTTCCTGCACAACGAAACCATGGATGGGCTGCGCCGGGCAGTGATTTCGTTGCCGAGACGCTATCGGGAAGTAGTGGTTCTTTGCGACCTCGAGGAATTGGATTATACTCAAGCCGCGCAACTGCTGGGTTGTCCCATCGGTACTGTCCGCTCGCGCCTGCACCGCGCGCGCGGGCTGCTGCTGGAAAAACTGCAGCAAAAACGCAGTCCGGCCAAGGAGGCGGGCACGTGGAATCCCGCCAGGAGCCTGATATGACTTGTCGCGAATTTTGGGACCGCATGCCGGAGTTGGAAGGGGCAGGGCAGCTGTTGCAGCATGCCCGCGAGTGCCTTCGTTGCGCCACCTTGCTGGAGCAGCAGAAGGATCTGGCCATGGGCCTGCGGAGGGTTGCCAGCCAGCGGCACGGTTTGGAAGCGCCGGCTCGCCTGGAGGAGCGCCTGCTGGAGGCGTTTCGGGGGCAAATGGCCGCGCCCGTGCCGACGCCCGCAACTCACGGTTGGCTTCGCTGGCCAGCGCAGGTTGCCTTTGCCGCGGCGGTGATGGTGCTGGCCGTCTTGGTGCTTTGGAGGCACCCGCAGCAGCCGGTCCAGCCAGTTGCCAGCCCAGAGGCCACCGCTGCAGCGGATCTCGATTCGGATTTCATTCCACTTCCCTACGCGGGGGAAGCCGGCCCGGCCGAAGATGGCAACTTGATCCGCGTCGAAATGCCTCGTTCTGCCTTGATGGCGCTGGGCGTCCCGGTGGTCGATGGCGAGGCGGGAGAGCCTGTGGAAGCCGAGGTTCTGCTGGGTATGGGTGGTGCGCCGCAGGCCGTTCGCATATTGCAGTGAGAGTTTCAGTATGGCGCGTAAGTTGATGAATATAGGTATCATGTTTGGGCTCGCGGCGTTCGCCGTAACGCTCCACGCCCAAGGCCGCGGTGTCCGCCTGTTGGATACTCAGGCTGGCCGGCCCGGAAAGGTCGTCAAGGGTGCGCCGTATTCGGCGGACGTTTCCAACCAAACCACGCGTATGCTGGCGGACGGAAACACGATTCGTCAAACCAGTTCCGGTCGGGTCTACCGCGATAGCGAGGGTCGCACGCGCCAGGAGCCTTCCCTGCAGACTTTGGGTTCGGTGGCTCCCGGAGGAAACGTGCCGCAGCTAGCGTTCATCTACGACCCGGTGGCGAGCGCGAGTTACGTTCTCAACCTGATGACTCACGCCGCCACCAGGACGGTGTGGCCCCAGGCGTCGGCGGGCGGTCCCGTGAATTTGAATCGCCCAGCACGGCCGGAACAAGCCAGTACCAAAAGGGAGTCTTTGGGAACGCAGGTGATGGCCGGTTTGGTGGCGGACGTCACCCGCACCACGCAGACGATTCCGGCAGGCCAGATCGGCAATTCCCAGGCGATGGCGGTTGTCTCCGAGCGCTGGTACTCACCAGACCTGCAAGTGGTGCTGTACTCGAAGCGCAGCGATCCGCGCGCGGGTGAGACGGTCTACCAGTTGACGAACATCAGCCGCAGCGAACCGCCCGCGGCGCTATTCGCGGTGCCCGCCGACTTTCAGATTTCCGACGCAAAACCCCGCATGGGCCCGCCGGGCGGCCCGCGGTAGGTGTAGCCATAACCCCCGCTCCCTGACGGTCGCGGCTCGGTAACACCGCGATTTTGCGCGGTTACCGAGCCGCGACCGTCAGGGAGCGGGGGTTGTCCTTCACCTTGCTCCCATATAGATATCGTGCAGCCGCAGCAATCCCAGCGCGCGCCCCGCATCGCCCACCACCGGTAGTACCGAAATCTGCGAAGGCCGCCGTTCCATCTTTTCCAGCGCATCGGCCAGCGTGGCTTCCGGTCCGATCGAGACCGGCGCCGGGGTCATGACCTCTTCAGCGCACAGGCCGCGGATATCCTCGTGGCCCTTCAGCGCGCGCCGCAAGTCGCCGTCGGTAATCAGCCCGGCCAGGGTTCCCGCGGGAGTAACCACGCAGGCCGCGCCCCAGGGCCGGTCCGTCATGGCGAGGATGACTTCTTTCAGGGAAGCCTGTGGGCTCACGATCGCGATCTCTTCACGGCGATGCATCACCTGGCGTACCGAGAGCCGCAGGTTGCGGCCGAGCTGGCCGCCGGGGTGGAAGCGGCCGAATTCTTCGGCGGTGAAGTTGCGGGCGCACATCAGCGCAATCGCCAGGGCATGGCCGAGCGCTAGCGAGGTGACGGCGCTGGCGGTGGGCGCCAGGTTGTGAGGGTCAGCCTCGCGTTCTACCGTAGCATCCAGCAGAACATCCAGCCTGGCCGCCAGGGGAGAGTTGGCGCCGCCCAGAATCCCGATCAGCGGCGAATGGAACTCGCGCAGCAGAGGAACCAGCGCCAAGAGCTCTGCCGAACTGCCATGGCGGGAAATCAGCACCGTGGGATCGCCCGGCGTGTAGATACCCAGGTCGCCATGCACCGCCTCGGTGGGATGAAGATATACGGCCGCAGTGCCGGTGCTGCACAAGGTGGCCGCCAGCATGCGCGCGACGTGCCCGGATTTGCCGATGCCGGTGACCATTACCTTTCCAGGGTGGGCCAGGATCAAATCCACCGCGCGCAACAGCTCCCCGTCGAGTCGCGAGGCGGCAGCGGCCAGCGAGGCGGATTCTATGTCGATGGCTGCGCGTGCGGCCGCGAGCCACTGCGGCTTAAGCCCGGATGACATCGGAAACTCCATAATCGCACGATACAATGTGGTTATATGAACAAACGGACCCGGCGCTGGCTGGCGCTGGGGCTGCTGGTGGCTGCGCCTCTGGGCGCGGAAATCCGGTCGCTGACCATTCTCCACACCAACGATCTGCACGCGCGCCTGACTCCGCTCGAAAACCAGCAAGGCGGGTTCGCCTACGTGGCCACCGCCATCGAGCGCGAGCGGGAGCATTGCACCGACTGCATTCTGCTGAACGCAGGCGACCTCGTGCAAGGGACGCCGGTTTCGACCATCTACCACGGGCTGCCCGTCTTTGAGATTGCCAATCTATTCCACTTCGACGCCGCCACCTTGGGAAACCACGAGTTCGATTACGGCTGGCCGCAGGTCCGCAAGTTTATGCAAGTGGCGAACTATCCCGTGGTTTCGGCCAATATGGTGGGCGCGGATGGGAAGCTCTTCACGGCGCAACCCTACGTGATTCTGAAGGTGAACGGGCTGCGGGTAGCGGTGATCGGCGCCATGACCGACGACTTGATCAATCTGACGACTCCTGAGTCCATGGGAGAGTGGCATGCCGCCCCGGTGTTTGCCGCCGTCCGCAAGTACGCCGCCGAGGTTCGCGACCGGAGCGACCTGATCGTGCTGCTGGCGCACATTACCGGCGAAGAGGAGACGCGGTTCCTCAACGACGCGCCGGAGATTCCCGTGCTGGTCACCGGGCACCTTCACACCGGGTTGAAACACGCGGTGACGCGCGACGGGCGGATTCTGGTACGGGTGAAAAGCTACGGCGAAGAATTAGGGCGGCTCGAACTCAAGGTCGATACGGAAAAGAAGGCGCCCGTGAGCTGGACCTGGAAACTGATTCCCGTAGATGCTAAGACGCTGCCGCCGGATGCGGAGATCGCCGCTCAAGTGGAACATTGGGAGAATGCGGTCAAAGAGCGCGTGGACCAGCCATTGGCGTTGGCCAAGCGAAGTTTCACCAGGCCCCAAGTCAGGGATCTTATGGAGCGGGCGATGCGCGACCAGACCGGCGCCGACTTCGCATTCGTGAATCTGGGCGGTGTGCGGGATACCTTGCCGGCGGGGCAACTACTGGTGAGAAACATCTGGAACATCATGCCCTTCGACAACCAGGTAGTGTTCGGGAAATTCAAGGGCCGCGATCTGCCGCTGGTGGTAGTGGGAGAACGCCACGTGGAACCCGACCGCGAATACACATTGGCGGTCACCGATTTCACGGCGGCCAACCAGGGAGCCAAGGAACAGTTGCAGAGCAAGGGCTTGGTGTTTCCGGGCAACGGCGGTTTGTTACGAGATCTTCTGGTAGATTGGTTCCGCAAGAAGAAAGTAATCGAGTAGCACAGGCCTCCTGGCCTGTGTCTGGTTTTGGTTCGTTTTGGGGGTGAGACGATGGCATTTTGTACGAATTGTGGCGCTAATGTACCGGGCGCTTTCTGTCAGAGCTGCGGCACGCCGGTGGCTTCCGCCGGCGCAGTCTCTCCTGCCGCACCGCAGCCGCTGCCCGTGGCGCAGCAGCGCAAGACCAGTCCTATTGTCTGGATTCTGGTGATCGTGGTGGGGCTGTTTGTGCTCGCCGGGATCGGCACGTTAGCCGGCGGCTACTTCCTGGTTCACAAAGCGCGACAGGCGGGTTTGGATACGGACCTGCTGCAGCGCAATCCCGGCCTGGCGGTCAGCAAGATGATCGCTGCATTCGCGCCGAATGTGGAAGTGTTGAACACCGACGACGCAGCCGGCACCATCACAGTGCGCGACAAGAGGACCGGCAAAGTGGTGACGATGAGCTTCGACGATGCTCGCAAGGGAAAATTCCATTTCGAAGCGGAAGGTCCCGATCACGAGAGAGCCAGCATTGACGTGGGAGGCTCAGGAAGCAAGGTTCCATCCGATGTCCCGGTGTACCCCGGGGCCAAGGTCGAAGGCAATTTCTCGGTCAATGGAAACGGCGCCGAGGGACAGGGGAGCGCGGCTCAATACCAGTTTTCGACTCCCGATGCTCCGTCCAAGGTTCTGGCCTATTACTACGAAAAACTGGAAGGTTCAGGCATGAAAATGGCGCTCAATAATACCACCAGCGATGGCGGCATGCTGATGGCGGAAGATGATGCCCGCGGGCAAGCCATCACTGTGATCGTGGGTAAGAACGGGGACGGAACCAGTATCAGCGTAACGACGCGGACGAAGAAGTAGCCTGAGATCAACCGTGGCCCAGATACATCAGCCAGCCTAGGCCGAATAGCGCCACCACGAAGCAAATGAATACGTAGATGCCGTAATGCAGTCGGTCGCGATCGTTCTGTTTGGTGACCACGCCCAGCACCACCGAAGTAAAAAGCGAAAACAGCACGGCGGCCTCGAAATGCGAGAGGTTCATTTTGGGCATCAGTCTTTCCTCCCAGCCGCGATTTCGAACACGTCCACCAGCGCCAGCAGGTTGAGCAGACCGGCGGTGACCAGAAACTTGGTGCCGTAATCGTGGACCGCGCCCGCCATGTCGGGCTGGTTGTAGCCCAGCCAGACGCTCAACAGGTAGAGCAGCCCGGAACAAATGTCGCCCACGAAGCCCCCTGTGTTGATGAGGGTGGTGAGCAGGTCGCCGCTTTGCGGATGGAACATGGCGCCGCGCATCATGAGGCCGCACAGAAACATGCCGGTGACGGCCAGCAACAGCAGCACGCCGCGCCCGGTCTTTTTCAGCAGCAGATGGCCGGCTCCGGGGATGAGCCATCCCAAGGCCACCGCGGGCCCCCAAGCGCCTATGGGCGGCATCGGCTGCTTGGGTTCCTTTTCCTTCGTTTCCTTCGCCATACGGTTATTTCTGAGTGTAGCAGTTGGAGTGGGGCGGGGCCGTGCCCTGCCCCTGGAGTCTGGACATTTCCACTCGAGTAGCCGCCCGACCGGCGGCAAGACCGCCGGCGTTACGTAGCGCTGGCGATCTTTGTCGCCGGCTTCGGCAGGCTGAAAGCCTGCCCCTGGGGCAGCGCATGGCGCTGCCCCACAGTCTGATAGTATGACCGGGATGGGTTCCGCCAAGGTAAACGTCATGCGATTGGAAGCCCCCTCGGGCGAATTCAATTTGAGCCGTCTGGAGCGGGTGATTTACGGCCCCGGAAAGATTGCGGCGCTGAAGGACGAGATGGAACGGCGCAAACTGGAGCGCGCTTTAGTCGTGACCACGGATATAGTGGCGGCGCTGCCGATTCTCCAGCAAGTGACCGGAGCGCTTGGCTCGCGCTGCGCCGGGGTGTTCTCGAAGGTGATTCAACATGTGCCGCGGGGCACGGTGAACGAACTGCAAAAGGAAATCGAGCGCGTGAATGCCGATTCCCTAATCAGCTTCGGCGGCGGCAGCCCTATCGACTCGTGCAAGGTGGCGGCGTACGGCATGCTGCCGGCGCGCGAATTGATCCACATGGCGGTACCCACCACGCTTTCGGCGGCGGAATACACCCACGCCGGCGGCGTTACCGACGAGACTACGCGAGTCAAGAGCGGAGTCTACGACCCGCGCGTGCTGCCGCGGACGGTGATCAACGATCCGGTGCTCACGCTTTCGACTCCGGACTGGCTCTGGGTGACCACGGGAATGCGGGCGCTCGATCACGCTATCGAATGCGCGTATGCCATCCGCCACCATCCCATCAGCGACGCGCTGGCTTCCAAGGCGATCTCCCTGCTGGAGGAGCATCTGCCTGCGGCGATCCGCACCGAAGGCGACCAACGGATCGCGCATCGCGGCCATTGCCAGGTAGCGGCCTGGTTCTCGATTTACGGCGCGATGAACACGCGGTTCGGACTGTCGCACCTTCTGGGGCACCAGATCGGGCCGCGGTGGGACGTACCGCACGGGGTGACGTCCTGCATCACGCTGCCGACTGCGATGCGCTTCATGGCGGATGTGGCGCCGCAGCGCTTCGGTCCCATCGCCGAGGGCTACAAGATCCCGTTCGACCCGGCCAACCCTAAGCCCGCGGCCCTAGCTTGCGCGGATCGCACGGAGCAGTTCATCGCCCAGTTCGATGTTCCTAAGAAGCTGCGCGATGCCAAGGTGCCGCGTAATGAGCTTGGGGAGATTGTGGCTCCCATCGCCCACGAACTGGAGCACATGGGAGTGGTGGATCGGCCCGTCACGGAAAAGGAAGTCCTGACGCTGCTCGAAACGGTTTACTGACCGGTGTGCCCGGCAATCTTGACGATCTCAAACGCGGTGTATGCCACTTGTGGTGGTGGCGGCCCGATGCTCTCACGGACACCCTGGCCGAGAGCGGACTCGCCCTGCTGTCCGCCGACGAACTGGCGCGCTATGGCCGCTACCTGGTGTCCCACGCGGCACAAACCTTCCTGGTCGCCCGCGTCTTCCTGCGGTCGGTGCTTTCGGTATACTCCACCATCGCGCCCGCGGATTGGCGTTTCGAGACGAACCCCTGGGGGAGGCCGCGCATTGCGGCGAGTGCTCCCGCCGGGCTAACTTTCAACCTGTCCCACAAGCCTGGTTGCGTTGTCTGCCTGACAGGCCACGGCCGCGAATTGGGTGTGGATGTCGAGGACACCGCCGCCAACCGGCCGCACGTGCTCGAACTGGTGGAGCGATTCTTTTCCCCGTCGGAAGCGGCCGAACTTCGCGCACTGCCGGCAGAGCGCCAGGTCGATCGCTTCTACGAACTTTGGACGCTCAAAGAGTCCTATATCAAAGCACGCGGCATGGGGCTAAGCCTCGGTCTGTCGCGCTTTTCGTTCTCGCCGCGGGGCAGCACCGCCAGCGTCCGCTTCGACCCCGGGTTCCACGACGATCCCGCGGCGTGGGACTTCCGGTTGTTCCATCCGGACCCGCAACATCTGATCGCCACCGCGGTGGAACGCCTCGCCGGATCGCCGCCTACCATTGAGATTCGGGATGCCGCCGGGCTCATCGCGCAGGTGCTGGCCTCACCAAAACGGTAACGATGTTACCCGTTTTGGGCCGTAAGGCATTGATTCCCTGTTCGGGAACCGCGACAAGCGGTAACATTATTACCGTTTTCGGGAGCACCCCACCGGCGGCGAAGACCGCCGGCGTTACGTAACGCTGGCGATCTTGTCGCCGGCAACGGCAGCGCATAGCGTTGCTAGCCGACCACCTGCCCTACCACCTCAGCGATCTGCGTCAGCGCCAAATCCACCTCAGCCTCGGTAATCACGTAGGGTGGCATGAAGTAGATCACGTTGCCAAGAGGCCGCAGCAGCAGACCGCGTTCCAGGAATGCGGCGTACAGCCGCGGGCCGATGTTGTCGAAATAACCGGCCGACGAGGAACCGAGCTCCACAATTCCCACTCCACCGATCACGCGCACATCGCCTAGGCGGCGGAGCGGCTCCAGTCCGGCGCGCAGTTGGCGTTCCAGCGCTTGGACGCGATCGAGAATCGCGCCTTCCCGAAAGAGGTCGAGGCTGGCCAGTGCCACCGCGCAGGCCAGCGGATTGGCAGTGTAAGAATGGCCATGGAAAAAGGCCTTGCCGCGATCTTCGCTGAGAAACGCCTCGTAGATGCTTTCGGTGGCGGCGGTCGCGCCCATGGGGAGATATCCCGCCGTCAACCCTTTGGACATGCAGACGAGATCGGGGCGCACACCGGCGTGCTCGCAGGCGAACATGCGGCCGGTACGCCCGAATCCGGTGAGCACTTCGTCGGCGATGAGCAGCGTTCCATATTGGTCGCAGAGGCGGCGCGCCCCCGCGAGAAACTCGGCGGGCCAGACGATCATCCCGCCCGCGGCCTGCAACATGGGCTCGAGAAGCACCCCTGCGATCGAATCGCCACCTTCGCGGAGACGCTGTTCCAGGTCGGCCAGACAATCGATCTGGCATCGGTCGCGTGTGAGGCCGACCGGGCAGCGATAGCAGTACGGCGCGTGGGCGCGGACCACAGGGAAAAGCAACGGGCGGAAGGCTGCCGTGAACGGGGAGTCGTCGCTGGCCGACATGGCGCCTACAGTGTCGCCATGATAAGCGTGGTGCAGCGTAACGAACGTGCGGCGCTGCGGCTGGCCGCAGTTGTGCCAATATTGCCAGGCAAGTTTGAGCGCCACTTCCACGGCAGTGGAACCGTCGTCCGAATAAAAGATCCGGGTCAACCCGGGCGGCAGAAGTTCGAGCAGCCGCTCCGCCAGTTCGACCGCGGGCCGGTGCGTGCACCCGGCGAAGATCACCTGTTCCAACTCGCGCGCTTGTGCCGCCAGAGCCTCGTTCAGTTTGGGATGGGAATGGCCATGGATGTTTACCCACCAGGAAGAAATGCCGTCCAGGATGCGGCGGCCATCTTCGGTGTATAGATACACGCCCTGACCGCTGACAATCGCGAGCGGCTGCGGCTGGGTCAGCATCTGGGTATAGGGATGCCAGAGGCAGGCGCGGTCCCGCTCGATGAGGCTCTTCATCGGAGGAACTCCAGCAGACGGCCGTGTGGATCGAGTTCCGCGGCGGCCCAATCGCCAACGGCAGAGCGGGTCAGCGGCGCGAACACCGGCAGTTCTCCGAGCACTGGGCAGCGGCCATAGTGCTCGATGGCGGCGCGGTTATCCGGATTGCGCTCGCCGCACATCACTACTCCGGCCACGCACAACGAGCGCGCGCGCAGGGCTTCGAGGGTCAGCAGCGTGTGGTTGATGGTGCCGAGCGAGGAGCGCGCGGCCACCACGACCGGCAGATTCAGCGCGCGCATGAAGTCAATCATGAGCTCCTTCTCATTGAGGGGAACGAGCACGCCGCCGGCACCCTCCACGATCCACCGCAAGTCGCTGGCGTCGGCGGGCAGAACGGCTTGGAGCGCATCGAGTGCGATTCTCGTCCCGCACAGTTCGGCGGCCAGGTGCGGCGAAACCGGATGTCGCAGGCCAAGGCCCTGCACCACTTCGCACTCCGCCAGGCGCTCGACTTCCGCGGTGTCGTCATCCTGCTCGATGCCCGTCTGCACTGGTTTCCAATAGCGCAGCGCCACGATGCTGCGGTAGCGGTGCAGCAGCGCGGCGGAGGTGACGGTCTTGCCAACGTTGGTGTCGGTACCGGTTACGAAGAGGCCGCGCAGCATGCGGCGTACTCCTTCAGCGCCCCAGCCAGTGCTTCGACGAAGCGGTCCAGCGTGGGCTCCGACAGATTGGCATTGATGGAAAGGCGCAGGCGCGCCGTGCCTTCCGGTACGCTGGGGGGGCGGATGGCCCGCGCATCAAAGCCCCGCTCTTCGAGCGCCTGGGCCACCTGCATGGCCCGCTCATTGTCGCCGATCACCAGGGGAATGATCTGCGAAACGCCGTCAGGCACCGCGATGCCGGCTTCGGCCAGGCGGCGGCGCAGGTAGGCGGCACGGGCGAGCACTTGGGTGCGACGCCACGGCTCGCGCTCGATAACGGTGAGGCTGGCTTCCAGGGCGGCGGCAACCGCGGGCGGAGCGGCAGTCGAAAAAATGAACGGACGCGCGCGCTGGATCAGGTAATCGATGGCCCACTCCGGTCCCGCCACAAACGCACCGCACACGCCCAAGGCCTTGCCGGCCGTGCTCACGGAAATCCAGGCGTCGCCGGCGAGGCCTGCGCCATCAGGGCTGTAGATACCCACAGCATGAGCGTCATCCACAATTAATGCTGCGCCGTGCGTGCCGGCGATCCGGGAATACTCGGCGAGCGGCGCGATATCGCCATCCATGCTGAACAGAGATTCTGTAACCACGAACTTCTGGCCGGGCGCGGTCTCCTCGTCCATCAACATCGCCAGGGCCGCCGCGTCGCCGTGGGGGAAGATCCACCGCTGAGCCTTCGAGAGGCGGGCGCCATCGATCAGACTGGCATGGTTGTGCGCGTCCGAGTAGATGACGTCGCCGGGCTCGGCGAAAGTGGCGAGGACCGCGAGATTGGCGAGGTATCCGCTCGAAAAATAGAGCGCGCGCTCGGTCCCCTTGAACGCGGCGAAACGCCGCTCCAGTTGCGTGAAGGCCTCGCGTTCCCCGCGCAACAAGCGGGAACCCGTGCTGCCGCAGCCCTCGCGCGCGATGGCCTGGGCCATGGCTTCCTGCAGCAGCGGGTGCGTAGACAGGCCGAGATAATCGTTGGAGGAGAAATCGATTCCCGAGGGAACGCGCAATGAGCGCCGTAGTCCCTCGGCTTCTAATCGATCGAGCTGCGCTTGCAGGCGGCGTTCGAGATCAGGACTGGCAGCCATGCATTAACCGCATTCCCAGTTTTTCGAAGAGCCGGGTATCCGCATCCTGGCCGGGATTGGGCGTGGTGAGCAACTTCTCGCCCAGGAAAACCGAATTGGCTCCGGCGAGAAAACAGAGGGCCTGCGCTTCATCGGAAAGGGACAGCCGGCCGGCGCTAAGCCGAACCATCGAGCGTGGCATCAGGATGCGGGCGGTGGCAATCGTGCGCACCAGCTCCAGCGGGTCGACCGGCGCTTGATCGGCTAGAGGGGTCCCTGCCACGCGCGTGAGCAAGTTGATGGGCACGCTTTCCGGATGCGGGTCGAGCGCCACCAGTTGTTGCAGCAGGCCGCAGCGGGCGCTGCGATCTTCGCCCATCCCGATGATGCCGCCGCAGCAGACGGTGACGCCCGCCTGGCGGACGCGCGCCAAGGTATCGAGGCGCTCCTGGTAGGTTCGGGTGTGTATGATCTCGCCGTAAAACTCGGGCGAAGTATCCAGGTTGTGGTTGTAGGCCGTCAGGCCGGCATCCGCGAGAGCCTCCGCCTGCTCGCTGGTGAGCATTCCCAGAGTGCAGCAGGCCTCCATGCCGAGAGCGCGGACGCCGCGCACCATCTCCAGCACGCGCGCAAACTGCGGACCTTGCGGTATGTTGCGCCACGCCGCGCCCATGCAGAATCGTGTGGCCCCGCTAGCGCGCGCCTTGCGGGCCGCGGCCAACGTTTCCGGTACACCCAACAGTTCTTCGCGCACCAGCCCTGTCTGGTGGTGCGCCGACTGCGGGCAATAGCCGCAATCTTCCGGGCAACCGCCCGTCTTGATGCTGAGCAGCATGCAGCCTTGCACTTCATCCGGACGATGGTGCTCGCGGTGTACAAGTTGGGCTTGAAAAATCAACTCCAGGAGCGGAGTGGTGTAAATGGCCTCAATTTCATCGAGGGTCCAATCGTGCCGCACCTGAGCCGTGGTGATTGTCCCCATGGTTCAGAGTTCATTATAGGTGATAGCGCGCAGCGGCAATGCGGTCGCGGCTTGGCAGCACACTCGCCCTACTGAATCTGATAGACGACCGTTACGTCCACGGTTTTCGGCGCGAAGCAGGCGCGGTTGTTGCAGGCCTGGTAGCGTAGCTTGCCGGAGGCCGCCCCCGGCCCCGCCGTGGCGGTCGCCGCTACTTTGAAGCTCGCCACCAGGTTGAAATCTCCGGTCAAAACGGAGAGTGGCTTGTCGGCGAACTCATACTTCTCAAGCGAGGGCTTGGGGTACTCCACTTGCCCGCCTTCAAGCGCGCCGGTGGAAGTCCAGGTGAGTTTCAGCGGAATCAGATACTCCTCGCTAGGCTTGTTGCTGTTGACGTGAAACCCGCTGTCCACCGAAAGAGGAATCTTGGCCACGACTGAAGCGCCGCGGTGGCCCACTACTTTAGGCGGGTCGCCAACGCTGAGGTGTCCGGCGCTACTTTGCGCCCATAAGGAGGGCAGGCAAATTAACGCGACCAGGATTGCTTTCTGCGGGAGCGAGAAGCTGTTCGATGCCATTCTCAAAGTCCTTCCGGTTGGCAAGCCCTACATGGACCGAGGCGATTCTTCCCTCGCGATCGATGAGGAAGGTGGTGGGCAGCGCGTCTATGCCGCCGTATGACTCGGACGTCTTGTCGTTGCCAATCAACACGCGGTAGTTAATTTTCTCTTTCGCGAGGAACGGTTTGACAACCTCCCAGCCCTCGTCGTCCATGGAAACGCCGAGCACCGCAAAGCCATCCCGGTGCTGCTTCTGGAAATCGATGAACCAGGGGATCTCAATTTTACAAGGCCCGCACCAGGTTGCCCAGAAATCCAGCAGCACCACTTTGCCGCGATAGTCGGAGAGGTGCACGAGCTTGCCGTCGCCATCCTTCAGCGCGAAATCCGGCGCGACATGCCGCTGTTTGTCCGGTCTCACGGAAGCCCCACTGGCTGGGGGTTGCGATTGCGAATACCTCCAAACGAACCACCCGAGCAGCAGTGCGGTGGCGAGCGCGGCAGACAGACGCAGTAGCCTCATCCCTTAAATTCCCTCGTATCATTATATCGATAAAGGGCCGCCATCCGCGATTCCGGCGAACCATGCAGCCCGTTGACGGCGGAAACGGGCGGTCAGCGTGAACTCTTCGTGCCGCCCGACCCCGGCGTAGACCCAGGCGGCGGAATCGCAAAAGCTCTCGCAACAGTATTCCCGCCAGCGGCGTGTGCGCGAACGAATGTCGGCGGCGCGTAACTCCTGCTTCCGCGAATCGGCAGACCAGCCCAGCTCACCGCGAGCCCCTTCCGCCAGCTCCAGCCGCAATAGATTTTCAAACGACCTCCGCCGCGGATTTCCCAGACGCAGCCAGACGAAATGAAACACCTCGTGTACCAGGACGCGCCCGAACTCGCTTTGTGAACAATCGAACGCGATTCGACGCTGCCGCAAGAACGAGCCGGCATGTGCGGCGCCGCGCTCGTCGCGCAGCCCGGTCACTCGCAGAATTAGAATGGGCTCGCCTTCCAGCTCCGGCAGGCGTGCCACAACCGGCTTCCATCGAGCCGTGCGGAAAGAGCGATCGCGCACGAAAATGGGAGGATCCGCCACGCTATCCGCCTACTCCTCGAGCGCCTTCTTCAGATCGGCGGAGAATTGGCGGATGGCTTCCACCTGTTCAGGGCCGGCTTCGATATAGGCGCCCTTAGCCTTCAGCAGCGCGCGGCCATCGCGCCAAACCAGGTAGGCCAGGCCGCTTTCCGTCATGATGCCGGTACTGCCGATCGACCCCATACCCGCTGCGCTGCGTTCCACCAGGGCCACCAGGTTATCACGCGTGAACAGACAGTGGCCTTCAGTTTCCGACGCCAGTTCAATGTGGCTGTTGACGAGACGGGCGGCGGTCTCCGGCTTCACATCTTGTAGCGGCCGAAGTCCTCGTCGTTGAGGCCTTCCAGCAGGCGGCGCAGTTCGTCCGTAGTCGCCTTGTCGGAGATGGTGGCATCGCGCTTGGAAGATTTGAGGACGCTTTCATCCACGTAGATGGGGCAATCCAGACGAAGCGCCAGCGCCAGGGCGTCGCTGGGACGCGAATCTACGCTGATGAGGTCGCCATCCCGATCCAGCCAGATCACGGCGAAGAACGTGTCGTCCTTAAGTTCGCTCACTACGACTTTGCGCAGGGCCGTGTTCAAACCGAGCAGGAGGCTCTTGATGAGGTCGTGCGTCATCGGCCGCGGCGTCGAAACTTTCTCGATCTCGAGGGCAATGGCGTTGGCTTCGTAAACACCCACCCAGATGGGCAGCACGGAGCTGCCGTTCACATCCTTGAGGATGACGATTGGCATGTTGGTCACCGGGTCCATCATCAGTCCGCGAATTTTCATTTCGACTTCCATGCCGCCCTCCCAATTGCCATTACACCACAGTTGCGCTTTCGCCCACCAACGAGTTGGGGCCGGATCGCGTGACACGTACTGGGAGGTAGGTACCGACCAGTCCGTCGCCCCGGGGATCGGTGAAATTCAGCGTGCGATTCGAGGAGGTGCGCCCGATCCATTGGCCCATCGCCTGGTTGCGGCCCTCCACCAGGACCTCCTGGACGCTGCCGATCAGCTCGGCGTTACGGCGGATCTGAATGGCCCGCTGCTTCTCCTGCACGGCCACCAGGCGGCGCTGTTTCTCTTCGTCGCTCACGGGGTCTGGCATGGTCAGCGCCGCTGTGTTGGGGCGCGGCGAATACTTGAAGCTGAAGAGCGAATCGTACTGGACCTCGTCGAGCAGGTCGAGCGTCTGTTCGAAATCCTTCTCGGTTTCGCCGGGGAAGCCCACGATGATGTCGGTGGTTAGGGAGTAGTTCCGTTTGGCGTTCTTCAGCCACGCGATGCGCGCCAGGTATTCATCCCTGGTATAGAGCCGATCCATGGCGGCCAGCACGCGGCTGGCGCCGGATTGGACCGGCAGGTGGACGTGATCGCAGAGCACCGGGTTGGCGTCCATGGTATCGACGATGGCCTTCACAAAATCGCGCGGGTGGGAGGTGGTGTAGCGCACGCGGCGTATGCCGGGCACCTCGGCCACGCGGCCCAGCAGGGTTGCGAAATCCCAACCGGCGGGCGATGGATCGCGGTAACTGTTTACGTTCTGCCCCAGCAACTGGATTTCGGTGTAGCCCTGCCCGGCCAGCCGCGCTGCCTCCGCCATCACGCTCTCGCTGGTGCGGCTGCGTTCGGGACCGCGGGTAAACGGCACGATGCAATACGCGCAGGACTTGTCGCAGCCTTCAATGATGGTGATATAAGCGCGGTGCGGGTTGTCGCGCCGGGTGAACGGCGTGTCGAAAGTCAAGTCGGTATCGAGGCTCAGGCCGGTGACGTGGCGGTTGCCCGCTTCGAGTTGCACCAGCAGCTCCGGCAGCCGGGTGTAACTGGCCGAGCCGGCCACCAGGCTGACGTGCGGCGCACGCTCGAAAATTCTCTCACCTTCCTGCTGCGCCACGCAGCCGAGCACCCCGAATACCTTGCCTTTTCCGGCCTCGCGCTTGAACTGCTGCAGGCGGTTGAAGACCTTCTGTTCGGCCTTGTCACGGATGCTGCAGGTGTTGTACAGCACCAGGTGTGCCTGCTCCGGCGTCTCCACCTGCTGGTAGCCTTCCGATAGCAACGTGCCGATAACTTTCTCCGAATCGTGCACGTTCATTTGGCAACCAAAGGTCTCAAGATAGAAGGTTTTCGCAGACACTATGACATCTATTCTAAACGACCGGAGTGCTATAATCCCGGTGTAGCACCGCTCCCTTCGGTCACGGCTCAGTAGCGCATCGATGTAACGTGCGATATCGAAACGTTACCGAGCCGTGACCAAAGGGAGCGGTTTTCCAACCCAGGGGAGAGAGCCTTTGAAGTTTTTTCTGGACACCGCCAATCTCGAAGAGCTGAAAACGGGCGCCAGTTGGGGAATCGTCGACGGTGTGACTACCAACCCCACCCTGATTGCCAAGGAAGGCCGCCCCATGGAGGAGCAGGTCAAGCGGATCTGCGACATTGTGGATGGCGATATCAGCGCGGAGGTCATCCAAACCGAAGCCTCCCAGATGATCGAAGAAGGCAAGCGTTTGGCGCGCATCCACAAAAACATCGTGGTGAAGTGCCCGCTCACACGGGATGGCATCAAAGCGTGTTCCGTTCTCAGCAAGCAAGGGATTCGCGTGAACGTGACGCTGTGCTTCACGGCCGGCCAGGCGCTATTGGCGGCCAAGGCCGGCGCGTACTTCATCAGCCCCTTCGTCGGCCGCCTGGACGATGTCGGCTACACCGGAATGGATCTGATCCGCAGCATCACGCAGATCTACCGCAACTACAATTACAAAACGCAAGTGCTGGCGGCATCCCTGCGTTCCCCCACTCACGTGATCGATGCCGCGCTCGCCGGGGCGCACATTGGGACCATGCCTTTCAAGGTCATGGACATGCTCTTCAACCACCCGCTGACCGACAAGGGTCTGGACCAGTTCCTGAAAGACTACGCCAAAGCCTTCCAGGAAGCGCCGGTTGCCGGGTAAGCACGCGTCAAGATGCCGGCAGCGCTGTCGCTCACGACCGCCGAAATCATCGCGATTGGATTGGTGGTAGTACTCGTCCCGATCGGGTCGGTGATGGGCTATCGCGCCTGGAAGGCATCCCGTGTCACACCGGAAGAGCGCGAGCGCCTGCGCCGATCGCTACTGGTGGCACAGGGCAAGATGGGCGATGCGACGGTGGTGGAATTCCGCGGGGAGTTGCTGTTCTACACCTACGACGTGCGCGGCGTGCAATACACCGCGTCTCAGGATCTGGCGCCTCTGGTGGCCTATGTGCCGAAAGACATGTCGGTGGTGGTGGGGCCGATTTCGGTGCGGTACGACGCTAAGAATCCTGCCAATTCCATTGTGCTCGCGGAGGAGTGGAGCGGGCTGCGGGCAGCGAATCAGCCGCGGGCGTAAGGCTCACAACTATTTCCGCTGCTTCAGCATCTTCCTGATGTCGCGTTTTGCGTGGAGAACACCCACGAGTTCGATACCTGCGTTCATCTGGCGGTAAATGATCATGTATTGGTAGGGGAACGCGCGGTAGAAGAGCACTGAAACCCTGGTCGGGTCCTCGCGTTTGTGCCCAATTCCCGGATTTCGCGCGAGGAGTGCAAAATCTTCGAACAACTCCGATTCAACTTGGTCGGCGAACTCGACACTGGTCTCTGCTGCTAGATACGACCAGATCTCGAAGATATGGTCTCGCGCTTCCGGCGATAGGATGTAGCCGCTCGTCACGGCTCTTACGCACCGTTGTCTCTTAACCAATCGGCTTTGCGCCGCTGAATTTGGGCTTTGGCACTTCGCCGGAAACGCCTTCACCACGGTCAAGTTGAGCAATACTGCGAGCGATGCTTTCATTGATCGCATCTTTGTTTGCCGTCAGCCATTCTGTTTCGGCGTCTTGCGCCGCCAAGGCGTCGTGAATCACGTCCTCGACGCTACCGAACGCACCACTCTGGAGCCGCTTTTGGATCAGCTTTTCATCGTCTGGCCTCAATTCAATCGTCACGCTTTCAACCTACGCCATGGCGTCCAAACGGTCAAGTCCCCCCATGCCGTGCGGAATACGCCGCGGCCACCTTTTGACTTTTGACTTTTTGCCCTATGATGGAATCAATCCCTATGATCGACGCCGTCCTCACCGAGGGTCTCACTTTTGACGATGTCCTTCTGGAGCCCGCGCGCAGCGAAGTTCTGCCATCTGAAGTCGATACGCGAACGTGCCTCACCCGGCAGATCGGGCTCAATATCCCCATCGTTTCTTCCGCCATGGATACGGTCACCGAGTCGCACCTGGCCATCGCGCTGTCGCAGCAGGGCGGCATCGGGATCATCCACCGCAACATGTCCATCGAGCGGCAGGCGGAGGAAGTCGACCGCGTCAAACGCAGCGAGAGCGGCATGATCGTGGACCCCATTACCATCCGGCCCGACCAGCCCATTTCCGATGCGCAGGAGTTGATGAGCCGCTACCGCATATCCGGCGTGCCCGTCACGAAGGATGGCAAGCTGGTTGGGATTCTCACTAATCGCGATCTGCGTTTCGAGAGCCGCTTCGACCTGCCGATTTCGGAAGTTATGACCAAAGACAACCTGGTCACGGTGCCGGTGGGCACCACTCTCGAACAGGCTGCAGCCATCTTGCACCGGCACCGGGTGGAGAAACTGCTGGTGGTCGACGACCAGTTCGCGCTCAAGGGTTTGATCACGGTCAAAGATATACAGAAGAAACTGAAGTATCCCAACTCCGCTAAGGACCGCCAGGGACGCCTGCGTGTGGGGGCGGCCATCGGCGCGACCGGCGATTTTTTCGAACGCGCGCAGGAACTGGTGGCGCGCAAGGTTGACGTGCTCGCCATCGACACGGCGCACGGCCATACTAGCCGGGTTACCGAAGCGGTGAAGAAGATCAAGTGTAAGCTTCCCGAGGTACAGCTCATCACCGGCAACGTGGCCACCTACGAGGCGGCCAAGGAGCTGAGCTCACTGGGAGTGGATGGCATCAAAGTGGGAATCGGGCCCGGCTCGATTTGCACCACCCGCGTGGTATCGGGCGCGGGCGTGCCGCAGATCACCGCGATTCGTGAATGCGCGCGCGCCACCAGAGACGCGGGCGTGCCTCTGATTGCGGATGGCGGAATCAAGTACTCCGGTGATATCACCAAGGCCCTCGCCGCCGGAGCCGATTCGGTGATGATCGGCAGCCTGCTGGCCGGCACCGACGAGAGTCCGGGCGAAACTATTCTTTACCAAGGCCGCACGTTTAAAACCTACCGGGGCATGGGATCGATGGGCGCCATGTCGCAGGGCACTTCCAACCGCTATGAGCAGGATCCATCGGGCAAGCTGGTGCCGGAAGGGATTGAGGGCCGCGTGGCCGCCAAAGGGCCGCTGGCCGAACTGGTTTACCAATTGGTTGGCGGGCTCCGTTCCGGAATGGGTTATTGCGGAGCGCGCGATGTCGGCGAGTTGCAGGAGAAGGCGCGCTTCCTGCGGATTTCTCCGGCCGGTCTGCGCGAGAGCCACGTCCACGATGTGATCATCACCAAAGAAGCGCCCAACTACCGCGTGGAATAGCCGGCTTCAACGGTAGGGCGACCCCCGGTCCGCGGCTGGCCCCCTGGCCGGCCTTATGGGCAGCACTAAGGGCGATGCCGCCCCACCGGCGACAAGATCGCCAGCGCTACGTAACGCCGGCGGTCTTCGCCGCCGGTGGGGCTACCCGAATCGAAAGTATCCAAACTCCCTGGTCGGCCTGCTTGGGTTTCCAGGCTCCACGCGAAGAGCATCCGTAGCGGATGCGCGGACCGGGGGGTCCGCCCTACCGGTTCATCTTGCCCGCCCAGCGCAGATACCGCAGCAAGTCCCGCCGCTCGGTCCACATGAATCTCCAGAACTCGCCAAACGTGATTCGATCGGCGTGCATGCCCCAATAGGTTTCCATGCGCCAGCGCAGATACGGACTCTTCCAGGGCCTCAGGCGGTAACCGCGCGTGAGGCGCCACATCACTGCCAACATTACTTCAAGGAAGTCGCAGCTTTCGGTGGCGTGGGATTCGCGTCCGGCGTGGCGTAATACCCGCTGCGCGTACGAACGGTGGGATTGCCCGCCGCCTTGGCCGTAACTTTGATCTGACGGAAGGTGCCGTCCATGGTCTGGTTCGCCGGCGTGTAGACGATGGTGTATTGGTTACGGATGTTGTGCGCCACCTGGTGCGCGATGCGGTCCACCTCGGCCAGATCCTTGGGGAAGTAGGCCTCGCCGCCAGTGGCTTCGGCCAGGGCCATCAGCGCCCGCTCCGCCCGTTTGGCCTCGCGCCGCTCTTCTTCGCTGAGCAGACCGATTGAATAAATGAGCACCCCGCTTTGCTGGGAGGCCTTCACCAGGTTCTCCAGGCTCACCAGGCTGCTGTTATCGTTGCCGTCCGTTACCACCACCAGGACCTTCTTGTCGCGGTGGGCCTTCTCCCTTTCGTGATCGATCGACATGCGGATGGCGTCGCGCATGGCCGTCCCGCCACGCGCGTCGATACGGGTCAGCGCTTCTTCCATTTCTCTGATGTCGCTGGTGAAGTCCTTGCCGTGCGGCAGGTCGTTGAAAGCTTCATCGTTGAAGTTGACTACGAAGACTTCGTCTTCCTTATTGGAGTCCTTCACCAGCGCCAGAGCCGCGGCTTCCACCTTGGCAC
>Ga0182024_10004775_pt1 | contig 30828 bp, 26 predicted proteins | sample P32metaG_FD_120480 | JGI IMG/M metagenome (GOLD analysis project Ga0182024, IMG submission 120480) | Permafrost microbial communities from Stordalen Mire, Sweden - P3-2 metaG (Illumina Assembly) | ecosystem: Environmental > Terrestrial > Soil > Wetlands > Permafrost | place: Sweden: Stordalen... | reverse complement strand
TTCAGCGCCACCGTTGAGACGTTTATTTCCGACCTGATGAGCGGGGTTCTTGTCGATCGCATTGCAACCTCGCTTCGTTCGCTGCTCCTGGGTTATGCCGCCGGATTGCTTTTGGCCGCGTTGTTCACGACCATCGCCGTGTCGACCAGGGTCGGATCCGATTTACTGTCGACCTTGACCGCGATGTTCAATCCGGTGCCGGCGATTGCCTTGTTGCCCCTGGCGCTGATTTGGTTCGGACTCGGGGTGCCTTCGCTGGTCTTTGTCATCGTTCACTCGGTGCTGTGGGCGGTAGCGTTGAACACGCTGACCGGCTTTCGAAGCGTGCCGGAGACGTTGCGCATGAGCGGACGCAATTACGGGCTCCACGGTATTAAATACGTCGCGTTGATCCTGATACCCGCAGCCTTTCCATCCATCCTTGCTGGTTTGAAGATCGGCTGGGCCTTCGCATGGCGCACGCTCATTGCAGCCGAGCTTGTCTTCGGCGTCTCGTCTCGTTCTGGCGGACTCGGGTGGTACATCTTTGAAGCCCGCGCCGAACTCGAGACAAGCCGGGTTTTTGCCGGGTTGCTCGCGGTGATCCTGATCGGACTTGCGGTCGAAGCGGTCATCTTCCGTTTCATCGAGCGACGAACGGTCGTGCGCTGGGGCATGCAACGCTAGGCTTGCAGACGCCACTCACCCCTAACGCAATGAAACAAATGGCAACGAAAGGAATGGCAGGGATGCGAACGCTGATCAGGGGACAATGGATCGTCGCCAATGACGGTCGCGGCCATACGCTTTTACGCGATGGTGTCCTCGTATTCGAAGGCAAACACATAATTCACGTCGGCAAGGGCTTCGATGGGCCGGTAGACCGGGTCATCGACGCCGGATCGAAACTGGTTTGCCCGGGCTTCATCGACACCCATGTTCATTCCGGACATCGCGCATCTCACAGGTTGATCACCGACACCGGCAGGCCGCTCTACTTCGGCCAGCCATTTCTCGAAATCAGCGTGCCGAAGGAAGGACGCGTCGTCTCGGGAGACCCTCGTTACCTGAAGCCCGGCGATAACGCACTCAACGCCGCGCTCGAACTCAACGCTATGTTTACCGTGGTCGAACTGCTCCGCAACGGTGTGACCACCTTCGTCGAATTTGGCAGCCAGGAAAGCGTCCAGCTGGCTCTGATGAAGCAGATCGAGCGCTTCGGGACCCGCGGTTACCTTGGACCTGGATATGATAGCGGGCGGTGGGTCGGCGACGAGCGCGGCGGACTGAAGCGGTTGCACGATCCCGAAGGCGGTCTTCGCGGCCTTAACATCGCGGTCGAATTCATTCGTAAATACAACGGCGCGCTCGACGATCGCATTCGCGGGCTTTTGGTCCCGCGAGAGGTGGAAACATCCACCATCGAGCTGCTCGAGAAGACCCTGAGCTTTGCCGACGAGCTTGGGGTTCCGATGGCCACGCACGCCGCATACAGCATTCTCGAATTTCACGACATCGTTCGCGAACATCAGATGACGCCGATCGAACTGCTGGACAAGGTTGGCATGCTCCGCACCACCCTGAATATCGGTCACGGCAATCTCATCGCCGACAACAGCAATTTGAACTATTCCGGCGCTCGCGATCTCGAGCTGATGGGCGAGCACAGATGTTCGATATCCCATTGCCCGATCAACATCGCGAGGCGCGCGCGAACGCTGGACAATTGGGGGCGCTATCGCGACGCGGGGATCAACATCTCCATCGGAAGCGATACTTATCCGCGCGACATGATCATGAACATGCGTACGGCGTCGCTAATGGGAAAGATCATGGGCCACGATTACTTCAAGGCCCCCGCAGGCGAAGTATTCGAGGCCGCAACGCTCGGGGGCGCCCGGTCGCTCGGGCGGGACGATCTGGGCCGGCTGTCCGAAGGCGCCCTCGCCGACATCCTGATCATTGATTTCAGCGGCAGGAATTCGCTGCGATATGGACCGGTCAGGGATCCGATCAAGAGCCTGGTCGAATGCGGCATCGGTGATGACATCGATACCGTAATCGTCAACGGCAAGGTGTGCATGGAAAACGGCGTGGTGCCGGAACTCGATATTGCCGGCCTGCGCAGTCAGGCGCAGCTGTCGGGCGAGCATGTCTGGTCAACCCTGCAAGATTGGGATCCGCGCGGCCGGACTGCGGAAGAGGCCAGTCCCTGGTCCTTTCCGCTCTATTCGTGCTGATAAATACCTGGCAGAACGGATCGCCAACGGTCTGGTAGTTCACAACCATCAGCAGACGAAGACCGCGGCGAACAGCAGCCCGATGCCGAGATTACGGAACGAGTCGTTCATGCTCTGGATCCGGCCGACGACCTGAATTGAATTGCCGGGTTTCAGTTCCTTCTGCAGCTGCTTTGACGCGCTGGCCCTGACGCTCTTTACGCAACTCCAACGTCACACGATGCACAGAGCCTGAGCTGGTGGTCGCCGCCAGACTAGCCCCCGAGATAAGCTTCCCTGACGTGCTTGTTATCGATCAATTCGCTGCCGCGACCTGACAGCACAATGGACCCCGCTTCCATGAGATATGCATAATCGCACATATCGAGCGCGGCGTAAGCGTTCTGTTCCACCATCAGGACAGTGGTGCCGGACTGGCGGATACCATCGATAATCTCGAAAACCTGCTCGACGATATTCGGCGCAAGCCCGAGCGAGGGCTCGTCGAACATCATCAGCTTCGGCTTGGACATGATGGCCCGGCCGATCGCGAGCATCTGCTGCTCGCCGCCGGAAAGCGTCCCCGCCACCTGGCTGCGGCGTTCCGCCAACCGCGGGAACTGCGTCAACACCCGATCGCGGTCGAGAGCGACTTCGGCGCCGTCGCGCCGCAGATAGGCGCCCATATCAAGGTTTTCCTCAACGGTCATGTCGGGGAAAACCCGCCGTCCCTCGGGGCAATGGGCAATGCCGCGCGCCAGAATTTCGCGCGCCGAACTCTGCGTGATATCGTGGCCTTCGAACATCATCCGACCGGAAAATGCCGGCAGAATTCCCGAAATCGAACGCAAGGTCGTGCTCTTCCCAGCACCGTTGGCGCCGATCAGCGCGACAAGCTGCCCCTGCTTGATCGAAAGCGAAATGCCCTTGATGGCCTCGACCTTGCCGTAGCGGCAGACGAGATCGCTAATCTCTAGCACGTTTCCTGGCTCCCTGCCCGAGATAGGCCCGGATCACTTCCGGGTTGCCCTGGATTGCCGCCGGCGATCCTTCGGCAATGATTCGGCCGTAATTCAAAACGACGATCCGGTCGGACACACCCATCACCATCGGCATGTCGTGTTCAACCAGCAGAATCGTGATGCCCAGTCCGCGCAGGCGATCGAGCAGATTCATGAAGCGCGCGGTTTCCGTTGCATTCATTCCCGAGACCGGTTCATCAAGCAGCAGCATCGAGGGATCGGTCGCGAGTGCCAGCGCCACACCGAGCAGCCGCTGATCGCCATAGGCCAGGGATCCCGCCAACTCGCGCGACCGACGCTCGATTCCCACCAGTGCCAGAATTTCGCCTGCCCTCGCCTTCAGCTCGGCTTCGGACTCGCGCTCGCGCGGCAGCGCCAGCAGCGTGTCCCACAACCGCGAACGGCCGCGGCGATGCAGGCCGATCATTACGTTCTCGAACACGTTGACACTCTGGAACACGCTGGTGCGCTGAAAGGTTCGCGCCAGGCCAAGCGAGGTCACCTCGTGCGGCTTCAGATTGTTCAGGGACGTTCCGCGGTAGCGGACCTCGCCTTTGCTCGGCCGCAGGAAGCCGGTGATGACGTTGAAGGCCGTGGTTTTGCCGGCGCCGTTCGGGCCGATCAGGCCGACGACTTCGCCTTCGTTGACGACAAAATTCATGTCGGAGATGGCGACCAGGCCACCGAAATGAACCGCGATATGCTCAATCGACAGCGCCGGCCGGGTTTGCATTGAAGCGGCGTCCATTACGGCGTGTCCTGCATCTTGGGCTCCGCCGCACCGGGACCGCGGGTTTCATTGGCCACGCCGAACCATTTTTCGATCGCCGGCACGATGCCCTGCGGCAACACGAATACGATCAGGATCATGAACAGCCCATAGAGGATCCATTGCAGTTCCGGAGGGGCGAACGAACGCGCCACCACCGGAATAAACCCGAAGATCAGGCCGCCTACAATCGGTCCCGCCAGCGTGCCCTTGCCGCCTGTAATCACCATGATCACCATCGTGACGGTGTAGAGGAATAGGAAAACATCGGGGTCGATTATTTTCAGATAGTGCGCGTAAAGGCTGCCTGCGGCCCCGGCGATGCCAGCGGAGACCACGGCGGCGAGCACCAGATAGCGCGTGACATCGATACCGACGGAAACCGCCAGCGGTTCATTCTCCTTGAGCGCCACCATGGCGCGGCCGACACGCGAATTCACCAGCCGACTGATGATCACGTAGGACAGCGCGACTACGCCGAGCACCAGATAGAAGTTGGATTGCTTACTGTAAAAATCGAAATAGCCGAGGCCGGGTAACCCGAGCGTCATCGGCGGGATCGAGGTGAGCGCCAGCGGGCCTTGCGTCAGCTCCACCCAGTTCAGTGCCACCAGCCGCACCACTTCGGCGAAGCTGATGGTGACAATGACAAAATAGGCGCCGCGCACGCGGAAGGAGAGTTTTCCGACGATATAGCCGCACAGGCCCGACACCAGAATGGCGATGACAAAGCCGAGCCATACCGGCCATGGCTCGTGGACCACACGAAAGCCGCCGACCAGTTCGACATCGAACCCGAGCGCGACCAGCGCGCTGGTGTAGGCGCCGATGCCGAAGAAGGCGACGTGGCCGAGACTAAGCTGTCCGGTATAGCCCAGCAGCAGGTTGAGGCTCATCGCCGCGACGATGAAGATGCCGGTGGTGATAAAGGCGTTGAGAAGATAGGGATCCCGCAGCCACATCGGGACCGACGCCAGCGCGAACAGCGCCATCCCGGGAAGAAACCGCTTCATCCAATTCGCTCCGATCGCGCGAACAAACCGGTCGGCTTGAACAGCAGCACCGCGATGATGAGCAGGAACCCCATCGCGTCACGATAGCCGGAGGAAATGTATCCGGCTCCCATCTCTTCGGCGAAGGCCAGGATGAAGCCGCCGACGGTGGCCCCGCCAATGCTGCCGAGACCGCCGAGGATGACAACCGCAAACGCCTTGAGCGAGGCGACGTTGCCCATCTGCGGCGAAACCACATAGACCGGCCCCAGCAGCGCGCCGGCCGCCGCCGCGAGGCTCGAGCCGATCGCGAAGGTCGCCATGTAGATGGCCTGGATGTTGACGCCCATCAGCGCTGCGGTATCGCGATCCTGAAAGGTGGCGCGCATCGCCCTGCCCAGCTTGGTGCGATTGATGAGAAAATAGGCGGCCGCGATCAGCGCCAGCGCCGCAAAGAACACGAACAGCCGCAGCCAAGACACCGAGAGCGGACCGATCACCAATGGGGTTTCCGGAAACGGCGTCGAGACGGATTTTGCGACGCCGCCCCAGACATACTGCTCGGTGTTCTGCATCACGATCATGGCGCCGATCATGATGATCATGGTGGTGTCGATATCCGCTCCGCGCATCGGTCGCAGCAGAATGACTTCGATCAATGCCCCGAGAACGCACCCCGCCAGGATCGCGATCAGCAGCGAGAGAAAGAAATTGAACCCGAGCAGCACGGCGACGAAATAGACGAAATAGGCGCCGAATGCGTAGAGCTCGCCGTGGGCGAAATTCACGATCCGCATGATGCCGAAGATCAAGGTCAGGCCGATGCCAAGCAGCGCATAGGTGCTGCCGAGGATCAGCATGTTAATCATGTGTTGGAAGAATTCAGTCATCGGGCCCTAATCGAGGTCAACCCTCACTGCCCGGTGAGGATGGCCGGAACGTTGCCATGAAAACGTGGTCATCGCTCCGATGGCAATGACCACGGCAGATCCGCTTACAGCTTGGGAAGAATGACCTTCGCGTTGTCGATCTTGATCAGGTAGACATTGGGCATGCTCTGGCCGCTTTCCTTGCCGGCCGGGCCTTGCTTCTCGAACTTGATCTTGCCGTTCAGGCCCATCAAATCGGTTTGCCACAGCGCAGCGGTGATCGCTTCGGGCTCGGCCTTGCTGGCCTTCTCGATCGCAGCCGCGATGGTGCGAATACCGTCATAGCCGCGGAAGCTCTCGGTCGAGCCGGCAAAATTGAAGCCGCGCTTCTTCCACTCGGCGAGGAAATACTTGGTGGCGGCCGGATTGGGCGTATCGTCCGGATACCATGGCGCGAACGTGGTCAGGTGGAAGGTGCCGTTGGCGGCAACCCCGGCCTGATCGATCAGCTGATCGGGATTTTGCGATCCGCCGGTCGTGATGATCTGCTTCTTGATCCCGAGCGCGGTTGCCTGCTTCAGCAACAGTGTGAGCTGCTCGACCGCCGTTGTCACCATGATGGTGTCGGAATCCGTCGCCTTGATCTTGGACAGTTGCGCGCTCATGTCCTGAGCCGACTGGTCCATGGTCTCGACCAGACCGACCTGCACGTTGTCAGCCTTCATCGTCTTGCCGAAATCTTCCGCGGAGCCGCGTCCCCAGTCATTATTGATGACGAGGAAATCGACTTTCTTGACCGACATCTTGGGAAGAATGTTCTTGAAGGCCGCGGCCTCGACCGACGACGGCGGCGAGATGCGGAAAATATAGGGATTACCGCTGGTGGTGATCTTCCCCGACGAGGAGGTCTCCACCACCATCGGCACCTTGTATTCCATCAGCTTTGGCATCACGGCGAGCGTCAGGCTGGATCCCCAGGCGCCCATCATCACCGGAACCTTGTCGGCGGTGATTAGCTTCTCGGCGACCGCAGCGGCTTCGGTTGGGTTGCTCTTGTTGTCCTCGATGATCAGTTCGATCTTCTTGCCGAGAACTCCGCCCTTGGCATTGATTTCGTCGGCGGCGATCTTTGCGCCGTTGACGACATAGGTGCCGGAGGCGGCAAACGGGCCGGTCAGCGGCTCGTTTACGCCGATCTTGATGGTCTGTGCGCCGGCGTGTGCCATCAGGCCTGCCGACAGCAGGGCGGTGGCTGCGATGGTCGTGAAGTACCTCGTATGCTTCGCCATTTTCTACTTCCTCCGTTTGAATGCGGAAACTCGGCCAGTGTTTCCAACCAAGCCTTCTGCCGGGCTTAAGCAGATTTCTTCGATCTTCTTGCTCACTGCCGTCGTGGCTACAATCATCTTATATTTCGTACGTTAGTATCATGTGCATGGTCCGTGCGGCGTCAAGTTCTTTCAGCAATCGGGCACGTTCACGGCAAGGCCGCCGCGCGATGTCTCCTTGTATTTGGCCTGCATGTCCGCTCCCATATCGCGCATCGTTCGGATCACCTGATTGAGCGTGACGTGGTGCGATCCATCGCCGCTCAGCGCCAGCGAGGCGGCGTTGATGGCCTTGATGGCGCCGAACGCATTGCGCTCGATGCACGGGATTTGCACCAGGCCGCCGATCGGATCGCAGGTCATCCCGAGATGATGCTCCATCCCAATCTCCGCGGCATTCTCGATCTGCCGGCTGCTGCCGCCGAGAGCCGCGGTCAGGCCGGCTGCTGCCATGGAGCATGCCACACCTACCTCCCCCTGGCATCCGACTTCGGCGCCTGAGATCGACGCATTCATCTTGCACAGCGCGCCGATCGCCGCGCTGGTCAGGAGAAAAATCCTGATACCGTCCTTTGACGCGTCCTGGCAGTGGTCGGCGTAGTAGCGCAGCACCGCCGGAATCACCCCGGCGGCGCCATTGGTGGGCGCAGTCACAACCCGGCCACCCGCCGCGTTTTCCTCGTTCACGGCGATCGCATACATGCTGGCATAGTCCATCGCCGGGATCGATTGCCGCAGATTGCGGGTCCCCGATGCCTGCAGCCGGTCGTGCAATGCCCGCGCACGGCGCTTGACCTTGAGGCCCCCGGGCAACTCGCCATCGGTGCGCATCCCCCGGTCGATGCAGTCGAACATCACGACGGTGAGACGGTCCAGCCGGTCATGGACCGACGCCTCGTCCGCAAGCACGGTTTCGTTGGCCCGCACCAGTTCGGCGATCGAGAGTCCGGAACGGTCGCTCATCTCGATCAGCTCGGCGGCATCGTGGTAATCGAAGGGGATGGCTGCAGCTGTTTCCGCCGCAGAGCTCGCCTCGTCTTCCCGTCGGATGAACCCGCCTCCCAGTGAAAACCAGGTTTCCTGCTTCAGTTCGTGCCCGTCTTGATCGAACGCCGAGAAGCGGATGGTATTTGGGTGCACCGACGCAGGCTCTTCAAATTCAAAAATTATATCCCGAACCGGGTCAAAACCGACGGTGGTCCCGTCGGCAAGCACGAGCTGCCGGGTCGCTGCCGTGACCTCGACGCGGCGGTCGGCATCGTCTGCATCGATTGATTCCGGCGAAAGACCGGAGAGCCCGAGCATGACTGCCTTGTCGGTGCGGTGGCCTTTTCCAGTCCAGGCCAGCGAGCCGAGCAAGGTGACTTTCAGGCGCTTGAGGCCGATGCGCTCGCGCCCATCCAGCGCCGACATGAACGCCGCGGCGGCCTTCATCGGCCCCATGGTATGCGAGGATGAGGGTCCGATCCCAATCTTGAACAGGTCGAAAACACTGATCATCTGATGTGACCGGTCCAGCTCCGATCGCTATTTTTTCTTCATTCTCGGGATGATTTCACGCGCGATGGTTTCGACCTGATCCATCTTGTACCTGTAGGGAACGAAGATGATCTTCTGGACGCCAGCCGCAATGTGCGCCTTCAGCTGCTCGACACATTCATCGACCGATCCCATGACCGCGCTGTCACGCGAGCAATCGCTGTGTTCGGGGAAATCCCATTCCTTGTTCAGCCAATCCATCATTTCATCGCGCACCGTCGCCTTCGATGGCCCGACCATGATCGGCAATTGCGACGCGTTGAGCAGCTTGTCTGGATCCTTCCCGCCTTCGGTGGCGAAATTGCGGATCTTGGCCCACGATTTCGCAAAACTCTCCGGCGAATAGAAATAGGTTAGCCAGCCATCGCCCGCCATCGCCGCGCGCTGCAGCACCTTGTCGACATAACCGCCGATCAGGATCGGCATCCGCGGCTGCTGCGCGGGCTTCGGATACATCACCGCGGCCGAAATCTCGTGCGCCATGTATTTGCCGTCGACCATCTTCTCGGTCCAGAGCCGGTTGAGGATCTCAAGGTTCTCGTCCATCAGCTTGCCGCGCTTGTTGAACGGAATTCCCATCGCGTCGAACTCGCGCTTGTACCAGCCCGACGCCATGCCCATGATCAGCCGGCCGCCGGAAAACTGGTCCATGCTGGACAGCTGCTTGGCCAGCGCCACCGGATTACGCAGCGGCAACACCAGAATGCCGGTGCCGAGCTTGATCTTGCTGGTTCGCGCCGCGATTGCGGTTAGGGTGGTGAGCGAATCCAGGATTGGGAAATGCGGCTCGACCCCGAGAAGAATGTGATCCCAAACCCACAGCGAGTCGTAACCCAGCTCCTCGACACGCACGCCGTAGTCAACCAGCGCCCTTGCATCCGGCATTTCGGGATAGGCCGTGAAGTTGCGCGCGGCGATACCGTAGGTGTTCGACAGGATGGTCATGGTGCTTCCTGTTTTTCTTAGCCGATGAAGAGACGGTCGGGATCCAGCATCCGCAAGATGGTGAGCTCGTGCTCGGTCGGCGGTTCGGTGACACTGAGCTGGTCGTCGAAGATCAAATCGAAACCGGTATTGTCCTGGACCTGCTCCCGAGTGATGCCGGGGTTGAGGGCAAGCACCTTCATCAGGCGCGAGGCGTCGTCAAACGAGAACACCGCAAGCTCGGTGATCACCCGGAACATGCCGCCTTCCGGCAGACCGCTTTCGGCGCGGCTGTTGCCGCCGCGGATGAAGCCTGGGCTGGTGATGAAATCGACATGGTCGACGAAGCGGCGCTTCTCGTGCTTCATCGCCACGATCATGTTGGTCAGGCTGGAAATGTCGTTGCCGCCGCCGGTGCCGGGAAGCCGGGTCTTCGGGTTGTCGGAATCGCCGATGAAGGACGAATTAAGATTGCCGTATTTGTCGATCTGGGCGCCGCCCATGAAACCAATGTCGACATAGCCGCGCTGCAGCAGCAACAGCACTTCGGCACTCCCCAGCACCATGTTGGCGCGCTTGGTGCAACGCTGATCGTTGGTCGAGGGCGGCAGCTTGCCCGGCTCGACAAAGGCGCCGATCACGCCGCCTTCGAACAGGATGGTCAGGCCCGGGCAGCGCAGCCGTTGCGCCAACGTCGCCGCCAGCAAGGGAACGCCGATGCCGGCGAAAACTACCTGGCCTTCCTTCAATTGGCGGGCGCTGAGGATCGCCAGCATCTCCGAGGCGGTATGGCGGGAGGGATCAGTCATCGAAAACGCTCCTGCCGCGGCGGCTCGCCGCAACGATTTCGTCAATTCCAATCATGGAAAGGAAATCGTTCCAGTTTTTCGGTCCGTAGACGTGATCGTCGAGGTATTTCTTCATGCCGCCGATCGGATCGCCGTTGACCTGTTTCACATAGGCTTCGAGGTGATTCATCATCGGCTCGTAGACGCCATAACATTCGTGCGGCGCCGAGCCGAAGGGAACCTCGACCACGGCGTCGACACAGAAAAACGGAATCTTGGTCTGGTCCGGCGAGCGCCGGATCTGGTCGTTGGAGACGATGCGCTCGGTGGTCAGGATCACGCGATTGGCGGCCATGGCGAGATCGATGTCCATGAACTGCAGGCCGTCGATCTGGGCGTTACCATAGGCGTCGCAGCGCTGCACATGGATCAGCGCGACATCGGGATTTAGCGCGGGAACCAGCAGCAGCCTCTCGCCGGTGAACGGGCAGTCGAATTCCTTCGCCTCGGGGCGTTTCCGGCCGACGTCGGAACCAAGCATCGAACGCATCGGCATGAAGGGAACGCCCATGGCGCCGGCGCGAAAACGCATGCCGACACCCATATGGCTCCACTCGTCGTAGCGCGCGTGGCCGCCTTCGATATGGTGGCGCATCACCTTGGAAAGCCCCCACAGGATGCCCTGCGCGAACCAGCTCGAGATGATGTGGTTGGACACGCCGGATCCGAGCAGGAGGTCACCGTCGGTCGAGATGATGCAGCGCGAACAGGAGAGCTCTTTCTTGCGTGCTCGGATCAATTGCCAGATCAGGGCCATCGGCGTGCGCGACATCGTGGAGCCGCCGATACCGACGGAGGCGCCGTCCCCGACAAAGGAGGCAGCCTCCTCCAGCGTCACCACCTTCTCGCGAAGGCTGCGGTCCCGGCGCGCCAGAATCTGGCGCAACTCCTTATATGGCTGAACCCCGTCCCGAGCCACGATCACGACCTCGCCTTGCTTGCACTGACTGCCTCGTTCGAGCCGGAGGCTTCGGCGTTGAAATCCTCGATCAGCGCGTCCCATTGCGGCAGGCTGTCGGCGATACCGTCCCAGAACGATTGCGACCTGCGGCGCTCGAAATCCTCGACGCTGACGCCCTGCTGTTCGACCCACGTGTAGTAGCCGAGGTTGAAAATCTGGCGTCGCGTTTGATCCGTCAGTTCCATCACATTGTCGGTCGCGATCGAGGTCAGGCATGAGCCGAAAACTTCGCCCGCATCGACCTCGTCGAACGAGCCGCCGAAATGCTTTTTACGATAGTCGTCACGTTCGCTGTCGTAGAGCGATCCGCTGTCGGTGGCGACGGTGACGATGACGTCGTCCGGCCCGTAGTGAAGCTGTTTTGCCAGCTTGATTGATGCGACGATATTGGCGTAACCGGAAATGCCGACATCGGCAAAGGATGCAACCAGCTCGCCGTCGAGCTTGCGGCGATCCCTGAGATAGTTTCGGCCCGCATTCGAACCGAACAGCAGATTGAGCTGGTCGGTGACGCGATCCGAGACGCCGATCACGACGTCGGTGTTCATGACGTTGTGGATCAGAGGAATGTGCTTGTCGCCGATACCCTGGATGTTGTGCTCGCCATAGCCGTTGTTCAGCATGGTCGGACATTCCAGCGCCTCGACGGCGGCGATCCGCGTGCCATGGCGCTTCTTCAGATAGTCGCCGGCCGCAATGGTGCCGGCCGAGCCAGTCGCCGACACGAAGGCCGCGAGGCGGCGCTTGGTATCACCCTTGAACGCCGTGAAGGCGTGTTCGGCCGCGGTGCCGGTGCAGATGTAATGGATCAGATAGTTCGAGAACGCCGAGAACTGGTTGAGGATCACGTTGTGCGGATCGCGCTCCAGCTCGGCGCATTTGTCATAGATTTCCTTGACGTTGCTCTCGGTGCCGGGGGTCCTGATAATGTCGTCGGGATGGGCAACCCATTGCTCCAGCCACTCGAACCGCTCCCGGCTCATGCCCACGGGTAGCACGGCAACGCCACGACATCCGAGAATTCGCGAGATCGACACGCCGCCGCGACAGTAATTTCCGGTCGAAGGCCAGATCGCCTTTTGCGATACCGGATCGAAACGGCCCGTCACCAGTTGCGAAACCAGCACGGAATAGGCCGGCAGCACCTTGTGCGCCCCGATCATCGGAAAACGGCGTCCGAGCAACACCACGATCGGCGCCTTGACGCCGCTGATCGATTCCGGGATCACGATGAAACCCGGCACCTCCGCCCGGCTCTTGCGATCCGCGGCATTGTACCAGTTCACGCGCCAGAGATTTTCGATCCGTGGCTCGTCCGGCGCGACGTCGGCCAGCCGGTTCAATAGCGCGGCCGGAATGCTGGCCGGATTGGCGAGCAGCGAAAACGTCGGCAGCACCACGCCGAGCTCCCGCACCCGCGCGATCGCCCGCGCTCGCTGCTTGCTATCGACGATTTCCGGGTCGATGACCCCTGACATTTTCACGCTCTTTCGCAGTTCAAATGATACTAACATTAGTAAAATAGGATGTCGAGCTGGGGAGCCGGCGTCAGAAATGAGCCGCCAGATGCACCCTTTCCTGACGATCGTTGCCGGACAATCTCGCCGCCGCGGAATCGAACGACCGTTGCCGAATGCCGGCGTCGGCATCCCCATAAAGCGTGGTGCGCTGCCGGGGAATGCGGCCGGTCGAGACGATGATTCGCTCCATCTCCTGCGGCGTCATTTCCTGGCCATACGAGGCGCCGGCGGAACGCGAGATGCTTTCATCCATCAGCGTACCGCCGAGGTCGTTGACGCCCGCCGCCAGGCAATGGCGGACGCCTTCGGCGCCGAGCTTCACCCAGGAAGCCTGAATGTTCGGAATCACCGGATGGAGCGCGAGGCGCGCCACCGCATGCATCAAAATCGCCTCACGGAACGTCGGACCCGGCCGCGCCCTCCCCTTGAGATAGATCGGCGCTTCCATATGGACGAATGGCAGCGGCACGAACTCCGTGAAGCCGCCGGTTTCGGATTGCAGGTTCCGCACCCGCAGCAGATGGCGCGCCCAATGCCGATAATTGTCGATATGACCGAACATGATGGTCGCGGTCGACCGGAAGCCGACGCTGTGCGCGGCGCGCATGACGTCGAGCCATTGCTGGGTACGGATCTTGTCGGCGCACAACACGACGCGAACCTCGTCATCGAGGATTTCGGCCGCGGTGCCGGGCAGCGTGTTGAGGCCGGCGGCCTTCAACTCGCGCAGGAAATCGACGACGGGAATCCCCAACGCCTGCGCGCCCTGATAAATCTCCAGCGGCGAAAACGCGTGCATATGGATTTGCGGCACCGCATCCTTCACGGTCCGGCAGATATCGAGATATTTTTGTCCCGTGTAGGACGGGTGAACGCCGCCCTGCATGCAGACTTCGGACGCGCCGCGCTGCCATGCCTCGACGACGCGATCCGCTACCTCGGCCATCTCGAGATCGTAGGGCCGTCCGCGCAGGTTCTCGCTCATTTTGCCCTTTGAGAAGGCGCAGAACTGGCACCTGAATGAACAGATGTTGGTGTAGTTGATGTTGCGGGTCACTACGTAGCTGACCACGTCGCCGTTCACCTTGCGGCGCACCTCATCGGCGGCGCGGCAAACCGAGGCAAAGTCGTCGTCACGGACGCGAAACAGGTCCGCGATTTCGGACTCGTCGAGACCGTGACCGCGCTGCGCCTTTGTCAGTACGCGGCTGAGACCTGCTGACGGTTTTGCGACAGCTGCCTTTGCGATCCATTCGAGTTCTCGCGCTGGCAATTCGCCGACGTGACCCGGACACCAGTCATCGACCCGCGGCATGCCGTCGGCATCGATGCCATGAAGAATCGCGGTCCGCAGCCCCTGATCGAACCACCGGTTGGTGTCGCGCGCAAAGGCCGGATAGATTGCGAGGCGCTCGGTGAGGTCCATGCCGGCGGCCCTGGTCGCCGCCTCCAGCACCCGCAAATGCGGCCAGGGCGCTTCGGGATTGACGTGATCCGGCGTGACCGGCGACACGCCGCCCCAGTCATTGATACCGGCCGTCACCAGCCTGCCAAGCGCGCCCGGGCTCAGGTTCGGCGGCGCCTGGATATTCATCGACGGCTCGAAAATCAGGCGTGCCACCGCGATGGTCCACAGATGGTCTTCGACATCGGGCGCAGCTGTATGCTCCATCCGCGTGCCCGGCTTGGGGCGGAAATTCTGGATGATGATTTCCTGGATGTGCCCGTGCACATCGTTGAGATCGCGCAGCGTCAGCAGCGAGTCGATGCGTTCTTGCCGGGTTTCCCCAATCCCGATCAGGATTCCTGACGTGAACGGCACGTTGCGCTCGCCGGCGAGCCGCATCGTTTCAAGCCGCGCGGCCGGCGCCTTGTCCGGCGAGCCATGATGCACCCCGCCTTTTTCGCAAAGCCGCTCTGATACGCTCTCCAGCATGATGCCTTGCGAGACCGAAACCTTGCGCAGCGCGTCGATGTCTTCACCGGTCATCAGCCCGGGATTGAGGTGAGGCAGCAAGCCGGTTTCACGAAGCACCGCGCTCGCCGCTGCCGCCAGATAGGACAGCGTGGTCGGATGGCCGAGCCGGTCGAGTTCCTCCCGCGCGGTGCGATAGCGCAGCTCCGGCTTGTCGCCGAGCGTGAACAGCGCTTCCTTGCATCCGGCCTTCTTTCCGGCTCGCGCGATGGCGACCATCTGATCGATCAAAAGATAGGGATTTTCGCCTTCGCGCGGCGGGTGCGCAAAAGTGCAGTAATGGCAGACGTCGCGGCAAAGCTGCGTGAGCGGGATGAAGACCTTGCGCGAATAGGACACAAGCCGTCCATGCGCGGCATCGCGCCGGCTGGCGGCAGCATCCAGCAGCGGACCGATATCCTCGATGCCGACGAGATCGGCGGCTTCTTCGCGCGTAAGCCTGCGGGAATGCGGAAAATTCCGCATCAGGGTGCTGATGCTCATTTCACATATGCCTCTTCGAAGCAGGAAACGCCGCGACGGCGGCGCGATCCGCCAGCTTGAGTTCAGCCAGCAGGGCTGCGGTCAGCGAGAATTTCTTCGATCCGGTCCAGGGCACGAGCTCGCCGGGACAATCAATGTCGCGTCCCAGGCCTTCGGACCGGACTATAGCGCAGCCGAGGCCGGCGTTACGGGCAGGCGCCTGGTGCCGCGCAAAACTGTCATCGCCAAAGCTCGGCGCGATCAAGTCAGGCCGGCGCATCGCCAGCGTGTTGGTCCCGCCATCCGATAAAGCCGGCACCAGCACGACGGGGTAATGGTCGAGTTCGCGGATGACCGCCTGCAAATCGGCGGTGGTTGCGAAGGGCACGTCGGCCGGCCCGATCAGCGCCTGGGATGACGGATCGAGCGTTCTCAGCCCCGGCTGGACCGCCGCATTGACGCCGCTTTCGATGACGTCACCGACCACCCGCGCATCGAACAGCATTGCGAGCTTCGCCACCGTTGAATCGCCGCTGACGACGACGATGCCCGCCAGTTGCTGCGTGCCGCACAGCATCGTCAGCACGTCGTGCAGCATGGTGCGCGCGAGTTCGGCGCGCTCGCTGCGCGACAGCACCGGCGCGAGCCGCGCCTTGGCGAGGCCCAGTCGTTTGACGGGAACGAGCGCCCAGATATTCGATCGCACCTCTGTGTCCGGCCGCATCATGTCGCCGTCCCTCTCAGGGCACCCTTTGGCGAGATCGCCTGCAAGGCAGTCGGCGGCCAGCCGGTCGCGATCCCCAAGGCTTCGCATCAAGGTCGAGGTTATCAGCACCGGCAGTTCGATGTTGCCGGCTATCCGCCCGATCTTTCTCGTCAACGATCAAGCCATCGATGAACGACGGAATAGCCGGCCGCAACCCAACGCTTGGCCAGCCCGGAATCCGAGATCGCCGGTTCCTCCCAGAATTGCAATCACCGGCTTGACGCTCATTGACCGACATTCCCTTGGCGTTTGATTGGGCGGCGGCCGTTCAATCCAGCTTCATTTCGGTCAGCGGCACAAGCTTGACGCCGGCCTTTTCGAGCGCTTCCCGTACCGCCCGGGCCGTCGCGACGCCGGTCGGCTCGTCGCCGTGAACACAAAGCGAATGCACTTTGCAGGGAATCTTCTTGCCATTCCGCGAGGTGATGAAGTTATTCACGACCATGTCGATGACCTGCTTGCACGCCACCGCGGCATCCTTCATCACCGAGCCGGGAATCTTGCGCGAGGTGAGGTTGCCGTCGTCGTCATATTGCCGGTCGCAAAATCCTTCAACAGCTACCGGCAATCCCAGTTTGCGGCCGGCTTTTTCCATTTCCGAGCCGGCCAGAGCGACGTAGATGATATTGGAATCCACGGCCTTGATGGCGCGGCCGATCGCCAGCGCGTATTCGCTGTTCTCCGCCGCCATGTTATTGAGCGCGCCATGCGGCTTGAGGTGCGTGACCTTGACGTCGGAAAAGGCCGCCATCGCCTGCAGCGCGCCGATCTGATAGGCCACCATGGATTCGAGATCGTCCGGCCGCATGTCGATGCGGCGGCGGCCAAAGCCCCAGAGATCGTTGAAGCCCGGATGGACGCCGATCGTCACGCCGTTCTGCTTGGCTTCGGCAACGACCCTGCGCATGATCAGCGGGTCGCCGGCGTGAAAACCGCAGGCGATACTGGCCGACCCGATAATTTTCAGGATCCCTGAATCGTCGCCGATGTCATAGGCGCCGAACCCCTCAGCCATGTCTGCATTCAGATTCATCTTGATGGTCATCGTTCACCTCTGTTTTCTAGCGGCGGTGGTAAAGGGCCTTTAGCGTCAAAGGACAATCGAGCCTAAGGTACTATTATTAGAAAGACAATATGTTTGGGCGATTACGCCCTAGCGGCGCGAACCGAACAGCCTCCTGAACAGGCCCTGCAGCCGGCCCACGATGACGGAGAGGACCAGCGAGCCTGCATCCATGCCACCGTCGCCGGAAGACAGATCGGCGGCAACTCTGCCGCCGAGCCGGGCTTCCAGGTTTTGCGCGAAGGCCGCGGTCAACCTTGCGGCGACATCCTGCACAATGCTGGGACGTCCGAACTGGGCCAGCATCCCCGTCAGGGTGTATCCGATCGTGACGGCGACCTCGGTCGACTGCCCGTCGCCGGCCGGCAGCAGGCGGTAGCTTATCACGCCCCGCGTCGTGGAGTTGCTGCGGATGGCGTTTCCCGCGCCGGTGATTTTTCCGGAATATGAGCTTTCATCGCGCTCGATCTCGGCTTGCCCACGAAACTCGGCGGCGATCGGGCCGACCTTGACGCGAATCTGTCCCTCGACATGGTCCGGCATCGGCTCTCCGGTCAGGCTGGCGCCCGGCAGACATGCCGCGACGTCCCGGACGCGGCCGAACATCTCCCACACCTGCTGGCGCGGATAATTCACGACGAATTTCTGGTCGAACGAGACTTGTGGGATCCAGCCGGGGTCGATCGACAGCCTGGTTCTTGTGGCGGCAGCCGGCTGCGACACCGAAGCAGGCGCAGCGCGGCGGGCGGAAGCATCCTGCGGTTCCGCGCTGGCATGCCCGGATCCGGCGGGGCCGACAATGGCGCGACCAGCACCCGGGATGGCTGCGATGTCACGTCCCCGCCGCGCCGCGATCACGCTCCTGATGGCCTTAATGATGCCGACATAGCCGGTACAGCGGCAAAGATTTCCGCTCATCGCAACACGGACGTCGTGTTCGTCGGCGTCAAGGCTGCGCACCACGAGGTCGCGCGCCGAAATCAGCATGCCCGGCGTGCAGTAGCCGCATTGCAGCGCGTGGTCGCGCTTGAACGCCTTGCGCAGCTCGCGGGTGACTTCGTCGTCATCGAGCCCCTCGATGGTGACGACCTCCGCGCCGTCGCAGGCCACGGCATAGGTGATGCAAGAGCGAACCGGCACGCCGTCGACCAGTATCGTGCAGGCCCCGCAGACGCCGTGCTCGCAACCGAGATGGGTGCCGGTCAAGTCGCGGCCATCGCGCAGAAAATCCGCCAGATGGGTGCGCGGCTCGACGCTGCCCGAAACCGGCTTGCCGTTGATGTTGAGCGAAATCCGGTTCATGCGCTGGCCGCCTGTCGAACCGCGCGCGCCAGCGCGACGGTGTGGATTTGCCGGTCGAGCGCATCGGCCATCCCGATCGCCTGCAGCATCATATCGGCGGCGCTGGAATCGAATTGCGCGAGATCGCTGGAGCCGCCAAACAGCGCGCGCGCGTCCGGCAACACCAGCGGCCTGCGCTCGGTCGCGCCGATCACGGCGCGGAACACGTCGCGCGGACGATCGAGCAGGACCGCACCTATCGCTTGGGCGTATTCGCCGGTCTTACGGCAAACCTTGTAGTAGCCCCATTGCGCCGACGCCGACTGCGCCGGCACGCGGATGGCTTCGAGCAACTCATCGGTCCCGAGCATAGTTTCCAGCGCACCGGTGACGTAGTCCTCGACCGCCAGGGTTCGCGACCCGCTCGCGCCGCGCACCACGGCTTCCGCGCCGAGCGCCGACAGCGCCGATACCCAGTCGGCGGAAGGGTCCGCGTTGGTCAGGCTGCCGCCGATGGTGCCGCGATTGCGCACCGCGCGATAGGCGATGCCGGCCGCGACCGCGCGCATGGCGCCGTTGGTCACGTCGGGAACGCGGCCGTCCTCGATGTCGGCATGGGTTACGCAGGCGCCGAGCACCAGATAATCCCCGAGCTTCTCGGCCCGCTTCAATTGTTCCAGCGCCGTGATGTCGATGATCAGATCGGGCTGCACCAGCCGCAGGTTGAGCATCGGACCGAGCGATTGTCCGCCGGCCAGCACTTTGATGAGTGCGCCTTGGTCAGCCAGCAGGCCGATGGCATCATCGACATGCCGCGGACGCTCATAGGCAAAATTGACCGGCTTCACGACGGCGCCCCGGCCGGCACGACGGCGCTCGCTCTCCGCGCCTTGGCGGCGGCGATCGACTCGAGGACCCGGCGCGGCGTGATCGGCGAGTACAACAGCTCGGCGCCCAACTCCTTGAGCGCGTCGTTGACCGCGTTGGCGATCGCCGCGGGCGGGGCGATGGCGCCGCCCTCGCCGATTCCCTTGACCCCGAATTCGGTATAGGGCGCCAGCGTCTCCATGTGATCGAGGCGAGGCTCGAGGACTTCGGTCGGTCCCGGCAGCAGATAGTCGGCAAATGTCGTGGCCAGCGGCTGGCCATTGCTGTCGAACGGCATCTCCTCGTACAGCGCGGTGCCGATGCCCTGGGCGAGGCCGCCGTAGATCTGGCCGTCGACGACCATCGGATTGACGAGCTTGCCGCCGTCCTCGACGATCATGTAGTCCAGAATTTCGACGTCGCCGAGTTCCGGATCGACGGCCACAGTCACCGCATGCGCAGCGTAACTGAAGGTGCCGCTGTCGCGCTCCGGCTTGTAGCCGACGGTGGCTTCGAGGCCGCCGCGATGAACGTTGGCCGGCAGGTCCTGCGGGCGCAGGTACCAGGCGCGCGCGATATCCTGCATGCTGACATCGCTGGTCGCCGACATCACCTTACCGTCCACGAATTTGACATCGTCGAACTTGACCTGCAGCAGGCTGGCGCCGATCTGCCGAACGCGGGCTTCGATCTCGCGACAGGCGCTGGCCACCGCCCCGCCCGCCATAACCATGCAGCGCGATCCCCAGGTGCCGGTCGAATAAGGCGTGACCGCAGTGTCGCCCAGGATCACCTTGACCTTCGAAGTGTCGATGCCAAGAATTTCAAAGGCGACCTGCGCCAACGTCGTCTCCAGGCCTTGCCCATGCGAATGAACGCCCACGCGCAATTCGAGGCCGCCATCGGGCGTTACCCGCGCCGTGGCCTGCTCGTGGCCGGGCACCATCGGAATTCCCCAGCCCGCATAGACCGAGGTGCCGTGCGCACCCTGCTCGCAATAGATCGAAATCCCAAATCCCAACAGCCGGCCGTCCGGCTCGCCCTTGGCCTGGCGCACCCGCAGCGCCGGAAGATCGAAATGCGCCAGCGCGCGCCGCAGCGCTTCCGGATAGTCGCCGCTGTCGAAATGTTTTTTGGTGATGTTGTCGAACGGCATCTGCTCCGGCCGCACCAGATTCCGGAAGCGCACCTCGTGCGGTTCAATTCCGGCCTCGCGTGCGATCGCGTCGAGCACCAGCTCAATCGCGAAACAAACTCCGGTGCGCGCGACGCCGCGGTACGGCAGGATCGGGCATTTGTTGGTCGCGACCGACCAGGTCTTGCAGCGATAGGCCTCGAAATCATACGGCCCCGGCAGGATGCTCGCTACCTGGGCGGCTTCAAGACAGGCCGAGAACGGATAGGACGAGTACGCGCCGGAATCGACCGTCGCCTCGCAATCGATGCCGCGCAGCCGGCCGTCGCGGTCGGCATAGCCGGTGATCATGTAATGATGCTCGCGGCAATTGGCGCCGGCGGTCAGATGCTCGCGGCGATCCTCGATCCAGCGCACCGGATGCCCGCGCCGCATCGTCAGCCACGACAGGCAGACTTCTTCGGGCAGCAGGATTCCCTTGTAGCCAAAACCGCCGCCGACATCCGGCGAGATGACGCGAATGTTGCCGTGATCGAGCCCGAGACATCCCGACAGGCCGGTGCGGTTGACGTGGGGCATCTGCGCCGCGGTATAGACGGTGAGCTGCTCGAGCCGGCTGCTCCATGTCGCCACCACGCCCCGCCCCTCCAGCGGCGCCATCGATTGCCGCGCGGTGCGAATCTCCCGGGTGACCTTGATCGGCGCGTCCAGGGCCTTCTCGATATTCACATCGACGAAGGCTTCCAGGAAAATATTGTCGCCCCAATGCTCGTGGACCAGCGCCGAGCCCTGCTGGCGCGCTTGCAGCATGTCGTATACCGCCGGCAATTCTTCCAGGTCGAGTTCGACGGAAGCGGCGATATCCTCGGCCTCCGCGCGTGTGCGCCCGAGGCACATCGCGACGAGTTCGCCGACCTGGCGCACCTTCCCGGTGGCCAGCACCGGCTGTTCGGAAATCTTGAAACCCGGCAATCCCGAGACGGCGCGAATCGGCCTAACCCCGTCGAGATCGCCGGCGACAAAGACGCTGTCCTTGTATTGCGGCGGAATCGATATGCCGCGAATCCGCGCATGCGCCAAGGGAGAGCGCACGAACGCCACATCCTGCAGCCCGGCAAGCCTGATATCGGCGACGAATTCGCCGCGGCCGCGCATCAGGCGGTCGTCTTCCTTTCGAAGGAGCCGCGCGCCCACCCCTTGCTCCACCATACAAATTCCCTCGACACGACGCGAGCAACGACCCTGCCGAATTCATCCTATTTCTAGGACGATAGCAAGATCTTGGATTGCGCAGGTCGACGATCGGAACCTTCGCAGGAGGGCGGCGCATCGCTGCGCGGTCAAGCTTTCCTGGACTTGCGCCGCGCCAGACCGATCGCCTTGAAACCATTGCGTTCCTTCTTTTGACGCAGCGTCGTAGTCGCCAGCAGGTTGATCTGCAGTTTAATGCTCTCGCTGCGGTAGATGATGTCACCGATATAGATGGCGATGCCGGCATCATCAATGACGACGCAGTGAGCCTCAACAGTCGGCGCGCCAATCGAGATCTTTAGCAGATCGGCGATCTCAGGTTCGGCACTGCCGATGGTCAAGGTCTGGTGTGCCTCCAGCAGCGTGATCTCGTCCATGGCGTCGATCGTCACCAGCGCTGCGGCCCCCGTGAACCGCTCGGGATTGAGATCGAACACCTCGCGCGCTAGGTGCAGATTGACCACGGAATATGGCTCTTCATTACGATACTGCACGCTGCGCAGCTTGACGTAGCTTGACGCCGGATTGCCGTCGCCCTCGGCCAGGTTCGGCGGCGCCATGTCGCGATCGATCGTGAGCCGGCGCGGAACGTTGTCCTTCAGCGACTCGATCAGGCTGTTCCAATTGGTCGCGAGCGTGACCCAGTGGCGGTCATGGTTGCGCTTGGAGACGAAGGTGCCAAGCCCCTGACGCGCCTGCAGCATGCCTTCTTCGCGCAGGATATCGACCGCCTGCCTGACGGTGACGCGCGCCACCTCGAATTCGCGCTCCAGTTCTTCCAGCGTCGAAATCTTCTCGCCGGCGCTCCACTGCCCGGATTGAATCCGTGTCCGCAACACCGAGGCGACCTGGATATACAGGGGTACCCGGCTTCGATCGTAGGCTCTCAGCAGCTTGGACACATCACCACTTCTTCTGAAATTTCGCGCTTGCGTCGGCGGCGATCATAACTAACCTCAAGCTCAAAGCAATGCATCAGCCGAGCGTCGCTGTGCACGACGCCACGCATTCGAATCACGAGAGCGGCCCCGGGCCCGATCCCGTGAATTTGACGCAATGATACTATTTTCAGTACTATAATATCAATACGCATGAGCGGCCTTCCCTATGGATGATTTCCGGATCCTGACCGCCGCCGACAGCGCGCTCGTGATCGAGCTTGGCGCCGCGATCGATCGCAAAATCAGCGACCGGGTGCTGGCGCTGGCCGAAACCCTGACCAGGGCCGGCTTGCCGGGTGCCACTGAGATCGTGGCGACGTTCCGTTCGCTCTGCGTGAACTATGATTCGCTAACGGCCACAGGGGCGGAGCTGGAGCGGGCGATTGCGGCGCTGGTGAAGGGCGCCGGCGCCGCATCGCAGATCAGGCGATTGTGGGACATTGCGGTCTGCTACGATCCGCACTATGCGCCCGACATCGAGGAGGTCGCAAACACGGTCGGTCTGACCGCCGCCGAGGTCGCTGCGCTGCACGCGGGCACGCAATACCACGTCTACATGATCGGCTTCGTTCCCGGTTATCCCTATATGGGAGACCTGCCGGCGCAGCTTCGGTTGCCGCGGCGGCTCGACCCGCGCACACGGGTGCCGCCCGGCTCGCTCGCCATCGCCACCAGCATGACCGCGGTCTATCCCTATGAAAGTCCCGGCGGCTGGCACCTGATCGGAACCTCGCCAATCCGTTTCTTTGATCCGGAATCGACAAGCGGCGCGCTGCTTCGCCCCGGCGATGCCGTGAAATTCCGGCCGGTTACGGCAAGCGAATTCTCCCGCATCCGCCTCGCGGTCGAACGCAACGACTACGTTCCCGAAAGCACGGAGTTCGCGGCGTGATCCCGGTCCTGAAGGCAATCGCGCCGGGTTTCCACAGCACCGTCCAGGACCAAGGACGGCGCGGCTTTCAGCATGTCGGCGTTCCCGTGTCAGGCGCGCTTGACCGCAATGGCTACCTGCTTGCCAACGCGCTGGTAGGAAATACCCCAGGCGCCGCCTGTCTGGAAATCATCGGCAGCGGCCCCGAATTCGAAGTCATCGGCACTTCGGTGCGCATCGCGCTGATCGGCAGCGGCGGCGGCCTTGAGATTGGCGGGCGCGACGGTCCCTTCGTGCCATCGGGCCAAAGCACGCGTCTCACCAAAAGCGACATCCTGCGGGTGCGGCTGGGTGGCGATGCTTTCTGTTCGTATCTCGCCATCGAGGCCGGCTTCGACGTGCCGCTTTGCCTCGGCAGCCGATCGACCTATACCTGCGCGGCCTTCGGCGGTTTTGCGGGACGGCCGCTCCGCAGCGGGGACGTGCTTCATGGATTTGCCGACGACGTCCCGACGCGTGACGAAGTGACGTTCGGCGAGCCCCGCAGCCTCGGTCTGGACCAGGCGATCCGGGTCGTGCTTGGGCCGCAGGACGATGACTTCACCGCAGCCGCGATCGAGGAATTTTTGCACGGCAGCTACACCATTACGCCGGCATCCGATCGGATGGGGTTTCGCCTTGCCGGGCCGCCGCTTGCGCACAAGAGCGATTACAACATCGTGTCGGATGGAATCGTTGCCGGATCGATCCAAGTGCCAGGCTCGAAACTCCCGATCGTCCTGATGGCGGATGCGCAGACGACCGGCGGCTATCCGAAGATCGCCACCGTCATTTCAGCTGACCTGCCCGTCCTCGCCGTCCGTGGTGGTGGCCGCAGCGTCAGGTTTCAGTCGGTGTCGCGCGAGGACGCCGAGACGATTCGCTGGGCGGAGCATCAACAACTTCTGAAAATCATATCGGGCCTACGTCCTGTAAGCGAATCCCAAGGCATCCGTATCGAAGCCTTGTACAATCAGAACCTGATCGACGGCGTCATCGACGCGAACGCCTGACGCTGTCGTCCCTGGCATGGATATGCTTTATCAGTCAAAGCGCTCAATCGCGACCTCGCCATAACGTTGGACTGCTCGAGCGCGTTGCGATTAAGTCACATACCTTCGAAGCATGCGAATTGTCCAACGCCACAGCGAGTTGATCGATCTCCACAACACGGCTTTCTGAGCCCGCCTCATATCCTGGAAAGTGTCCGGCGCCGGATGAACTCGTCCATAGGGGCCTCCAAATAGGAAACTGTGGTCCTGCCTTGTGCTCAATGGCCATCTAGTGGCCGCGCCTGTCACCGCTGTGATGATTTGTCAGGGCCGACTCTGCGTTGGGCACGATGATTCAGACGAATAGCTTGTGGGCTCGTTTGATTACCAGCGCTAACAGACTGAGTTGGATTGATGCGTCTGAACTCCAAAGTGTTTTCAATGTGAGTGCGCATCGCGGCGGTGGCGGCCTTCGCGTCGCGGACTTCAAGGGCATCGAGAACCGCATGAATTTCAAAGAAGGCGTCGTTAATCCGAAGTGGATGGGCAACACTTCCACGGCGAATCCAGCGTATCTTGTCTATCAGGTTGACGAGAATGCCGGCGATCAGTTGATTTCCGGCAGCCTTGGTAGATCGAAATGGCTGGACGTCGGCCTTCCACACTACGCGGTTGTGAACGCCACGCCTTCGTCCGCGCTGATCGAAATGCCGACCTTTGCGCCAATCGGCCAGCGCGTCATGGCCTGGTGTCCCGCCGACCGCACCAGCAATCGTTCAGGTGATGAATCCTTGCACTCGACAAAAAGATCAACGTGCCCGCCCTGATATACCTGGGCGACGATGGTGCCGCTTCTGGCACAGGGCCCGCTTGCCTCGATGATCTCGAGATGTTCGGGTCGAACGTAGAGATCGACCGGCGCAGACGCCGCCGCGCCCTGCAATGATCCCATCGGCACCCTGACCTGCGCAACGCCCATCGCGAGGACCGCGTGAGTACCGTCGATGCGGTCAAGCCGGCCGCGCAGCACATTGGCGTCACCGACGAAAGACGCAACGAAGCGTTCGCAAGGTCTGCGATAAATTTCCTGCGGCGTGCCGAGCTGACGAATCCGCCCCTCCGACATCACGGCCAGCCGATCGGAAAGGCTCAAGGCCTCGCTTTGATCGTGGGTAACGAAGATCGTGGTGACGCCGAGCTTGCGCTGGATTTCCCGAAGTTCCACCTGCATCGAGCCGCGCAGATTCTTGTCGAGCGCGGAGAATGGCTCATCGAGCAGCAATACCGTGGGATTGATCACCAGCGCCCGCGCCAAGGCAACACGCTGCTGCTGCCCGCCGGAAAGCTGGCGCGGCATGCGCTCCTCCATGCCGGTGAGCTTGACCAGCGCCAGCGCGTCGCCGACGCGACGGCCGATTTCAGGCTTCTCGACGTGGCGCGCCTTCAGGCCATAGGCGACATTGGCGGCCACCGTCATATGGGGAAACAGCGCGTAGTTCTGAAACATCATGCCGATTTCGCGCTGGTAGGTCGGCACGTCATTGACGCGCTCACCATCGATCAGGATTTCGCCATCGTGCGGGCTGAAAAATCCCGCGGCCAGATTCAGCAGCGTGGTCTTTCCGCAGCCGGAAGGGCCGAGCAGCGTCATGAACTCGCCGCGCTTCACCGCCAACGACACCTCGTGCAATGCCACGGTCTTGCCGAACCGTTTTGTCACCGAGTTGAAGCGAACTGCGATCTCGTCGCCGGTTGCGATCGATGCTGGCTGTGTCACGGCGGCTCTTTCAGCGGTTTTGTTCAATATTCAGCACCTTGCCAAGACCCAGGAAAGCGTTGGCGAAAATGATCAGCCCGGCGGTGCCGACTATGTACATCACCGAAAGTGCCGCCATCGAAGGATCGGCGAATTCCCGCACGTAATTATACATCGCCACCGGCAAGGTCTGGGTCCGTTGTGCGGTAACGAACAGCGACGCCGTGAACTCGTTGAATGACAGGATGGCGGCAAACAGCCAGCCGCTGACCAGGCCCGGCAGAAGCAACGGCAGCGTGATGGTCAGCAGCACCCGCAGCGGCGGTGCACCCAGGCTGGCCGCGGCCAGCTCAAGACTCTGATTCAGATTGCGCAACGACACATAGATGCTGCGAAGCACGAAGGGCAGCACCAGCACGACATGGCAGACGATCACCACCGGATAGCCGCGGGTCCATCCGATCTGCGCGGCCAGGATCAGAAAGCCCAGTCCTACCGTGAAATGCGGAATCACCAGCGGCGACAGCAGCACGCTCTCGAGCGCGGTCTTGAAGCGAAGCGTGTAGCGGTCAAGCACGAAAGCGAACATGGCGCCGACCACCAGCGCGATGGTCGAACTCCACAACGTGACGATCAGGCCGTTGCGAAAGCCGTCACGAAAATCCTGATATTCGATGGCTCGCGCAAACCAGCGCAGCGACCACGCCTGCGGCGGAAACGACAGGATTGCCTTGTCGTTGAAGGCCGCGATGGTGACCACGGCAGCCGGCAGCACCAAAAAGCCGAGGATCAGCAAAACCGCGAGTTTGCCAAAGAAGCCAAGCAGGCGCTGGTAAGTCGAGCGCGGCATCTCAATGCGGCCTGATGTTTTCGAGCGGCCGCCCCGCCAACCGCAGCGCTGACAACACCACGATGGTGAGCGCGAGTCCCGCGACACACAGGCTGGCGGCGAACGGAAAATTGAAACTCGCAAAACCCAGCTGATACACCAGGTTCGAGATCATGTTGACCCGGCCGCCGCCGATCAGCTGCGGCGTGGCGAAGGCGCTAAAGGTCCAGGCGAAGGCCGTGGTCACTCCGGCAACGACGCCCGGCATCGACAACGGCAGGGTCACCGTCAGGAAGGTGCGGATCGGCCCGGCGCCGAGGCTCTCGGCGGCCCTCTCGTAGTCGCGGTCGATATGCGACAGCCCCGCCGCCAGCATGATGACCATCACCGGCATGGTGACATGGACCAGCGCCACCACCACGCCGAAGGTGGTGAACATGAACTGGATCGGCTGCTGGATGATGCCGAGATCCCGCAGAACCGAATTGATGAATCCGTTGTTGCCGAGCACGATGATCCAGGAATAGGTGCGCACGACTTCGCCGAGAAATAGGGGGGTGACCACGATCACCAGCAGAATCGATCTGATAATCGCGTTCTGCAGGCGCACCAATGCGTAGGCCAGGGGATAGCCGACAATCAGGGTCGAGGCCGCGGTCAGGAAGCATATCCAGACGGTGTCGAGGAACACCCGCGCATAGAGCGGTTTCAGCAAGTCGGCAAAGTTCGCGAGCGTGAAACCGCCGGGCTCCAGCGAGCCCGGCACATAGGCCCGCAAACTGAATTGCAGCACGGCGGCCATCGCAGCGAGAAAGCCGAACGCGCACAGCGCAGCGGGTGCGGTGAACGTGCGAAGATAGGGCTGCGAATTCATGGGGCCGACCCGGCTGGTTGCCGGGTCAGTTCATGATGTTTTCAGCAAACCACTTGCGCCATTCCGCGGTTTTCTCGGCGCGCAGCTTGGCATCGATGTTGATCTGCTGTTTCCACTGCGCGGCCGTGGTGAAGACGCCGGGAAGCTTGGCGATCTCGGGATCAAGCTTGGCATTGAGCACGGCGGGGCTGCCCTTCTTGAGGTTGGCAATCTCGGCCTGAATTTCCGGATCGTACAGCGCATTGATGAACTTGTAGGCCAAATCGGCCTTCTTCGAACCCTTCATGATCGCCACGGTGTCGATGCCGAGAACGGCGCCTTCTTTCGGGATCACCAGCGTGATCGGGACGCCCTGCCCGATCATGTAATAGGCGTTCATGGAAAGCACGATCTGAACCGGCGTCTCGCCGCTGGCGAGCAGTTGCTGGCTGTTGGCATCGTTGGTGAAAAACGCCTTGAAGTTGGGCTTCAGCGCCTTGAGCTTGTCCTGTCCCTTTTCCCAATGCGCGGCGTCGCTGCCGGACAGCAAGGCGGAGACGGCGATGATGTGGCTCGGGTCGAAATCAGGCGCCGCCAGCTTGCCCTTCAATTCCGGGTTCCACAGGTCGTTCCAGCTTTCGAACTTTATGCCGGGCAGGAGATCGGCGCGATAGCCGATGGTGTAGACATAGGCCCAGGCCCCGAGATGAAACGGGCTGATCCGCGCCTCGTCGGCAAGATTGGCTGCGTTCGGAATCTTGGCAAGATCGAGTTGCTCGAACAAGCCGTCATTGGCATAGAGCCAGCCGACATGCGATGTGGTGAACGTAATGTCGCTTTCGGGATCGCCCTTGGCGAGCTTCTCCTTGTTGAGCCGGTCGATTGTGCCGCCGGTGACGAACTCGACCGCCGCGCCGGTTTCCTTGGTGAATTTCTTGGCGACGGTTTCGGCGACGAGGTCGCGCCAGCTGCCGCCCCAGATGCTGATGACGAGTTTGTCCTGCGCCTGCGCGGGTACGGCAATGGCCAGGGCAAAGAGTGCAAGCAAGAAGCGTTTCATATGCAAATCCTCTGTTCGCAGCTTGCATCAGACAAAGCGTGCTGCACTTCGCCGGCGCATTATTCTGCACTAATCAACCCGGCTCGACAATAGGGCTTATCTTGCCTACATTAGGACCATTGGCGGACAGCGCGTGAGCAGTCCAGGGAGATCATTGATGGCAAAGCCGGCTGCAGAGCCTCCGGACTCCCACCGGCCTTCGGCCATCCTCGATACTCTCAAGCGACTTGGTTTTGGCGCTGCAATTGCCGTGCCGGACGGCTGGCTCGGCGAAATGCTGGTGCGTGTCGAGCAGGAGCCGACCATCCAACTGGTGCGAGCAACCCATGAGGAGGAAGCGCTGGCGATCGCCTGCGGCGCCCGGCTTGGTGGATTGCGCGCCGTCATGTTTGTCCAGAATGCGGGGGTGCTCAGCATGGGCGCCGGCATGGTCTCACTCGCCCAGCGCTACCAGTTTCCGCTGCTGATGCTAGTGTCTTATCGCGGCACCGTGGAGGATCCGGTGTTCTATCATGCGCCGAAGGGCCGCGTGACCGAGCCGGTGTTCAAAGGCATCGGGCTGACTTATGCCCGCACCGATCCGCACCGCCCGATCGGTCCACAGGTTGAGCAGGCGGCAACCTACGCCGAGGAAGCGTCGTGCCCATTCGCGCTATTGCTGTCGCGGGAGGACGTCCAATGGTGAAGGCCACCAGGCCGAGTAGGGCAGATTATTACAAGGTGCTCGCGGACAGACTGCCGGCGAACGCGCTTGTCGTCACCTCGCTCGGCAATGCCTCCTATTTGTGGGCCGCCATGCATCACGCGCCGGAAAATTTCTACTTCGAGGATGCGATGGGCCTCGCGCTGCCATTGGCGCTCGGCCTCGCGGTCGCGCAGCCGACGCGGCCCGTGATCGTGGTCGAGGGTGACGGCGCGTTGCTGATGCATATGGGGACGCTGGTGACCATTGGTGCGGTGGCACCGGATAACCTCACTGTCCTCTTGATCCAGAACGGTGTCCATGCCGCCTCCGGTGGCCAGGCCTTGACCAATGCGTCGCTCGATCTCGCCGCACTCGCCTGCTCATCCGGGATCGCCCGCGCAACCAACGTGGCGACGCCGCAGGCATTTGCCTCGGCAATGAGCTCCGGCTCGGCCGGCCGTGGCGCACAGGTGCTGGTGCTGTCGACCGAGCCCGACATCGAGGTGGTCAAACCGCCGATTGCGCTCGACCCCGTGCTAACCAAGCATCGCTTCATGTCGGCAATCGGCGCGCCGCGCTACATCCCGACCTTGTTCGGTGGCGGACGGCTAGAACGCGACTAGCGACGATACTTCTGTCGTATGATTTGAGAAGCCAGCCTGAAGTCTCCGGACGGACTCTAAGCGCGACCGTAAAGGGTCGCGCCATCGAAATGGTGCGCGCATTCCACGTTCTTCCGAAGCGCGTTTTGCACGACGCAAAAGATGCATGCGATCGATCATGAGTGCCGTTCCAGATTCTTGAACCGGCTGACTTGCTCTTTTATTGCCAGCTCGGTCGGCAACCGGTCCATGCTGGAGCCGCCAAGAAAGCCGTCGATGCCGCGACCGTTCTGAAGAATGTATTCGACGTCTTTCGGCTCGGCGATTGGGCCGCCGTGACAGAGGACCAGAATATCCTTCCGTACACGCTTCGCCGCATCTGCCATTGCTTCAATCCGACGTAGGGCTTCGGCCAAATCCATCGCGGTTT
>Ga0182024_10004774_pt1 | contig 30829 bp, 24 predicted proteins | sample P32metaG_FD_120480 | JGI IMG/M metagenome (GOLD analysis project Ga0182024, IMG submission 120480) | Permafrost microbial communities from Stordalen Mire, Sweden - P3-2 metaG (Illumina Assembly) | ecosystem: Environmental > Terrestrial > Soil > Wetlands > Permafrost | place: Sweden: Stordalen... | reverse complement strand
TTGCTCCACGCTTCTTTCAGACCTCGCCTCGCGGCGAGGCCCTTGCGCTTCACTAACCCTTCTCCTCCATCAGGATGGGTAGGGGACTTTCACCCCCAAGCTGTCGAACATGCTCGGCACACAGAAAAAAGCCTCCCGCCGCAAGGCGAGAGGCCGGGGGCCATTAAGAGCTTGACTAGTTTAGGGCTGCTTGCGCGGCTGAGCGGTCGCCCGGTGAGCCGGCGCTGATGAGGAGGCGGAAGGCGTGGCGCTGACCGGGTTGGACTGGTCGTACAGGCGAATAATATCCTGCGAGATATCAGTCTGCGGGGCGGCATATACCACCGTGGAGCTTTGCGACGAGCTATCAATAATCAACGCATAGCCGTTCAACTTGGCGTAAGAATCTAGCACCGTGACCATTTTGCGGCCAATACGGTCGAAGACTTCGCGCTGGGCTTCCTGGCCATCATCCTGCAATTCCTGCTGCTTGCGCTGTAGCTGGCGGTTCTTCTGGTCCCCGTCCAAGGCAAGACGCGAACGTTCATCGTCGCTCAAGGTAGCCGAGGCCGTGCGCAACCGGTTACGAATATCGTCAATTTCCTTGTTTAGCTGCTCCAGCTCGGCTTGCCGAGGCGCGAACTTCGTCTGCAGTTGTGCGCCGGCCTGTTTACCCTCGGCTGTGCTGGCAATGGCAAGCTGGACGTTCAGCACACCAATTTTACCGGCCCCTACGGAAGACGCCGCACCCGTTTGAGCCCAAGACGCAGGCAAGAACATCAACACCGCGAAGGCCGCGGCCGCAAAATGAATCTTCATATGTGCTCCTTGCTAAAGTTTGAAAAAATGTGGGGAAAACCCTAACAATGAATTATAAGGGCCTTCGCTGCTATTGGTCAACGCAAATTCCACGAACATGCAGATGATCAATTTCCAGCAGATGGATGCCCCAAAGCCCAAAATCCCTAGTGCGGCAATGGCACAATTAGCACGCGATTATTAGCCTGATCAGCGACGACGGCCATGTTGGAAAGCGGGTCTATAGCCACGGAAAACATCGCCGAATTGGCAATAGGCAGGACGGCCTGCACGGTCTGGGACAGGTAGTCAATCACTGAGATTGTGTTACTGACGTTATTGGCGGTAACCAATGTGCTCGTTTGGAAATTATAATCGAGAGAGACCGGATTAATGCCCGTCCGCACGGAGGTCGTCTGCAAAGTTTGGGGATCAATCAGGGTGACATTGTTTTCGACACTGTCGGCCACAACGAACATATTGCCGGCGGGATCAAACACCACGCCGGTGGGAAGCTCCTGGGCACTGATTCGGCCCACGATTGTGCTATCGGCCAAATTCACCAAGTCAACTGTGTTTTCAGTGGCTGCGGTCACTGCGGCGTAATTCAGCACGGGATCAATGGCCACAGCGTTTGGATAAGTATCCACGGGGACGCTCCCGGTGCTCACCCCAGTGTCTACTCCCAATAACGTCACGGCATTTGACGCGGTATTAGCGACCACAGCTACTGCCGTATCAGGGTTAATAGAAATTCCAAGCGGCCCAACACCCACGGGAACGGTGGCGATGACCAAATCCTGAGTGAGGTCCACGAGAGAGACGGTGTTGCTGCCGAAGTTGGTGACCGCCGCGCGGCCCAGTCGAGGAAGAACTGCGACGCCTTCGGGTTGGGAGCCGACGATAATCGGCGCCGATGCCGTATCGGTAGTGAGATTGACCAGACTCACCGTACCGTCGCTTATATTGGTAACCACGGCAGTTTCGTTATCGGGATCAATCGCAACAGCCCCGGGTGATGTTCCAACCGGCACGGCGGCCATTACGGCGAGATCGCTGGCGTTGGTGACAGTGGTGTCGGGGTTCAATACATCCACGATATACCGCTGCGGAAAGGCAAGCAAAGTGCCGGAGACGGTGGCGGTCAACTCGCGACAATTCGTGGTGCAGCCAGCGGGCAGCAAGGTGGTAGGCAACACGGTGGTTTGGTTGAGACGCACGACCGAACCTGTTGCAAACCCCCCGCCGACAATCGTCAAGGTTAACGGGGCCGTTGACGTAAAAGTCGTCGCTGGACTGCTTTGGACGATATGGAGTGGCCGGATGGGTCCCAGCGAAAGAATCGACGCGGTGGCGGCCTTTGAATTGGCAACGATAGCCTCATTGGTTACCGGATCAATATCAACGCTTGCAGGGGACAAGCCAACCTGTATTCCCTGGGTCAGCAATTGGAAATTTTGAAGGTTGATGACGATGGCCTGATTGCTGAGAGAATTCACACTGATACCCGTGTTGGTAAGGGGATTAACCGCTGAAGCAACTTCGCCCAGGTCCAGAGTCAGAGTGTTCACGGTCTGATCCAGCAAGCTGAATTGGCTAAAATAATTGTTCATCGGATCGGTAAGCAACGCCTGATTGGTTTCGGGATTGATGGCGATTCCCTGCGTGGTCGGCTGGATAATCAGCGAGGCTACCACATTCGGGATGCGGCCTACGTCGCCGGTGCTGGGGGCCCTTCCGAGATCAACTATCGTAACAGTTCCGGATCCACCGGGAGTAACCACGGCCCAGTTGAGCTGGGGATCAATAGCCACGGCAGGCGCAACACCCGTATTAACGCCCTGAGTGATGGCGCCCGGCGAACAGCTATTAGGGGGGTTGCTCCCTCCCACAACGCATACCACCGACGGAGGTGAGGTGCTCAGATCAATGACCGTGGCAGCATTGGTGGACTGATTGGCAACCAGGCCGCGGTGACTTAGAGGGTTAACACCAACCGAATAGGCGTTGGTAGCGCTGGGCAACAGAATGGTAGCCACAACGGTTTGCATGCTCAAGTCCACCACGGAGACGGTATTATCGCCGCTGTTTACCACGGCGGCCTGGTCCAACAGATTATCCACTGAGACGCTGGTAGGTGCCGCGCCAACAGGGATCGTACTCATCACCGTGTTGGTGACCAAATTTATTAGGGTAACGGTTCCAGGACTATCCCCCTTATTGACGACCACAGCTACACCCGTTGCAGTATTAACCGCGACAGAAACGGGCTGCATACCGGTATTAAGGGTCGCTACAGGGAACAGCGGAATCTGCGAAGCTACCGGTTGCACGGCCACATTTATAGCGGCCGTCGAAGGGGCCGGAGGCGTCACACCGGCATTCTGCACGACGACTGAATATAGGCCTGCCGTCGCAGTGTCACCGGCGGCGAGGCCAACGTTCAACTGGCGGCTGTTGGACTCCGTGGCACCACGCACTTGGCCGTTAAATACCGCGGTCGTAGATGGTGAAAAATAGCCGCCATCGAGATTTACGCTTACGGGATTGCCGCCTACTGGCACACTCGCGGGCGTAGCGGAAACAATGGCGGGCCGGACAGGCATCACAGTTAGGGAAATCGGCGCTGACATCAGACCGTCCTGGGCTTGCACAACAACTGAAAGAGGGCCCGCCGCCGTAAGCAAATCAGCCGGCAGGGTTATTAAGAGGAAGGTGGTGGAAATAAACGTGGTGGGAACAGGGTCACCATCGGCGTATGCGACGCTGGTGCTAAGGAAATTTTCGCCTTGCAGGTATACATTCTGGAGCGCGGACCCCTGTCCTGTAACCGATGGATCGAGGGAGCTGACTACCGGCTGAACGGGAGCGACAATAGTAGCAGTAGATGTCGCACTAGCGCTGATATCGGCGACTGATGTCGCGGTGATGGTAACGGTCTGAGCAGTCGCCGGAGCCGTGTAAACTCCATTGGCCGTGATAGTGCCAATGCTGCTGCCGCCTCCGATGACACCATTGACTGACCATGTAACACCAAGGTCAATGCTACCTGTGACCGTAGCTGTAAAAGTCAGCACTTCATTGGTGCCAATCGTTGGTGCCGTGGGTGAGATAGTTACGCGTATGCCGGAATCCAGCGTGACCGTAGCTGCAGCCGTTGCACCGCTTGACGCGGCCGCTTCCGCCGTAACCGTGACCATAGTCGGATTGGGAAGCGCAGAGGGCGCTGTGTAGAGGCCAGTGCTGCTGATTGTACCGATGGTTGAATTTCCGCCGGAGACCAGAGTGCCGCCCGTCGTGCTGACGAACCAGTTTGCATTGGTGTTGGAGTTTCCAGAAACGGTGGCTGTGAATTGCTGGGTGCCCGAAAGGACGACCGTTGTAGCTGTGGGAGAAATTGCGACTGTAATGCCGGAGCCATTGCTCCCACAGCTCGATAGGACCGCAAAGCCAGCGAGTAGAATGAAAGCCTTCCAAAACTTCATGAACTTCCTCCCACGAATCCTCTCTGGCAACGCACCGCTCAAGTCCAACGCGCCTATTCACGGACGCCACTTAACAGCGCATCTGCCGCCGACAAAAGTACTAGAACGTCCTGCTGACGGAAAACCGAAAACTGTTGCTGGGTTCAAATAGCCCGGTTGGGATACGCAATGTCTGAGCGGCAATTACGTTATTCAACTCCGGGACAATCTGAGTTTGTAGCACGCCGGGAGGCAAGGCCGCCTTTTGTTCAGACGACAAGTAATATGCCCCAGTTGGCTGAGTAATCGTATTAGTCAGCCGCAACGGGTTATAAGCCCAGTAAAAGCGAAAGGGTGCATTCACAATGGGTAGTTGGACCACCAACTCCACGCCCACGGAGTCGCGAGGCGCGAAGTTAGTGCCGTTGGCGATCGCAACCTTAGGGCTGATGGTTGTATTCGGAAAATCGGGATTTGGAAATTGCTGCTGCAATAAACTGGCCGACTGAGGGCTAACCGCCAGCTGGGAGGAGCGTATGATGCTGTCCATTCCCAGGTCGTTGAATAAACTGACGCTGACGGGACCGGCAATGGGGATCCGGTATTCCACATTGCTCACCAGCTCGGTGTCGCCCCCGGGCCGTACAGCCGCAAATTCCAGGACAGGCACGGTGATGCTTTGAAGGGTGGGCTGCCCAGAACCATTCAGCACGGATGGGTTGAGGTAGGAAATGGTTGAATTTGTGGTGGTGGGGATGTAAGCCCATGGAGATATAGTGAAATATTCGAACCCGCGAATATCATTTTCGCCGCCCAAATAAAAACGACTGAAGGGCGGAATCACAGTGCCATTGTATCCGGTGGAAAAAGCACTAAGGAGGTGCAAACCCAGAACATTACGGTGGTGCTGTAAAGCACGGTAATACTTAAAATCGAATGAATTCGAAATAACGTTGGTATTTCCGCCGAGAACGCCTCCCTCAATGCCTAAACCGTAAAAAATGCTCTTCCCACCCGTGGGATTTGAGGGATTATTCACCGTATTATACGTAATTGTCGGGGTAATCTTGCTGGAATGAATGCCACTTAGCGCCGAAGGCCCGGCGAGCGATTGGAATTGAAGGGCGTCAAACAAAAGCTGAGAGGACATGCTGAAAGCCGAAATATTGCTATCCGTATAAGAATAGGTGGCCCCTATACGAGTGAAAGCCAGTTTTTTCAGCGGATAGCTGGCGAATAATGTGAAGCCCTTCTGATTTTGATCATAATTCTGAGCCAATGCGGGGTTGATAGTCACCTGCTGGCCGACCAAAATTGATTCCTCGCGTTGCTGGTTGTAATCAAATTTGCTGTCGAAGACAGTGAATCCACTTGAAATGGGCCGGTCAAAGAGATAAGGCTCCGTAAAACCAAACAGAAGATTGGTCTGCCGGTCTCCGAGTGAGGCTGAGAGGGTGAGTGTCTCACCGACGCCAAGAAAGTTGTTGGTCTGATACGTTGCGCCGACGAACGTTCCCGCGAGACCGCTTACGCCGCCCGTCAAGCTGATTGACTGCTTGCCCTTTTCTTTTACCTTAAGGGTAATGTCCACTGTTCCCTGTTGCGGATTTCGCTTGAGTTCGGCATTTTCGGGCTTAATCGCGTCGAAATAATTGAGCTGATTTAGCCTTAAGAGACTCAGCTCCCACAGCCGGTTGTTAAATATCTGGCCTTCATCCAGTAATAACTCACGGCGAATAACTTTGTCGCGGGTGGTGGTGTTACCAGAAAATTCAATGCGGCGGATGAAAAACTGCTTTTGCTGGTCGAATTCCAGTGTCAGGTTGACAATTTTCCGGGTATCGTCGACGTCGGTGAGCGGTTGGGCGACGAAATCCACATAGCCAAACTCGCCATAGAGCTTTTGATAGTCCTTCAGAGCCTTGCGAATCTTATCGGCGGAAAAAATCTGCCCTTCCTTCAATGGAAAGGCGCGCTTGAGAAATTCCGGCTTGAAAAAGAGAGGAATGTCGGGATCCGCGCTCCGCACGGTGAGAGATCCCATCCGATAGCGGTCGCCCTCCTCAATGGGAATAACGATATTGGTGGCTTTGCCAGGCTTGCGCCCAATCCAGGGAACTGGCCCGGGCAATCCTACACCTTTCACATCGGAAGTGGTGAGGACGGGATCCTTGACCAAAACCTTAAAATATCCGTGGTCTTGATAAAGCCCGCGAATTCCAACCTCCAGATCTTCGGAAAGTTTATCGCGGTCGAATGTTTTGCTCCACACGCTCAGATAAGTGATGCCGAGCGGTATTGCGTAAGGACGATCATTCTTCATCGCTCGAATAATGCGGCGCTGAGAAAACGCATGGTTGCCGGTAATGGTTATCCGGCCAACTTTTACCTTGGGTCCTTCATCAATGACGAAAACCAGCTTGACGGCGTTCGAAGCGGGGATCCTCTCGTAGGTCGCTTTAACCGTGGCAAACTGGCGACCATGTTCGGCTAGCAGTTCCTTGAGGATCACTTCCGCGCGCTTCACTTTGGTGGGGTCGAAGCGGCTTTCCTGTGTAAGTGAGAGCTTCCGGTCCTTATAGCGATCGAGGATATCCGATTCGCTAATGGATTTGTTACCTTTGTATTCAATACGGCGGATTATAGGCCGTTCGGTAACGTAATAAACTAATATTACCTGACCTGGTTTGTCCGGGCTATCCTCCACCTCCAGGCGCACATCCTCGAAATATTGGGTGTTCCACAAGGCCTGAAAATCACGGCGGGCCGACTCGGGCGAGTAGAGATCCCCCGGGCGCGAGAAAATCCTGGCCAGTAAAGTATCGCGCGCGATCCGGCGATTACCCACAAATTCAATTCGCTCAATACTAGCGGTATTACTCCCCTGAGTCCCCTGGACGGCGGCGGAACACGCTATCGCCACCCGCCAAAACAGCAAGGAACCAAGCAGGAGAAACATAAAAGCCAGTTTTCCGCGCACAAACGCGGAATGATTCAAAGTTATGTCCCCCGCCCGTGAGTATGTTCGAGACCCCCGCCAGCACAAGGCCAGCTCGTCTGCGTTTGGATTCTTCAGTGCGCTACGGGGGTTGCTTCGGCGACCGGACGAAACGCCAGCAGGCCTTCCGTCAGGTAGATTTCCAAAGTTGCCGGTCGCTGCAAAGTGCCTTGAATAAGCGCATCTGACAGCGGATCCTCCACGTATTTCTGCAACGCTCGACGCAGTGGACGGGCGCCATAGTTTCTGTCGGTGCAAGTTTTCTCCAAAATCCATTGGCGCGCTTCCAGCGTGAGAGCGATCTGCACTTGCCGATGCACAAGCGTTTCATTGATTTGGGAGATGAGCAGGTCAATGATTTTCAACAAATCCTCATCGGCCAGCGAATTGAACAGGATGATTTCGTCGAGGCGGTTGAGAAATTCCGGATTAAACAGACGCTTCACCTCGGCCATTACCATGCCGTCGAGCTCTTTGCTCTGGCTATCCTCCGAGAACGGTTGGAAGCCCATGGTGGATTGCTTTTGCAACTGACGGGCCCCAATGTTGGAGGTCATAATGATGATGGCGTTCCGGAAATCCACAGTATTTCCCAAGCCATCGGTAAGCTGGCCGTCCTCGAAAACCTGAAGAAGAATGTTGTAAACATCGGGATGAGCCTTTTCAATCTCATCAAGCAGAATAACCGAATAAGGCGTGCGGCGTATACGTTCGGTTAACTGTCCTCCCTCCTCGTAACCTACATAACCCGGTGGCGCGCCGATTAGTTTCGAAACCGAGTGCTTTTCCATGTATTCCGACATGTCAAAGCGCACCAGTGATTTTTCGGTTCCAAACAGGAATTCCGCCAGACGGCGAGCTACCTCCGTCTTGCCAACGCCCGTGGGACCCAGGAACAGAAAGCATCCTACCGGGCGGCCGGGCGCCTTGAGACCGGCGCGGCTGCGACGGATAGCGCGGGCCAGTGCGGCAATGGCTTTATCCTGGCTAATCACCCGGCGATGCAATTCGTCCTCGATACGCAGCAATTTCTGTTGTTCATCTTCCTTGATCGTGGTGACCTGCACCCCGGTCCACCGAGCCACAACTTCCTCGATATCGTCCCGCGTAACCAAACCGATGGATGAATCATCAAGCTTCAGCTTTTCCCGCATACCTCGAAGACGGTCCTTTTCCTTGCGCTCCTCTTCTGAGTAAATGCGCGCTTTCTCAAACTCGTGATTGGCGATCGCGGTCTCCATGCGGTGGGCGTAAAATTTCACTTTCTTCTGGGCTTCGGCAACCTCTTCCGGCAGCATGGCCTGACGCAGCTTTACACGCGCGCCCGATTCGTCCAATAAATCAATGGCCTTGTCGGGAAGGAAGCGATCAGGAATATACCGGCTGGAAAGGTATACGGCATAACGAATGGCTTCGTCTGCGAAACTTACAGCGTGAAACTTTTCATAGCGGTCGCGAACCCCTTCCAAAACGCAGATAGCCTCCTCTTCATTGGGCGCACCGACTTTCACCGTTTGAAAGCGACGTTCCAGCGAGCGATCCCTCTCCACGGACTTACGGTATTCCCCAGGGGTCGTCGAGCCAATGCATTGAATTTCACCGCGGCTTAGGGCTGGTTTCAAAATGTTAGCGGCATCCAGCGAGCCTTCGGCCGAGCCGGCCCCTACCAGAGTGTGCAACTCGTCGATGAAGATGATGGAGTTCTGGCTCTCCATCAATTCTTTCATGATGGTCTTCAGCCGTTCCTCAAACTGACCGCGATATTTGGTGCCTGCGACGATCAACGAAAGGTCAAGCGCCAGAATCCGCTTGTCGGCGAGAAAAGGAGGGACACCGCCATCCGCGATCCGCTGAGCCAACCCTTCCACAATAGCCGTCTTTCCCACACCGGGTTCACCTATCAGAACAGGATTATTCTTGGTGCGCCGGCAGAGAATCTGAACCATACGTTCGAGTTCATTTTCGCGTCCGACCAGGGGATCCAGCTGGCCCTCAAAAGCGGCTTGGGTTAAATCACGACTAAATTCCGACAGCAACGAACTTTCCTTGGGGCGGCTGGCCGGAGTTTTCTCGCCTGAACTACGTAGTAGTTCCTCGCGGACAGAGGAAAGCCGCAAATTGCGCTCCTGGAGAATCTCCGCGGCAAACGATTTCTCCTCGCGAAGAATTCCCAGCAATAGGTGCTCGGTTCCAACGTGCTTGTGGCCGAGGCGATCGGCCTCCTCCTGGGCATAATTCAAAACCCTTTTGCACTCATGGCTAAGGGGGACGTCCACAGAAGTAGGAATACGCTCACGGACGGTTATGCGTGATTCAATTTCGCGTCGAATTGCTTCGATGGAACTATGGGCTTTCAAAAAACGGCTGGCCAAGGCCTTGTCTTCGCGCAACAAGCCCAGCAAAAGGTGTTCAGTTTCAATGTAGGGGCTGCCGTACTGGCTAGCTTCATATCTAGCGAAAAAAATCACGCGACGCGCTTTTTCCGTAAAGCGCTCAAACACGGGTCACCTGCTCTTCCTTCCCGCTATCTGCCAGCGCCAAAATGGCCGACGCTGAATTCGCTGCCAAGGATTTTTCCACAGGATGCAGCGAACCGCGTTCAAGGATGAACTCCCTGTCGGCGCGTCGCGCGAAGGACAGGTTGTGGGTGGCCATGATTGATGTGAGACCATGAGTGCGATGCAAGCGCCGCATAAGATCAAAAACAGATTCTGCATTGCGTTCATCCAAGTCACCCGTTGGCTCATCGGCCAAAAGCAATTGGGGATTGCTTACCAACGCACGCGCAATAGCCACGCGCTGTTGTTCTCCGCCCGATAACTCCGCGGTCCGACTCTCGGCGCGGTCGCCGAGACCCACTTCATTCAGCCAGCGGCGCGCGCTGCTCAGCGCCTTACCTAAATACGTCCCAGCCGCGAAAAGAGGCATGGCTACATTTTCAGCCGCGGTGAAATCGGGCAACAAATGATGCCGCTGCCAAATAAATCCTATGTTGCGGCCCCGAACTCGAGCGTTTCCCCGCTCTCGCAAATCAAAAAGCAATTCACCGGCGAAGTATACTGTACCGCTCGTTGGAGTGTCCAGCGCGCCCAGGATGTGGAGCAATGTACTTTTTCCCGACCCCGAAGGGCCCGTAATAGCAATCATTTCGCCGCGCGCCACCACAAGATCCACTGCGACCAGCGCGGGGACTTCAAACGCTCCGGAATGAAAAATCTTTCGCAATCCTTCGACGCGAACAATCTCGGTTGTCGCGGCGCGCTGCTCCAGAATTAGAGAGGATTCTTGCTCGCCAGTTACTGTTGACATTTGCTTCTCACGAAGCCTTCTCCGGGCAAATCGACACCGCCCATGGAATCCGTCATCATGCCGAAAAAGGCAGTCCGCCTCCCTGCCAACGATCTTAGCACAGTCAACCAGATCGGTTTTGCGATGCGCTGTGAGCTTGAAAAATCTTCTGAAATGAAAAACGATTATTCGTAGCGAAGAATATCCACGGGAAGAATGCGGGCGGCTGTGCGCGCGGGATAAATCGTCGCGGCAGCGGTGACGGCCATAGAGGCGATCGCTATCCACACCGCATCCCGCCCGTTGGCATGAAAGGGGACGTAAGGAATGGCATAAACTTCTGGATTTAGCGGAATCAAACGCCATGAATTGGCCGCTGCAGCAAAAACGTATCCGCCTACGAGACCAATTGTAGTTCCAATTAATCCCACTACCAGACCCTGCAGGAAAAAAATCCGGGCCACTTGTTCGCGCCGAGCTCCCAGCGACATCAAAACAGCAATGTCACGTGCCCTGTCGGTGACGCTCATAGTCAACACCACGAGAATATTCAAACCGGATATGAAAATAATTAACCCAATGAAAACGGCGGTAACCAATTTTTCGAGGCTCAACGCGCGAAACAGCGCCTGATTCTCGTCCATCCACGTGGTCAACGTGAAGCCCCGTCCTGCCCGCTGGAGAAGATCACGGCCGATGCGAGGCGCGTCGTCCAAATTCGTAACGCGCACTTCGAGGAGGCTCGCGACGTCACCGATAGCAGCCAGTTGTTGAGCTTGTTGCAGCGTGACGAACACCCAATCAGCATCGTAATCGTAGAAGCCGGAGTTGAAGATCCCGGCAACGCGAAAACGGCGCGAACGGGGGATTAGGCCAAACGGGGTCAAAGCGCCTTCGGGGCTGGTGATGGTGACATAGCCGCCGGCATGGACATCCATGTCCGCAGCCAGTATTCGCCCGATCACCACGGCGCCCAGACCGTCTCTATCCATTGAAAAATCTGCGCGTCCCGCCTGCATTTGCTGCAAAGCCCGATCGCCGCGCTGCTCGGCTGCGGGATCTATACCCTTCATTACCACGCCGCGCGCTCGTGTACCATTCGAGAGCAAGACCGTGCCATAAATCGCCGGCGCGATGGATTGCACTCCTGGGGTTGGTTCGAGCTTAGTGATAAGGGACTGATAGCCGGAGATTCCTTCCGGGTCGAGAGGCTTCAGGTTGATGTGGGCAGTGACTCCCAATAGACGATCGCGCAGCGCTGATCGAAACCCCGAATTCATGGCCAAGGCGACAACCAAAGTCATAACCCCGGCCGCCACGCCAGCAATCGATAGGATGGTAGCCAGTCGCAATACCACCGGGCGGTGGGGTGAACGCAAATAACGCCGGGCTACCCGCCATTCAAATTTCATGAATCCGTTCAAAGCACAATACGGAAATCGATTTCATTCAAATGCGCTCATTCAGATGAGGTACCTAAAAGGGGCCGCCCGCTTCCTCTCGAGAACCAAGTGGGCGCAGCAGCGGAAACAGGATTACCTCGCGAATTGAGCGGGAATCAGTAAGCAACATTGTAAGCCGGTCAACGCCAATCCCTTCGCCGGCAGTGGGTGGCATGCCATGCGCAAGAGCGCGAATGTAATCTTCATCCACGGACTTAGGGGCTTCGTCACCACCTGCCGCTACCTGTTCCTGAAATCTTCGTTCCTGTTCTTCAGGATCGTTTAGCTCAGAATAGCCGTTGGCAATCTCAAATCCGCCGGCAAAAATCTCAAAGCGCTCGGCCAGCGCGGGGTTATCGGCCCGGCACTTCGAAAGCGGCGAAAGCTCCCTGGGGAAGTCAACGATCGTCGTAGGCTGGATTAGGTTGGGCTCCGCGACGGCTTCGAAGAGCTGGCCGATGATTTCGCCATCTGGCGACTGCGGCCCCACTTCAATTCTAGGCTGGCCATTAACAACGGCCCAATCATTGAACTCCTTCGCGATATCGAGGGGGGCGCCAGCTATTTGCAAGGCATCAACAGTCAAAGCCGGCGCGGGGCCCGGAGGCCAATGGCGGACAATCGCCTCGTGCATGGTGAGACGCTCGATGCGGCCGAAATCCAGCATGTGTTCACCAAAAGGAACTGTGGTATTGCCGCAGAGCAATAGCGCCACGGAAGCAAGCAATTCATCGGTAAGGTCCATCAGGTCGCGATAGTCGCTATAGGCCTGATAGAACTCCAGCATCGTGAATTCGGGGTTGTACTTGGCTCCCACGCCTTCGTTGCGGAAATTTCGATTGATCTCATAAACACGATCCATTCCGCCAACTATTAGTCGTTTCAGGAAGAGTTCGGGAGCTACACGCAAGAACAGTGGCACATCATAAGTGTTGTGATGGGTTATAAAGGGCCGCGCGGTCGCTCCGCCAGCAATTGAATGCATCATCGGCGTTTCCACTTCAATATACCGGCGGCCATCAAAGAACCGGCGCAATTCAGCAATTAACAGGGCGCGCTTCCGGAAATTGTCTCGGGCTTTTTCATTGGCAATCAGGTCAAGATAGCGCTGCCGGTAACGAATTTCCACGTCGGCCAGTCCATGCCATTTCTCAGGCAGAGGCAGGAGGGCCTTGCTCAAGAACGCCAGTTTTTCCGCCCGGATGGTCAGTTCCCCTGTCTTGGTGCGAAATAAAGAACCCTCGACGCCTATGAAATCCCCCAAGTCTAGAAGCCGAAACATCTCATAGGCCGAAGTACCGACGACGTCCAATTTGACGTAGACTTGCAGACGACCTCCCTCACCCGCCAGGTGAAGAAAAGCCGCTTTTCCATGCGGACGAAGGGCCACGATTCGCCCAGCGACGCGCAGGCTAACCGGTTGCGCCTCGAGTTCCGCGGCATCGCGCCCTTGGAATTTCCCGATTACCTGCGGAATCGAGGAAGTGGCGTCAAATTTATGCGGATAGGCAGCATAGCCCAACGCCTGAATTGCTTGGAGGTTCTTGCGGCGCTGGGCAAACTGATCGATCGGTTCAAACTGCAACGGGAAACCTCTTTATGGGGACGAGCCGAGTATAGCGGGACGATTTCTATGGCGCAAGAAATGGGCACCATCCCTTCATGGCCAAACCTAAGCATCCCAGCAAGCGGCCATAGGGAACTTCGTGTCGCTGCGTTGCGTTTGCTATAATCAAGTGTTCATTGGAGGCACTGTGGCAGAGTCCCGGCTCAAGCCGCCCGTTTCAAGCCGCCGTAAGGTCACGGATGACTGGAGAGCTAGATTGCCCGAAGATAAGAGTGATTTGTTCGAGAGCATCGTTCAGCGTTGGGAAGCCGGGTACGCCATGTTGAGCGTGGCATTGAATGAGTCATTTATGCTAAGAAGCCGTGGCGAGCTGGTTCGCGCGCGCCAGCAAGCCGCGGTGGCAGGGGATTTGGCCAGATTGCTGACGTTTCCGCTTGCCGAAGCCCTGAGAGCTTTAGGCTCCCATGCCCGGAGACATGGCACCTATTCTCGCGTAGAACCGCTAAACCCTGTATTCTTTCGAGGCGAAACGGGACACCGTTTCGCCTCCCGGAATTCGCTGCTCCACGGAATATTCCCCGGCGAACGATTCCGCTTTCTTCAAAAGCTGCGGGCACTATCAAAGGCCATAGAGGAGATGACAGCAGAATTTCATCTCTCCGCTACGGCTATAGCGGAGGGAACAAGCACGCAACCCGGGGTCTGCTGGTCAGAACTCGATACCCTTCATTATGATCTGAACACTTGCCTTCGGGAAAGCGTTGTGGTGCTTAAATCATTCATATATGTCTTACCAGCGGCCGAGATGAACAGCCTGCAAAGCCTCCTAGTCGTACCATCCTTGCCCCCCGTCTCGCCGGCGGGTCAGGAAACTGCACCTGCCACTATTTAGGCCTGTGCCGCTTCCACTACAGCGAAGCCGACCGGCGATCTGACGAATTGAACCGTTCGCGAGAAAGCAACAGCAGGGACAACTCTCAAAGGGAGACGCGCATCGCATTAACTGATGCGTCTCTACGGCAATCGTGGCCCGACTGACGCGCGAAGAACCGAAAAAACCGGCTGAATTGACTGAAGCTGACGCTCTACGCCTGGCTCAACAAGGCGATGCGGCGGCTTTTGAGCGAATATATGAGTTGCACCGCAGGCGCGTTTATTCGCTATGTCTGCGCATGGTCAGCAATACGACGGAAGCGGAGGATCTAACTCAGGAAGCTTTCCTGCAGTTATTCCGTAAAATCGGCACGTTTCGGGGCGAATCGGCATTTTCTACCTGGCTTCACCGTCTCGCCGTCAATGTGGTGCTGATGCGGCTGCGGAAAAAAACTCTGCCGGCAACTTCCCTGGACGAGACCGCCGATGCAGATGACAGCGGTGAAGGTCCGAGGCGGGATTTCGGGGCTGCGGATCTTCGCTTAACAGGCGCGGTGGACCGCATGAATCTGCAGCGCGCAATTGAGACATTGCCACAAGGATATCGCGCTGTGTTTGTCCTCCACGACGTGCAGGGCTACGAGCACAACGAGATTGCGGATATCATGGGTTGTTCGGTGGGAAATTCCAAATCGCAGCTGCACAAGGCGCGCATGCGGCTGCGAGAACTGCTTCACGAAAGAGAGAGAGACCGCGCTCGCGAAAAGAGGCGCGCAGAAGCTGACGCTGATGAGGAACCAATTGACACCGATGCCTAAACCATTCGCTGTGACGATGTGCCGCGATTTTGAGGCTGAATCTGAAAACTGGCTGGCGGGGCGGCGCTCCCCGAACTTTGCCGAACATTTGGCATCCTGTGCGCGTTGCCGCCACTTAATGGCGGACTGGATGAGCCTGAGGATTGCCGCCCGGGAGCTGGGACTCGATCAGCCGGAGCCTTCCGCATCAGTCTGGCAAATGCTGGACGCTCAGTTGAGAAAAGAAGGTATTATCTCCTCCCAGTCCCCTCCGGTTTTTCCTCCGCAAAGATGGGGGGGAACACTGCCGCAATTCGTATGGCGGCCGATTTTTACCGCGGCATATGCCGCCGTGCTTCTCGTCGCCGGCGTTCTTATTTCTTCGGAAATCAGACATTCCAGCCATTTATTTTCGTCCCAAGGCACTCAAGTGGCTACGGTCATCGAAGATTCACAAGTTCCGAGCGGCGAAACGGAAGCGTTTCAATCATGGTCAGAACCAGACCCCGAAATCACAGCATCGCTCCGTCAAAACCTAAATGTCATTGACAATGATATTTCGTTATGCAAAAAAAGTGTTCGCGACGAGCCTCAGAACGAACTGGCTCGCGATTATCTGAACGATGCATACCAGCAAAAAGCCGAATTGCTGGCCACCATGGTAGAACGGGGAGTGAGTCTGCAATGATCCAAACGCTTCTAGCTTTTTACCGATCCGCGTCCCGCCCGGGCCGAATCCTGCCGGCGGCGTCCATGGCGTTGCTCGCCTGCGCGACGACGCCGGCTTTTGCGGATCATCTGGAAAGACATTTCGCCGTGAGCCCCCGCCCGGTGATCATGGTCCACAATCCTAGTGGAAAACTCACCATCCAGTCCTGGTCCAAACGCGAAGTAATGGTGATTGCCGACCACGGCAGCAATGAGGTGGGCGTCGAGGCGGACCAGAAGGGGAACCTCATTGAAATCAGCACCCGTATCCTCGTGCAGAACGCGCGCCCCGAAAACATCCGTGCCGACTACACAATTACCGTGCCCCAAGATGCTGAACTGCAGGTGCATGATGACGCAGGCACGGTGCAGGTAATACGGGTATTCGGCGATACGGCTGTGGAAACTCAGACCGCGGGAGTTGATTTGGAAGATATCGGTGGGTACTTAAATGTAAGGACGGTTGGCGGCTCAGTTGATTGCATCCGGTGCAATGGCCGCGTGGTGATCGAATCTATTAGCGGAAACCTGCGCCTGTTGCAAGGCCATAGCCCAAGTGTGCGCGCACGAACAGACCGCGGCAGTATTTTTTTCGACAGCGATTTTGTGGCCGACGGCTTGTACGTATTGAACAACTATAGCGGTCCAATTGAGCTTCTATTTTCTCCCAGCGACTCGGTGACGTTGCGGGCTACATCCTTGCGAGGCCAGGTAAACAACGAAGCGGGTGTCACGCCACTGGTGCGTTCCCCGGTAAGGCCGTCACGATATGTCCAGAGCATAATGAGCAATATCAACGATGGCCTGGCCCACGTGGAAGTGACCTCCTTCAACGGCACTATCAACCTTAACAAGCGCGGCGAATAACGTTCGAGATTGTGTCTGTTGTTTCCTACTCCTCAAACTCAAATCAAGAGGCCGGCCCGGCTTGTGGCGCTGACAGGTTTCATGGGCAGCGGAAAATCCACTATCGGACGAATGTTGGCGCGTCAACTTGGGTGGCACTCCGTCGACCTTGACCACCGCATCGCGGAATCGAGCGGGCTTAGCGTGGCCGAGATATTCGCGCAATTGGGTGAAAGCGCGTTCCGCGAGATGGAGGAAATCGAACTGGCCCAGGCGCTAGGCGAAGCTTGCGACGGAGAGCGGCCCACTGTCCTCTCGACGGGAGGCGGCACTATTACACGTCCTGCCAATTTATCCTTGCTGCGGCAGAACGGCGGCGTTATTGTCTGGCTGCATTGCCCGATGGAAAACCTGTTCCTCCGCTGCGTCCAGATTACCAACCGCCCGCTATTCCGGGATGAGGCCAGTTTTCGGGAACTATACTCCCAGCGCTTGCCTTTCTATGAGATAGCTGATTATCGGGTTGATTCCTCGGGAGATCCCCAAAGGGCTGTGGATCAGGTTGTAGCCCTTGGAATCCTGGATGGAGTGCAAGGATAAACTGGCATTCTCGCCGCAACTTCATCTGCCTCATTAAGCTAGCCTCAAACCTCAGAGCGAAACGCGTTGGATGATTTCGGGCCCTTCAGGTGAGGCCGGCTTGGGCAGCTTTACGTGGACGATCATCGCCGAACCGCGGCGCAGGATGCCGAGGGCAATCTCGCCGTTTGCGGATTTGCTTCGCAGGTTCTCGCGAAGATCGGAAGTGCTGTCAATTAACCTTCCCTCCACGCGGGTTATCACGTCACCCGATTTCAAGCCCGCTTTTTCCGCAGCGGTATTCGGCAATACTTCGGTTACTAGCACGCCTTTGCCATCCGGGGTGCCGAAATAGGCCCCAAGCTGCCCGTTCAGATCTTGGGCATTAATTCCCAGACGTGGCCCACCAAAATCCCACGCACTCGGCAAGTCGAAATGAAACTTGAAATTGCGAGGAAGCGGGTTGTGTTCTCCGTGCATGTCGGGAAGCGCGAAGGACTCTTCCTGATCGTTGCGGCCGCCAATCCGCACCGATAATTGGCGGGAAGCGCCGTCACGCCAAACAGCCACATTAATCGTCCTCCCCGAAGGGGTCTCGCATACAAGCCGCTGGAACTGGCGCGCGCCTTCCACATTTTCTCCATCATAGCTGAGGATTACGTCACCCTTCTTGAGTCCCGCTTTTTCCGCCGGGCTGCCCGCTTGCACACTGTCAACATAAACTCCCCTTTCGGAGGTAAGCTTGGCATCCTTTGCATGGTCTGGGGTACCTTCATCGGCGACAACGCCCATCCAGCCAATGTCGTCGCCACCCAGTTCGCGAACTTGTGCGAACGCACCTTGCACCTGCGCTTCGATGTCCTGACCGCTTACAGATGGCGTTTCAGGTATCGTCGGCATCTGTGGCGCCTCCTGCGCCTCAGATTGTTGTGGTGTCCAGTTGGCGAGGATTACCCCGGACATAGGCGGATGCGGGGAGAAATCGCTATTCGCTAACGGGGGGAAAGCCACTGGCGTGCTCGACGGCTTGGTCAATCCATTGCTTTCGGAGCACGCTAACCGAGGATTGTTATGAAAGACCGCATTCACCCAGGTCTCCCCGCTCTGAGCGAGTTTGTGTATCGTGGGAACAAAGTGCGCGTTGATTCCTACAATGGCAATTATTGGCAATATTTTCCATGAATTTTTAAGCATTTCCCCCCCTTGGACTTCTTCCTCTGCGTTCGTCAGACTGTTGACCGGTCAATCACCAGGCGAATACTTCCATTCATAGCGCTTAGATATAATTCACTGCCGCCGTTCCCCAGCATGCCCCGAAACATCTGTGAAGTCACTGAAGCCTTCGAACTAATCGGAAATTCCGAATCGAATCCGCCGTTCAAATTTTGGACATGAAGGCTGGCCCCTATATCGGCCGGGAGTTCTAAAAGCACTGAGCCGTTCACAGTGCCTACCTCCATGGGGGCGCCTTCGGGCAACTGCTTCAATTCGAAGTGGACATCACCATTTGTCGTATGACCGTTGAAGCGACCGGAGCTACTCACCACCCGCAGGTCGCCATTGACCGTACGAAGGTCGCCCGCGCCCCGCACCCCACTTACATGGACGCTTCCATTCACCGTCGTCACGCTGGCGAGTAACACGCGATAGGGCACGTGGATGCGGTATTCGACAACCACGGGGACACCGTCGCCCGACGGATAAATTGTATGCACCGCGACGCGGCCGGGCTCCGACTGGACATCAATCTTCACCTGGTCCAGTTCCGCTGTATCGTGCTCCCCGGTTTTGATCGCGTGTATTTCCACGGCTTCGCGCTCCCAACCATCCACCTGTACCGATCCGTTTACATTCTCCAGGGCAAACTGGCCGCCGGAGGCCAGCGGCAATACCCGATCAAAGGACGTTTCCGCCCCATGACCCGCAGACGCTGTGGCGCTGAGACTGCCTATCGCAATCATCAGCACCCACATCATTCGACGCATCTTCCCTCCTCCCGTAAGCACACGGTGTAAGACTGCTCGATCTACGGCTCAGTCCCCATATCATTTTTCGGTAATGCGTTTAGTTGCTGCCGCACTTGCTTTTCGATCTCGTCCATCTGTTCCTTGGAGAGAATGCTTTGACGAGCCTGATCGCTGAGCAAGAGCCGAATATTTCCTTCGATGGTTTTCAAACGTAGAATTTCGCCGCCACCGTTCAGGATCGCCTCCGCGCGAACCAGCCCAGAATTGTTTGCGGTAATTTCCCTGTTGATCTTTATATGCAGCATAGGGTCGACATAAATATGCCGGGGACCGCCTGCTTGCACAGTGGCGTCAATTGTGAGCGCAATATTTGATGGCAGGTAAACGATGATGTCGCCATTCCCAGATTCCAAATCACCTGGACTGGCGCGAGAGCCCTCGGCACCAAGCCACGCCGTAATCCCGCCTGAACCCGTCTGCGCATGGACAGCGCTGACCACCTGCGAAAGATAAATACTTCCCGATTGGCTGTTTAGCTGCGTTGGGCCGGTTGAACTCACGACGCGAATCCCACCGCCTCCCGTGTGGGCCCTTATCGATCCCGAGGCCTCGCCGATATCTATCTGACCGCCGCCCGTCTCAACAACCAATTGGCTGCTGGAGCTTCCCAGCGAAATATTCCCTCCGGCGGTTTCCAGTCGCGCCTGACCCGCAATGCCAGCCGCGCGAATATGCCCTCCGCCGGTTTTGAGAGTAGCCCAACCCGTCACCTTTCCGACCGTAATGTGCCCCCCGCCAGTTTGGGCGTCAAGATCTCCTGAGACGTCTTTCACCGAGATATGGCCGCCGGTGGTTTGCAAGTGCGCGGAACCTTCGACATTACCCACGAGGATGTTTCCGCCACCGGTGACCAGCATTATGCGGCCGCGTAAGTCGGGCGCTTGGACGCTGCCACCTTGTGTGGAGGCTTCAACGCTGTAATTGCGGGGGACGGTCACGTCCAACGTCACCCATAGGCGTTCCGCGTTTTCAGGATCCACATGGACACGCTGCCCGCGCAGGAACACACCCGTGGGCGTGGCGTGCGCCGAAATTTCCAAGGGGCTGGGCAGAGCGCGATTCGTGCTTTTTCCAGCCGGCGTTTCCATACGGACGCGATAATCCACACGCGGCGCATCGTGCGTATGTATTACGATGTCGCCCCAGTCTGTCACCAGGCGCATCACTTGTCCGGGACGCGTGACAACGGATCCTTTTTTTTCGGCAATTAACTGGCGCTTCTGATTCGTGCTGACGCTATCAATAGGGCGGGGAGTAGCGGATGACTTTCCTGGAAAGAGGACTCCAGCGGCTGCGGCTAGAAACAGCAAACTACCGTCCAAAATCGATCGCGAGGCAAGTCTTGATTTCATTTCCGCTCTTGAGTGGACACCTGTGCGCTAATTCAGCGTTCGGGTTTGTAGGCGACGGCTGTACCTGAAGCGTGGTTCAAATCCTGGAGGATGGCGGCGCTTTGCAATCGCACATAGTTATTCGAATCGGTCCGCATGCTGTCGCGGAGAATTTGCACGTCGTCCGGCGCTGCAATGGGCGCCCCGCTATTCACCAGTCCCATCAGAGAATTGATGGCTTCCACGCGCACGCCTGGATTCGAATCCTCGCGCAAGGTTTGCAGCAGCGCCTGCTGAATTCCGGGAGTAGCGCGCACTCCCCGCAATGCCTCCAGCGCCTTCAACCTAACGGCTGGATTACTGTCCGTGCGCAACACCAGGCACATCGCCTGACGAACATCGTCATCACCGCAACGCGGCTTGAGTAATTCCACCGACTGCAGGCGCACATCGGGCTGGTAATCCGCGCCATTCTGGAGAACCGAAAGCAAAGCGTCCTTCACTTTCTCGTCATTTACAGTACCTTGGACGATCACAGGCTCTTTCGACTCCAATCGCACCTGGACATTCGGAGGAACGTTATCCTCCGCCGGAGCCCATGTAATCGCCGCTACGTCAGACGCTTGCCCTGGAGAGCTGCTCCCGGTGTAGATTCCCGCAGGAAATTGCATATGATCATCCACTCCGCCGAGTCTCTCGCGGTAGGTTTGCCACGGCGCCATTCTGCCAGCTACAAATCCAACAATGATCAGCAGCGCCGCGGTCACCGCCGGACGCCATCCGAAAGCGCTAGATCCAAATAGCACCTTAAGCCATTTGACCCAGCGCCCCTGCTCTTGGCGATCCAACGAGTCAGAGAACCGCCCCCGGCAGATCGCCAGCAAATTAGCGTCAGGCATCTCGGGAACGGCCCATTCGACCAACTCCACAAGACGTTCCTCGGCCTCAAGCAATGCGGCACACGATATACAGCTCCGTGTATGCCCCTGCACTTCGCCGCGTTCGGATTCGTCCAACTCGCCCGCTGCATAGAGCACCAGCCACTCCTGCATGGCCCCGCATGCCCCGGACATGCCATCCAGCAAATCGGCGGGTGGATTAGCCATCAGCGGTTGGATTTTTTGGTTCACAGAATTTCCACCAGGCTGGCGCGAAGCTTTCGGGTGGCGCGAAACAAGGAGTTCTTTACTGTTTCTTCGGTCGTTCCCAGCATTTCGCCAATGGCGCGCAGCCGCAGCCCGTGATGGTGTTTCATTTCAAAAACCATTCGCTCACGGGGAGAAAGGTGCTTCATGGCCGCGGCGATTTGTTCACCAATCTCGCTGCCCAGGAGGTTTTTTTCCGGACTTGCATCCGCACTGATCTGGGGTTGACGATCAAAAAAATCGCCCCCCCCCGTGACATCATGCCCAATCACCGGCGCCTGATCCTCGGGGCGTGACATGCGCCGGCGCATTGCGTCCAGGCACACATTGGTGACGATCCGATACAACCAGGTGTAAAAACTGCACTCGAAACGGAAGCGTCCGATATTCCGGTACGCGCGAAGGAAGCTTTCCTGATAAACATCGCGGGCATCTTCCGGACTGCGCATTAGGCTTTGAGCCAACCGCAACACTTCGCGGTCGTGGCGGCGAACCAGTTCCTCAAATGCCATGCGGTCGCCCGCCTGAGCATTACGAATCAGAGAGAATTCTTCCCCCGATTTCGTTGCGCTCTTGCTGGCGCCAGTTTCCAACGGGATTGCTAATCCCATATCAAGACCCACATCACGACCCATTTCAAGGCATCCACCTGCTGATGGAGTTCCGGTAATCGGGATTGCAGGGGTAACCGGCTCAACACGCTGCGATCCCCTTTCTAAGATGCTTTCCGTAATGTTAGACGCGCGAGTTCGCTTCACGTAAGCAGCCTATATCCGCCGTCTAAGCTTGATGAGGCCGTACACAGCCGCGCAAGTGAGGAAATCAAGTCCCAAGCCCCAATCAATGTGAAAGGTTTCGTGCCGCAAGGTGGCAGGCAGATGTGGGTAGAAGCATAAAAAATATACGCCATTACCCAGCACCACGGAGCCGGAATACTCCAGCAATCGCCGGGCGGTCAGTTTGTGACGGTCCGATCCTGGCATCATGCGCTTGGTTCACCTTGCGTCCTACTAAATGGATGCAAAACGCCTGGATTCTGCTGCTTGCTTTGCCTGCGCCTCCATCTTGTTTCATTTGGAAGAGGATGCATTCGTTCTGAATGGTAGTGGTGTCTCCCCCGCCTAAACTACGCAAAGGCAAAGCAAATGTTCCGCAGGCCATATACATATCTCGAAAACTGCCAGTTTGGCGCAGGAGAATTATGGTCAACGTTGCCGGGCAGACGGCAGTGGCGAATAATGTCATTGGAAGTATGACTACCGGCCTACATGACCCTGTAAAATACTTGCGCGGCGTGGGGGACCAACGCGCGGCTTTGCTGGCAGCCAAAGGAATAGAGACCGCGGGTGACCTCCTTCTCTACCTTCCGTTTCGCTATGAAGACCGCACAGCGTTCGTGCCCTTGCGTGATCTGCAACCCGGAGTCGTCTCTACCGTGTTCGCGGAAGTGAAGGCTGGAATCGTGATTCGCTTCCGGCATCGTAGCACGGCGATGTATCACCTCACCGTTTCGGATCCTACAGGGCGCTTGCACGCCCGTTTTTTTCACGGGGCTTATCTCGATGGGCGATTCAAAGCTGGACAGAAGATCATCCTGCACGGGAAGGCGGAAATTGATCGGCTGCGTCCGGCCGTCATGGAGATGTTAAATCCGGAGTTTGAAATCGTCAGCGGCGAAAGCGCGCCCCGCGATTCTACGGAAATGGGCCGCATCGTCCCCGTCTATGAAGCCATTGGCGCGCTTTCCTCGCGCTTGCTGCGCCGGATCGTCTACGCTCTTCTGAACCAGCTAACTCAAGATATTTCCGAAATTCTTCCTGCTTCCCTACGCAAACGATACTCTCTTCCCACTCGCCGCGACGCCCTTCTCGCGGTCCATTTTCCACCGGCGGGTACCAACCTTGACGAGCTCAACCTATTCCGTACTCCAGCGCATAGGCGGCTGATCTTCGAGGACTTTTTCTATTATCAGCTTGGAGTTGCAGCGCGCCGGCACGCACGCCGACGCGAAAAAGGCATTTCCATGCTGGTGCGCGATGTTCGAATTCGTGATGCGGTGAAACGGATCCTGCCTTTCAAGCCCACTAATGCACAGAAGCGCGTCCTGGCGGAAATTGCCGCCGATATGGAACGCGGGGAACCGATGAACCGGCTGCTCGAAGGAGACGTGGGCAGCGGAAAAACATTGGTCGCGCTGGAGGCAGCGGTAATTGCCATCGAGAACGGCTATCAGGCCACGCTGATGGCGCCCACGGAAATCCTCGCCTCCCAACACTACCTGTCGGCGCGGCGCGTATTTGCGCAGGCGGGTTATCGGGTGGAGTTCCTAGCCAGCGGTTTGCGTCGCTCCGAAAAGCAAGCCGCCATTGATCGCGTATCGAGCGGAGAAGCTCAGTTGGTAGTCGGAACACATGCGCTGATTGAAGATGCCATCCAATTTCATCGCCTGGGCTTTGTCATCGTGGACGAGCAACATCGCTTCGGCGTAATGCAGCGGAAACGGCTGATGGAAAAGGGTTCCGCGCCCCATGTGCTGGTAATGACCGCTACGCCCATCCCGCGAACGCTGGCCTTAACCCTCTTTGGCGACCTCGATGTTTCCGTGATTGACGAAATGCCGCCCGGCCGCACACCCATCGAAACCCGTTGGACGGCGGACGAAAAATTGCCAGCCGTGTGGGAGTTTGTTCGCCGAGAAATCTCACGCGGGAGGCAGGCCTATGTTGTATATCCTGTGATTGAAGAATCTGTGCGGGAATTGAAGGCCGCCACAGCCGAATATGAGCGGCTGGCCGCTTCTGAGTTTCAAAGCTTACGCGTTGGATTGCTGCATGGCCGGCTGCGCACCGACGAAAAGGATGCGGTGATGGAACGCTTCCGCAGCGGCGAAGTGCAGGTGCTGGTGGCAACCACCGTCGTGGAGGTTGGCGTGGATGTGCCCAACGCGACGGTAATGGTAATCGAACATGCCGGACAGTTTGGCCTCGCCCAGCTTCATCAACTTCGTGGGCGAATTGGCCGCGGGCGAAATCGCAGCACATGTATTCTCGTGGCTGGTCGTAAAGTGACACCGGAGGCGCGCGAACGGCTCGAAACGCTGGTTTCCACTACCAACGGATTCGAGATCGCCGAGAAAGATTTGCGGATGCGCGGCCCGGGAGAATTTTTTGGCACTCGCCAGCATGGCGATATGGCGTTTGCCGTCGCCCATCCGCTGCGCGATCGCGAACTGCTGGAACTGGCTCGCCATGAGGCGCTGACATTGACCGGCGATCCCGCACAAGCGGGCACGCTACAATCCATTCTGGCGGCGCTGGGGGCAGCGTGGGAAAAGCGCTATAACCTGGCGTCAGTTGGGTAGCTAACGCTTGCTGATCATCTCCGAAGCGCGTGACTTCACGGATTGAAAACCGAGATCTGTGACGTTAGTGCCGCGGCTTGAGCCGCGACTCCCTAAAAGAATTTGAGCACTAGGAAGCGGCCTTTGCTAAAGTTAGCGCCTGATCGGATGGGACGATGAGTTGCGATGCGTGTAATTGCAGGAAAATATCGCCGACGGACACTGCGCACTCTTGACGGGCTTGCCTTGCGGCCCACCAGCGACCGGCTCCGCGAAACGCTTTTTGATATTCTCGGCCTCTCCGTCCAGGGCGCACGGTGGCTGGATATTTATGCCGGCTCCGGGGCAATCGGCATTGAAGCTCTCAGCCGCGGCGCTGTAGAAGTAGTTTTCATCGAGAGTAACCGTTCGGCCATTAACGTGATCCGTCAAAACCTTAAAGCTCTAAATATCAGCACCAAAGCTAGTGTAATGGCCGCCGACGCAAGTGTAGGATTGCAACAATTGGCGACGCGTGAATTTATCGCCGATTCCATTTTCCTGGATCCGCCGTATAATCTCGCCGACGAATACCAGGCTACGCTTGAATGTTTGAATGATTTCGCGATCCTTGGCGCGGGCGGCGTCATTATCGCTGAACATGCTCGTCGCAATCCCCTACCCGAGCGCTTCTCACGCCTCGTACGAGTTCGTGTAGTAGAACAAGGGGATGCAGCTCTAAGCTTCTACCGTCGCGCCGGTGGCCTCCAGTCCCATGATGCGCGCGAACAATAGGGCGGCGGCACGTTGCTGCTCGGCTCGCATCGTATAATGCCGCCTATGGGCCAGATCGGCCATCCAATGCTGCCATCCGGATCCGCGCCACCGTCCGCCAGCTCTCCCCAGTTTGGAGTGGCGTGGGAGCCGCGCGGCCAATCTCTGAGGGAGAATGTCCATGCGCTCCTGAACGGCCCTTGGACCGCTCGCTCATCTCCAGATTCGGACGCGGATTCCCCAAGCGCGCCGCTCTATCTCGGCCCCAGTTGGATCGCCAGCCTTCACGCACGCAATGCTCTGCTGGCCTCCGTCCTGATTCATGTGGTTGTCTTGATGAGCATCGCGCTCCGGCCAGTACCAGTCCCACGAGCAGACGAACCAGCTATGCAAAGCGCGCACTATGAATTGACGTGGTATCCCATGCACGATCTGCCGCGCCTGTCGCCCCCGGGCACACGAAGAGCGAATATCTCGCACACTGCTCAAATGGCCCAGCCCGGTGCCGATGCTTACCATCCACGCCAGACCATACTTTCGCAGCCAATGGTGCCGACGCATCCACGCCAGACTCTGATCGTTCCTCGCGCGCCTTTGACAGCGCCTAAAATTCTGCCGGCTTTGCCAAATGTAGTTCAGTGGTCGGAAGTGCTGCCATCTTCGCAACCGGCACGGCCCAGCCTTAGCGCGCGAGTCTCCCACCAGACGCCGCTATTGCCTACGCGTGACAATCAAAAACCTGCCTTGCCCGATATCAGAGCTGGCAACAATCCGCCGGGCACTCTGCTATTTGCCGATGCAACACCTGTTGTCCCGCGCCCGCGTCTTCCCGTCGCTCCAGGCGGAGCACGGCCCACAGCGCCAGTGGCCCCAAATAGGGCTGGGGCGACACCCGCTCCTCAGATTGGCGGGACGAATGCAAATGGTCGGTTCAACCAGAACTGGATTGCTCTTTCGGCTGAGCCGGCGCCTGTGCCTCCGCCGCCAAATCCTCCCGAGGGAAATCTGTCCGCCCGATTTTCTGTTTCTCCAGCTGGGTTAGGGCATGGAAGTCCCGATGGCGGCCACGAGGCCGGCGGCGGCGGGCCAGCGGGAATCACGATTGGCGGCGGAAATGAAAGGGGAACTGCTTCCGACTCCGGTGCTGCTAGTCATGCGGGCAGCCAACCGGGAATCCCACCGCCATCAGCATTAGCGGGACGTGGATCGCTCCATGTGCTTCCCGGCAGCGTCGCACCAGAGCCATTGCGGTCCGCAGCATCGCGACCACCCTCCGAAGTCCCCATGGCGTCCGGCCTCAATGACCCTGAACATGTGCTAAAAACGAAGCAGTTCTATACCCTTTTCGTGAACATGCCCAACCTCACCAGCTCGGCGGGAAGCTGGGTTATGAATTTTGCCGAGCTTGATGCCGATGGCGAACCCGCGCCAAGGCGCGAAGGTCTCGCCGGTCCTGTGCCTCTTCGCAAAGTGGATCCAAAATATCCGCCTGACATGGTAAACGAACATGTCGAAGGAGAAGTGCTCCTCTATGCAATTATTCGCGCGGATGGTTCCGTGGATAGCGTTCAGATCGTTAAAGGGATTGAGCCTGAATTGGATCGTAATGCCATGCAGGCGCTATCGCGCTGGAAATTTCGCCCGGCGCTTCGGAACAATCAGCCGGTAGAACTGGAGGCTTTGGTGCGAATTCCCTTTCGGTACAATCCGTTTTGAACACTGTCCCAGCTGTCCGCTCGAACTGGAACTCCTAGACCGAGAGAATCGTAATCAGGCGGCGAATGTCGGTGGACGTGTTGTACAAATGCGGCGCAATGCGAAGCACGCCCTGCCGGTAACTAACAATCACCTTTCCCGCTCGCAAACGCTCATAAAGATCTTTCGTTCTTGCCGGCGTGCGTCCGGTTACGCAAACAAACGGACCGCGGAGTTCCGCTTCAGCCGGGCTGGACAGCACGCAACGATCGCGAGGCAAGCCATCAATTAGCTCCTGGATCAGCGCGCTATTGTGTTCCTCGACCGTTGCGGGAGTGATCCGCTGCACAAACTCTAGCGAAGCATCCATCGCGGCAAGATTGGAGAAGCTGGCGGTCTCCGGCATATCCCAGCGTCTCGCACCCGCGACAGCTCGTGGATTTTCAATCGGCAAATCGTGGACGTTGCGCGCACCTTCCAACGCCATCCAATAGACCGGTGAAGGCCGCAAGCGATCCCACCACTCACGCCGCACCCAGAAAAACCCTGTGCCATACGGACTGAGCAGCCATTTATATCCCGCACCAGTTATGAAATCGGCGTTCAATTGGCCGACGTTGATCGGCATGCCACCGGCACACTGACTCACGTCCAGCAGTAGCGCCGCTCCATTTGCATGACATGCCTGCGCCAGGCGAACAGTGTCCAGGTGAACTGCATTGTCGAACCGAACCAAACTTGCGGACACCACGCGGACGCGCGGCCTTAGAGCGGCAATGTAATCGTCCGCATCAATGAACCGTCCGCGCGGCGAAACCACCCGCACCTGTGCATCACCGGTGGCTACGAGCCCCAGCCATGCCGAAAAATGCACCGGGAATTCTCCCTGACCGACCAGGATTTCGTCGCCTGATCGCCAGTCCATTCCCTGCGCTACTGCTGCAAATCCCGCACTAGCCCCCGTTGCGAGGGCTATTTCATCCGTGTCGGCCCCAATCAATTGCGCCAATCGCGTGCGGACGCGCTCGGGAAGATCAAAATACATACCTTCGGGAATCTGGTGCGGCAGCTTCTTCCAGTCCACGGCGGCATGGGCGGCGCGCGCGGAGACTAGCGGCAGTGGTCCCTGCGCGCACACATCCAGATAAGTTACATCGCCAAATTCCGCAAATTCTTTTCGCAAGTCCATACGTCCGCCAGATTCCGCTACGTTTAAATTAGAAGTGAGCGCGCAAATCCTGAAACCGCTGAATAATCAGCAACCGCCCTACACCGGTTCCAATTGCCGTGTGTTCCATTTCCCACGTGCGAGGATGGGGCACGAATACCGCGTTAAGCCCGGCCTTCAGAGCCGGATTGATATCGCTCCTGGGACTGTTGCCCACCATCCATCCATGAGACTTCACAACGTGAAACTGTCCGATGATACGTTCGTAGGTTTCGCGATCTTTTTCCGCTACGATCTCAATCGCGTCGAAATGAGTCTGCAATCCTGAACGCTCCACCTTGGCGGCCTGCTCAGCCACGTGGCCTTTGGTCACCAGAATCAGGCGATGCCGCGAGGCCAGATAGGAGAGGGTTTCCGGCACACCAACCAGAATCTTGGGCGGCTCTCTTCGCAACTTCTCCGCGAGCTCGGTGATTTCCTCTACCACTCCCTGCCGTGCCAGACTTCCCGCCAGTCTCGCATACGTGTCGTGGAGCGAACGATGGAAACTATGCACCCCATAGCCGTGCTGGCGGATATTATGCGTTTCAGTTTCGTTAAGGATATTTCTGATGTACTCGCGTGTGTAACCGAGAGGCTCAATGCGGGTGATGAAACCTTCAATCGTGCGCTGAAAGAAGACATTGTTCTCCCACAGCGTATCGTCGGCATCAATCAGGATTGTTTGGCGCGCCACGATAATCAGGGTATCCAGCAGCGCCGTTTACGCTTCTTTAGGTGGAGCAGCGGCGAGCTTTTCCAGAATCGCCAGCCCCATTTTTTGCAGTTCGCCAAACATGGCGATGTATTCCTGAAACTCTCGATTCAAGCCTAGCGACGTTTGTGCGTCATGGCGCGTACGCAACATCATGTCGCGCAGATGCACGGGGTGAGGCAGCACGGCATCGTCACGGAGTTCTTCCAGCGCGGTCATTGGATCGTAGTGGTACATGGCTCACCTGCTTCGGATTCAATATTATTGTACCGTGTCAACGCTCGTAACGGCTCAATTCCCGCATTAGTGCCGCGACCAAATTGGCCTTTCACAACAGATTGGCTACACTGCCCCAAGGGCTAGACCGCGGTCGTCCGAGATGGCTGAATCATTCCACCACACATTGTTCATTGATGGCTCGGCTGGCCGGCTGGAGGCGATGCTATGGACTTCCGCAGTACCGCAGCCTGCGCGAATCGCGCTTGTCTGTCATCCACACCCACTTTTTGGCGGCACGATGCACAACAAGGTCGTCTTCCATACGGCCCGCACGTTGCACAACCATGGATTTCCGGTCCTGCGTTTCAACTTTCGCGGCGCGGGCCTTAGCCAGGGAATGCACGATAAGGGCACTGGCGAAGCAAACGACGTCCGCGCCGCTTTGGATTACCTTGCAGCGGAGTTCCCCCTGGGGCCAATCATTCTTGCGGGATTCAGCTTTGGCGCGTGGGTGGGATTGCGCGTGGGCTGCGAATACGCCCGGGTAAGCGAAATCATAGGTCTGGGAATCCCGGTAAATGCCTCCGATCTCTCCTACCTGGAATCGTTCCGCAAACCGAAGCTGTTTCTGCAAGGCGGAGATGATCAGTACGGTTCCACCGAGCGCGTCCAATCGCTGGTGGCGAAGATGCCGCCTCCTAAGCGGCTGGTGATCATCCCGGGGGCGGATCATTTCTTCGCGGGTCATATTCCCGAAATGACAGACGCATTGGACGCATGGCTTTCGGAATCTGTCGACACCAGAATCGCACCATCCGAGGCCGACGAAGAATACTAGGGAAGTGTGCTGCTAGTGTACTGTCCCGGAAATACGTTCACATAGTCGCTGGATTTTGGCGAAGATGGAATCGGCCGTGGCCGTCCAGGTGAAAGGATGGGCGTGGGTGTTGGAGTTGGAGGCCCGAACGTATTGATCGATTCTTTCGACCAGTTCTTTGACGCTGCGAAACGACCCGCGACGAATGGCCTGTTGCGTAATCCGATTGAACCAGATTTTC
>Ga0182024_10004773_pt1 | contig 30833 bp, 25 predicted proteins | sample P32metaG_FD_120480 | JGI IMG/M metagenome (GOLD analysis project Ga0182024, IMG submission 120480) | Permafrost microbial communities from Stordalen Mire, Sweden - P3-2 metaG (Illumina Assembly) | ecosystem: Environmental > Terrestrial > Soil > Wetlands > Permafrost | place: Sweden: Stordalen... | reverse complement strand
CGCAGGGCACTTCGGATCGCGAACGTTGGTCTCAGCGACTCCTGCTGTTTCGCCTGCATTGTTGATGCCGCCCCAGTTGGCGTTGGTGCCTCCCAAAGTCGGGAGTGCGGTCATGACGCCATTCTGCCATTCGTACACCAGGCACTGGAGTCCCGTGCCGTAGCCGCAGAAATTTTCATTATTCGGGTCTTTTGTAGTAGTCTCTGCGCCTCCCATGACTTGCCCCAAATTGTTTACGCCACCGGCTCCGCTGTTCGTTCCCCCCAGCCCCCCGATGTCCGCGTAAATCCCCTCGTACCACATGTACGAATGTTGCGCGCCGCTCGGCACCGTCGCAAGGCCTGCGACAAAGCCGTTGTTATTGACCTGGTTGGCTTGGCTAAACATGTTGCCCGCCGGCCCAAGATCCGTGACCGTATAGCTCGGCGTCTGTGCGACCGCCAGAGCAGCCAAACAAACGCTCGTGCCCATTAAATACAGGATTTTCATAATTTGTATCTCCCTTTTGTCCCTTCATTGGGGATAGGCGCAGAAGACGCAGGACCGGGATCATGCCGGGGGCGGCGATATAATAACAAGCCATAACGGATGCAGCGGATTGAGCCAACGGCGGACGATATCAGTACGCTCCTGCGTGCCTGGAGCGAAGGGGACCAGGAGGCGCTCAAGAAGCTGACGCCCATCGTTTACAACGAGCTGCACGGGCTGGCGCGGCGCTATATGAAGCAAGAGCGCCAAGGCCACAGCCTGCAAACCACGGCCTTGGTAAACGAAGCGTACACGCGCCTGGTGGATTATAAGCGCATGCATTGGCAGGATCGCGCGCATTTCTTCGCCGTTTCCGCACAGGTAATGCGGCGCATTCTGGTGGACTACGCGCGCCGCCACAATTTGAAGAGAGGGGCCGGCGTCCAGCAGGTGTCTCTCGAACAGGCCGCCGTGATCGGAGGAGATGAGAGCACAGGCTCCGCGCTGGATTTCGCCGCGCTCGACGATGCCTTGAACGCGCTGGCCCGCATCGATCCGCGCAAGGTGCAGGTGGTCGAGATGCGATTTTTCGGCGGGCTGAGTGTGGAAGAGACGGCGGAAGTGCTCAAGATATCGGCAGTCACCGTGAAGCGCGATTGGAGGGCGGCCAGAACCTGGCTTTATCGGGAGCTGACCGGCGCGAGCGATGGATCCTGAACGCTGGAAACAAGTTGAAGGCGTCCTGCAATCGGTGCTGGACCGCGCGCCCGAAGAGCGGGATTCGTTCCTGCACCAAGCTTGCGCGGGCGACGAGGGGCTGGAGAGCGAAGTCCGCTCCTTGCTCACCCACGAGCGATCCGCGGAGCGCTTCCTGGACCGCCCGGTGATGGAAATCGCCGCGCACACGTTCGCCAAAGCCGAACTCCCCGCCGGCGGGACCGTCTCCCATTACCGCATCGTCGGGAAATTAGGCGGAGGCGGCATGGGGGTTGTCTACAAGGCCGAAGACCCTCGCCTGCATCGGTTCGTGGCGCTCAAGTTCCTGACCGGCGAGCTCGAGCGCGATCCCGACGCGCTCCAGCGCTTTCGGCGCGAAGCTCGCGCTGCGTCGGCGTTGAATCATCCCAACATCTGCACTGTTTACGATATCGGCGAGCAGGACGGCCAGGCCTTTATCGTTATGGAGTTCCTGGACGGCAGCACGTTGCGCGAGCGAATCCACGGCCGTCCCCTCGATCTCGACCTTCTGGTCGCGCTCGCCATCCAGATCGCCGATGGATTAGATGCCGCTCACTCCGCCGGAATCATTCATCGCGATATCAAACCCGCGAACATTTTCGTCACCGCACGCGGTCACGCCAAGATTCTCGATTTCGGTCTGGCGAAAGTCCGAACCGACTGGCGGTCGGACTCCCAAACAGCCGCAGTGACGCGCACCATCGCGGATGATCTCACCCGTCCCGGCAGCGCCCCGGGAACCGTCTCCTACATGTCGCCCGAACAAGTCCAAGCCCAGTCGCTGGACACGCGCACGGATCTTTTCTCCTTCGGCGTGGTGCTGTATGAGATGGCCACCGGCGCGCTCCCTTTTCGCGGAGAGAATTCGGCTCTGATTTTCGATTCCATCCTGAATCGCACCCCTGAATCGCCCGCTCGCCTGAATCCCGCGCTGCCGCCCGAGTTGGACCGCATCATCAATAAGTGCCTTGAAAAAGATCGCAATCTGCGCTACGCGCACGCTTCGGAAATTCGCACCGATCTGGAGCGCCTGAAAGGTAGCACGCAGGGCGCCAAGCCGGATCGCCCGCATAAGCTGCCCTGGAAGCTGCTGGTTCCGGCTGCCGCCGTGCTGGCAATCGGGACAGCAAGCTACTTCTTTCTCCACAAGAAACCTAAGCTCACCGACAAGGACACTATCGTCCTGGCCGATTTCACCAATCGCACGCCGGACACTGTGTTCGATGGAACGCTTCGCCAGGCATTAGCCACACAGCTCGAGCAGTCGCCGTTCTTTAGCGTCGTGTCGGACGCGCGCATCCGGCGGACTTTGCTGCTCATGCGGCAGCCCGGGGATGCACGCCTTACGCCTGAGATCGCCCGCGAAGTCTGCGAACGAACCGCCAGCGCCGCCGTCCTCGAAGGTTCCATTGCAAATCTTGGCAGCCGGTACGTGTTGGGCCTCCAAGCGCGCAATTGCGCGACTGGCGACGTTATCGACAGCGAACAGGGCCAGGCGGCAAAGAAAGAAGATGTGCTGAATTCGTTGAGCTATCTGGCCGACCAATTCCGGGCCCATGCCGGCGAATCCCTTCCCATGGTGGAGAAATACGATACTCCGCTCGCCGAGGCCACTACTCAGTCGCTCGATGCTTGGGAAGCCTACGCTGCCGGCTGGAAGCTGCAACGCAGCAAGGGCGCCATCGCCGCTCTTCCACTGGCCAAGCGCGCCGTCCAGATCGACCCCCAATTCGCTATGGCGCAGGCCCTGCTGGGCCGCGTGTACAGCGACCTGGATGCGTCGGAGCTCGCGGCGCAAAGCTTGAACCGGGCCTGGCAGTTGCGAGACCGCTTGAGTGAACGGGAGAACTTCTTCATCACCGCCACCTACCAATCGCTCGTAACGGGAGACCAGAACGCGGCGCGTGAGACCTGTGAGGCCTGGGAACAGACTTATCCACGCGACGGACAACCCCACAAGATGCTGTCGGGGCAGATCAATAAGACCGCGGCGCGCTATGAACCAGCGATCGCCGAGGGTGAAAAGGACCTCGAACTGGATCCGGATTTCGCCGTCGACTACTACAACCTCGGTATCAACCATGTTTTTCTCAACCAGATTGCCGAAGGAGAGAACTGGGCCCGGCGTGCGGTGGCGCGGGGATTGGAAGTGGATGAGATCGTGATGCTGGAGTACGAGATTGACTTCCTGAAGGGCGACCAGCCGGCAATGGATGATGTGGTGTCGCGCGCTCGGACCAGGCCCGGGGCCGAAAACTGGATCTCCAACGAACAGGCCTTTGCCCTGGCTTACGCCGGCCGCTTACAAGCGGCCAGAAAGATGTCGCGCCTGGCGGTGGATGCGTCTCGCGACGGACAGGAGGAGAGAGCGGGCCTTTGGGAAGCTGGAGAAGCGGTCCGCGAGGCTATCTTCGGGAACGCGGCTAACGCGAAGAAGAGCGCGATGGCCGCCCTCGAATTTGCAAAGAACCGCGAGGTTGAATACGGCGCCGCTTTTGCACTTGCTCTCTCAGGCGATTCCCAGCAGGCGCAGGCACTGGCCGACGACCTGGAGCGGCGTTTCCCCGAAGCCACTGCCGTACGATTCAGCTTTCTGCCGGTGCTGCGCGCCCGCCTTGCTCTGAATCACGGCGATGCGCGAAAAGCGCTGGATCTGCTGCAATCCGCCGGCCCGCACGAATTGGGCATCCCATCAAACGCACTTTACGGCAGGCTTTACCCGATTTATGTTCGCGGCCAGGCGTACCTGACTTTGCATCAGGGTTCGGAGGCCGCTGCGGAATTTCAGAAGATCCTGGATCATCGTGGGATCGTGCTCACGGACCCTGTCGGCGCCTTGGCGCGCTTGCAACTTGCGAGAGCATTGGTCTTGGCGGGAGATAAAACCAAGGCCCAGACTGCTTACCGGGATTTCCTCACGCTTTGGAAAGAGGCCGACTCTGACATTCCCGTTCTAAAGCAGGCCGAAGCCGAATACGCCAGGCTCCAGTAGATTCCGTTGGCGCCTGCCGTCGCCGCTCCAGCGATAGCTACTTATTTTGGGGAGTAACGCGCTGCCTACTTCGATCAAAGGAGGGAATTGCACCCGGCTCACGAACCGCAACGTGTTCCGATCCACCATCACCTCCACGAACTCGCTTTTAATCCGGTTTGCTCCGTTGCCGATTCGCAAAGGAGCGCGAATCGCCCTGTGCCGAGCCATTGATGCAGTTCCGCACACTCGCCGCACACAGTTATCAGCCGGAGACCATATTTGGAGCGTTCTTTGGCAGAAGGGGACTGATGGGGGCTTAGTGGCCATTTGCCCAGTCTGGATTCAGTTCGATTCGGTTCATCTCGGATTAGGAATGGGAAGTCGGCTTGTGGAAGTACTCGGTCAGCCGTTATCGATTCGTTGTGACGCAGGCTAAACCACTTGGCTTTTCTCGCCGTCAGCCAGCGCCAGTTCGGTTATGCGCAGCCCATTCTTGGTAATGCGCGACGGAAATAAATCTTTCAGCCGCTCTTCATGCGGCGGGATGACACGATGGACATCACCGCCCACGCTCTTCACCATCTCTTCCGCCGTCATGATCACATTGAACTGGCTGCCCGTCGCCAGGCCGATCGGAATGTACTCGGGATCTTTCGGATCGTGTCCGCGCAGGTTCTCGTACGCATACGCCAGGTCGCCGCAAAATACCCAACTGCTTTGCGAATTCGCCACCAGATCGTTGCGAACCGTGACATACATCGACCCCCAGGTATGCGTGTCGAACGCGGCGTGCAGATCGACGCCCGGCAGCACGTTCTCGCGATCGCCGTCCACCGAGACCAGCCGGCCCTGCCGCGCCAGATCCACCGCGCGCAGGATGTCCGCCGGATCGATGCCCAGCATCAGCCAGCGGAACCTGCGGTGGAGCGACATGGTCCAGACCCATTTCGAAAGCTCGCGCTCTTGCAAATAAAAGGTCGCGTTCGGAAAATCCTCGATGTTGCCCATATGATCGAAATGAGCATGCGTGATGAAGATGTTGGAAATGTCCTTCGGCTGAATGCCGATCTCGCCCAGCACTTCGTGCGGCGGATGCCAGCCGCGCACGCCGTACGTATTGGCCAGCACTTCGCCGTGGGCCTTGTGGTTGTAGCCGACATCCACCATCGCGAGTTGCCCGTGACCCTTGATGATCACGTAGCAATAAGGCAGCTTGCGCGTGCCTTGATTGTGCATGCCGTAGATGAGACCGCTTTGCGGATAGTTGGGAACCGCCGCGTATTCCATCACCCATAACGAGTACGCCGACTTCATGCTCGCACCCCACAGCAGGCTCGCTCGTAAGACACTTTCTCGAAGCCGGGTAACGCATCGGCTGCTCGTTCGAGTTCGGAGTATCCGGCGCGCAATGGAGTCAGAATGCGATCGACGTTCAGTCCGCGATTCGCTTCGTGCAAAGCTGTGCCGATCGCGGCCGCGGCGCGTAAGAGGTGAGTGTGATGCGGCAGGGCGCGCTCGGTTGGATGGGCGCGTGGGACAGCGTCATTGGCCTCGCGGAAGAGTTCGCGCGCGGCAAGCAGCGCAGGATGATCCGGCAGCGCCTCCTTCGATCCGGCGGCGGCCAGCACCAGCAGCCCCGCAAGTTGCGATGCCACCTGCTTCAGGTCTTCAAAACATTTCCGATTTTCGAGAATATAGGTTGCGGTTGCGTCGTCTATCATTCGCCTTATGAGACTATCGCATTACGAACGGATTTGGCGCGTTGCCCGCAATATCGATCCAAACGCTCTTGGTTTGCAGATAGTCGCGAATGGCGTCGATGCCGCTCTCGCGCCCGATTCCGGATCGCTTGTAGCCGCCGAACGGCGACATGTAGCTCACCGCGCGATAGGTGTTCACCCACACGGTGCCGGCCTCCAGCCGCTCAGACATCAGCAGCGCGCGCCGAATGCTCTGCGTCCAGACGCCCGCGGCGAGTCCGTAGGCCGTGTTGTTGGCGATGCGAACTGCTTCATCTTCGTCGTCAAACGGAATCACCGACAGCACCGGGCCAAAGACCTCTTCGTTCGCAATGCGCATTTGCGGATTCACATCGGTGAAGATGGTCGGCTCGACGAACCAGCCCGAGCCGCACTCTTCGCGTTGCGCCGGAGCGCCACCCAGACGGCAGACCGCGCCTTCTTCCTTCGCGATGCGGATGTAGTCGAGGATCTTTTCGTATTGCGGGCGGGTGGTGACAGGGCCCACTTGCGTGGAAGCGTCCAGCGGATTGCCCATGCGCGCGGTCTTGGCAAGAGCGAGCAGCCGCTCCACGAACTCCGCGTGGATGGATCGCTGGATGAGCGCGCGCGATCCAGCGATGCAGGTTTGTCCAGTGGCGGCGAAGATCCCCGAGACCACGCCCTTCACGGCTTGATCCAAGTCGGCGTCGTCGAATACGATGTTGGCCGACTTGCCCCCCAGCTCCAGCGTCACGGGCTTGATGCCGCGCGCGGCCAGCCCATAGACATGCTCGCCGGTTTTATCGCCGCCGGTGAATGCGACTTTCGCGACGTCCTGATGGGTGATCAACGGCTCGCCCACTTCGTTGCCGAAACCAGTGATGATGTTGACCACGCCCGGCGGAAAGCCCGCTTTCTCGAACAACTCGCCAAAGGCGAACGCGGAGACCGAAGAAAATTCCGACGGCTTCCACACCACGGTGTTGCCCGCGGCCAGCGCCGGCGCGAGCTTCCACGTAGCCAGCAGGAGCGGCGAGTTCCAGGGCGTAATCGCGGCCACCACGCCGAGCGGTTCCTCGCGCGTGAAATTGAACACGCCGGGCTTGTCGATCGGAATCACGCGGCCTTCAATCTTGTCGGCCAAGCCGCCGTAATAATAAAACCATTGCGGGATGTAATTGAGCTGCCCGCGCATCTCGGCGATCAGTTTGCCATTGTCGGTAGATTCGATCTCGGCAAGGCGTTGGGCTTCCGCCGCAATCAGGTCGCCCAGTTTGTGCAGCAGAGCCCCGCGCGCGGTTGCGGTCAGCTTGCGCCAGTCGCCATGAAACGCGCATTTCGCCGCCGCAATGGCTTGATCCACGTCGGCTTTCGATCCGCGCGGAACCAACGCCCACGGTTTCGCCGTGAACGGATTCACGGACTCGAACCATTCACCGGACGCGGGATCTACCCACTTCCCGCCAATCAACATTTGATGCTGCTTCACGCTGCCAGACCTCCGCTCAAAATGCTCACATCCTCATGTACTTCGAGTTCTTCAATGATCTCTTCTATAGTGCGCCAGTTCGCACACGCCGCCCGAAACCGCGCGCGAATCAGTTCCGGCGTTGCCGGCGTGACATCGTCGAACCGGGACCGGTCTGTCCGCGCCACAGATTTCACAAATAGCTCCGTCCCCTGCGCCGCTGGATACGCTGCCGTAAACGCAGGATCGACTTCAAGCTTGGTAATGCTCGCGAGCCGGTTGACCTCGGGATCGTCGAGCAAATGGTAATTCGATTCCTCGATCGCGCCGCGCGCCAGAGTCGCCGCCACGCAATACTGGATGCTCATCTTGGCCTGCAGGATGCGATCGAAGGGGCCGGGAAAATCGCAACCCGGATACTGGACCGCTGCTTCCGATGCTTTCACTACAATCGATTCGACGTCGCTGCTCCGGAAGCCTTTTGTAACCGCGATGGCCAGCGCGGCCTGGCACGCGGTCTGCGCGTAATTACACGCCGGCGCGGGCTTATAGTACACCGAGAGAATTTCGAGTGGCCCACCGGAAAACGGAGCGACTCGCGAGATGCAATCGGTCTTGTTCAGTCCGGCAAAAAGCCCGGCGCGGCCATCCAGCGCGCTCTCCGAAGCACGAGCACCCAGCGACGCCAACTCCACCGCCGTTACCGCATTGCGCGCCGAGAATCCGGGATGAAAGAACATCTCGTCGCCGCCGCAATAAGGCCACTCGTTCAATCCGCCCGTTGCGTTGGCCGCGAAACCGAGCGCACTGACGGTCGAGTCTTCATCGAGCGCGAGCAATCGGCTTCCAGCGATGGCGCCCGCCAGCGGTCCAGTGATGCCGGTAGGACGAAAGCGGCGGACCATCTCCTGGTCCATGATCGCCCGTCCGACCGCCGCGCCGATCTCATAGCCGCACACCGCGCCTAGGATGAAATCGCGGCCGCTGGCCCTCTGCCGCTGCGCGAGCGCCAGCAGCACCGGAAAAATCACCACGCCCAGATGGCTTACCGCACCAGTGTGCATGTCCTCGCGCACCAGTCCGTGCCCGAGTGTTGCATTGGCGAATGCGGCTTCCGCCGCCGATGTCCGTACCGCCGTTCCGATCACGGTGGCTGGGCCGCTCGCATCGCTCGCCATGCGGATCGCCTGACAACCCCACGGCAGTTCGCGCGCCTCGAAAGCGCACGAAAGGAAATCCAGCAGCCCGATCTTGACCTTCGCCACCACCTCAGCCGGGAGCTGATCCATCGTCAAGCCGCGTGCCGCCCGCACCATGCTTCGCGAGAGACTCATTTCCAGCCGGTGTCGGAGTCGTTCGGAACGTTCACCATCACCGCTTGCACTTGTTCGATCTGCTTGCCCGCAATCTTGAACATTTCCGAAATCAAAATTCCGCCCATCTGTCCATTCATGTTCGCGTGCATCAGCACCAGTCCCACCACAACGCCATGCTCCTCGTCGACCACCGGGAAACGCCGGTGATTGATGACCAAGCCTTTGAAAATGCCCTTGTCGAGCTGCTCGGCGCCGCTCATCGCAGGATTCCCCATAACCGGAACGTTCGTGGTCTGCACGCCGTTCTCGAAACGGTTCATGTTAGGCGCCAGCGGCGCGGAATGGTAATCCTTGGTTCCTTCGCTTTGAACGGCAGTGAAATACGCGCTGGCATCGTCAATGAGCTGGGAGCGTACCGACTGCTCGGATTCCGGCAACGGCTCGCTATAAAGGGCAGGCGCCGTGGTCATCTTATCCGGCGCGAAGAAACCGGCTTGGCCCTTGCGGCAGACCAGCGTTTCCGCTTCCGTGATTTTCTTTGCCTTCAGCTTCAGCCGAACGAAAAATGTGTCTAGCTCTCCGTTCTCCGCCACCACCGCTTGAGCCGCCGCGTCGCCGGCCTTGGTATCCAGAGCATAAAGCCGGTAAGTGCTCGCCCCAGCAGTCTTCCAGAAACCTTCGCCCAACTTCAGCGCTTTGCCGTTTTCGGTGAACTTCACTGACGCGGCGACAGGCAATTTCGACGGATCGTGCTTCGCCATTGCGTCGAGATAGGAATCGACGTAGCCCTGCAGGCACGCGCGGTCGCAGCCCTTCGCACCGGACTTATCCGCGCCGCGCGCGGCAAACGCAATGACGAACACAGCAAGAATTCGGTAGTTCATCTCACCCCTCTGTTCAAGATACCCGATTACGATAAACTCCAGTGGTGAGCGAAATCGGCATCAGCCCGGTCCCAGCCGTCCGCGCAGCCACACCCACTGTCAAAAGCTGGATCGTGTGGGTTCCGTCGGTAGCGATGATGCTGTCGAGCTTGTTGTCTTACGTGGACCGCCAAGTGCTGGCGGTGCTCTCCCCGATGATCCTGCACGACACCGGCCTGAGCGCCCAAGCGTACGCCGATGCTCTCTCAGCGTTCTCGATTTTCTACATGATCGGGAACCCGCTGTTCGGCTCGTTCCTCGATTTCGTCGGTCTGCGCAAAGGGATGTTCGTGGCCGTCTCATTGCGCGCCGCAGCTAGTACTGCGCACGCCTGGATGTCGGGCTTCTGGGGATTCGCAGTGGCGCGGAGCGTGCTCGGCTTCGGTGAAGGATCGGCGTTTCCCGCGGCTCTCAAAGCGGCAGCGGAGTCGTTGCCGCCGAATCGGCAATCGCGCGGAACGGCCATCGGGTACAGCGGGGCGTCGCTCGGCGCCATCATAACGCCGCTGATTGTGACGCCGATCGCGCTCCGCTTCGGTTGGCGATCGGCATTCTTAGTGACCGGCGCGATGGGTTTGTGCTGGCTGGCGATGTGGACCGTCATCGGACGGCCGCCGTATCTGGCCAAGCACCAGCGCTCGTCACTCAAGGTCGCGTGGCCCAATTTTCTGGAGCGCCGTCTTTGGCTGGTCGTATCCAGCTTCGGACTCGGCGCCGTCGCGCTGGGACTGGTCTCCTATCTGAGTCCCCTATACCTGAGCCGCGCTTTCAATCTCTCGCAAGCGCAACTCGGAAAAATACTTTGGATCCCGCTGGTCGGCTGGGAAGCCGGCTATTTCTTCTGGGGATGGATTGCGGACAAATTAGTGACGCGCGGCCATCGGCCGACGGGCCTGTTCTGGATGCTCGCCGTGCTCGCGCTGCCTACTGCGCTGGTCACCAAGATCGATTCGTGGCCCATCGTTCTCGCGCTGTTTTTCTGGGCGACCTTCATCGCCGACGGATTCGTAGTGCTCTCCTTGCGCGTCGGCTCGCATTTATACCCGCGTGATCAGACCGCCATGGTGGGAGGAATCGGGTCGGGATCATGGTCGGCCGTGCTAGCCGTTATTCTGCCGGTCTGGGGCCGCTGGTTCGATCTGAAGTGGTACGGCGCTGTCTTCGTTTCAGCAAGCCTGTTCCCGGTGCTGGGCACAGCGCTGTGGTTTTGGTTGAGCCGCCCCGAAAAGCTCTGGCGCGAAGCGGCCCTCCGAACCGACTAGGAGCGGAAGGCCCGCGCCCTTTCAATGATCTCCCCGATGACTGCGGTCTTGGTATCGTCGTAATTTTGGATGTGTTCCCATTCCTGCTCGGCCAATGCAATTTTGGTGCGCTGGTAGTAATCGCGATCGGCGGGGTTGCTGCGCAGCCAGTCGCGGATAGGAGCATGCGGTGCTCGAACCAATGGGGCTCCCGAATGCGAAGTACATATCCGGCGGACTCGAGAGCCGGCACGAACGCACCTTCCTCCGCGGCGTTGGCTACGGCGAGGACAATGTCAATCACCGGCTTGGCGGCAAGACCCGACACCGATGTTGACCCGGCATGTTCGATCAACAGAGCGCGGCTACCCAGCGTTGCACGAATGCGGTCAGCCTCGCGACCAAAGAGCTCCGGCCAATGCGGATCGTAATCCGCAATCGCGATCCTGATCGGCGTTGTTAGATTCCCATTTCCTGAAAAACTTCCCTCGCCAGCCGGAAGCTATCCACCGCCGCGGGCACGCCGACGTAAATCGCGACTTGCAGGAAAACTTCCTGGATGTCGTTCTTCGTGAGCCCGTTGTTGATCGCGCCCTTCACGTGCGCCTTAATTTCGTGCGGTCGGTTCAGCGCCGAGATCATCGCCAGGTTCAGCATGCTGCGCGTTTTGCGATCCAGGCCCGGACGGCCCCAGCACTCGCCCCAGCAATAGGTGGTGACCAACTCCTGCAGCGGCCGGTTAAAATCGTCCGCGGTGCTAATCGCCTTGTCCACATACTCGGCGCCCAGCACCTCGCGGCGAATCTTGAGCCCCTTCTCAAACATTTCTTTTTCCACTTGCTCTCCTTTGAAATTACTTCGACTCGACCACCACGCCAGCCCAGTCTTCCATCACTTTAATCAACTCGGTCATGTCGGCATCCACGCCTTGACTGGCGGTGCCGATGGCAAGCATCTGCCGCACGGCGCTGCCCACCACCATCGGAACGCCCATGGCTTCGGCCTCTTCCATGCATAATCGGATGTCTTTGTTCAGCAGGCCGATGGCAAAACCGAAATCGAACTTGCGATTCAGAACGCAGCGCGGAATTTTGTCCATGGTCGCTGTGTTGCGTCCGCTGCCCGCGTTGATCACGTCGATCACCTGCTTGGGATCGAGCCCCGCCTTGACGCCCATCACGACGGCTTCCGATGAAATGGCCATCGCGGTGGCGGACAACAGATTGTTCAGCAGCTTCATGGTCTGGCCCTGGCCTGGCTGCTTGCCAACATGAAATACTTTACCGATTACTTCAACGATCGGCTTGATGGTGGCGAACGTTTCGTCATCGCAGGAAACCATCACCGCCAGTGTTCCCTTCTCCGCCCCGGCCACGCCTCCGCTAACGGGCGCATCCACAGCGACGATGTTCTTCGCTTTCAGACCTTCGGCGACGCGCTTGGCATACGTGGAGCCAGTGGTGGAAACATCGATGAAGATTTTCACCCGGCTGCCTTCGATGACGCCTTGTGGCCCAAGCGCCGCCGCTTGTACGATGGGCGGTGTCGGCAGGCTGGCCAAAACAATTTCGGCCGCCGACGCCACCGCAGCCGGCGAATCCACTCGCTTGGCGCCCAACGCTTCCAGCGGACGCATCGCGGCGTCGCTCTTGTCAAAAATCGTGAGGCTGTTCCCCGCCTCGATCAAGCGGCGGCACATCGGTCCGCCCATCCGTCCCACGCCGACGAAGCCGACGTTCTGCTGAGCCATTTACTATTTCTCCCCTTACCAAAGCCGTTAGGATATCACGTGGTCCTCAGCGCGATGGAGGAACATCCAGGCGCGCGACGATGCCTTCGAGATCCGGACGCAAGGCCGGGTAATATTTCATCACCAGCGGATCGTGTCCAGGGACGATGTGATTGGGCGAATCGGCCAGGCGGTACAGCGTCTGGTAACCTTCCAGCATTTCAGCCACGCTGTAGACCACGGGAAACGCGCGGCGCTGCTCGAAATTGGAATATAAATGGGCCGCATCCGCGGCCAGCACCATCCAGCCGCGCGCGGTCCAAACCCGCAGAATCTGCAAGCCGGCCGTATGCCCGCCCACGCGATGCAACGTCAGACCGGGCACAACTTCGGATTCACCATCGTGAAAAACGGCGCGGCCGGCGTACACTTTCCGCACCATCTCGAGTGCGTTCTCGAGATCATAGGCTTCGCGCAGGAAATGATGACACATCAAGCGGCCGGTTGAGTATGCCACTTCGCGATCCTGAACGTGGTAATGCGCGGCGGGAAATCGATCCAGATTGCCGGCATGATCGTAATGCAAATGCGTCAGGATGACGTCGGTGACTTTGTCCGGATCGATGTCGATCAGCCTCAGCGCGTCCACTGGACTGCGCAGATGCTCGCGCTTGCGGCGGATGGCCGATTCTTCGGCGAATCCGGTGTCCACCACGAACGTGCAATCGCTGCGGCGCACTACCCAGACGAAATAGTCCAGGTCGGGGCCGTACTCGTGCGGATCGGCCAGGATGTAGCTTTGCCCCGGATGACGATTCCCCAGATGGCCGTAACGAATCGCAAAAACTTCGAATGGTTCCATAGCAGCCGGATCGATCATTATAATGGCAACAACCGCCGTGCTCCAAAATATACTCCAAGGGAAGTGCGCGCTCGTCACTGGGTCTACACAAGGTCTCGGCCTGGCCACGGCCAAACGATTCGCCGCCGCCGGCTGCAACGTCGTCATCAATGGCTTTGGCGACGAGCGCGAGATCGCAGCGATGCGCGCCGGAATCGAGAAGGAGCACGGCGTCCGAACCGTGTATAGCGCCGCGAACCTGGCGCATGTTCTCGAAATTGAACGGATGCTCGGGGCGGCCCAGGAAACTTTCGGCGCAATCGATATTTTGGTGAACAATGCGGTGGTTCGTTACGCCGCGCCGGTGGAGCAGTTTCCGGTTGGCGAATGGGATTTAGGCATCGCCGTGAACCTTTCGGCCGCCTTTCACACCATTCGGCTCGCACTGCCCGCCATGCGCCGGCGCAATTGGGGGCGGATCGTCAATGTCTCTTCGATCTACGGCTTGATTGGAGCGACGAACCGCCTGAGCTACGTCACTAGCAAAACGGCGCTCATCGGAATGACGCGAGCCGTGGCTCTTGAAACGCGCGACCAGGACATTACGTGCAACGCGGTCTGCCCAGGGACGGTGGAAACCCCGGTGCACATCCAACGAATCGAAGACATGATGAAAATCGATTCTCTCTCGCGTGAGGAAGCGGCACAGCGATTCCTGGCGAATAAACAGCCCGGAGGGCGATTCATTAGCGCCGAAGACGTAGCCGGCATGATCCTTTTTCTATGCGGGCCGGAAAGCCGCGACATCACCGGTGCAGCGCTGCCGATCGACGGCGGGTGGTCCATCAGTTGAGCGCGCGTCATTGGAGCACACCCGTCCCGTTATCAACCGAACTCGCGCGCTGGGCCGAGCGGGTCACTTTTGAAGATTTGCCCCAGGATATCGTCGCGGTCACCAAGCTGCGCGTGCTGGACGTGATCGGCTTGGCCTTGGCTGGCGCCGAAACAGATTTTGGGCGTTCTGTTCGCGACGCGGCGCTCGCCATATCGACACCGGGACCGTGCCGCATTCTCGGGTTTCCAGATCGCGTGGGCGTTACGACAGCCGCCTTCGCCAACGGAGCGTTTTCGCAGGCGCTGGAATTCGACGATACGCACATCGAGTCGATTGTTCACATGAGTAGCCCGGCGGTGGCCGCCGCGCTGGCATTGTCCGAGTTCACCCCGGTCTCCGGCCGCGATCTCATCACGGCCATCGCACTCGGCAACGAAATCTCCTGCCGTGTCGGCAGCGTGTCATCCGGCGAGCTGCATCGCCGAGGCTTTCATCCAACCGGACTCTTTGCGACATTCGGAGCGGCCTATCTGGCGGGCAAGCTGCTCGGGCTGGACGCCGCTGCATTAGCGCGCGCTGCGGGCATCGCGGGAAGCTTCGCGGGCGGGCTGCTGGAATGCTGGGTGGACGGAACGCAGACCAAGTTTCTCCATCCGGGATGGTCGGCGCAGAGCGGGATCACGGCCGCGCTGCTCGCGCGGTCCGGCGTTACGGGTCCGGCCCAGGTCTTCGAGGGACGCTGGGGACTTTTTGCTTCGCACGTGCAGGATCCGAACGCCCATCGCGATTTCTCTCGCATCAACGATCGGCTGGGCGAACATTGGGAGAGCCGCAATTCGTCGTTTAAGCCGTTTCCAGCCGCGCACGTGATTCATCCGTATATCAGCGCGGTGCTGCGGCTGCGCGCCAAGTACGGGATCCAGCTCCAGGACGTGGAGCGCATCGAGTGTCCCGTAACCGCGTTTATCGTGGGCATCGTGTGCGAGCCCACTACCGAAAAGTTCGCACCGGCATCCGATTCGCACGGGCGCGTGAGTCTGCAATACACTCTGGCGGAGGCGCTGTACCACGGTTCGCTCGGCAAAGCTGCGTATAGCGCGGAGAGCCGCGGGAATCCCGAGATCCTCGCGCTGGCGCGCCGCGTGCACTATTACATCGACCCGGAGTATCCGGGCCCAGGCCGCTTCAAGGGCGCCGCCAAGATTGTGCTTAAAGATGGGACCTCATTCGAAGAAGTGGAAGAATACAATCGAGGTTCGTCTGAGAATCCAATGACGCCAGATGAGCTGCGCACGAAATTCGACGAGAACGCCAGCGGTTTTCTCTCGGCGCAGCAGCGCGATCATCTTGCCGACGAAATCGGCTGCCTGGAAACGCTACCTTCCTCAAGTGCCCTACTTTCTGGTATTTAAACGTCATTTCTTGACATGCCTGCGTATCGTGCTATCATGTAGGCATGAAAGCGCCGCCAAAGAAAAACCCGCAATACACCATCCGTGGCGTTCCCCCGGAAGTGGATCGCGCGCTTCGGAATAAAGCGGCTCAACTCAAGGTCAGCCTGAATCAACTGGTGGTCGACGAACTCACCCGCACGACGATTGGGCGCGCGCGCAAGTCGGATTTTTCCAGCCTGGTGGGCCAATGGATTCCCGATCCCGCGTTCGATGAAGTGATCGCATCCCAGCGGCAAATCGATTGGGACAAATGGAAGTAAGAGTGGCCCTGGACACCAATCGGCTCACCGATTTGTTTCAGGGGGACTCGGAGTTGGCCGACCGGCTAGGCGAATGCGACGAGGTTTGGCTCCCCTTGATGGTTCTGGCGGAGATCAAGGCGGGATTTTACGGCGGCTCTCAACAACATCGCAACGAGACTCTTCTCCAAAGCTTCCTGGCCAAGCCCACGGTTGGAATTATGCTTCCGGCGCGGGAAACGGCGGAGCATTATGCGCGTCTGTTTGTACAACTCAAGCGGGCCGGGACGCCGATTCCGGACAACGACCTTTGGATTGCTGCGCTCGCCCTGGAGCACGACCTCCAACTGATCACCCGCGACCATCACTTCAAGAGCGTTCCGCAATTGTTACGCGCCTGATTAACGTGGCGCAGATGTTGAAGCGGTTGTTAATCTGATAGAAGTGTCGCCGACTGCAGTTATTGATCCCTCTACTAAAAACTGGCGTGGCCGTCTCGGGGCTTGGACAGACGGCCAGGCTCTCCTCCAGCACGAAGACAAAATCCTACTGCTGCTCACGCTGATCATCGGCGCCTTGGTCGGGCTGGTGGTCGCGGCATTCATCTACGTCACGGAAAATCTGGGCGCTCGCATGTATCCGGCCGGAGGCGCGGCCTGGCGGCGCGTTTTGATTCCGACCGGTGGAGCGCTCTTCACCGGTTATCTGCTCTGGCGCTTTTTCCCCAACGCGCGGGGCAGCGGCATCCCACAGACCAAAGCGGCGCTGTTCCTGCGCGATGGTTACATCAGCCTGCGCACCGTGATCGGGAAATTCGGATGCTGTTCGGCTTCACTGGCCAGCGGCATTGCGCTCGGCCGCGAAGGACCATCGGTGCAAGTGGGCGCCGGCATCGCCTCGGTATTGGGACGGCGTCTGGGTCTGGGACCAAACAGGATCCGCGAGCTTGTTCCCGTGGGCGCGGCGGCGGCGCTGGCGGCGGCTTTCAACACGCCCGTGGCGGCCGTTCTGTTCACGCTCGAAGAGGTGATGGGCGATCTGCACGCGCCGGTGCTCGGCTCCATCGTGCTAGGTTCCGCCACGTCCTGGGTAACGCTGCACCTGCTGCTCGGCGATGAGCCGCTGTTTCACGTGCCGTCGTACCAGCTTGTCAGTCCGATCGAATTCATCACCTACGCGTTGTTGGGAATCGCGGGCGGCCTGGTCTCGGTGGCGTTCGTAAAGCTGCTGCTCGGAATTCGCAAGTATTGCGCCAGCCTGCCGCGATCGACGGAATGGATGCAGCCGGCCCTGGGCGGTCTGGCGGTGGGACTGATGGGATGGTTCGTGCCGGACGTTCTGGGCGTGGGTTACTCGCACGTGAGCGAGGCGCTGAACGGCCAGCTGACGCTGGAGGTGATGGCGCTCCTGGTAGTGTTGAAAGTCCTCGCGACAACCAGCTGCTATGGGACTGGTAACGCGGGCGGCATCTTCGGTCCCGCCTTGTTTATTGGCGCGATGCTGGGCGGCGCAGTGGGGACGGTAGCGCATCAACTGTTGCCGGACTTCACGGGCGGCGTCGGCGCGTACGCTCTGGTGGGCATGGGCGCGTTATTTGCCGGAATCGTGCGCGTGCCGCTGACGTCGGTGATTATGATCTTCGAGATGACGCGCGATTATTCCATCATCGTGCCGCTCATGATTGCGAACCTGATCAGCTTCTACATCTCTCATCGCTTGCAAAAAGAGCCGATTTACGAAGCACTGCAACATCAGGATGGCATACACCTGCCGTCGGGGCTGCGTTACCGGCAAGGGCTGTTGATTGTGGGAGACGCGGCCAAGGCTGCGCAAAACGTGCTTACCAGAACCGGCCATGTGGAAGATGCGCTGAGAGTTCTGGATGCGGATCACAATGCGTGGCCGGTGATGGACGGCGGGCGCCTGGCGGGCATAATTACACTCGCGCAGGTGGAGAAAGAGATGGCGGAAGGCCACGCCGGCCGCGTGCTCGGCGAACTGCTGCCGGTGGATGTTCCGAGCCCGTTGCTGTCGTCCGAAGACTTTCCGCATCTGCACATGGATCATCCGCTGGACATGGCGCTGCGGCGCATGGCGCACAGCAAGCTCAACGTGCTGCCGGTGGTGGGGCGCGCCGATCTCCGCGATTTGAAAGGCGTCGTTTCGCTCCAAGACATCCTGCAGGCCTATGGCGTGGCTGGAGAGAAAGGGGCGGCGCCGGCGGTGAGCGAAGAGCTTCGCGGGTCGCGCAGACTGGTTCCCGGGGTGATCGCCGCCGGACTCGCCGTGCTGCTGGTGATTGGATTCCTGAACTACTACTACCGGTCCGAGCGGTCGCAGCGCGCCGAGGATTACTACAAAACCGGTAACGAGTTGCTGCAGCAGGACCGCGACGACGAAGCGGTGCAGCAGTTCCGCGATGCACTTTCGGGAGCGCCGGGGAATCCGCAATACAGGCTGGCTTTAGGGCTCGCTCTAGCAAAGGACAAGCATCTCGCCGAAGCGTCGGTTTATTTGAACGCGTTGCTGAAGCGCGATCCGGAGAATGCGCTCGCGAATCTTGGCGAAGCGCGGATCGTGGCTGCGCAGGGCAACGCCGCGGATGCCGTCAAGTTTTATCGCCGGGCGATTGATGGCGCTTGGCCGGCAGGTCAAGATCGAAACAGGATGCAAGCCCGCTTCGAACTGGCGTCCCTGCTGGAAAAGACTGGGCAAAGGACGCAGGCCATCGCGGAGTTGTTGGCGGCGTCGGGGCAGGCGCGCGACGCCACGGTGAAGAAGAAGATCGGGCAGTTGCTACTCACCAATGGCGCGCCTCGGGAAGCGGCCGACATCTTTCGGGATGTCGCGCGAACCGACGATAGGGATGCCGATGCCTACACCGGTCTGGGCGAGGCTGAGCTGGCATTGGAGAATTACCAGGATGCGCGCGGCGCATTCCAGAAGGCGCTCGATCTGAATCCATCGGATTCAGCCGGCAAGAGACAGCTTGCGTTGAGCGAGCAGGTTTTGGCGCTCGATCCGAACGCGCGGGGTTTGAGAGCGGCGGCCCGTTACGAGCGGAGCAAGCAACTGCTCCAGGCCGAGATCATGCGATTCGATCAGTGCCAGCCCGGAAGCAAGACGGCAGATGCGGCCAGGAAGGCGGTCGCCGATCGTCCCCGCCGCGGTGAATTGGAAGACTCAGCCGACATGAACCTCATGCTAGCCGAGGGCCTGTGGAGGCAGGGCCAGAAGCTATGCGGCCCCACTCTTATCACTGCGGAGCAGCAGGCGCCCAATCCCAACGACGAAGCGATTGAGCGCGTGCTGGCCCGGCTTTCGAGACAATAGCTAGGAATTCTTAATCCTGAATTCTTGCTTTTCAGTTCGCCTGCGCCTGTGTGATGTGGGTGCGGCGATTCTTCTGCCAGCAGTCTTCATCGTGCTCAGTGCAGACCGGTTTTTCTTTGCCGTAGCTAATGGTGGCGAGCTGGTTGCCCGGCAGCCCCAGGTTGGACAGATATTCTTTGGCTTGCTTCGCGCGGGCATCGCCCAGCGCCAGGTTATATTCATCCGATCCGCGTTCGTCGGCAAATCCCTGGACGGTGAGCTTGAAGTCCGGGTACTGCTTGATGATGTCCGCCAGGGTCTGCGCGTCGGTCTTCAGAGCAGCCTCGGCGTCCGGGCGCAAGGTGTGCTTGTTGTAGTCGAAATACGCGTCCTGAATGCGGTTCAGCAGGTCCTGAATGCGCGCACGCGTGGCGGCGTCGGGCATACGGGGCGGAGTACTGGAAGCAGCTTGTGCCGGCCGCGAATAGTCCCTTGCGGGCGCCGCTTTTGACGCTACCGCGGGCGAAACACGCTCCGGAGCCGGCGGGGTTGGAGCTCTCGCAGCAACCTTTTTCGCACAGCCGGAGAAAGTAAGAGAGAGCGCTGTCAGCGCCGCGCAAGCCAAAAATCGATATTTCATCCAAAGCCTCCTAAGCTTTTGTAGTTACAGAATACAGACGGGTGGCGCGGCAAAAGAATCCCGTCGGCACTGTATTTCCCAGGCTATTCTCCTAATACAGGATGGACGCGATTCCCCTAACGGCCTTCAGGTTCTACCTTAGAGAAGATGTGGTTTCGTCCCGCCGCCGAGCTACTCCCGAAGAATGTCCGCTACACTGAGGGAAGAATGCGGCAACGCCCGGGAGTGGTTTTGGTAGCGGGATTTGGCGGCCTGTTGCTCATCATGGCGGGGGCCGAAGTGGGGGCTTTGCTCTTCCTGAACAGCCTGCGCCACAACGACACTGCCCTGCAAGCGCGCTTTCTGGCGCGCAATCGCACTCTGGAGCGGATTCGATCCAACATTTATCAGTCGGGTACGTTTGTGCGAGATTCGCTGCTGGCGCCGGAACAGTCGGGCGCACAGGCGCAACTGGCTACGCTCGACGGTTTGCGGCGCGATTCGGAGAGCGCGCTGAATAGCTATGCCGCCGCGCTGGAGCCGGAAGAAACGGCGCCGTTCCAGGATTTGCGGTCTCAAATCGAGGCCTATTGGAAGGTGCTGGATCGCACTCTGGCATGGACTGGCGAAGAGCGCGGAAAGTACCGCAACGCTTTCTTCTACGAGGAACTGGTTCCGCGGCGAACGTCCATGTTGCAGATCGCCGACCGCATTGAGGCGTTGAACGAAGAGGCCCTGCGGCGCGGCGATATGAAGCTGGGCGACCTGTTCGGACGTCTCCAATTGGGGCTGCTCGCGATGATCGCGGTGACGCTGCTGGGTGGGGTTACTCTGGCCGCGCTCACCATATTTCACATTTTGAAGCTGGAAGGCGAAGTGCACCGGCGGCTCCAGGAAAGCGTCCACTCGCAAGCCAGTTTACAGGAGCTTTCGGCGCGGCTGGTGCGCGCTCAGGAAGAAGAGCGGCGCGCTTTGTCGCGCGAACTGCACGATGAAGTGGGGCAGGCGTTTTCGGCCGTGCTGTTGGAAGCCGAGAACCTTTTGGATCTCGACCCGGCGCCGGAAGTGCGGGCGCATCTGGATTCTATCCGCGGCGTGGCCGCTAAGGGCATGCATGAAATTCGCAACATGGCGTTGCTGCTGCGGCCTTCCATGCTGGACGATTTCGGATTGCTGCCGGCGCTGGAATGGCAGGCGCGGGAGATCGGAAAGCGTACCGGCCTGCGGGTGCAAGTGACCAGCGAAATGTCCGGCGAACTGCCGGAGGAGCACAAGACCTGCGTCTATCGGGTGGTGCAAGAAGCCCTGAACAATTGCGCGCAACATGCGCAAGCGAGCGCCGTGCAGGTGTGCGTGTGGCAGGAGGCCGGCCAGATTTTGCTGACCGTGCAGGACGACGGCAGCGGATTCGATCCCCAGCGCGTGCGCGGATTGGGGTTGCTCGGCATGGAAGAGCGCGCGCGTCATCTGGGCGGCGCGTTCCAGATCGATTCGCGGCCAGGGCGCGGAACGCTGCTGCGAGTGACGTTGCCGCTGGCGGAGATACCGGGAACGTCAAAGCGCGGCGATGTTTTCGCACCGCAGCCCGCACTTGAAGAGGAACTCGTGTGGGACGGAGGCCTGGCGGATGGAGCAGATTCGCATTCTTCTGGCTGACGATCACAATATCCTGCGCGACGGAATGCGTTTGCTGCTGGAGCGGCAACCGGGGTTCATCGTGGTGGGCGAGGCAGCCGACGGCCGCCAGACGTTGCAGCTTGCGCAGGATCAGCACCCGGACGTGGTGGTGATGGATATCGCCATGCCCAATATGAACGGCATCGAGGCCACGCGGCGGATCGTTGAAAAGCATCCCCATATCGGCGTCGTCATCCTGAGCATGCACCACGACGAGAGCTACGTCATCCGGTCCTTGAAGGCGGGTGCGCGTGCGTACTTGCTCAAAGATGCCGTGAAGGCCGAGCTGATCCTGGCGATTGAAGCGGTGGTGGACGGCCGCTCGTTCTTTAGTCCGCAAGTGAGCCGGATTCTGCAGGAAGACTACTTTCAAGCGATGGACCGTAAAAACGCCGAAGACAGCTACGACTTGCTGACGGATCGCGAGCGCGAGATTCTACAATTGATCGCCGAGGGCAAGACCAACAAAGAGGTCGCCAACACGCTGAACCTCAGCCTCTACACCGTGGACACGCACCGCACGCATATTTTGCAGAAGCTGAACTTGCACAGCGTGCCCGAGCTGATCCTGTACGCGGTGCGCAAGGGAATCATTTCGTGATTTAGCCCGAAGACCACTCCCTCCGGTCGTGGCTCGGTAAGCGGTCGTGGCTCGGTAAGCGGTGGTGGCTCAGTTGGTGACGGTCAAGTTGGCAGTCTGGCTGGCGACGCCTCCCACGGTCACCACCACCGGTTGAACGCCCAGCGGCGTATTGGCGGGAACCGTGTAGTTGATTTGTGTCACTCCCACCAGACCGCTGGGAATGCCGATGAAGTCGATGGTTGCGTTCTGGCCCGCTACCGTCAGCGTCACCGGAAGCTTGGGCTTCGGAAGGCGCGAGAGCGGAGTTCCTGAAGCGGGCGTCGTTCCGGTTGCGAGCGATGGAGAGACTTCCCCTTCGCCCGTAATGAAGAGAGTGGTGATTTGCCCGCGCCCGGCACTCGAAAATGGAGCGGCCGTGAATCCGTTCGATGTGAAGATTCCAGGTGCGGCCGGTACAATCTTCAGATTGTAGTTGACGTTGACATAGGGATTGCCGACCGTCAGCGTAGTAGTTCCGGGCTGAGTCTCATAGGGAATCTGAATATTCACCTGACCGGGCGCAACGTAGTACAACGGAGCCGTCACGCTGTTCACCGAAGCCTCAAAGCCGGCCAGATACTGGGGCAGCGGAATGGTGCCGGCCGACTGCGCAAAATCGCCGAGCGCGGTGCCGTAGACGCTCAAAAGCATGCCGGGAGCGTAAGATTGCTGCCCCGACGCCGCGTTGCTCGCGCCGCCAACAATCAGCTGCGGCTGCGGTCCATCGAATGGAACCGAGAGCGTCTGCGTCCATTGCTTTCCGCTCGCATCCGTGCCGGTGAAACCAAAATTCACGTTGGTGGGCACGGCCAGGGTGGCGAATCCGAGGCCGGTAGAGGTGAGAGAACCGTCCGCACCCAACTGGGTGGTGCCGAAAACCGAGGCAACGCTATAGCTCTCGCCGTTGATGGTGAACCCGGTCAGAGTAGTTCCCACCCCAGCTTCCTCGGTAAGCGTGATCTGGTAAGTCCAGCGATACCCGCTCCCATTGGCGGGGCCCTCAAATACAGGCGTCTGATCGATGGATGGAACCACGGCGGAGGCGGCCGGCAAATTCACACTACTGCTCCATTGATGGACAAAGTTGGAGGCGTCTGGAGAACCAAGACCGCTGGCCTGGTCGTAGGACCGGCCCGCATTGAATCCGAAGCTGCCGGTGGTGCAATTGGGCGAGCCGATCACGCACGGGACGCTATTATTGCCGTTCGTAATATCGTGAAAAACTCCCGGTGAATTCTGAGCCATCCGGTACAGCGTCGGGTTGATATTACCCAAGCCGGCTTGTTGTTGAACGCCGGTCGAGACCAGATACTGATTGAGCAGCGTGACGATTCCGGCCATGGTGGGCGCCGCCATCGACGTGCCCCCATAGATCTGCATCGAGCCGCCGCTGTAAACGAAATAACCGTCGTGATCCGGCGAAGAAGCGATGGAAAGATCCGGAACATTACGAAAGCTATTGTTCGGAACGCCCGGCCCGGTTTGCCAGCCCGGCTTCGGAAAAAATAGGCTGGCTCCCCCGCCGCCCGCCGCCAGTCCGCCACCCAGGCTGGTATCGTTCCACACCATCTCGGGAATATACGACAAGGCCGAAGCGCCGTTCGCGGTGTTGGTGTTGCTCCAATAGGAACCGCTTCCTTCATTAAATTCGCTGCCGCCCATGGACGTAACTTCAGGCACGCTCCCCGGGGCGTCCACCGCCAGACCGTCCTGAGCGATGGTGGCGTTGAGGTCTTCGCAATCCGCCGCGCCGGCGTCGCCGGCCGCGTTCAGCCAGGTGATGCCTTCCGAGTTAGCTTGCTGCGCCGTCTGGCGCTCGCTCGGCAGGTCCACCAAATCGGATCCCTCGCACAGGCCGTAGCTCATGGTGATCACGGGCGCATAAACCTGGTCCACAGCATCCTGCAACGATGTGAAGACATCGGAGGAGTTCACGAAAATGATCTGTGCGTTTCGCGCCACCGCACCCGACCATTCCAGGTCCAGGTCGGCTTCCGGCAAATCGTTCTGGCTAATGCCGGGATCGGTCTGGCCCTTGACCAGAATCACCTGCGGATCCATGACCGGTAGATTGAACTGGCTGCGGAACGCCTGAATGTCTGAAAGATTGATGTCGGTCTGCCCCACCACCACCAGCTTTTGCCCAGACCCATTGATCCCGGCCGTGTAAAGAGGCGCGACGTCGTAAACGATCGCGAAGTCGTCCGGAGCCATCTGGTGGTCCCCGCCTCCGGTGGTGTTGCGAGGCGTCGGCCCCCGCATTCTGCCACGAGGCTTGAGCCGGTAGTTGTTCAGACCCCGCAAGCCCAGCACGATATCGGAGAGCGCGGCGGGAATGGAGGGATCGGTCGAATTCGCGTAGTGCAGCTCGCCATTTTCCAGGTACTGGTGAATCTGAGTATGCAGCGCATTTTCCACTTGCTGGGCCGTGCCGCTGAACTCGATCCAAGTGCGGCTGCGAGCCACGTTCTGCACCTTCAAGCCTTGCGACTGGAGCCAGGCCGTGATCCGGTTCACATCGTTTTGGCTCGCTCCGAAGCGATCGGCATATTGCTCTGGCGTTAGCCATTTGTGGAAATCGGCGGAGGCCGGATTCTGTTGAGCGGCCAGCAACTGCTCAAGAGAAGTCTGCTGGCTGCGAGAGGGCTTCAGTTGGATCGTGACGGCCGGCATCGGAAAGGATGCAGCCACCGGACCTTGGTCGAATTCCGGCCGCGCCCTGGGAGGCACATGACCAGCCAACACAACGGTTCGGCTACTGTCGATCCGGCCGCTGATGCGGTCCGGTTGCGCGTAGAGCGCGGCCGCCAACACGCCGGAAATAAAGACAACAAGAGTGAGTCGCAAGAAGGTACACATGGAGCGCGGGGTTCGATATCTTTGATGGATGCTTTGAGACGCCGGTTTCAAGATAAGCCGTTCTCTCCAGTTAGCTACCGTTAGATCGGATGCCGCTCCTGAATTCGATAGACTAAACACCGATGCAGGGTATTTGTAGCAGAGCCGTCATACTCGCGGTAGTTAGCACGGCATCGCTACGCAGCGCGGACGCGCCATCGCCGTTTTCCGGCCGATGGGACTTAACCATTATCACATCCAAGGGCGCCTACCCGTCCTGGATGGAATTTGCCGATGAAGACGGAACGCCCGCCATCCGCATGGTCGGCCGCACGGGCAGCGTTCATCCGGTGCATAACGCGAAGCTGGAGGGAACGCGCCTGACGTTTCAAGACGGCCCATCGCCAGGCGCATGGCAGTTGATCGTCAAGGATCGTAAACTCACTGGACAAAGCCCGGATGGTCGACTGATCGGGGTTCCCGCGCCGTCTTTGAAATACGACGCCAGCCAGCCAGCGCCCCGCGCCTGGAGCAGCCCGGAACCGCTTTTCAACGGCCACGACCTCGCGGGCTGGGAGCCCGACAATCCCGCCGCGAGCCACTGGATCGCCGAAAATGGCGAGCTTCAGAACACCGAAGCCGGCGCCAATATTCGCACCACGCGCAAATTCGGCGACTTCAAGCTGCATATCGAATATAACTGCCCGCCCGGAGGCAACAGCGGAGTCTATTTGCGCGGCCGTTACGAAGTGCAAGTGGAGTACGAGCCGGCCGGCAAGAACGACTCGTTTCACAGCATGGGATCCATCTACGGATTCATTCCTCCCTCTACCGTAGTGAACCCGCACCCGGGCCAATGGGAAGGCTACGACGTCACGCTGATGGGCCGCAACGTCACCGTGGTTCGCGACGGCGTGCTCATCATCGACAATGCCGAAATTCCGGGTATTACGGGCGGTGCATTGGACAGCCGCGAAGGCGATCCCGGGCCGATCTATTTGCAAGGCGATCACACCGGCGGATTGAAGTATCGCAACATCACGATCTCAATACCGCAACCCTAACCCAGCGCGAGTGTGCTTTGTCGCGCGCAGATGTCCCACATCTATCGCGCGGCGGTTCTCCTTCCGATCGCCGGTTCCCTGGCTTTCCCCCAACAGGTTCTCCTCCTCACCAGCGGCGCCAACAAACGTACCGGCACGCTCGTCGGCGGTGGCGGGAGCCTCCGGCTCCATCAGCCCGCTTTTGTTTACCAATAAGAGCGCTATTCCTCCACGGTCAGCGCCACCGGCTGTTCGATCATGGACGCCTTATTGGCCGTCAGAAACGCGATATGGTAGCGGCCCGGCTTGATGCGCGGCACTTGAAATTTGATTTTGTCGTCGGTGTGCTCCATCATCGCAACTTTAGTGTCGTCCTTGCCGTCGGTGAGGTACATATCGGCGACGGTGGATTTATTCACGTTCTCGCAGGTTGCATTGACGGTGTCCCCGGTTTTGGCGGTATCCCGATCCACCGCCGTGCATCTCGGTTGTCCTTGAAATGCCCATAGCGCCGCGCACGAGATTAGCAACACGGCCATGAACCACGTTTTCATAGGCGCCTCCAGTGGTGGCGATTATACACCTTGCCACCGCCGCGTGCCGTGCACGCGCCATGCACGCTGGTTGTCCGTCGTCACATGCGGTCCGCGAGTAGACTGGTTACAGCATCCCAGGAGAATTATGCCGAACGTAGCCGAAACCTCCAGCCTGCCCCGGCCTCCCTTGACCGCGCTGAGCGAAGAAGAGCGGATGTTCCAGGACGCGGTACGCCGTTTCGCGCGCGAACGCATCGGTCCGTACGTTCGGGAAATGGACGCCGCGGCGATCTTCCGCAAAGACTTGCTGCACGAGATGTTCGCGCTCGGGCTGATGGGCATCGAGATTCCCGAGGAATACGGTGGACAGGGCGGCAGCTTCTTTCAGGCCGTGCTGGCGGTGGAGGCGCTCGCAGCCGTGGATCCCTCGGCGGCCGTCATCGTGGACGTGCAGAATACCATCGCTAACAACGTCATCATTCGCTGGGGCTCTGAAGACCAAAAGCGGCGTTACCTGCCGAAGCTAGCCAGCGACATGGTCGCTTCGTTCGCATTGTCGGAAGCGGGCTCCGGCTCCGACGCCTTCGCACTGGCCACTCGCGCCACCCAGCGCGGCGACGAGTATTTCATCACCGGCCGCAAACTCTGGATCACCAACGCTGCCGAATCCGGGCTGTTCCTGTTGTTCGCCAACGCCAATCCCCAAGCGGGCCATCGCGGCATCGCTTGTTTCCTGGTGGAACGCGACTTCCCCGGATTTCAAGTCGGCAAGAAGGAAGACAAGCTCGGCATTCGGGCATCGTCGACGTGCGAGTTAATTTTAGACGACTGCCGCGTTCCCGCCAGCAACGTGCTTGGCGAGCTTGGCAAGGGCTACAAGATCGCCATTGAGACGTTGAACGAAGGACGCATCGCGATCGGAGCCCAGATGGCGGGACTGGCGCAAGGCGCGCTGGATCACGCCATCGCATACGCCAAGCAGCGGCAGCAGTTCGGAAAACCGATCGCCGAGTTTCAGGGCGTGCAGTTTGAACTCGCGCAAATGGCGACCGAAGTGGAGGCCGCCCGGCTGCTGGTCTATAACGCGGCGCGTCTGCGCGACTCGGGACATCCCTACGTCACCCAGGCCGCCATGGCCAAGTATTTCGCGTCGCAAGTAGCCGAGGACACCGCCTCGCGCGCGGTCGAAATCTTCGGCGGCGTCGGTTTCACCAAGGACTATCCGGTGGAGAAGCTGTACCGCGACGCCAAGATCGGCCGGATTTACGAAGGCACCACGAACATGCAGAAGCTGACCATCGCCAAACAGATCCTGTCAGAGCCGCGACCATAGGGAGCGGTTGCCCCCGTCGTCTTCATTTCGGCTTGCTGGCCTCTTCCGCCTTGTCTTCCCGGCGGGCGCCCGCGAGAATGCTCTCCAAGCCGTAGTTTCCCTCATGGCAGGCGTATTCGAAGACGGCCTTCTTCAAGGGCCGCAGAGGGATCATCGCGGTCCACGGTTTGGTCCACGCCCCCGGATCGTCGATCGTCAGTTGCCACTGCAAGGTATCGGCGCCGGTACGCGTGAACCTCTCCACGACGTGCAGCTTCTCGGTGGAAACGTTCCTGAACACGCCGGGCCTAAAGTTGGTCGTGTCCACGACCAGCGTATCGCCTTCCCAATGCCCCCGCGCGTCGCCCAGCCAGCTCTGGATGTTCGGCGGCAGATGCGGACGCCCATCCATTGGAATGACACGCGCATCGTGAATCATCTCCGTCAAGATAACCACCGAGCCGGACGTCTGTACAATCTGATAGTAGCTCTGGTATCCCGCCACCAGTTGGGGCGAACCGTACGTGATACAGCGTTCCTGCAGCGATCGATCCTCGGGGCCAGACGGCCGGCCTTTCATCGCGGCGAACGCGGAGCGCTGCTTCTCTGCGGCCTGCGGCGTCATCGGCGGAATGCGCCCATCGGGCGGGTCGGTAATCAGCGAGGTCCGATTATCCCAATCCCTGGCGACCGTCCAAACCGAGCTGTAGTCGCCGGTCCCGCCATCGGTGCTCTTGAAACCCGATTTCGTTCCTTTGACATTCGCCAGCACGCTCTCGAAAACACTATCGCCGAAAGCGGCGTCTGAATTGCCGTTGTCGAAGAGCTCAGCCGCCTTCTTCTTGAGTGCCGCCACTTCCTGATCGGTCAGAAACGCGCGGCCCTCCAGCACTTTTGGACGCTCCAGCTGCGTGGCGCTGTTGTTGGCCCAGACTCCCTGAAGATCCGGCTGTCCATCCGCGGTCCGGGGCGCTGTCCAGGTCCCGGTCGCGGTCTTGGCGGGTTTCGCATTCACCGCCTGAGCGATGGCTTGTCCTTCGACCAGCGATAAAACAACTGCTACCGCCCCTACGAAAGTGAGACTTCGAAAATGCATCTCGCCCTCCATATCGCTATCAAGTATATGCGCAATTCCGCCGGGCGAGAAGCCCCTCAACTTATACAACCGCCCGACCGAATCACACCGGAGCGTGAGCCGTTGAACTCGGATCCCACATGTGCTGCTATGCCAACGGCCGGGCGAGCGCAACATCTTTTGGTGCTCGATATACTAACCTGCATGAAAATAGACTTAATTGCCAAATCCCTGGCCGTTGCTGGGATGGTGGCATGGTCTGCTTTGGCCTTCGCGCAATCACAGCCGGAGCTCTCTTCCGGATTCATCGAAGTTCCCGGAGCGAAGATCTTTTACAGGGACTCCGGCGGTCGCGGCCTTCCGGTCGTTTTTCTCCATGCCAACACCGGCAGCGCCGACGTGTGGGAGCATCAAATCCCGGCCTTCACCAGTGCAGGTTACCGGTTCATCGCGTACGCTCGTCGCGGGTTCGGCCGGACCATGGCTGACGCGGCGGGCCCCGCCTCCACTGGCGCGGACGATCTGCTCGCCCTGATCGATCATTTGAAAATCGGGAAATTCCACCTGGTTGCCACCGCCGGTGGCGGGTTCGTTGGGGTCGATTTCGCGATTTCGTATCCGCAGCGCCTTCGCAGCTTCACTCTGCTCTGCTCTACAGCTGGCGTCCAAGACAGCGATTACGTAGAGGCCACTCGCAGGATGAGGCCGGATGGCTTCGAAAAAATGCCGAACAGTTTTCTCGAACTTTCGCCGTCTTATCGCTTTGCGAATCCGGTTGGCCTGGCCCGCTGGTCGGAATTCGAGAGAAAGAATCGCGCCCCCGAAGCCGATCGAGGTCCGGTTCAGCCCAGCAAGAACCGAGTCACGCTGGCCTTGATCGAAGGAATCAAAATTCCCACGCTCGTTATCGCTGGTGATGCCGACCTATATGCGCCTCCGGCCATGATGCGCCGAATCGCGGATCGCATCAAGGGTGCGCAGTTCATAGCGATGCCGGACGCCGGACACTCCGTTTGGTGGGAAGTACCCGGCCAGTTCAATCGCACTGTGCTTACGTTCATCGCCAAGCATTGAAGATCGATCACGGCTTCTTGCCCCCTTTCTTCCCTCCCCCGACAACCACTTACAACGCCCCTTCCAAACGGCGTGCTTTCTCGGCGATATTCTGAGTCCCATGCCTCCCAGACTCTTACAATTCCCGGCTTTGGCTTCGTTTCGCGGAATTTCCGAAACAAACGCGCACCCAAACACAAAAATACCCCTGATGCGCCTCCCGTCACCAGCCGCCAGCCGCTAAACCCCAACTTCCGTGATAAATTGACCCACGGAGATCCTCCGTGAAGAAATCGCTCCTGCTCCTCGTCGCTGCCTCCTGCTTGGCGAACGCCGCCTCCACCTGCGACCGCGCTTGCCTCAAGGGCTTCGTCGATAATTATCTCGCCGCACTCGCGAAGCATGCCCCCCCCTCCCCGTCGCACCCAACGTCAAGTTCACCGAGAACGGCGCGACCATGAAACTCGGCGACGGTCTTTGGAAAACCGCCGGCCCCACCACCTATCGCCTCTACCTGCTCGATCCCGCCAGCGGCGGCGCTGCGCTCCAGAGCGTCATCAAGGAAAGCGGCGATCTCACTTCGTTCTTCCTGCGCCTGAAAATCGCGGACAAGAAGATCGCTGAAATCGAAACCATCGTTACGCGCAAGAATGAGTCCAACGTCTTCGCCCCTGAAAAACTCACGGCTCCCGATCCGCTCTGGGCGCAGGTGGTTCCTCCCGCCCAACGCGCCACGCGCGAACAGCTCATCGCCGCCGCCAACGCCTACTTCGACGCCATCGAAACACAGAGCGGCAAT
>Ga0182024_10004772_pt1 | contig 30841 bp, 28 predicted proteins | sample P32metaG_FD_120480 | JGI IMG/M metagenome (GOLD analysis project Ga0182024, IMG submission 120480) | Permafrost microbial communities from Stordalen Mire, Sweden - P3-2 metaG (Illumina Assembly) | ecosystem: Environmental > Terrestrial > Soil > Wetlands > Permafrost | place: Sweden: Stordalen... | reverse complement strand
GGCCACGGCCAGCGCGAAGGCACTTTCGACGATGGGAAACCAGACCAGTCGCATCAGCAGCGTGTACATCTCGGAGTAGAAGGTTTCGCGGATGTTTCCGTTGACTCGCGTCTCCTGTCGATCTCCCAAGCGTTGGGCGTCGACGGTGCGCGCGCCTTCGGCCGTTTCGGCGACCGTGCCCGAGAGTGTGGCGTAGCTGATGCGCTCGCGCATGTACCCGGGCGTGGCGAAGTGCAGGTAGCGACGGGTGGAGAAGTAGAGGAAGGGGATCGACACCAAACAGGCGATGGCGGCCAGCGGACTCACCAGAATCATCGCGATGAAGGTGAGGAATGTCTGGACGAGCGCCACCAGCCACTCGGGCACCGCGAAACGCACCGTGCGCGACATGGCTTCGATGTCGTTGGTCGTGCGGCTCAGCAGGTCGCCGGTGCCCGCACGTTCGACCTCAATGAGCGGCAACGCCAGGACGCTCGCGAGGAACTCCTCGCGTAACTGCGCGAAGACCTTTTCGCCCAGGATGTAACTGCGCCGGCGCGCGAGGAATGAGAGCCCTGCGTAGGCGAGCGATGATCCGAAGAGCAGGCCGACGTAAATGTCGATGCGGTGGGTGGTCATCTTGTGCGTGGTCGCGAGTTCGGTGATCTCGCCAATGACCCACGCGGGAATTAATGCCATGATCGCGGCCACCGAATACAGCGAGAGCATGCGCGCGAGCTCGCTGCGGTGCTGACGGATGAGGACCCGCGCGTGGGAACGCACGAGTGCGGAGTTGGCAATCGGCAGCTGGCTCATAGCGACTCTTCTCGCAGCACTATCTGTCGGTACGCGGTAGATGACGCCAGCAGCGTTTGGTGCGTGCCGTCACTGACGACGTGGCCGTCGACGACGACGAAGATGCGGTCCATCTTTTCGAGCACCAGCGGGCTGGTGGTCGCAATGAGCGTCATCTTGCCGCGGCGCATATCGGCCAGGCGCGCGGCGATTCGACCTTCCGTGTGGGTGTCGACCGCCGATGTGGGCTCGACCAGGATAAGCACGTCGGTCTCGGTGAGTAGGGCGCGCGCCAGGCTGAGTCGTTGACGCTGCCCGCCAGAGAAACTGCGACCGCGTTCCTCGACGAGCGTGTTGAGGCCGTCTTCCAGCGCGTCGAGGATGTCCAGTGCACTGGCGGCCTCGAGCGCGCGCAGGATCGGCCCGTCGTCGGGCGTGCCGCGAGTCACCAGTTCGTAGCGCAGCTCGCCCGAAAAGAGCCGCGGCTCGACCTCGCTCACCAGGATGTGGGACCGGGTGTCAATGACGGAATATTCATCTAACGCCACCCCGTTGAGCAGGACCTGGTCCACGTCAAGCACGTAGCGTCCCATTCGGTCGGCGATGACTGCGGCCTCCGCGGGCGTCTCGGTCACGTAGGCCACAAATTGGTCGCGATGCACCTCGATGCCGCTCTCGCGGTCCTGTAAGGACTCGATCACATGGGGCCACGGACGTGGGTTGGCCGGTTCGGTGACCAGGGGAGCGACCTTGAGGATCCGCAGCACCCGTCCGGCGCCCACGTAGGCCCGGGTCGTGGAAATGACGTATTCAATGGCAGTGCGCAGCGGTGTGGTGAGGAACGTGGCGTAGCCGAAGAAGGCCACGAGTTGACCGGCCTGCAGGGTCCCGCTCATCACGTTCCTCGCCGCGATGAACGTCACGATGGCGGTCAGGATCGCGGGCAGCAGGACCTGTCCCGATTCAAGTCCCGCCTGCGGGTTGGCAATGCGAATGCCGGCGCTGCGCACGAGGCCGCTCTGACGTTTGTAGTTGTTGAGAAACACGTCCTCACCACCGACGCCGCGAAGGATGCGCAGGCCCGCCACCGTGTCCGAGCCCAGGGCCGCGAGACGGCCGGCGACCTCACGTTGGGCCGCCTGCGTTGAGTGCAGGGGCTTCATGAGTGGCGTCGTGACCGAAGCCAATATGGGTACCCCGATCAGCACGATCAGTCCCAATTCCACCGACGTCGAGAGCAAGATGAACGAGACCACGATCCACGAGACGACGGCACCCGAGAACCGGGCGAAGCTGTCATAGGCGCCGCCAATTCTCATGGCGTCGGCAGCGACCGTATTGACGACGTCACCGGCCGGGATCTCGTCGGTCAGCGCCGTGCCGGTCGTGGCGATGTGTCGACCAATGATCTGAATGGTGCGGTAGGTGGCGCTCATCCAGTTGGTCACGGCCAGCTGGTGGCGCAGTGCCCCGCAGACGGCCTGGAAGAGGCCGAGCGCCATCACGACGCCGACCCATAAGAAGAGCTCGCCGGTATTTCGGTCGACCACACCGTGGTCAATGGCGGCACCGACCGCGGCCCAGAGCAGGGCCTGAGCGACCATCCAGCCAATGCCAAAGAGGGCGTTGAGGGTGAGCGCGCCTTTCTGTTGCAGGGCCAACCACGCGAGGTAGCGCATGGGGGAGCGCTGGTCGGGCGTGCCGGGGTCCTCAACGGGAAGTTCGTGGTAAGGCAGATGCAGCACGATTCAGTCTTTCGAGAAGTTGAGTGAGTAAATGATTGCGTGTTGGCGCTGGCCCGTAGGCGCTCGGTGGATGGTGAGTCGACCTATAAGCGGGGTTCTGTCCACCTTCCAAACGGAAGGTTGGGCGGCCATCCATCTTAGCGATCTACCTCGGGAGTGTCTCGTCACCGAAACTAGCGGGCCGCTCTCCCATGTTTGATCTTGCTCCGGGTGGGGTTTACCTAGCCACCTTGATTGCTCAAGATGCTGGTGCGCTTTTACCGCACCGTTTCACCCTTACCTGTACTTGGTTTCCCTCGTCATCGGCGGTCTCTTTTCTGTGGCACTTTCCTGCACGTCACCGCGACTCACATTTCGTGAGCACCCAGCCCTATGGAGCCCCGACTTTCCTCACCACTCGTTGCCGAGTTGTGCGGCCACCCAGCCGACTCACCATCCGGATTAAGTCTGACACACCAACGGATTTGGAACAAGCAGCGCCTGTGAATGGTCCTTCCGGTAGCCTCGCCACGTGGATTCCGTCGAACCGTTACGCGCTGAGCCAATCCTCGAGGTCGGCGAGTTTTACGAACTTTTGACCGCGCAGCTCGAGTCGGCGTACGGGCGCCGTCACCCCTGCTGGGTCCGTGGCGAAGTCGCCAAGGTGTACGAAAAGACTCACCTCTACGTGGACCTGGTGGACGCCGGGTCATCGGCGTCGGATTCGAAGCGCCCAGTGCTCAACGCGCATTGCTGGGCCTCCCAGTGGAATCCGCTAAAGCGGAAGCTGGCCAGCGACGGCGTTTCCTTGCAGCCGGGCATGATCGTCAATTTCTTTGGCTACGTGGACGTCTACGCGCCCCAGGGTCGCATTGGCTTTACCGTGACCGAGATCGACGTGGCCGGACTGCTCGGTGACGTGGCCCGTCGACGCTTGGAACTTATTGCTCGCCTGACGAGTGAAGGCCTGCTCGACAAGAACAAGCGTCTCGCCCTCTCCCCAGTGCCGTTGCGCGTGGGCCTGGTCGCCAGTCCCCAGACTGAGGGCTACAGCGACTTCACCGGGCAGCTGCTCAATTCCGGTTTTGGTTTTGAGGTGCTACTCGTGAGGACCGCCGTCCAGGGGGAGGCGGCGCCGGCCCAGATCGTGGCGGCCATCTCCACGCTCGACGGACACGGCGTCGACATCATCTGTCTCGTACGTGGCGGCGGATCCAAGGGCGACCTCGCGTCCTTTGATGACGAGCGGGTGGCGCGCGCCATTGCCCTATCGTCAACTCCGGTCTTTACTGGCATTGGCCACACGGGCGACGAATCCATTGCCGACCTCGTGGCCCACACGCGCGCCATCACGCCCACCAAGCTTGGTGAGGAGATTGCGAGTCTGGTGTCCAACTGGTACGCAAACAATGTTCGCTCTCCGGCGCTCAAACTGCTCAGCGCCACTGAGGCGCTTTTGGACGAGGCCGACGAATATGTCGCCGAGCGACGCCGCACCATGATTTTTGCCGTTCGCGACCGCCTGAGGGCGGAACAGCGTCATCTAGAGAGCACTCACCAGCGTCTCTTGATCCAGAGTCGACACCTGCTCGCGAGCGCCACGCAGTCGCTCGCGAGCACCCGCCGACTGCTGGGCGCTTACGACCCGAAGAGGCGCCTGGCGCAGGGCTGGTCCATCGTGACCAACGCCGACGGCGCGGTGGTGCGCTCACTCGATCAAGTGCGCGTCAGTGAGGATGTGCGCGTCACGCTCAGTGACGGAACGTTTGTGTCAACGGTCAAGGAAAAGGATGGAGTCACATGAGTGTTACTGGCGACTGGAATGAGGCGGCAAACGAGTTGAATGCGATCGTGGCGTCCTTTGACGAAGGTGAAGTCTCGGTCGACGATCTCTTCAACAAGCTCGAGCGCGCGACCGCCATCATTGAATCGCTCGAGGCCCGCTTGGAAACTACGAAGGCCCGAGTGGAGGAGTTGGCCCCGCGCATCGCGCGCGTCGCCGACGACGAATGAGCGAACGTTTTTATTTCCGCCAACTGCTCGCCGGACGTGACTTCGCGGTGGGCGACCCCGTCGCGACCCAGATGGTCAATTTCGTCTACGCGCTCGGCGACCGCGAGGCGGGCGAGGCCGTGCTGGTTGACCCGGCCTACCGGCCGCGTGAATTGTTTGATCTCGTGGAAGCCGACGGCATGAACGTGACGGGCGTGCTGGCGACGCATTACCATCCCGACCACGTCGGCGGCGAACTCATGGGTTTTCCTATCGCGGGTATCGCCGAATTACTCGAAGTGACCGACGTGCCGGTGCACGTCCAGGAGGGCGAAGTCGAGTGGGTGACCCGCGTAACGGGCGTGGGCGCCGACGCGATGCGGGGCCATCAGTCGGGGGACCGAGTAGGCGTTGGCCAACTTGAAATAACCCTCATTCACACACCGGGACACACACCGGGGAGTCAGTGCTTGCTCGTTGACGGACGGCTGCTGAGCGGCGACACCCTGTTCCTCGAGGGCTGCGGGCGAACCGACCTGCCGGGGTCGGACCCCGAAGAGATGTACCGCACGCTCAGCCAACGACTCAGCGACGTGAGTGGCGACACCGTGCTCTTTCCCGGTCACTTCTACGCTGCGGAGCCCAGCGCGCCCATGGCCGACGTTCGTCAGAATAACTATGTGCTTGCCCCGACCACCGCCGAGCAGTGGCTCGCCATGTTCGCCTGATGGACACCCTCACCTCGTCAGACCACGTCATTGTGGTGGGCGCCGGCCTGGCCGGTTGGCGTTTTGTGGAGGCGCTGCGTCGCGAGGGCTGTGCGTGCGAAGTGACGCTGATTGGCGACGAAGTCGACGCCCCTTACGACCGACCGCCGCTCTCGAAGAACGTGCTGGTGGGTAAGTGGGACCTCGCGAAGGCCACGTTGGCAACGACGGAACTCATCGAGAAGAACCACGTGACGATGCGCTTGGGCGTGAGCGCTACTGCGCTCGACGTGGCGCACTCGACGGTGCAGCTCGCTGATGGTTCGTCGGTTGCTGGCAGCCACGTCGTGATCGCGTCGGGCACCCGGGCTCGGCGATTGCCGTTCAGTGCCGACGACCGGATTCATACCATTCGCCGACTGGACGACATCCGTCGACTCAATAGTGATCTCGCGACGTTGGATCCTGGCAGCTCGGTGGGGATCATCGGCGGCGGATTCATCGGTGCCGAGACCGCGACCGCCCTTCATACGAGGGGGTACCGGCCCATCGTCTTCGAAGTCGCGTCGCGTCCGCTGGTGGGAATTCTCGGTGAAGAGGTCTCTACGTGGCTGTACGGGCTCGCCCAAGGCGCAGACGTGGAACTGCGAGTCGAGCAGAAAATCAATGATGTCACCGAGTCGTCGGACGGGCTGCGGATCTCCTTTGACGACGGCACCGCGGAAGAAGTGGGTGCGGTGATAGTCGGTGTGGGGGTGCAAACCAACGTGGAGTGGCTTGACTCCTCCGGCCTGATACTCGATAACGGCGTCGTGGTGGACGAACAGCTCCTCGCGAGCGAACGCGTCGCGGCAATTGGTGACGTGGCTCGCTTTACCTGGCCCAATGTCACTGGTTCGGAGTTGGTGCGGATTGAGCACTGGGAAGTGGCGAATGGTCACGCGTCATCGTTGGCCAGATATTGGATGACTGGTGAAGAGTCGACGCAACTCATGGTGCCGTATTTTTGGTCGGACCAGTACGGCAAGAAGATTCAGATGTTGGGTCACCCTCGTCCAGACGATGATGTCGTGCGCGTCAGTGGCAGCGACGACGAAGGCAAGTGGCTGGCACTGTATTCACGTAGTGGCATTGTCACGGGTATTGTGACCCTGAGTAACCCGCGGGCATTGATGCTCTCGCGGCCGCTGCTGGAAGAATCGATCACCATTGACTCAGCGAAGAGCTCAGCACCGTGGGCGCATTAATAAGGACCTCAACGCCAACGTGGTGATCTCGTGACCAGCCTCGAATTCGACCCTTACAAAGGTCGCTAAAAACGATACGGCAGATGCTTGATTCCGTTGACAAAATTGGAATCCAATCGTATTGGCTCGCCCGTTGCCTTAATCCTCGGCGTGCGGCGCAAGATGTTACGCCACATGACCGTGATCTCGCGGCGCGCGAGGTGCGCGCCCAAACAGAAGTGCGGTCCCGGTGCGCCGAAGCCGTAGTGATCATTCGGCGTGCGACCGACGTCAAAAACGTAGGGATTCGCGAAGGCTTCTTCATCGCGATTCGCCGAGTTGTAGAAGAGCAACACCTTGTCGCCGGCCTTTAAGTTTTTTCCCGACAGCTGATAGTCGCTCGCTAGTGTGCGGCGCATCCACATGATGGGCGTGGCCCAACGAACAATCTCGCTGGTGCCGGTCTTAGTCAGGATCTCCGGATCTTCTATAATCCGAGCCCTTTGATCAGGATATTCATCAAATGCCAGCAGGGCGTGACCAATGGCGGTGCGCGTCGTTTCGGTGCCCGCGATGACGAGTTCAACAAAGAACGAGGCCAACTCCTGATCGGTCAACTTCTCGGAATCAATCTTGGCATTCACGAGTGCGCCGGTGATGTCATCGACGGGATGCTCGAGTCGGGACGTTCCAACTTCCTGCATGATCCCGTTCAACGTCGCGCCCGCCTCCAACAGAGCCAGAACGGGATCGGTGCCCTCGGGCACGTACTCGTGATCGCCGTTAGAGAGAATCACGTTTGAGCACTGCAACACCGTGGCGTATTCACTCGGCGGCACGCCCATCATGCTGCAAATGATCTCTAATGGCAGCGGTGCCGCGATGTCGGTCATGAAGTCCCCGGTGCCAGCCTTAATCGCTCGGGTGAGCACTTGATCGGCAACCCGAACGACGGACTCTTCAACTTGACGAATGTTGCGAGGACTGAAGGCGTTGGCAATGATGCGTCGCAGCCGGGCGTGACGTGGGTTATCAGTTGATATGAGGCCGGAAAAGTATTCGACCATCTCGGGGGGCAGGTCGAACTGGGAGATTGCGCCGGGACCAGACAGAAACACCTCAGGGGTGCGCGACGCGGTCGCGACGTCGCGGTACCGAGTGAGGGCGTAGTAGCCAGCTCCAGGGGGAAGGGCGAATGCAGTGCCCTCGATGACGGGCTCGTCGTAATAGGAGATCGGCCGCTCGGTGCGCAACGTGGCGAAGGCGAATTCACGTTCTGACCACGGACGACGCCAAAACTCAGGGTCTGAGAGGTTGATCTCGTCTGCGTAATTGCCCTTGACTAGTGCCACCAGAAAATTTTAGTGAACTGAGTCGAGAATTAGTGTCAATGCGCGAATGATTGGTGCGATATTCCTGACTCCAGAACAACGTGAAGTTCTCGTGACGAACTCGAACAGGAGACCTGCTTAGAACGAGATGTCACTCAGTTCGGGAATAGTTTTCTCTACTCGATGGACGGTCTGTGCCCACTTGTTGCGAAGTGTCGTTCGCTCTTCGTCGGAAATCTCGGGCGTAAAGACCTCGGCCGGTGACCAGAGACGTTCAACGTCCTCCAAACTGAGATGTCCCGCGCTCACCAATGCCATGAGTCCCGCACCGCGAGTGGTCGCCTCGATCTCTGAAGAGACGGTAACGGTGAGTCCCGTAAAGTTCGCGAGGCACTGGACAAAGAAGCGGTTGGCGGTCATTCCTCCGTCGACGCGAAGCTCGTCCAGCGCGCTCTGCGTTTCTCGTTGTGCGGCGTCGACGAGGTCCGCACCGCGTTGGGCAATCCCCTCGAGCACGGCGCGAACGAGGTGAGCCTTGGTTGAACCCCTCGTGATGCCGAAGAATCCTCCGCGCGCCCCGAAGTCCCATTGTGGCGTACCGAGACCGGACAGCGCGGGCACGAAGCTAACGCCATCACACGAGGGAACCGAGCGGGCCAGCGTTTCGCTCTGCGCGGCGTTCTCAATCAGGCCGAGATCGTCACGAAGCCACTCGATGCACGCCCCGGCCGCGAAGACAATCGCTTCGACACCCCAGGTCACGTCGCCCTCGAAACTACGCAGCACTGTCGGGAAGCATCCCGAGGCAAACACCGACATTGAAGTGGGTCCCGGTCCGCCTCGAACCATGTCAAGCATGGCGCCGGTGCCGAACGTAATCTTGGCGCCGCGACTAACGCAACTAAGTCCAAACAGCGACGCGGGCTGGTCGCCAATGAGCGCCGTGATTGGCGGTGAGCCGGGCAATGCGCTGGCGACGCCGTGATGGCCCATGGTGTCGACTATGGCGGGCATCATGACGAGGTCGAGTCCGAGCGTGGCCAAGATACGCTCGTCCCACGAGTTGAGGTCGAGTGTGATGAGACCGTTGACGCCGGCATTTGAACGGTCGGTGACGTGACTGGTGCCCTGAGACAAGAGCCACGCCACCCACGTCTCGACGGTCGCGAATCGCAGTTCGTGCGCGCTGCGATTCGAATGGTTGACGAGCCAACGTGCCTTGGTGGCCGACTGATTGGGCATGAGGCGAAGTCCCTCACCCTGCAGGATGAGACAGTCGATCACGGTGCGCAGGTCCTGCCAGCCCAACGCCGGGCCTACTGGCTCTCCCGTCGCGGCGTCGAAAACAATTGTGGTGGCGCGTTGATTCGTAATGCCCACCACATCACATGGACCACCATCGCTGAGGGTGCGTTCGGCGAGCGCGACCACAATGCGCCCGATTTCGTTGGCGTCGAGTTCGACCTCTCCGGGTTGGGGTGTCTTCACGCTGAGTCGCTGCTGATGAATGTGGGTCACGGCACCGTTGATTCCCACCAACGCGGTGCGCACCGACGTCGTGCCCACGTCGATCGCGAGGGCCTTCACCACGGTTCGCCCCCGATACCCAGCACGCCGGGGTTCATTATGTTCGATGGGTCGAGGAGCTGCTTGAGCGACGCGAGCAGCGGATAGGCGCTGCCTAGCGCCTCCTTGACGAAACGGGCCCGATTGTGGCCCACACCATGATGGTGACTGAGCGCGGCACCGCTCGAAAGCGCCGCTCTCGTGGCCACGTCCCACGCGAGTCGGTAATAGGCAGTCGCATCACCTTCGGGCCGCCCCGCAAAACTGAAGTAGAGACAGGCGCCGTCGAGGTAGGCGTGTGACTGGTGCACCGACACCACGAGCGTGGGCTCGAGTCCGCGAAGCGCCTCGCAGACGCGGCGGCGCAACGTCGGCAGGATCGCCCAGGCACCGGCCACCTCAATGGTGTCAACGACGATGCCGTGCTCCCACAGCGGCGCAAGTGCGCTCACATCATTGCGGTGCTCCAACCACGTGTCAACTAGTCCCTCGAGCAACGGTGTCGCCGCGGCACACTCGTGTTCGACGATGCTCATCGTTGCTTCCACGAGTGCGCGATCACCTTCATCGAGTACCACGAGCACGTTGAGTGACTCATCAAAGACTCGTTTCGATTCGGTGTCGTCGTAGAGCCGCAGTACCGCTGGGCGAGCGTCGCGTTGGAGGATCCGCCGACAGGCCTCGAGGCCCTCATCGAACGTGTCGAAGCCGAAGGTTGCCTTGTGCTCGTGAAGCGCGGTGCGATGTAGTACCAGTGTGGCGCGCGTTATCACGCCGAGCGAGCCTTCCGAACCAACAAAGAGTTGGATCAAATCCGGCCCCACCGCCTGGCGGGGACCATGGTCGCCGAGTTCGATGACCTCGCCGTTGGCGAGTACGACCGTGAGTCCGCGCACGATGTCTTCGATCTTGCCGTACCGGTTGGAATACTGGCCGGCGCCGCGACAGGCCAGCCATCCGCCGACCGTGGCCAGATTGAAGGACTGCGGGAAGTGGCCAATGGTCCAACCACGTTCGTTGACGTACGCCTCGAGTTCGGGGCCAAAGACTCCGGCCTCGACGCTCACCGTGCCCGAGATCTCTTCGAGGTGAAGTATGCGATTGAGCCCGGTCAGATCGAGGGCAATGGCGCCATCCGCAGCGGCGGCCCCGCCCAGTACGCCTGAGCGTCCGCCCTGGGCGGTGACTGCGGTGACGTGGCGGCTCGCAATAATGAGGACCTGGCTCACTTGCGCGGTTGAGGCCGGAAATACCACCACGCCGGGCCAGTGGGGGACCCGGCCCGCGGCAACGTCAGGTATGCTCAGTGGCCACCAGTCGCGCCCGTGGGCTGCGCGGACCTGCGAGCCAACATCAAACAACACACCAGACCGTTCGAGATCGTTCAGTAGGGCTGGAGGCGAAGGTTCAGGCTCAGGTTCCAGTGATCCATTGGGATAGTCGTTGGGCATGGTGGGAATCGTCACGACGGTGAATTACAAATTCAGACCGGCAGCGGCGAATTCACCGTCCACCAGTTGGCGATAGGCCTCAACCTGACGCTCACGTTCGTCGTCGCTCCACTGCAGTTCGGTAGCGACCAATCGCGCGATGTCGTGCGCGCTCTTCAGCGTGGCGCGAGCGTCGTGCAGGTGCGCGCGAGTGCGTCGGGCCAGCAAATCCGTGAGCGACGTCGCCATCTCGTGGCGCGCCGCGTACACGAACTCCGCGTTCACGTACTGCTGACCGGGTATGGCCACGCTCGCGAGCGAGGGGTTGAGTGAAATGAGACTCAGAATCACTGACGTCTCCGCGCCGTAGCGTTGGTAGAGGTGCCTTTCGAGTTCCGTACTGGGTCGCCACGCGCTGGTGCCGTGCAGTCGTAAATTCTTGGTGCGCACTTTGCCCAGGCCCGCGATGTACGGGCGCAGGGCATCGACGGTATCCTCGGCCATCTGGCGATACGTCGTCCATTTGCCACCGGTGATGTGGATGACACCGTCGTGAGAGTCAGTGACTTTGTGGCGGCGCGACAGGTCGGCCGTGCGCTCACTCATTGCCTTGCCTTCGCTGCGCGACAGCAATGGTCGCAGCCCCGCCCAGAGGCCGGTGACGTCGCTCGTGCTTAAGTTTGACGAGGTCGACGCGTTCACCGTGTTGAGCAGATACGCCACGTCCTCGGGCGTGCACTCGGGACTATCCAGGGTGCCGTCGTAGGCCGTGTCAGTGGTGCCGATGAACGTGTAGGGCGCGTCCTCGAACGGCACCACGAAGATGCTTCGCCGGTCTCCCGGCACGTTGAGCACCGCCGCGGTATTGATCGCGAGCCGCGCGCGCGGCACGGAGAGGTGTATACCCTTGGCGGGGGTGATCCGGTGGGACGCTTCGTTCTCGGCCATTGCGAAGACTTCATCGGCCCACACGCCCGTTGCGTTCACGATCGTTTTTGTCGACACGCGTATCTCGTCGTGCGTTAGCCCATCTCGACAGAGCACCGCGCTCGCGCGTCCGTTTTCGTCGTGCACGATGTCGATGGCTCGCACGTAGTTCGCGACGTCGGCATCAAAATCCAATGCGGCACTGCGGGCCAACGTGAGCGCGACGCGCGCGTCGTCGCCGCGAGCGTCGAAGTACAAGAAACCGGCAACGAGTCGCTCGGTGTTGAGTGAGGGGAACGCGTCGAGGGCCTCTTGTTTGGTTAAGCGACGATGACGCTGACCAATGCGCCACCCGCCGGTGAAGTCGTAGATGCGAAGCGCCGTTGCGTACCCGCGTGCGAGCGCCTTGGAGGCCACGCCGTTATTGCCAAACAGGGGAATCAGGAAGGGAAGCGGACGCACGAGAAAGGGCGCGTTTTCTAAGAGCCGTTGACGCTCGCGGAGATTCTCGTAGACCAGTCGGAACTCTTTTTGTTGTAAGTACCGCAGACCGCCGTGGACCATCTTGGACGACTTTGAACTGGTCCCTGACGCAATGTCGCCCGCATCAATGAGCGCCACCTTGAGTCCGCGGGATGCGCTATCGAGCGCAACACCGGCACCCGTCATTCCCGCGCCAATAACCACTACGTCATAGGTGGTCTGCGACAGATTACGCAGCGCGCGTGCACGATCAAAAGAGGCCATGAAGATATGTTGACACACCGTTCCAAGTAACTTGAAAGACATGGACTTTGAACTCTCTGATGAACTTCTTGGGCTACGAGATAGCGTTCGCCGGCTCGCCCAGGACAAGATCAAACCCCGCGCACGCGAGATTGATAGCACTGGCGAGTACCCCCAGGACATCTTTGATGAGTTCAAGAAGGCCGACCTCTTGGGGCTCTGTATTCCCGAAGAGTATGGCGGATCGGGCGCCGGCATTTTGGGCCTGACACTGGCCATTGAAGAAGTCACCAAGTATTCCAACGTGCTCGGTCTGATGCTGCTGCTCACGCGCCTGCCTACCGGACCAATCATGATTGCGGGCACCGAGGACCAAAAACAGCGCTACCTGCCGGGCATTGCCAACGGTACCTCGCGCGCTGCGTTTTGTCTCTCCGAACCGGGCGCCGGATCGGACGTCGCGGGCATGCAGGCGCGCGCCACCGCCGATCCCGACGTTCCCGGCGGATTCATTCTCAATGGCACCAAGTGCTGGATATCGGGCGGGATGCAGGCCGACTGGTTCACCGTCTTCGCCAAGACCGGTGAACCGTCATCGAGGTTGCATACCGACATCTGCGGATTCATCGTCGACGCTGACTGCCCGGGACTCACCCGGCCACGGGTGGACAAGAAGATGGGTGTCAAGGGCATCGACACCACCGAAATTGTCTTTGACAACGTGGCCGTTGGTCCCCAACAGGTGATTGGCGGCGGCTTTCTGCTCGCCATGCAGTCGCTCAATGCCATGAGGCCCATCGTGGCCGCTCGAGGGATTGGCCTGGCGGAGGGTGCGCTGATGTACGCCACCGAATACGTCAAGAATCGACCGGCCTTCGGAAAGATGATCGCCGACTTCCAGGGCATCCAGTGGGAGATCGCCAAATGCGCGACCGATATTGAGGCCGCGCGCTTGCTGACCTACCGCGGAGCGTGTCTCGCCGACGCGGGCAAGTTCTCCAAGGAGTACGTGCCGATGCTGTCGATGTGCAAGTACCTCGCGTCCGAGGTCGCGGTCAAGGCATCCGGTCTGGCGGTGCAGCTGCTCGGCGCGGCCGGGTACATGGAAGATCACCCGACCGAGCAGTACTACCGCGACGCGCGGCAATTGACCATTGTTGAAGGCACGAGCCAGGTCCAGCTGGGACTCATTGGACGTGGTGTCTTAAGCCACGACATGTGGTGGGACTAGCGGACTTTTAGCGGAGCCGCAAAACGTACACTGGCAACGTGAGCGGACCCCTCGACGGTTTGAAGGTTCTCGAACTGGCGGGCATCGGTCCCAGTCCCTACGCCTGCATGTTGCTCGCCGACCTGGGAGCGGACGTGCTGCGTCTCGAACGAGGGGATCCCGACGCGGACGCAACCGTGTCGTGGGATCTGCTCAATCGGTCGCGACCGTCGGTGGCACTCGACATGAAAAACGAAGCGGGGCGTGACCTCATCTTGGAACTGTGCGAGCAGGCCGACGTTTTGATTGAGGGATTTCGACCTGGGGTGACCGAACGACTCGGTCTGGGTCCAGATGACGTGTGGGCCCGTAACCCGCGGTTGGTCTACGGACGGATGACAGGATACGGCCAGGAGGGTCCGCTGGCGCAGTCTGCGGGTCACGATATTAATTACATTGCGGTCTCGGGAGCATTGTGGCCACTCGGTCGCGCCGGTGAAAAGCCGGTCGCCCCAATGAACCTGGTCGGCGACTTCGGCGGCGGCGCGTTGTTCCTGGCCTTCGGTGTGCTGGCGGCGGTTTTGTCCGCCCGAGAAAGCGGTGAGGGCCAGGTCGTGGACGCCGCAATGGTCGACGGGTCGGCCTCAATGATGGCGATGACCCACTCGTTCCTGAATATGGGCTTTTGGAAAGAGGAGCGCGGCGTCAACATTCTTGATTCGGGCGCGCACTTCTACGAGGTGTACGAAACGAGTGACCGTAAATACGTCGCGGTGGGCGCCGTTGAGGCCAAGTTCTACGCCGCGTTGCTCGAAGGGCTGGGGCTGGGCGACGTTGAACTACCAGTACAGATGGACCGTACGTCGTGGCCAGCAATGAAGGAGCGCTTTGCCGCCATTTTCGCGGGCAAGTCCAGGGACGAGTGGACGAGCAACTTTTCCGCTGTCGACGCATGCGTCTCGCCCGTACTGTCGCCGCGCGAGGCCGCCGCGCACCCTTTCAATACTCATCGAGATGTCTTTATTACCAGCGACGTAGTCCAGCCCCAGCCGGCGCCTCGCTTTTCAAGGACGCCAGGAATGATCCAGTCGCCGCCCCGATTGGCGGGTGCCGGAACGAGAGAGGGCCTGCTTCACTGGGGAATCGACGAGCAGCGCCAAGCGTCCTTACGCGCCGCTGGCGCGTTCGGCTAAACCTAAATATTGACGACGGGACAGGTGAGGGTGCGGGTGATACCGGGAACCTTCTGGATAGCGCCGACAATGAATTTGCCGAGATCGTCGACGCTCTCGGCCGTGCAGCGCACGATCACGTCGTAGGGGCCCGTGACCTCATAGGACTCGAGCACGCCGGGTACCGCACGGGTAGCGAGCACGACCGCTTCGCTGGAGCCGATTTCGGACTGAATCAAGATGTACGCCTGGACCGACATGGGAACCTTTCGTTTCGAGTCCCACCATATTGCCAGTTGTGCTCTCGGTTTCGCTAATCCTCCCGGTAGCGCTTGCCAATGTGCCACTGGAAGCAGTAGTCGCAGCGATACGTGTTGAGATCGACCCCACTGAGCGTCCACGCGAGTTGTGCCGCGCTGGCCGCTTCGGCCTGCGTGCGATAGGCGTTCTTCGGTGTGCCGTCACGATTGAAATGCGAGGCCACTCGACCGATCGGCCGAGTGGCGGGCGTGGGTCGACGGCGACTCTTCATGGCACATCGACACTACTCGTGGCTAGGGTTTTTACTATGAGTCAGCAGGTCGAAACCGAAGTCGTGGTGCGCTCGTCGCCCACGTTGGACGACGGCGACCACGAGCGATTCACGCACATCGTGTTAGAGGGCTACACCCCCAAGGACGGCGAGTTCGTCGCGCTGGAGAATTCGGTGGTGGCGGGCATGATCAATTCAACGCCAGTGAAGGCGCTTTGCGGAAAGGTCTGGGTTCCGGGCCGGGACCCGCAGAAGTATCCGCTCTGTCTAACTTGCAAGGAGATCGCGACCTCGATGGGCTGGTCACTGCCCAACGCGTAGTTGCGGTGGCGCCGGTCATTGCGCCACGTAGGCTGGTGCGCTATGAAAAACATTCTTTTCCTCGTAGGCTCCCTGCGCCGTGACTCGCTGAATATGCGCCTCGCCCGGGTGGCGGCCCAGAACCTGCCCGAGGGATTTGAGGCAACGTTCTTTGATCTACAGGACGTGCCGATGTACAACGACGACCTTCGTGGCGAACTGTCGCCCGAGGGCGTACAGCGCCTGCGCGAGGCCCTGCGCAGCGCTGACGGCGTCTTTTGGACAACACCGGAGTACAACTATGCGCTGCCGGGGATTGTCAAGAACGCCATTGATTGGGCCAGCCGTCCAATGTTGCCGCGCCACAGTTTCGTGGGTCTACCAATGAACGCCGCCGTCGCGTCTATCTCGGCCGCCAACGGTATTCGTTCGTTGAACGATCTCAAGCGGATCTGGAGCAATTGCGGCGGATTCACGGTGACGACGTTTGACTTCGTCCTCCAGCTCGCTCCCTCGAAGTTCGTCGAAGAAGATGGCGTCGAGACGCTTGAACCTCTGTCGCTAGGCAAACTGCGAATGGCCATTGGCCACCTCGTGCGAGCCATTGAGGGTGACGCCGGCGCCGTGGTAACGGCCAACTGGCAGGCCTTCGTAGAATCACTGCCGTGACGTCGCGCGCTCTCTTCCTACGTCACCACCACGAGGACCGACCGGGGTTGGTGGGCGAGGCCTTCGAGGCCCGTGACTTCGAAGTCAGCGTGGTCATGATGGACGAAGAGAGTCCCACGCCGTCGGTAGAAGGATTCGACGTGCTCGTGATACTGGGTTCGAAACACGCCGTCTACGACGAAGCGGTCGAGGCGGCGTGGTTCGGTCGCGAACTCGACGTCATTGCCCAGGCCGACCAACTGGACGTTCCCATTTTTGGCATCTGCTTCGGGGCACAAGCCCTGTGTCTGCACCACGGTGGTGTCGTCGAACGATCCAGCGCGCCCGAGGTTGGTTGGTTCACTATTGACGAACACAATGAGTCGGGCATTGGCTCGGGACCATGGTTCGAATTCCACTTCGATCACTGCACGCTGCCCGCCGAAGCGGAGCTGTGGGCGACTTCGCCACGGGCAGTGCAGGCATTCGCCGTCGGAAAGAACGTTGGTGTGCAGTTCCATCCCGAAGTCGACGACGAACAACTGGCCGACTGGTTCGCCAGTGGCGATGACAATGGTGCCCGGAGTCTCGGCATCGATCCATCCGAGTTGCTCGCCGAAACCGCTCGTGAGACACCGGCGGCCCGTTTACGAGCAGTTGCACTCGTTGATCTGTTCCTCTCGCACATCACTGACTAAGTAGTAACGGTTTGCCAGTACGGGCAAATCAATTCTGAACCGTGAGTGGGCGTCAGTAGGCTTGACCGGTGAGTAATACGTCTCCTCCTGAACTTTCAAGCCTCGTTCGTGTGGAACGACCGGCCACCGGCGGTGGCGTCGGTCGCCTCGATGACGGTCGTGTGGTCTTTGTGCGTCATAGCCTTCCCGGTGAGTTGGTCCGCGTTGAGATCACCGAGACGACTACTTCGTTCTCGCGCGGCGACGCGATAGAAATTCTCGAACCCAGCGTCGAACGAGTAACTGCGCCCTGCCCGTACGCGCATCCCGCCGGATGTGGAGGTTGCGACCTCCAACACGCGTCCTTCGCGGCGCAGTCGTCCTGGAAGGCAGCCGCCGTTGCCGAGCACTTGAAGCGCATTGCGGGGATTGAGCGTGATATCCAGATCATTGCGCCGCCGAGTCCCGCACGTTCGTCGCGCACCCGATTGCGCTGTGCGGTCAACGAGGAGGGTCAGTTGTGCTTGCGCGCGACCCGTTCGCACGACCTTGTCGCAATTGACGCCTGCTGGATTGCCGACAGCAACTTTTTGCCGGCCTTCGCCACGTCGTGGGACGGTGCCGAGGAAGTGGAACTTCGCGCCATCGGCGACGGCGAACCGTTCGCCGTGGTCAAGCGCGATACTCATCGCGGCACGATGTACGAACTCTGTTCGCTGCACGGCGAACCGCTCGAGCCCTCGACGCACTCTCGCGTGGGGGTGCAGGACACGTACTTTTCAGTGTCGCCACGATCCTTTTGGCAGTCGCATCGTGATGCGCCTGACTTATTGTTGACGAACGTGATCGACTTCGCCCAGGTCCAACCCGATGATCACGTCTGTGATCTCTTTAGCGGCGTCGGGCTCTTCGCGGTCCCGCTCGCCAAAGCGGTGGGACCGGGAGGTCGGGTGACCGCGGTCGAGCAGTCACCGTACGCGGTTCGCGACGCGAGACAAAATGGAGACGGTCTGCGCCAACTCAAAGTGCGCGAATGGTCGGTTTCACCTCGAGCGATCAACGATGCGGTCGCGACGGGCGATGTGGTGGTGCTCGACCCCCCGCGTGGCGGATTGGCCAAAGGCGTCGCCGGCGCCCTCGTGCGCCGTGCGCCGCGACGGATTGTCTACGTCTCCTGTGACGCGGCCACGTTGGCCCGTGACCTCAAATCTTTGACAACCGGGGGATACGTGCTCGACAAACTCCGTGTATTTGACCTATTTCCAATGACCGAGCATGTTGAGTCGGTCGCGGTACTTGACAAGACCATATAAAAGGTAGAGAGTGCTCTTGAGGGCGGAAGACCTCGGCCCTCATTCGAGGGGGTTGACCGTGTCAATCAAGTTAGATCACCACCACCGAATCACCGTCCAGAAGGTCTTCGGACACCCGCTAAATCACAACATCAAGTGGCACGACGTGTGCGTGTTGCTTGAGCGTTTCGGTGATGTGCACGAAACACACAATGGCAATTGGGCCGTCACTATGGACGGCGAGATACTTTCTTTTGGCTCGAGCCGCGCGCGTGATCTGAGCGAAGATCAGGTCATCAAGGTTCGCCGCTTCCTTCAAGCTCAAGGAGTGACTCCAAAAGCGTCCAAAGCGGCGTAATCCGCTTCAGCCGATACCGTATGGACCGTGCCTCGTCGACTCTTCGTGCTCCTGCCGCCGTCGGAGGGCAAAGAGCCCGGTGGTTCACGGGCGGTGAAGACGGGGACGTTCGACACCGAACTTGAAGCGCCCCGACGCGAGGTGCTCGCGGCATTGGCGCAGTTACTGGACGCTGGTGACGCAAGTGACATCGAAAAGACACTTCGAGTTCACGGGGCACTTCTGGAACGGGCGATTGACTCGTCGCGAGACCTGATTGAGCAACGAACCCGTCTTCTGCCGGCGTGGCGGCGATACAGCGGCGTGGTGTGGGGTCATCTTGATCCCGCGACGTTGAGCGGCGCGCAGCGACGGCGGATACTCGTCCCTTCGGGGCTCTACGGCCTCACGACCGCCCAGGACCCCATCGGCGACTACCGAATGAAGATGAACGTGGTGCTGTCCCCACTGGGCGGTCTCGCGACCTACTGGCGACCGCGAGCAACGCCGGTGCTTGTGCGTCACGTCGCCGGTTCCGTCGTGGTGAACCTGCTACCTGCCGAGCACGCTACGGCAATCGACTTCACTCAACTCCGTACGTCGTGTCATCTGGTGACCGTGCGATTCGTGGTCGAAGGCGAAGAAATAGTTGCCGGGCACGAGGCCAAAGCCGTGAAGGGTATTCTGGCCCGCCAACTGCTCGACCAGGGGCTCGGCGCGCTCGACACATTTGACTGGCAGGGCTGGCGCACGGACGCGGACGCTGGCGTGAGTCGAACCGTGGCGCCGCGCGTGAAAGCTCGGGAGGCAGTCATCGCGTTCTACGGTCGGACATCGTGACGGTTCGCATGGCGCGGCGAATCCTCAATTTTGGGCTTCGCAATGACTTCTATGCTTGGACCGAGGCCGCGGAATCATTCGCAGCAATGGAGGGAGTGTCGTGACGAACGACTCCTATGAGATTTGGGATGAAGCCTTCAAGAAATCTCGCCTTAGAGACGTCTCGTTCGCCACGATGTCGGGTATTGCCTTAGATCCGGTCTACGGCCCGCACGACGGCGAGTTCCCCGGGGTCTTTCCCTATACCCGAGGGCCGCACGCATCGATGTATCGATCGAAGCTCTGGACCATGAGAATGTTTGCGGGATTCGGGCTCGCCACCGACACCAACGGACGATTTAAAGAGATCATCCGCTCCGGCGGCGATGGCCTGTCCACGGCCTTTGACATGCCGACCCTGCTGGGCCTCGACTCCGATGACCCCTTGGCTTTGGGAGAAGTTGGCCGATGCGGGGTCGCGATTGACTCCCTAGCCGACATGCGCGACCTCTTTGCCGACATTGACCTCGCCGCGACGACCACGTCGATGACCATCAACTCTCCGGCGGCCGTCATCTTCGCGATGTTCATTGCCCAGGCGGAAGAACGCGGCGTCGCGCGTGCCCGACTCGGGGGAACGCTACAGAACGACATCTTGAAGGAGTATCAGGCCCAAAAAGAGTTCGTCTTTCCTCCGCGTCAGTCAATGCGACTGGTGCGTGACACGATGTCCTTCAGCGCGGCCCAGATGCCGCGCTGGAACTCAATTTCCATTTCTGGTTACCACATCCGTGAAGCCGGCTCCACCGCGGTCGAGGAACTGGCCTTCACATTGGCCAACGGATTTGCCTACGTGGAGTTGGCGCGACAGGGCGGGCTCGACGTCGACGCGATCGCCCCGAGGCTCTCTTTCTTCTTCAACGCCCACATTGATTTCTTTGAAGAGATTGCCAAGTATCGCGCGGCGCGCAACCTTTGGGCTACCTGGATGCGCGACCACTACCACGCCCAATTGCCCAAGTCCCACCAACTTCGTTTCCACACGCAGACGGCGGGCGTCTCGTTGACGGCCCAACAGCCCGAAGTGAACATCGTGCGCACCGCGATTGAAGCGCTCGCCGGCGTCCTGGGCGGCACCCAGTCGCTGCACACCAACTCCATGGACGAGGCGCTGGCGTTGCCGACCGAAAAGGCGGCGCGAATCGCGCTACGCACACAGCAAGTGATTGCGTTCGAAACGAATGCGGTCCACGTGGCCGATCCGTTGGGTGGCTCCTACTTCGTCGAGGCGCTGACCAGTGAGATGGAGATTCAGGCCGAAGCGATCTTTGCCGAAATCCTGGAGATGGGTGACGGCTCGATGTTGGACGGCTGCATCAATGGCATCGAGGCGAATTACTTTCAGTCCCGCATTGCGGATTCCTCCTACCAGTTAGAGCGCAACTTCAACAACGGCACACGCATCGTCGTGGGGGCTAACCGCTTCCTCGAGGGCAATGACGAGACCGATCTCGATACCCTGCGCATTTCGGGGGCTGACGAAACGACGCAACGCGCGCGCGTGGCGAGGGTGCGACAGGACCGTAATGACGACGAGGTTCGCCGGAGTCTCGCACTGTTGGCCCGCGAGGCCGCTGATCCCGAGATCAACCTCATGCCGGCACTGATCGACGCGTCACGCCACATGGTGACGGTGGGCGAGATGATGGGCACGATGGCCGGTGTCTTCGGCCGCTACGTTGAGACCGCGTCGATATGAGCATTCGAGTCCTGGTAGCCAAGGTGGGCCTCGACGGGCACGATCGAGGCATCAAGGTCGTTGCCCGGTTGCTCCGTGACGCGGGCATGGAGGTCGTGTACACCGGTCTCTTTCAGACGCCCGAGATGGTGGCCGTCGCCGCAATTCAAGAGGACGTCGACGTGGTGGGACTCTCGATGCTCTCGGGCGCGCACCTCACCCTGGTGCCACTTGTCGTGGCCGCCCTCCGCGAGCGCGGTAGCGACATCCCCGTGGTGGTGGGAGGCATCGTGCCACCGTCGGACATTTCGCTGCTCATCGACGCGGGCGTTGCGGGCGTAATGGGACCAGGCGCCAGCGGCGCCTCGGTCGTCTCGACGATCACCGAGGCGGCCAACCCCGCCTGACGAGGCGTTTTGTTGAGCGGATGCTCGCAGGTGAAATCAACGCGTCGCAGCTGCGGACACGTCGTTGCGCAAGAAACGTCCAAATAGTGCAAGAAAAGTGTGCATGTAAGTACTGACACAACTTCTTCACAAATTATATGGATGTCGCCTCGAGTGAGAGTAATAACGCTTTTGTTTAATTCACAACGTCCATTAATCTACTGACTTTTAGCCAAAAAATAATCTCACTAAAGACAAAGCGGATGGAATTTATTTTTCACTCACGAAAACGTCCAATTGTAATAAAACTATTGCAGAGAATGTATGCTCATTGTTGTCAACGGTGGGGGTCGATGCAATTCTGAAGGACGTGCAAGATGTTCCAATTCATTCCCTCCCGCTTTTCGTTTTCGCTCAAGAATTCGAATCAACGAGCCACTCGTTCCTGGCACCATCACCGCTCGTTCCTGGGACCGTTCGCCGTGGTTATGTTGTGTGCCTTCACGGTCATGTCTCTTGACGTCACCGCCGCGAACGCCGCCACGCCCACGGTTGGACTTGGCACGGCCGCGCCGTTCGCGGTGCTCGCCGGATCAGCGATTACCAACACCGGCTCGTCGGTTATTTCGGGAAACATAGGACTGAGCCCGGGCACGTCAATCGTTGGATTCCCGCCCGGCGTACAGAGCACCGGGGTCACCGACCAGACAACCGCAGTTGCCTTGCAGGCAGAGAACGACACAACGACTGCCTACTTGGACGCGGCCGGACGTACGCCGTTCACGACGGTAGCGAACGACCTTGGAGGTACGACCTTGTCGCCCGGTGTGTACCAGACCGCATCGGCGATGGCACTGACGGGCACCGTCACGCTCAACGGCGGTGGTGATGCGGACGCCGTATTCATCTTCCAGGCCGGCTCGACGTTGATCAGCGCGTCGGGCAGCACCGTGCTGCTCGAGAATGGTGCGCAGGCGTGCAATGTCTTTTGGCAGGTCGGCAGCTCCGCGACGCTCGGCACGACGAGTAATTTTGCCGGTACCATCCTGGCGCTGACGTCGGCGACCCTCGACACGGGAGCAACCCTCCAAGGACGAGTGCTCGCACGAAACGGGGCAGTGACGTTGGATGCCAACACCATCACCGTGCCTACGTGCCTCGCGGCGTCGACTTCTACTACGACCACGACAACAACGGCAACAACGGCAACAACGACCACGACTGCGAAGAAGACCACGACCACTACCACCAAGAAGAAGGCCACGAGTCCAACCACCACCACGACCGGCCAGATAATCCCAATTGGTGCGCCCAAGACTGGTCTCGGAGACTCGCAGTCCTCAGGGCCGCCGACGCGATTCCTGCTCGGCGTTGGCGCACTCGCGCTCGGACTCTTCTCGGTCTCGATGGCCGCCACGTCATCGCGCCGTCGGCCCAGTGCCGAGCGAGCGAGTTCGCGTCGTCGTGACAATTAAACGTCGATTTCCGGCGCGCCGGTGGCTGTGGATTGGCAGTGCCGTCTCGTCACTCGTGGTCGCCACGGCGGCCCTGGCGTGGACGACACCGTCCCAGACGCCGAACACCGTGGTACTTACCCACGCGAGTGTCACTGCGCGCACTGCGGCGTCAACGAGTTTGCCCATTACGAGACGATCCCGTCCCCTTACGCTCGTCATCCCGGCGATCGGCGTCAAGACCACTGTGGGCAAGCTGGGTCTTCAACCGGATCACGAAGTCATGGTGCCGACAACCATTCATACGGTCGGCTGGTACATCGATGGGCCCGCGCCTGGTCAAGAAGGTTCGGCGGTCATCCTGGGCCACGTTGACTCGTACCAGGGCGTCGGGGTCTTCTTTAGTCTCAAGTCACTTAAGGCGGGCGACACGATTGAGGTCGTCTCTCAAGACAGCGTGACCACGCACTTCGTCGTGAGCAAGGTCGTGCAGTACTCCAAAACCGCGTTCCCCGATCGACTCGTCTACGGTCCGCACGGGACGCGGTCGCTGCAGTTGGTGACGTGCGGGGGTGTATTCAACCGCGCGACCGGTCACTACGAGTCCAATATCGTCGTCTTCAGCCAACTTGTTGGAGTGACGCCGGCTAAAACCGTAACTGGGTCTTAATTCGATACTGGCGAACAGGTGACACTGATCGTGATTCAAGAGCCGCTTTAGAACCAACGTGAAGTTAGCAATAACTCCCGCCAGCACACCGGAACTGATGCATTCTTCGGCTCCGTGAAGGTCCTGAGAGCCAGCGTGGACTATCACACTGCCAGTGAGGAATCTTCGCTCGCGGCAACTTTAAAAACTTCTTACGTGATATCCCTGCCAGAGATGCTTGGCTTTGTTAAGGTATCCTACTAAATCTATAGAAATTATAGATAATGCTATCGGGACGTGATCAAGGCGAACCGACTCGAGAGTGCATTATGACCGGGCGTCACTCCTCGACAAGGAACTGAGCGCGATAGGAAAGGTGAGCACAATGACGATAACGACTGAGGACCGGACCAGCGAGGTAAGTGCCGTTCGCGTCGGGCAACTGTCGCAACTACTCGAGCAGCTTGAATTGCCTGACAGTCGACTGAGCACCGGCCAGCTAGAAGAAGTTGTCCGAGTGGTCGCCCGGCGCCCCGATCTGTTTGAGGACCTTTTGGATGATGAAGGATCGGTGCACTGGTCGCTGCCGCTACTTCGGACTCCGAGTTACGAAGTGAAGGTACTGACCTGGCGCGGGCCACAGCCCGTCGACTGGCACGATCACGGTGGTTCGTCCGGCGCGATGGCGTTGGTCGCCGGATGGCTGAACGAGCAAAGTCGCGACGGCTATGGCGCGGATCTGAACACACGGCGCTTTGGACCGGGCGACAGTGGATGTTTCGGTCCCAGTCACCTCCATGACGTCAACTTTGAATACGGCCGGCCAGCGATCAGCATCCACACTTATTCACCACCACTTCCGGGCCTGACACATTACGAACGAACTCGATTTGGCTTCGTGGCGCGCGAGTTCATTCCTGAGGTGATTCAACCGACTGCCTGGGAGTAGCCACTGGAAGCTCTATCCGAGCGGTCTTTTCTCATGGCGCGTGGTGTGGTCGGCCCGAGCGAGTCATTTTCCCCAGTGGTTTGTTTCGGACCGACGATACGGGGCGCCGTGAGAGGGCGCCGCTGTCTATGCAGGGGTGGGCGTAGCGCGTAGTTATAAAATCTCCGTAAAAGGGGGACACCGTGTCGACGTACGTGGCACTACTTCGCGGCGTGAACGTCGGCGGTAACAACAAGTTGCCGATGGCCGAGCTACGAGCACATTTTGAGTCGCTCGGATTCGATAATGTGCAAACGCTCATCCAGAGTGGCAACGTCGTTTTCGAGACACCCCACGTACCGAAGCCCCAACACATTGAAACGTCCATTGAGGATCGCTTCGCAATCACGACGAGCATTGCGTTACGTACGCCCCAAGAGCTGCAGCGTGTGGTCGCGCACGTGCCCGCCACCATGATCGATGTGGGCAAACTCTACGTTGGTTTCTTCACGACGAAGCCCGCATCCGCTGACGTCGTGCATCTCGATCACGAGCGCTTCTTGCCCGAACAGTTCAGCGTGAGCGGTCACGAAATCTACATGCATTTGCCCGACGGCATGGGCCAAACGAAACTCCCCGATTACCTCAACCGTCGGCTCAAGGTTCCGATCACGTTTCGCAACTGGAACACCGTCAATCGCATGCTGGCCATGTCGATGTCCAATGAACCGGACCCCCTGCCCGACGTTTCGTAGTTCTGCGACGACGCTGCCCTAGGTCGAGCGAGACACGCGATCAGCGTGACGAACCCCGTCGCCAACTCTTGTCGCGCACGAAGAGACTCGGCAATTGCTCGCGACGCTCGTGGTATGACTCGACGTTTTCTGGAAGCGGTTGGAACGTAGCGCCGCGCGTGACGCGAGTACTCACTTCGCTTAGGTTCATGCGACCCAGTGATATTGCGGCGAGCAACGCCGCGCCGCGCAACTGGGCGACCATCGGTTCGCGAACCTGCTCCACTTCTCGTCCCAGGGTGTCGGCGAATATCTGACACCAGAGCGAGGACTGCGCACCGCCGCCCAACAGTCGAATTGGTGTCAATGTCGTACCAGCAAATTTCTCGACGAAGGTGAAGAGCCACGCGCTGTTGGCCGCCACTCCCTCTAACACCGCGCGAATGAGGTCGGATGTGGTGGAGGTCACCGAGAGGTTGGTGAAGCCCGCTCGGGCGCTCTTATCGTCGACGGGGGAGCGCTCCCCGGCGAGCCAGGGAGTGAAGATGACGCCCCGGGCCCCGGGAGGTGACGTCTCGGCGAGGTCCGTCATTTGCTCGTAGCTCATGACGGGTCCGGTGCCGGCCAAGACCCCCTGGAACCATTCGAGCGCCCGGGCACCGGTCTCTTGATTGTTGATAACGAGATAGGAGTCGTTGGTGAGTCCCGGGACCGACGCAATGGAATGCAGCACGTCCGTTTTCTTTTTGGGGAAGGGACAACTGATCCACGAGGTCGTAGAAAGGGCCAAGTGCGTCGCGTAGAGTTCCGTCGCGCCGGAACCCAACGCCGCCGCGTGCAGGTCCGGTACTCCCGTGATGACCATCGTGTCGCTGGACAGGCCCAGGTCCGCGGCGACGTTGTCGGTGACGGTGCCGACAACGTCGCCGAAGGGCAGCAACGGGGGCAATCGTTCGTGTGTGAGCCCAACCGCGTCGAGCAACGCGGCGTCGTACTCGAAGTGCGACAGATGACGCGTGTCCGTCATCCACATCGCCAGGCGCGACGCGTGGGTGGCCGACGCGACGCCCGTGAAGCGCATGGTGAGGTAGTCAACGGGTTCCATGAACCATCGGGTTCGCGCCACGAGGTCAGGCTCTCGTGCGTTGAGGTAGAGAATCTGGCCGATGGGGTCGCCACCCGACGTTGACGGAGCGCCCGCAGACTTGCGAATGAAATGCAGGGCCTTGCGCGGGTTGTATCCCTGCACCCTGCCGCCCACGGCCTTTCGACTGTAGGGCACGCCCCGCGTGTCGAGCCAGGTGAGGCACGGCCCCGTAGGCAGACCGTTGGCGTCGACCGGTACTGTCGACGCGTACTGTCCCGTGACGGCGACGGCCGTGACGCGACGTGATTCAATCGATGGTTGCGCCAACAGTCGTTTCGTGGCGTCGCAGATTATTGTCCACCAGAGTTCGGCGTCCTGCACGGCACCGCCGTCACTCGTGAACACGGTGGGCACGTGATGGATCTCGTAGGCGACCATCTCTCCCTCGAGCGTGACCAGTCCAACTTTTGGTCCACCCGTGCCCAGATCAATGCTGAGACAAAGATCCTCGTTCGCCATGTCAGCGCGCGGGAATGCGCAGTTGGTCGTCCATCATCTCGGCCATGAAAAACTTGATGAAGGCGTCGGCCTCGTCGTTGGGACCCCCGGCAACGCCGCCGTAAATAGCGCCCGACTTGGCCACGTCGTCACGGTGCTCTAGGGCGTAGGCGACGCCGTCCGCCAAGTCAACGCGCCAGCGCTCCACCACGCCCGGTTGGGTTTGGGGGCGGGTCACGGCCATGTGCAGCGCGTTGGGGTACTGCTGGCCGTTGAGGCGCCACCCACGCGTGCGCAGGAAATCGTTGACGTGATACACGTCGAAGTCGTCGGACGTGAACGAAAAGAGAAAGCTGGGTTGGCCCATGATCCGCAGCGAGGAGTGCGAGAGCACGGCCTCTTGCATGGCTGTAGACGTCGAAAAGATTGCGTCGGCGTAGCGACGATAGCCCGAGCGGCCGAGGTGGACCATCGCGGCCCAGGTCGCGGCGAGCAGACCCGCGGACCGTGAGCCGTCCATGCCGGGTGAACAGTATTTCCCGCCGGACCAATCCGTGAGATAGAAGTACTGGCTGTCACGCACGGCCTGGTCGGCGAAGCAGAGCACGCTCGTGCCCTTGAGCGCGTATCCGTACTTATGCGTGTCGGCTGACATGGTCGTCACGCCGGGCACGGAGAAATCGAATGGAGCGATGTCGTATCCCAACTCCCGGCCGAAGGGCAGAATGAAACCGCCCAGGCAACTATCCACGTGCAGCCCGATCTCGTTCTCTAAGGCAATAGCGCCGAGTTCGCCGATTGGGTCGATCGTGCCGTAGCCGTAATTGCAGGCTGAGCCAATCAGCGCGACGGTGTTGGCATCAATATTTGCGCGCACCCAGTCAAGATCAACCTGCGTTGACTGGGGGTCGACGGGGGCAATCTTCATCTCGACGCCAAAGAGGCTCCCGGCCTTCGAAAAGGCCGGGTGGGCCGTTTCGGGCTTGATGATGTTGGGTCGATCGGTGCGCGAACGAGTGTGCTCGCGGTAGGCGAGCACGGCGTGCGCGATGGATCCGGATCCGCCGGAAGTCACGAGCCCCGCGGGCGTCGAGTCACTCACGTGTTCGGCGCCCAAGAGGTCGAGGGTCATCGCGATGATTTCGGCTTCGAATTTGGTCGAACTCGGACACATATCGCGCTGTAGCGAGTTGACGTAAGAAAAATGAGAGAAAGCATCATTGAGGAAGTCGTAGTGGTCGTGGTCCCCGCAGTACATCGTTCCCGAGCACTGTCCGCCCTCCCAAACCGGGTTCTCGAGCGCCGACATGGTCGCTAACGTGTCCAGTATCGTCGTTCGGTCCGTTCCCTCTTCGGGCAGCGCCCGATGAATGTCGAATTGACCGGTGTAAGGAAACTCGCCCACGCCATCTCCCGTTAGTAGTTACAGGCAGTGTAGAACTCGAGGTTGAAGGACAATGTCCGAGTCCGCTGCTCGTCGGCGGCGCTTTCTACTGCTCCGTCGTATTACGTGGGACTTTGGTCCCTAGTTTTCGTGGTGGGCTTCGTTAAGACTCGACACGTGATTCAGGCCCCGTGGTAAGTCCTACCAGCACCTTGGAACGCATTGGGATCCATCGTGGCGTGGATTCTCGTAGCGGACTCGAGATCAGTAGATCGAGCGCGCGACGCCCCTTTGATGACCGACCACTCTTGGTATTTTGGGAAATGACGAAGGCCTGTGAGCTTTCGTGCTTTCACTGCCGTGCGAGTTCGCAGCCGGCACCAGCGGTCGATGAACTCTCCCAAGACGAAGGTCGAGCACTCATTGACGAACTGGCATCAATGGGTCGACCGCGACCGATTCTCATTCTCACCGGTGGCGACTGCCTCGAGAGACCGGACATCATGGAACTCGTCACCTACGCGAGCGAACGTGCGGTACCCGTCGCGGTGGCGCCGTCGGTAACTTCTCGACTCACTGACGCCAACCTGCACGCATTGCGCCAGCACGGCGTTAAATCAGTTTCCCTGAGCCTCGACGGCGCGCGGGCGAGCACTCATGACGCGGTGCGCGGCATCGACGGTCATTTTGAAGACACCCTCAAGGCGGTCGCCACGCTCAAGCGTTGCGGCTTCACGGTCCAGATAAATACGACGGTCATGGCGACCAACGTTGAAGAGTTGGCCGACATCGCGGTGATGATTCACGAAATGGACGTGGACGTGTGGGAGCTGTTCTTCTTGATTGCCACCGGACGCGGGACCGAAATTCTCGCGACGTCGGCGCAAGAGAATGAAGACGTGTGCAACTTCCTCGTTGACGCAGCTCGATACGGATTCACCGTACGAACGGTCGAAGCGCCATTCTTTCGACGCGTGGCGGCGCAACGACGAGAACTTCTAGACGGCCAGTTCAAGGTCGCGTCGACCGGTGAGCTCTATCAACGACTCCGTCGTCGCCTCGTGGACGAACTCGGCAACTCGTGCGCGCCGCCTCGAACCACGACGGCCGCCACGCGCGACGGCAAGGGAATAATTTTTGTCGCGGCCAATGGCGACGTCTACCCGTCTGGTTTCCTGCCGATGCGTTTGGGCAACGTGCGCAACAAACGTCTGGCCGACATCTATCGCAGCAATCCGCTCTTGCGGCTCATCCGCGACGCCGCGTTCACGGGAGCCTGTGGTACGTGCGTGCACAAGCAACTCTGTGGCGGGTCACGCGCGAGGGCCTACGCCAACTCGGGCAATCCACTGGGATCAGATCCCGGTTGCCTGTGGTCGTCACCAGCCGCGTAACTATTTATTGATGGCGTTTCGCAGCAGTTCTCCTGGACTGGCCGAGCGGAAGGCGCCGTTGATGAGAACGGGCACAACCCGACTGACGTTGACCTGCGAACAGTAGATAACGTCGTCGGTCGCGCCCTTGCGCTGGAGTTCCTCGCCCGACGAACAGGAAATAATGGCCGCGGCCACCCGGTGTTGCGCGTCGCTCCACGCGGCAATAGCTGAGCGTGCATCGAGAGACGGCTGACCTCCCAGCTTGGACAACACCGCGCCAGCGCCGAGCAGGTCTTCCAGCGCCGGGCGAAGTGTTCCGTCGGGCCAACGTTCTCCGCAAGCAACGACGGTTATTAGTCCTTCGTAGTCTTCCAGTTCGCGACCCACGGCGTCGGCGTTGCGCAGGCAACTGGCAATGACGGTCGATCCCGCGCGGGCCGCCAGCAACGCGCAGGTGGCACCGTTGGGCGACGGCAGCACGACCCGGTCTTCCGGCTCGAGAGTCAAGAGGGAACGCGGCGACAGTGACGGGCCGTCGCGTTGTGAGCTGTTGGCGAGCGCCGCGTCAACCGATTCCGCGTAGTCCTGCGCTCCATCATCAGCCCATCGATAGGGGAATACGACGGCGCCTCGGCTCGTGGCGGCCTCCACGGCCGAAGTGAATCGAAGCACGTCGACGATGATCGTGATGCCCTCGCTCATCAATGCCGCGCCCATTGGACCCCACTCGAAATGGCGGTTGAATGCGGATTGGCGCTCGAGGTCGTTATCCCTCACCTCTTCATAATGTCCCACACAGGTGATGGACGCCGACGATGATCTCGGGCGAATCGTTGCCAGCTAGTGCCGCACCGATTCAGGGAGTGAAGGCAAAATGCCCCGCACCTTGAGTGCGGGGCATTTTCGTGGTGGAGGTGCTGGGGATCGAACCCCAGGTCCGTCAGCTTTTTGGTGATTCTTCTCCGAGCGCAGTTGGTAGATGGTTGTCGGGAGCGACACTGTTACCAGCACCGGCATCGATCCTTAGTTAGCTAAGTTGTCCCGACGAAACCACTAACGAGTCTCGATGGTAAGCCCTACTTTATGACGCCCGATATCTAAACCGCAGGGCTGGGTCTAGGCGGACGTTGCTACCTAAGCAGCAAACGCAAGCTGAGGCTTGGCGTTTATTTTTGTTCCGGCTCTTTAACGTGGCTCCGGAGACCACGGCTCGCTTC
>Ga0182024_10004771_pt1 | contig 30843 bp, 20 predicted proteins | sample P32metaG_FD_120480 | JGI IMG/M metagenome (GOLD analysis project Ga0182024, IMG submission 120480) | Permafrost microbial communities from Stordalen Mire, Sweden - P3-2 metaG (Illumina Assembly) | ecosystem: Environmental > Terrestrial > Soil > Wetlands > Permafrost | place: Sweden: Stordalen... | reverse complement strand
GTGTCCCCTCCGGCAACCACATCTTTCGTCTCATTTTTAGCTCGGGCATGATCCCGCCCAGCCAGGAACACCGGCTGACGCGTGGGTTTTGACCTCATGGGCGGGCGTCGCCGGGGGCATCGGCAGGATATCGACTACTTTGTTTTCGTCGTCGTGAGCCGGATCATGCGGCTCTGCGTCGCTCCGCGCTGGCGAATGAACCTCGCGTGTCACGAGAAGGGCCGTGCCATCGGTGCGCTCCGGGGATTGGGGTCGGGGTGGACGCGGGGCGCGTGCCGCTTTCATCCGCACGAGAGCCGTCGTGCGTCGTCGGCGCAACGCCAGCAGCCGCATCCCGGCCGGGCCGGATGCGGTTGGTGCTGCTGGCTTGTGTCGTTTTGTCCGCGCGTTGTGCCGGCGGCCAATGTCAGCCCCCTCTGTGTCGAGCTCCGGTCAGGGGCCGGGCCCGGGGACGGAGACAGGCGCGGTCGCTGGCGGGGACGTGTTCGCCGGCGGCGAGGCGCCCGCGGGCGAGGTTGCTTTCCCGGCGGCCTTCTCGGCCTCGAGCCGGGTCTTGTACACGTCGGGCAGGAACTGACCCAGCTCGCTCATCGGCGTCGTCATGATCTGGGCCAGGAGGTGTCTGAGATAAGCCTGCGGGTCCAGCCCGTGCCGCTGGGCGCTGGCGATCAGGCTGTAGAGCGTTGCGTACGCCTTGCCGAACTTGTCGTTCTGCACGAACAACCAATTTTTGCGGCCAAGGGCAATCAGCTTCAATGCCCGCTCCGCGGGGTTGTTGTCGATGTTCAGGAAGCCGTGTTTGGTGTAGACGCACAACGCGTCCCACTGGTTCAGCGTGTAGTTGATCGCCTCGGCCATCGGGCTGCGCGGCAGCACGAGCTTGGCCTGCTCGTCCAGCCACGCCTTGATCTGATCCAGGACCGGCACGCTGTGGCGCTGACGCAGGTCCAGGCGAATTTCGTCGGCCTGCTGTGGCGTGGCGTCCTTTATTGCCGCGATCGCCTTGGCGGCGTCATCCTCCACCTTGTAAAGCTGCTGGACCATCTCCAGCATCTGCGCCGAACGAAGCGAGTCCGTCCCTTTTGCCTCGTGGAACCGACGCCGGGCATGCGCCCAGCAAGCAACTTCGATGATCCTCCCCAGGCGGTACAGCGCAGCGTAGCTGGAGCCGGCGTCCGCCTGCAGATGGCCGTGGTATCCTTCCAGCCAGGCGATTGGCCAGACGTTGGTGCGGTCCGGGGTGAACTCGAAGACGATGTAGGGGTTGCTCACATCGCCGATCCAGTCCCAGACCCGGCCCGTGCGGCACTTGCCCTTGGCTTGCACCGGCACGCGCGTCTCATCGGAGTGGATGGCCTTGGACTGCTTGACGCGCTGCTTCATCAGCAATACCAGCGGCGTCACCAGTTCGGCGACGGAGAGGATCCAGCCGCACATCGTGCTGTCGGCGATGTGCACGCCGTCGCGGGCGAAGATCCGCTCCAGGCGGTACAGCGGCAGATGGTCGGCCAGCTTGCTGGTGATGATGTAGGCCAACAGGCAGGGGGCGGCCAGGCCCTTTTCGATCGGCTGGGGAGGCTTGTCGGCAATGACGATCTTGGCGCCCGTGCCGCTCTGCTGGTAGTCGGCCGGGGCGTATTTGAAACGGCGGTGCTCCAGCACGAACAGCCCGCCGCGGCGGTGCCCCAGTTGCTCGCTGACCTCATAGCCGATGAAGACCAGCGGCTTGCCGTTGGCATCGACCTTCTCGGCATCCTTCAGGTCGTGGTTGACGATCTCCCGCGGCAGATGCTCCGGCAACGCCCCGCGGCCGTGATTGTGGCGGTTGCGCGCCCGGCGGCTGACCAGCTTCTGTCCCGCCTCCTGCTCCACCGCCTTGATGTCGATGGGCATGGTGTCGATGAGCCGGCCGAACAGCAGCAGTTGCGTCGGGTCGAAACGCTCGTTGCGCGGGCCGTAGAACCGCCGCAGCAATGCGTCCATCTCGGCCTGGTGGCGCTGACGCTCGGCCTCGATCTGCTCGGCAGCCTCCCGCCTGATCCGCTCGATTTGCGCCTCACGCTCGGCCAGAGCGGCGGCGGACTCCCGTTTGATCCGCTCGATCTGCAGTTGCCGCCCGACCAGGGCCGCTTCGTGCTCGGCGATGACCGCGTCGCGCTGGGCGATGACTGCCTTGAGCAGGGCCGGGTCGTCGGGAAGTTCCAGAACCGCCGCGTCGTTCATGACGCGACGGATGTATCACACCCACCGGCCGGGCGCAAGTGGATAACCTGTGGATAACGAAAATTACAAAAATATTTTATGCCACCGATCATCCGCCCGGCAGCCTTACCCCGCCGCCGCGACTCGACCGGGCTCGTCGAAGCCGCGCTGCACGACGTGGCTCCCGGCCAGCAGTTGCAGGAGCTGGCTGGCGTCCAGGGTCATGCACTTCTGGTCGGTGGCTGGGAAGCGGAAGGTCCCTTTCTCCAGCCGCTTGTAGTACAGGACCAGGCCGTTGCGGTCCCACCAGAGGATCTTCAATCGCTCGCCCGAGCGGTTGCGGAAGACGAACATCTGCCCGCTGAGCGGGTCGTGCCCCAGGAAGGCCCGCACGTGCTCGGCCAGACCATCGAAGCTCTTGCGCATGTCCACCGGGGCGGCAGCCATCCAAATCTGAACGGATTGAGTCGTGCCGATCATAGCTGGCCCTCCAGAGCGTGAAGCACTTCGGCCAACCGCGCCGCCGGCATCGACGCCGGCAGCCTCAGCACACGCCCGCCTCGCAAGTCGACCTGGAACGACTCCTCGACGATCGTCCGAGGCTCGACCATCACTGGCACAAACGCTGGCGGAGTCGACCGTGGCCGGGGGGCCGTCGGAGACGTACGCTGTTGATCGATTTTCGCCAGCCGCAGCCGCCGGGAATAGAACGTTGCCTGCTTCAGTCCGCGTTCCTGGCAGAAGGACGCGACGCTCTGCCCGCTGGCGGCAAAGGCCGCCAGCGTATCTCGCCAGAACGAGTCCGTGGCTGAACCGGATCGCGGGACAGTGCCCGCTGGGAATGTGGCGTAGCTCATGCCGGCATGGTGACTACTACGCCAAGGGGATTAAAGATGCGGTTCGCCGAGGGGACACGATCTTTACCGACCTGACCGGCGGCGAGCGGCACGAGGTGGATGTCATCGCCAAGGTGAAATTCCGCGACAAGGACGCCTTTTTCCTCTTCCACGCCGAGCCCCAGTCCAGATCGCGCGGCGGCTTCCCCCGACGGATGTTCCATTATCTCGCCTGGTTGGATGAAAAGAACGCGATTCCGATCTATCCCGTGGCGATCTTTACGTTCGACGCACCGCGGCGTGCCGAAGAAGACCGGTACCAACGACCAGGAAGCGGCCAAACTCGCGCCGCCAGAAAAGGAGAAAGTTATGGCAGTGGTTAATGAATGGACGGAGGCGGGCCGGGAGCAGATGCTGGTGCCGTTTCTGCGCCTCCTGGGGCGGGTGATTGGAGATGTGCCGCCTGAAGTGCGGGAGGAGATACTTAAGCTGTCGGCATCGCAACTCGAGGAACTTGGAGACGCGGTCCTGACGTTCAACTCACTTCACGACCTGCAGGTCTGGCTGGCTCGGACTGCCTAAAGCTCTTAGCGTAGTTCGAAGCGGCCAATTTTGCGCTACGACTGTATCGCGGTCGGCGGAAGCGCGATCGCACGGATTGCGGCAGTTTTTCAATCCCCTTGCTCCCGATCGGTTTCATGAGCTGGACGCCGTCCTTTCCGTGTCCAATCCCTTGTATGATCCAGTCCATGAGGCGTTTCTTCTGGTTGGCGTTGAACGAAGTGACCGTGGTGCCGCAGTTCTTCCCCGTAATGGCCACGGTGGCGGTCGCGGCCATGTTGGCCGGATGCGCTTTGAGGGATGGTGCGCCGGGCGAACGCATGGCGGCATCGGCCCCCATTGCGGTTGCGAGCGTGCGCCCGGCAACCGACGTGGTGTTGCAAGTCGTCGAGATCGGCCGGAGCCGCGAGGGGCGGCCCATCCTCCTCCACCGGTTCGGCTCCGGGGAGCACCCGGTCCTTGTCCTCGGGGGTATCCACGGAAGCGAGAGGAATAGTGCCGCCTGCGCGCGGTTGCTGGTATCGTATTTGTGCTCGCAACCGGCGGCCGAAGCCGCCGTGCCGCTGGCGGTTGTCCCGGAGGCCAACCCCGACGGTCTGGAGCGCGGCGTGAGGTTTAATGCCCGGCGGGTGGACCTGAACCGCAACTTCCCTTCCACAAATTGGGAAAAGGGTTACGCAAGCGGCGGCAGGCCCGACAGCGAGCCGGAAACTCAGGCGATCGTCCGAATCGTCCGCGAGTTGCAGCCGAGGCGCATTCTGTCGATCCACTCGATCACCGCCGAGCCGTGCAACAACTATGACGGCCCGGCCGAGCCGCTGGCGCGGGCGATGGCCTCGGCCAACGGGTACGCGGTGAAGGGGCAGATCGGCTACCCGACCCCCGGTAGCCTCGGGAACTGGGCGGGGGGCGACCTGGGCGTCCCGGTGGTCACGCTCGAACTGCCTGCCGCGACGCCCGGGGCCGAAGCCTGGCAGCGCAACCGGTCGGCGATCCTGGCATTCCTAAACGATTTGAAATAGCACCGCCAAAGTGAATGGGGCCCTCGCTTATGCCCTTCTTCGGTAACTTGCTTCAGGCAGCACTTCAGCACCATCAGGCTGGCCGGCTCGCGCAGGCGGAACAGATCTATCGGCAGGTCCTGGCCAAAGACCCGAAGAATGCCGATGCGCTGCATTTCCTGGGGGTGATCGCCGCTCAGGGCGGGCGGCATGACGTTGCCGTGGATTTGATCGGGCGTGCGGCTGGCCTGAAGCCTTTAGACCCCGACGTATTCTATAACCTGGGCAAGGCCCTGAGAGCGGTGGGGCGGCTCGAAGAATCGATCGCCGCCTATCGTCGGGCCGTCGTGCTCGACCCCGGCTCGTCGGAGGTCCGCAACAACCTGGGCATCGCGTTGGAAGCCGATGGCCAGCTCGACGAGGCTGTGAATGTTTTTCGTCAGGCGGCCGCGCTCCAGCCCAGCACGCCCGAAGCGCACAATAACCTGGGGAGCGCCCTGCGGGCCGCCGGGAAGTTGGATGACGCCATCTCCGCTTATCGTCGCGCCATCGCGATGCGGGCCGGCTACGCCGACGCCCATACGAACCTGGCGTTGGCCCTGCTGGCGCGGGGCGATTTCCTGGCGGGATGGGCGAAATATGAATGGCGCTGGCAGTGCCGGGAATCGGCCGCCAGCCGGCGAGAGTTCGCCCAGCCGCTATGGGACGGCAGGCCGCTGGCGGGAGCGACGCTCCTGCTGTGGGCCGAGCAGGGATTTGGCGACGCCGTGCAGTTCATCCGCTACCTGCCTCTGGTGGCCCAACGGGGCGGGAGAATCATCATCGAATGCCGGGAGGAACTGCGGCGGTTGCTTCAATCGACGGACGGTGGTTGCACTGTCGTAACCGCAGGCCGTCCACTGCCGGCTTTCGATCTGCATTGTCCCCTGATGAGCCTGCCGAGGATATTCGGCACCAGGCTCGAGACGATCCCGCGCCAAGTGCCGTACCTGCACGCCGATGTCGCGATGGCCACCCGCTGGCGGGAGCGGCTTGCCATCGACGCCGGCCCGCTCGAGGTGGGGTTGGCCTGGGCAGGAAGCAAGACGAACACCAAAGATCGCGATCGGTCGATGGCGTTGTCAGCGTTGGCTCCGCTGGCTCGAGTGCCGAATGTCAGGTTCCATAGCCTGCAGAAAACAGAGGACGCCAGTCTGCTCGCCAATGCGCCCGCAGGTCTGAAACTGACCGACTGGACACAAGAACTGAAGGACTTCGCCGATACGGCAGCATTGATATCCAACCTCGATCTGGTGATTTCGGTCGATACGGCGGTTGCCCATCTGGCCGGCGCCATGGGCAAAATGACATGGGTATTGCTCTCATCGGCCCCGCACTGGTGCTGGCTGGTGGACCGCGAGGACAGCCCCTGGTATCCGACCGCCCGGCTCTTCCGGCAGGCCGGGAGGGGCGACTGGCAGAGCGTAGTGGAGCGAGTGGCGAGCGCCCTCGCCCTCCTCACCTAAACCGAGGCTTTGAGAAAACCACATCAGTTCGAATTCACGGGCCCAATGGCGCTCCACACCGCGATGCCCGGCTGGTTCGCGTTGGAGCTGCTGGAGTCGTATTGGCCTCCGGGAAGTTGGCTGTCCGGGTACTGAACCTCGGTCCACGGGTGGAACTCGACGTGACCATCGGCGTAGAGCAGGTTCCCGCCATGGTTGTGCCGGCAGGCGAACCGGGTCCAGTCCGACTTGGACTGGGCGACGTTGTTGTCAAGGCCCATGCTATTGATTTTCTGTTGGTACACTTTGGGGTGGGCCATGCTCCACCTCTGAACGGTGTAGTCCATGTACTCGCTGCTGTTATTGACTTTTTCGACCATAAGCACGATGTCGCTGGAAGGGTTGCATTGCGTGATATTGATGCCGGTGGCCAGCGTGCCCTGCTGAATCGAAGAGGTCAGCTTGGAGTTCCAGACGTACGACATGTTGAACTTGAACTGGCCTTTCGCTGCCATTCCGTTCCCGGTCCTCATCGTGCCGGTGGAATCAATTCCATAAAGAAGATACCAATTGTCCAAGGGAATATCATGCCCATTCTGCGTGCCGGGCGGGCCCGCCACGGGGCAGACGAAAATATTCTCAGTGCCTCCTCCGGGGAACGGCACCGGCGCGCCGCCCTGGTTATCGTCCAACAGCATGTCGTAGTAGCTCTTGTTGTTGATGAAAGGCGGCAAACAGTTGAACCAGATGCTCGGGTCGTCGAACCCGATCACGCCGCCTGATGGCTGAAATGCGTTCGTGTTTTGATCTGATCCGTCGGGGCCTTTTTGAGGCAGGCCCCCCTTGAATTGCCCGGAATACTCCTGGATGGCGAACCCGAATTGCCGGAGATTGCTTTGACAAACGGTCTGCTTCGCGGCCAAACGGGCTTGTGACAGGGCCGGCAGCAATATCGCCACAAGAACGGCGATGATCCCGATCACCACGAGCAACTCCACCAATGTAAACGCGACTCGGTTCCGAATTCGGAACATGCCTTCTCCTTTCACTTGAAACAATGACCACGGATCGGGGCCCCAAAACTGCGAGCGAATGACTTATATACGGAAAAATTCCGCGAAGATATTCAGAACATGTTAAGTATCGTTAACATTGAATCAGGCCAAAGAATGTTTGGAATGTTAATATGTTATTTGTGCAACACATTAACATTCGGGCTCGTCCTTCGGATTCTGTGCGAGATATCTTCTCATAGGTTGTCGGTTTCCTCAACTATTGGAGGAAAGAGCGCCAAGGGGTGCGATGCAAACCACTGACCATCGGGAGTCTGAAAAAAGGGCGAATGCCGGCACCAGTGCCAGCATCCGCCAATTTAGAGGGTTACGAATCAAACCGTTCCGTTTCGCGGCACCCGGCCTCCCTGGCGTTACGCCAGGGAGGCCGGATCGGGAGAGACGCCCCCGCCGGGGCCGGGACGGAAAACGTGGGTTAGAGCTGTACCTGGTCGGCGGCGATGGAGGCCAGGGAGGTCCCGTCGTTGAAGTCCAGGCCCAGATTGCCGGCGTCCGTGCTGTTCACAGAGTCGTCGTCATTGGTGTCGCCGTCGGCCCACTCGTCGCTGCTGGTGTTGTAGTGCAGCCCGAGGATGCCGGAGTCGACGGCGGTCACCGAGCCAGCGAGGCTGAAGTCTGCGGTGTAGGTGTACTTGACGATGATGTCAAAACGGTTGAGAGCTTCGCTGGCGGTGCCGACGACCCAGGACGAGAACCTGGACGACAGGTCGTTATTGAGCACCACGGCGAGCTGGGTGGTTTCCCTGCGGTCGGCGCTGCGCCGGGCCGCGGCCGACGAGCTGGTGAGTTCATTGCCGGTCCAGTGACCGCCGTTGCGGCCGCCGCCGGTCCCATAGGCCAGGGGTTGAACGGCAGCCAGCTCGGCCTGTCCGAGAGGTTTGGTTCCGCCGGTATGGATGATCAGGTCGTTGTCCGTCATATCCAGCTTGCTGGTGGAGTCGACCGAGAACGTCGGATTGACCGTCGCCCCGGCCGGTCCCACAACCAGCACGTTGTGGCTGCTGTGGGTGCGAGCTGCGCCGAGGCTGGTCATGGTGAGGCTGGCCCCGTTGGTCAGGGTGATCCCGCCGACGTGGATGTCCTGATCGGGCGTGGTCGGGTTGATGGTCAGGGCCTGGCCACTATCGACGATGTTGGGCTCATCCGTACCCGGGTCGGAGATGATCGTGGAGGGGTCGTTCACGGTCAAGGTGCCGCCAACCCACGTGTCGTTACCGGCCGGGTCAGACAGCCAGGCCGGGAGGATCGAGATGCCATGCACCTCGATGTTGCCGAAGCGCCAGTTGCCCTTGGCGCCGGCGTACACGTTGGGTGCCCCGGTGCTTTCGCCGGGCGTGGGTGTGGTCCCCACGCCGACCTGGGCGCTGGCGTACTCCTGGGTCTGGGTAACCAGGTCGTTGGTGCCGGAAGAGACGAGCGTCGGCTGGAGGGCATTATCGAGCGTTCCACCGAAGGTAACGGTGTAAACGTTGCCGCCGTTATAGGCGACGGTCACGTTGCTGGGGTCGGCGCTGTTGTTGATGGACGACAGAGCGCCCAGGGCCGACTGGATGTTGGCCGCCTGCTGAGCGCCGTTCGCGCTGTAGGTCACGTTGGCCACCTGGGTGCCGAAGGTCAGCGTGAAGTTGCTGGAGTCGTTCAGATTCAGGGTCTGTACGTTGGAGAGGGTGGGGTCGTAGGGAGCGACGAAGCGGACGCCGAAGTTCGGGTCATTCTGGGCAGCCGGGATGCTGCTGACGTCGATCGTCAACGGCACCAAGCCGCCGTTGGGGTTCAGGCCGTAGAAATCGTCGGCGTAGCCGTAGTAGATGTTGTTGATGTTGGTCCAGGTCGTTCCGTTGGTCGTATATTGCTCCTGCAGGTCGCGGAAGCCCGAGTGGGTGCTGTACCAGTCAACGGTGACGTAAACGTTGTTATAGCCCGTGGTGGGGACTGCGATCTCGGCGCCTTGGGTATACTGAGGAGCGAACGCGTTCCAGCCGTTGGCCGGTGCCCCGCCGGTAAACTCGGTGGGACCGCCGCGGACGCGCCAGACGTTTTCATTGAAGCTGGTGTTGATGCTTCCCGCCTGGTTCAGGACGTCGCCGGCGTTGACAGACCCGGTAGAGCCGGTGCCCGGTTGGCTGGGGCTGTAAGCCTGGTCCATTCCCAGGAGACTGAGCGATCCGGTATTAGCACCGGAGGTCTGGGTGGGGCTGTTGTCGAAACCGAGGGTGCCGTAGCTGGCAATGCCGTTCGTGACGGTGAGGTCCGAAGGTACGCTGATCGTGATTGTGTTGGGTGTGTCGGTGGTGTCGATGGCGGTGACGGTAGCGCCAATCGGAATGCCCGTCGGGGTGGGGAGCGGATTCGTCTGATCAGCGGTTGGGAGCGGAGTAGCACCGCCGGTCGAGATCTGGACTTCCTCTCCGACGGTAACACCAGTTGCTCCGCCGGTAACCTGGACAACATTGGAGCCCAGCGTCGTGTTGACACCGTTTAGCGTGCCAACCGTTTCGGTCGTGTTGCTGTTGGCGAAATTCCAGGCGGCGACAGCCGACTCGGCGGGAAGCACCGTCATGGTCACGATATTGCTCGCCGTGGTCAGCGCGCCGCTGCTGAACAACGCATAGAACTGGTAGCCGTTCTCATTGAGGTCGGCACTGTCGGTCTGATAGCGGAGCTGGTCGTATTGCGACCCGTAGATCTTGGGCGCGCCGGTCCCGGTGGAGTCGCTCAGAGCCACCCAGGCGGCGGTGGGGCTGGTCCTGTAGTACCACTGCACGATGGGCGTCGGGGCACCCGTGGCGGTCGCGAGGAAGATGGTGGCGTTGCCTTCCTCGACGGTCGTGTTCTCAGGCTGGAGCGTGACGATTGGGGCCGTGGCGACAATGACGTTCAGCGTTGTGCCCTGCGTGGTGGTCGTGGTGGACGCGGCGGTGTACATGACCCGGAACTGGTAGCCGTTCAGGCTCGTGTCCCCGGGCGTGAACGTCAAACTGGCGGTGGAGGTGTTGTTGGCGCCGGCGGTAAGGCTGGTGCTGATGTTGGTGATAGTGCCGGTATTGCTGGTGGGGAAGTTGGTCCAGGTCGATCCGTCCGGGGAGTACTGCCAAACGGCAGTCGGCGTGCCGAGTTCGGAGTAGACCTGGGAGGTGAGTGTCACGGGGTAAGTGGCGGTCGCGGTGTTGGCGGGCGTGCTGGCGGGAGTGACGGCGGGCGGGGACACAGTCGACAAGCCGGTAATAGTGGCCGTCGGGCTTGAGGTAATGGTGTCGCCGTTGAAGCTGATATTGGCCAAATCCTCTGAGCCGCCGCCATCGACATAGGGCTTGAAGCCGCTGGCGGACCCGTTGACCCAGTCCTGCACGGTGATCGAAGGCTTGGCGCCGGTGAGGGGGATATCGGTTGCCGATGCAGCCGTCAGGGTGTTGACGCTGGTGGCGGCGAGGGCGCCCTTGAAGGTGACCGTCATGTCGGAGTTGCTAATGCCGAGGGCGTCAGTCAGGGGGTTGGTACCGACCGGGTTGGTCGGCGCCACTGACACGTTCCCCGTGAGACCCGCAAGTAGGCCCAGGGCGGTCTGGATGTTGCTGGCGAGTGTTGCGGGGGTCGAGCTGTAGGCGATGTCGCCGGTGGTCTCGGCGGGCCCACTGGCCGGCGTGTACGTTAATGTGAAGTCGCCGCCGTTGACCTCGTTCTGATTGGTGAACTGGTCGGTGGTGCTGCCGAACTCGTCGCCGCCGAACTGGACGACCTGCTCGGCGTTGACCGCACCTGGGCCGCCGGTGGCGTATTGGCCGTGGACGGCTGCATCGTAGGTGTTGCCGTCGGAGATCTCCGGCAGGGTCGGGCTGTACGCCGTCACCAGACGGAATTGGAAGTCCGGGTTGTTGACGGCGGCGGCAATACCCTGGAGGTTGACGGTGACGCCGGTGGGCGTGCCGGTCGGGCTGGTAAGGCCGTAGTAATCGGTTCCGGTGGCCTGGATCAGGTCACCGCCATCGGGGTCGACCGGGCTTTGGCCGTTTGTCGTGCCGCCGCCCGGAATGATATCCAACCCGGTGTCGCCGGCAGCGTAGGGGACGTTGACCCACGCCGAGCCGTTGTAGTATTGCGGCTGCAGGTCGGCGATGCCGCCCTGGTCCCAATCAAAATGCAGGGTGACGTTGTCGTAGCCGGCGGTGGAGAGGGTCCACTGGGCGCCTTGAACGTTGGTTGGGTCCTGCAAGGTAACCGTCGTGTTGTCGTACTGCGGGGCCTCCTGGCTCCAGCCTTCCGGTACGCCGGGGCTGCCGCCCGCTCCGCCACCCCCGCCGCCACGAAGGCGCCAGACGACTGGAACAAAATTTGCATTGACTGCGGAGGCCACGGGGACGTTGTCGGCCTCGGGGAAGGCCTGAATTCCGGTGTAGTCGTTGTTCAGGCCGAGCGGTATGGCCACGGGGCCGGTTACCGGGCCGACGTTGTCAACCGAAGCATAGGGTGAATTACCCAGACCCTGCACGAGCGACCCGCCGGACGGGGCACCGATCACCTGAGTGCTGTTGAAGTCCCAAGCCGTGATCGGCGTGCCGATGACGGTCACGGTGGCGGCAGTGGTCGCCACACCGCTGGGCGCGAGGGCGTTAGTGAACACGGCATAATAGGATGTGCCGGTCAGACCTTCGTTGGCAGTGAACGAATAGGTCGTCGAGGTCGCGCCGGTGATCGCCGTTCCGCCGCTATTCAAGCCGGTCGTGTCCGAATACCACTGAACGGTTGGCACCGGGCTGCCATTGGCGGCGGCAGTCAGGGTCACCGTCGAGCCGGCAGGCACGTCCTGGGTGAGGGGATTGGTGGTGATGACCGGCGCTCCGTTCAGAGTAGCCTCGGTCGTCGGGGTGCTGCCAACAGCATTGGTAAAGTCGGCTTCGTATTCGTAGCCCTGGTTGGCCGCCGAGGCGACCACCTGCAGCGTCGTCGTCGTGTTGCCGGCGTCGGTGGTGTCTGGGGTGAAGCTGGTACCGTGGTTGGTGCTCACTTCCCACTGCACGGTCGGAGCGGGGTAGCCCGTTGCGGCGGCGGTGAAGGTCGCGGTGCTGCCGTTGGCGACCGACTGGCTGGTCGGGTTCGTGAGGATGATGGGGGCGACCGGGTTGTCGCCGGTGATCTGGACGTCGCCCAGACGGTCGTTACCGGAGGTGTTGTTCAGCCCGCTGCCTGTGATATTGACGCAGTCGGCGCCGGTGGAAGCGTTGACGATGCGAAGGCCGAAGTTAGCGTCATTGTTGACCCCGGCGATGCTCGTGAGATTAACGCCCAGGTTATTGTACCAGCCGTTGCTGGAGGCTGCGGTGATGTGGAAGTAGCCCCCCGTAACCGTGTTGGCACTGCCGCCGTTGGCAACGGTCGGGTTGTTCGCGACCGCGATGCCGGTATCTCCGCTGCCGATGGAGAGGTCGGCGGCGGGAACATTGGTCCAAGTGCTGCCGTCGGTGGTGTATTGGACTTGAATCTTTCCCTCGCCTTGGGCCGTGGCGTCGAGGTCGAATGAGGCCTCGATCGACGAATCACCGGCCGTGGAGGTTAGGAACTGGGCACCCTGCGTACCGATCGGGGCGTTGCTGTTCCAGCCATTGCTGCCGACGATGCGCCAATAGTTGATGTTCGCCGAGTCGGTGTTGGGCAAACCGGTTGTGTCGCCGGAGGCGGCGAGATTGGAGTTGTCTGGATTGTTGGTAACCTGTGAGGTCGAAAGGCCGGCGGGCGTTGCCTGGGCCTGCAGCGTCGCGAAGGCAGTTGATGCTCCGGTGATCGAAAGCGTTGCACCCGTGTCGTTGAGCGTTACGCCAACCGCTTGTCCGGCTCCGATAGTGCCCGAGCCGTTGCCGTCGGTGACCGTAGCCCCACTCAATGTCGAATGAAGGGCTTGCAGATCCGATTGGATGGTCCCAGTGGCGGCGTTCGCCGCGATTGACCCGGTGGTATAAGTGCCGGTTGAATCCGTAACCGTCAGCGTAAAGGAGGCAGCGGGATCGCCGGGATAGACACTGTAAGTGCCGGCCGAGCCCATACCGAGACTGGCGGCGGTGCCCGTACCGCTCGACGGGCCGGGGTTGAGAACGGTCTGTCCGCTGAGCAGGGTGCCAGCATTGCTGAAGTTCCACGTCGCCAGCGCGGTGCCGCCCAAAGTCAGTGTTGCGGGGCTGCTCAGCACATTGGATGCAACCGAGTTACTGGCTACGGCTTCGTACTTGTAGTTGTTTTCGGTCGAGATCGACGTGAACGAGAGTGACCCGCTGGTCCCCGTGGCTCCGCTGGTGGAGCCAATGGTGTAGCCCCCAACTCCGTTGGTGATGGCAGTGTAGCTGGTGCCGCCATTGGTGCTGACCTGCCACCCGATGGTGGGGTCGGGACTGCCGGACGCGACGGCGATAAACGTGGCCGGGCTGCCAGCAGTGGTCGTCACGGACGCAGGCTGGGTGGTGACAATCGGGGCGGCCAGGGCATCATCCAGCGTGGCCGCGGTGGTGTCGACGTATCCCGATGCATTCGCATATTCGGCCCAATAGGTGTTGCCATTGTCGGCGGCGGTGCCACTGGTCGTGAAGGTCAGCGAGGGCGAGGTGGCGCCGCTGACCGCCGTGCCTCCGCCTGTGTCGGCGCTGGTTTGAACCCCGACAGCGGGGGTTCCGCCTTCATACCACTGGACGGTCGGGGTGGGAACGCCCGACGCTGATGAGTTGAACGTTACCGGTTGTCCGGCCGAGACGATCGCGTTCTGGGGATTGCTGCCGATGACGGGCGCGGTGGGCGTGGAATTGCCCGAGCTGACGATAATGTCATTGAATCGCCAGTTTTTGTAAGTCGGGCCGGCCGCACCGGAAATGGCGGTTTCAGCGGTACCCGTGGCGGCATTGACAACCCGGAAACCGAAGTTGGCCTGACCCTCCTCGGCGGTGATGCCGCTGGCGGCAAAGTTCACCAGGAGGTCATTCAGCCAGGCGGTATTGGTGCCACCGACGATGGGGCCGTTGATCGTCGCGTAGTAGCCGCCGTTGCCGTTGAGATTGTAGGCAGCGCCACCGCTGTTGACGTTGCTGATCGTGCCGGTCTGCACGAGGTTGGCGTTCGCGTTGCCGGTGTTGGCCTGAATGTAAACGTCGTCGGTGTTACTGGTCCCGATGGTCGCGACGTGCCCGCTGTTATTGGGATCCGCGACGTCGCCGGGGCCAAAGGTCAGATCCTGGGTAATGTCGGTCCAGGTGGGAGTGGCAGCGTTGACGTTGGTGCTGTATTCGACCATGAACTGCTGGACGGCGCCGGTGGAGGAGGGATTCAGGTCGAAGCTGACGTTGATCCCGGTCTGGCCGGTGGTCGGCACGCTGACTTGGACGCCTTGAGATGCGATGGGCGAGGCGCTGTCCTGGCCGGACTCGACGCGCCACACAAAACCGTTGGTGCCGCCTTCACTGCCGCCGTTACCTCCGGTGTCCGCAGTACCGGTTGCCGCAAGGAAGGTGGATGCATCGGCAGTGGAGGCGGCGCCGGAGGCCGGGTACACGTACCCGCCAGCGGTGCCCGACTGCATGCCGACGGTGTAAGCCGTGCCGGTGACGCTACCGGAGGTCTGGGCTGGGCTGCTCTGGATCGCTGTCAGTGAGGTGTTGCCCGGCAGAGTATCGAACGCCCAAGTCGCCAGATTCGTGGTCAGCAACTGCCTGACTTCCAGGGTTTCCAGGCCGAAGTTCGAAGCGGCAACAAGACGCGATTTGCTGGGGCGATGCCCCCTGATCTTAGTAATCGAACGCATGCTCAATCTCCATAAAAGGGAGGCAAGACCGAATTGCACGGAGAGCACAAAAGAGACCGCCCGCCGCTCGTTCCTGACACCTGGTCATGTGCCGCAACGCGCGACACCTTCTACCGGTCACCCACCAAATCTGGTGGGTGACAAAGTGAACAACGCCCCGCCATCAGTGACCCAAGTCGCTGATTTCTGAGGTCTGAACACCTACGTGCTTGGGGCAACGCACCTTCCGCCGCAGGACTTGTCTTTGAACCCCGAAGGTATTGGATGAGTCAAAGCAATCAATTCGGCCCGCGATAGATGTGCGCTAAGATTGTGGAATGATTCGGAAAGGATCGCTGGCTGGCGGGGTGTTGACCCTGGCGTTGCTTGCCTGGTCCGTCAAGCGAGGGTTCCATTTCCGTAAGCAACGCGGAGACCGGCTGATTCGCTTGGGCTGAAGAGCGCGATGCAATTCCTTTTCCAAATGCTAACGAAACTAACATGTGACGCGAACGGAATAATAACCATGTGCTAGCGGTGGGCTGCGTAGAGCTTAGCTTAAGCCGGATACCTTCCTGGGTCGTTGGGTGGAAGCAACGCTTTCTTAGCGGTGATCAGGAAATGCATCGATGGAAACAGGCGATTCACGGGCACGTTGGAGGTCTCGGCACTGGGCGTTGGCCCTTGGTTTGGCCGTTGCTTCGATGGCAGTCACCTCCACGGCGTGGATGGAAGCGTTTCGACTGAGCCTCAAGGACGAAGAGATGGGGTATGTCCTGATCGCCCCGTTGTTCATCGCATGGCTGGTTTGGGTCCGCAGGGAAAGATTGCGTTATTGTCGGCCCGGTGGCGGGTGGGTTGGCGTGGTGTTCATGGCCCTGGGATGGTTCCTCTGGTCTTACGGATACCGCCGCAGCGCTCTCACGTTCTGGTACGCCGGGCCGGTCTTGATTGCCGCGGGCGCGTTTCTGTCGGTCGTGGGCAAGGACGTGCTTCTAAAGTTCCTCCCGGCGTTTGTGGCGCTGCTGTTTCTGGTGCCCATCACGCCGAGGCGGCGCCAGATCATCGCCGCCCCCATGGAGAACTATGCCGCTGGCTGTACACAGACGGTCTGCGAGCTTCTGGGAGTGCACGTGGTGCGCTACGGGAATCTGCTGAGCGTGAACGGGACGGACGTCGAGGTTGCCGAGGCGTGCAATGGGATGAGGCAGGTCATTACGTTCTGGCTGGTCTGTTACGTGCTGGCGTTCAGCCAACCGCTGCGCGGGTATATCCGCGTGCTGCTGCTGCTGGCGGCGCCAGTGGTCGCCATCGGGAGCAACGTGGTCAGGCTAGTACCGACCGTTTGGGTGTATTCATTCGGAGCCGGCCAGGCCGCGGAACGGTTTCACGACGCCGCGGGCTGGGCCATGCTGGTTGTGGCCTTCGGGTTTGTCCTGGGCATGATTGCCGCGCTGCGGTGGGCGATGGTCCCGATTCGCCATTTCCAATTGGCCGCGGGCTAGACAGGGCCTGAAAGGAAATGCACGTGCGCGGCAAATTGCGGAAACACACAGGGTTTTACCCGGTCGTGGCGATGGCACTACTCATCGGCATGGGTCTGGAGTGGCTTTCGCTGCCCAAGCCGGCCAGCGCCGACGCCTATCACCGTCGAGTCAGGCTCGCAGCCGACCAGGTCCCCATGCGCATCGGCGCCTGGGTGGGCCAGGACGTGCCGATCCCCTCGGCGGCCGTCAAAATGCTGTCGCCCAATGCGGTCATCAGCCGGCGCTATACAAACGTAGCCAGCGGTCTTCAGGCCGAACTCCTGCTGGTGCAGGTGAGTGACGCCCGCGACATCGTGGCCCATTACCCGCCGGTTTGCATGGTCAATGCGGGGTGGACGTTAAGTAGTGCAATGCCGCGCGACTGGGTCGTGGGAGACATAGTCGTACATGGCACCGAATACCAATTTAACATTCAGTCGATCGACCGGTCGGCATCGACGATGGTATGCAACTTCATGGTTTTGCCCGATGGCCCCATAGTCCCAAACATGGACGCCGTCGATCGGGCGGCCGAAAATGTTGCCCGGCGTTACTTTGGCGCGGCCGAAGTACAACTGGTAATGAGTGCCGACTCCACGCGGGCTCAGCGCGACGATTCATTCGTGGCGTTGATCGCAGGGATGAAAGAAACGCTCCAGGCCATCCGTTCCGGGGTGGTGCAATGACAGATCAAATAGAGATACCCGGTTCCGACCCCGGCCCAAGGCGCGCCGAAGCGGAAGACGCCGCAGGAGCGTCTTCCCCGGAGACTTTGTCGCAAAGGTTGCGGTCCCTGCTTCGCGGGCGCTGGTGGTGGGCGATTTCCCTGGCGCTTGTGCTGGGGACGGGGCTGGGCGCGCTCGGTTGGTGGATTGGACAGAAAACCTACGTCAGCCGGGCCCAGGTCTTTGTGGCGCCCTATTCCGAGAATTACGGGTTTTCGCCGGCGGACGCCATCGACTCGGAAAAATACGATTCGTTCGTCGAAACCCAGATGGAGTTCATCAAGACCAGCCGCGTGCTCGACAACGCCATGGATAGCGAGTCCTGGCGCGCCCTGGGCCGCGGGATCTCCGATAAGAAGTCCAGGGATTTCCGGGAGGAGCTCCAGGTCAGCAACAAGGGCGAGATCATCACCATCGAGATGAAGGACACCGACCCGAACGCGGCCATGGTCGGGGTCAAGGCAGTTGTCGAGGCCTACAAGAAGCTCAACGACGAACAGGAATCGCAGCGCGGACAGGAGAAACTTGATTTCCTGGATTCAGAGCGCTTTGCCTCCGAAGCCAAACTGAAGGAAATCGATGACCAGATCGAACGCAAGTTCAAAGACAAAGACAACCCGGGCTTTGAAGAGTTCAGCGTCGATGATCTTCCTGCCCTGTTCTCTCTGCGGCTCAGCGAGGTCGGATCGGTCGAAGGCCGACTGCAGGAGCTCCGCCAGGAACTATTAACTCTGGAGGGCCCGAAACGCGCCGGCGGGACGACCCGGCCTGCTCCCGACACCGCTTCTTCCGGCGACCCCAGCCCGGCTGCAATGGCCGGAAATCAAATGCCCGCCACAATGCCAACAACCGTGCCGGCTGAGCGGGCGCTGGCTGAGGGTGCGCCGGCTGGTGGCCAGTTTCGGCCGCAAACATTCCCAACTTCCAGGCCTTCGCCGCAAGAGATCGCCCTGGACAGCCCCCAGATGGCGAACTTGCTGCAGCAGAAGCGCGACTTGGAAACCCAGTTGCGCCGCCTGATTGTCCGCTACGGTCCGAATCACCCTATGGTCGCGAGTGCCCAGAATGACGTCAATGCGATTGAGGAGGCCATCGGGGAGTTTTCCGATCGCTACCTGGCATGGAAAGACCAGCCGGACTCCAGGGAAGTCGTGAGCACGAAGCGGCTGCACCTCCTCGAACAGACGCTGGCGGCGGCGGCGATAAGGGCGAATGCACGATTGGATGCCGTCACCCGCCTCAAGGCGAGTATCCAGCCGCTTCGGGAACAGCAAGAGCTGGAAAAGCAAAACCGCGACGACCTGCAAAAGAGGATCGAGAACCAGGAGCGACTGACCAAAATCAAGACGGGCCGGCTGAGAGTTCTGGAGCCCGGCGAAAAGCCATTCGAGGCCGCCACTGACACCCGGCCGCGAAACGCCGCACTTGGCGGTCTTGGTGGCGCCGCGTTGGCGTTCGGATTGGTGCTGATGGCGGGCCTGCTGGAACGCCGGGTCCGTGGCCCCGACGATGCCCGGCGTCTTGGGCTGGGTCAACGCCCGGTCCTTGGCCTGCTCCCCGAGGTTTCCGACGAGCTGACCGACCCGGCCCTTGCGGCGCAGGCGGCTCACTGTGTTCACCAGATCAGGACCTTGCTGCAGCTTTGGTACGGCTGGGTGAGCCGGCCGGTCCTGGCCATCACCGGTCCTTCCGCGGGCACAGGCAAGACCACATTAACCGTTGCCCTTGGCGTTTCCTATGCCGAGGCCCGAACCAAGACGCTGCTGATCGACTTCGACTTCGTCGCCGGGGGCCTGACGGAGAAGGTCAAGGCCATCAAGCGGCGCAGGATCGGAGAATTATTGCGTCGTGAGGGGGTGCTTCGCGCCGAGCAGCTCGAAGAAGGACTTCAGTTCGCACGGATTTATGGGTTCCGCCTGGGTGAAACGCTGGTGGAGCTCGGTCACGTACAGGATTCGGATATTTCCGCCGCCCTGGTCCGCCAGCAGGAGATCACCCTGGGAGTGCTGGATGTGCTGGAAGGCGAACAGCTCTGCGACTGCGTCTGCGAGACCCAAATCCCCTACCTTTCCATTCTCCCGGTGGGCAGCGCCGGTTCACACCATATCGGCAAGCTATCGCCGCTGGCAATCCAGCGCTTGGTGGACGCCGCCCGCGCCAGCTATGACGTGGTCCTGATCGACACCGGCCCAATCCCGGGAAGCCTGGAGGGGTACGGAGTGGTGGCGGCGGCGGACGGGGTCATTCTGACCGTCTCCAAAGGAGACATGCGCACGGGGATGCAGAAGTGCGTCAACTACATCGAGTCGGTTGGCGCGCGCCTCGCCGGCGTGGTCTTCAATCGCGCCACGGCCCGCGACATCCAGCTTGCCGGCGGCAGCGGCAGCATCTCACAACCGCTCCGCAGCACCGGCGAACGCGCCGACCTTTCGAAGCCCGGCGGGTTCGGCCCGTTCGGCCGCGCCGTGGCCCTGGCGGCCAAGGAAAGTGCGGGCCGCTCTTGATCGCCACCGAGCCATTGTCGACCGTGGTTGGTTCGTCATCGCTACGGATCTGGGGCCACTCGCCGGCCCAAATCCACGACCTTTTCTGGAGCACGCGCGGCCTCCAGGTCGTCCGGCCGCTCGATGTGGGCAGCTATCCCGGACGCCCCGAAGCGTTCCTCCTGATCGATCCTCACCTGCTGCTGCTCTTTGACCTTCGAAAAGCGGTCAACGGGTTGTATTGGGCCGGCGTTGACCTGCTGACGATCCGAGTCCACTCGGTTGCTGGAAATGTTTCGGCACGGGAGGCTCAATCGGAGCCGAACGGTCCCGGCGTCGCGCCAAGCCTGGCGCGGGTCGGGCTCACGGCAAGACCCGAGTTGGCGCGGGCCTGGGCCCAGAGTAACGACCCCACGGAGGCTTGGCGGGAGCTTCGCCGCGAGACTCCGCAGGCGCGGCGCATGGTCATGTCGCTTACGGGAGTGATATGCGACGACCGCTCGCAGCAGCAATCGGCGCGGCTGGTGGGCCGCATCGCCGGCGGCTGCCGCGACCTCAATTCGCGAATCGAAAAGGAAAAGGAACGATCGTGAAAATCGCGGCGAAAGCAAAAAAGCGGCTTCTCATCCTGGCGGCGGTTACCCTGTGCGTCGTTTTCGCCGCGGGCGGGTTCGTCGCGTTCCGCAAGCACCGGCTCGCCGTCACGGTTGCCCGCCTGCGCGAGGACGGGCTGCGCGCCGACCGCTCCGGCAATTATCCCCTCGCCGTCGATAAGCTTAAGCTCTATTTGACCTACCATCCTGACGACCGGGAGGCCTTGATCGCCTACGTCGACGCCCGGCCGCAGGTCGAATCGGAGAGCTTCCAGCACATTATCGATACCGTGCGCTCGTTGCGCTACCTTTTGCAGCTTGATCCGAGCCTGGTCGAACAGCGCCGCACGCTGCTCGGTTACTATCAATTGATGGGCCTGCGCTCCGAGACCATCGAAACAGCCGACCTGGTCCTCAAGGCGCAGCCCAACGACGCAAAGGCCCTGGACGCTAAGACGATGGCGCTGATCGAGCTGAAGAAATACCAGGAAGCCCTGGATGCGACAGAACAATGGGCCAAGTTTGACCCTATGAACCTGGTTGCTCAAGTCAGGAAGTTGAGCCTGTTTGCGCAGTTGGGTCGTCCGGCCGCGTACCTTCTCAACGTGGTCAACGACTGGGCCAAGGCCCACCCCGGCGAAGAGGCGCGTTCACAACTCCTAAGGGCCTGCGCCTATGCCGACGCCGGGGACCGGGAGAACTGTCAAGTCTGGCTACACAAGGCCGCGGCGCAGCACCCGCCGGATGACACCTTTTCCACGATCCTGGTCGGTCAGTTCGCAACCTGGGGCGCTGCAGGCGAAGACGTTGGGGTGCTGGAAGACCTGGTTAAGAAAGGCGCCGGACGAGTAATGAGTCGGATCCTGCTCTGCCGCTACTGGGAACAAGGTCGATATAAAGAAGCGGTCGACCTGGGCCAGAAGATCGATGTCCACGATTCATCCGTCCCGGTCAATGTTGTCGCTTTGATGGCCCTGGCCTATGAAGGTCTCGGCAAACACGCCGAGGCGGTCAAGCTGAGAGACATCATCAGCAGCCGGCCCGATCCGTTCGCCAAGGCGTGGACCGGGGTCCTGGACGCGCGGGGGAACAGCGTGGCTACCTGGAGAACGCTGGAGGCACGCTGCGCCGAGGCCCTTCATCACGGGGACAACGTCTACATTCGATACTTCCTGGCCGAGTCTTTTGCCAACCTCGGCGAAATCGACCTGGCGCTGGAGAACTTCCGGCTCGTTGCCAGGACCGACCAGACCTGGCCGACGCCGGTGTCGCGCATGGCCGAACTCCTGCTCCAGAAGGGCAACCTGGACCAGGGCGCACAGGCTGCCGTCTTCGCCTTTCACAGGCACTTCAGCCCTTCGACCGCTCTTATCCTGGCTCGTGTGTCGGTTGCTCTGGATCAAGTCGGCCGGCCCACCGGCAATTCCCAGCAAATACTGGATGAAGTGGAAAAGGTCTTGCCGGGCAACGATGATGTTGAGCTGCTGCGCCTTCAGTGCCTGACCAAAACCGCTTCCAAAGAAGGGTTGGGCGGCAGGATTCGCTCGGTACTCTATTCCACGCTGTTGATCAACTTGCCGCTTCCCAGCTTTGTCTCTTTTTCGCGCCCGCCGAGCGAGCCGTTCCTGCTGAGGATGGCGTCGATCAGCCGCACTCAGAAACTGGGGCTTGAGGCCGAGATACTGGACACCGATCAACGACTCCATGGGACCTCACCGCAGCTCGCCCTGGCTCGGGCTTTGGACGAATCAAACGCCGGGAGGCCCGCCGATGGGCTGAAAGCGTTCGATTCGGCACAACAGGATGCCAAAGCGGATACATTGGAATGGCAATTCGCCCGAGTCCAGTACCTTACTCTTTCCAAAGACCCCGGCGCCAAGGACGCATGGAAATTGCTGGCTGCCAGGTATCCCACCGATCTCCGTGTTCAGCAGGCGGCGCTCACAGCCCCGCCCGTGAGCCACGAACGCGCCTTCCTCCTGGAGACTTTGCAGCGCCTTCGAGCGATCCTGGGCGAACAGAGCTTGGTTTGCAGCCTCGCCCAGGCACACATCCTGAGCGACAACCGCGCCGATGACAGCGACGATCGCGAGATTGCCGAAATCCTCAAACCCGTCATCGCCGCTCATCCGGGCATGTCCGAACCTCGAATCCTGTGGGCACGGAACCTGGAACGGACTGGCAAGGTGGATGACGCCATCCAGCAACTTCAAGTCGCCGCCAGCTTGACCCCGGAATCCAGTGCCCTGGCTTTCGAACTCGCCTCGCTCTTCCGTAGAAAAGGCGACTACGACAAAGCAGAGCAGGAGCTGGACCGGGTCGCCGGGTCGAAGTCCAGCACGCCGGCAGATCTCGAAACGACCGCACAGATGCTCGCCCAGCAGGGTGACTACGCCAGGGCCGCTTCTCTGCTGAAGGACCTCCCGTCGCAGGACAATGACGACCTGGTGCTCGCCGAGCTTTACTTTCGCCGCAACCAGTTCGAAATGGCCGAGCCACTCCTCGCCAGGTTGCTTGGCGAGCCCCGGCCCGACGTCAACGTCATCAAGTTCGCCGCCCGTTTTTATCAGTCGCGGGGCAACGCCGACGGGGCTCAAAAGGCGATCGGCAGGCTCGAGAAGCTGGGCCTCAACGAGAGGGACAAGAGCCTGGCCAGAGGCGACGTGTTCGCTTCGATTGGAAGGACGGAGGATGCGCTCAAGCAGTACCACCAGGCGATCGCGTCAGCCCCAAAAGACCCGAACGCGTGGCGCGCGTTGATCGCCTGCCTATACATGAACAACCGGTCGCAGGAGGCGGGGGCGGCCAATGACAAGGCGCTGCAGCTCGCGGGCGCCGACCCGTCGCTGACGCAGATCAAGCAAGCTGCGCCCGCTCTGCAGACCTGCGCACTCTTGCCCGAGATGCGGTCGATGATGTTCGACTATCTGCACAGCCCTGCCGACAACCCGGCCGCCCTGGACGCGATGACGGTCATCGCCCGTGCGTCGGTGTCGGCGGATTCTGCCGCTGTCGTCGCGCAGGCCAAGATGCTCTCGCAGCGCTACCCGCGGTTCGAAGGCGTCCAGCTCTGGGCCATTCGGACCTATATCTGGTTCAGGCGCTTCAACGACGCCGCCCCAGCCCTCACCCGGGCCATGCAGGTCTTTCCTGACTCTGAAGAGATCGCCGCAATGGCAACCACCTTTTACGGCACCCAGAAACGCTGGGTTGACATGCTGGAGGCGGCCCGCGAGTGGCGCAAACGCACGGGGAATCAACTGGCACCGGACACGGCGATTGCCAAAGCATTGACCGCCCGGGGCCGCCCCCAGGAGGCGGTCGCTCAATTGCAGCCATACCTTGCCGAGTGCAAGGCAGCCCCCGACCAGCACATCGACGCGCTCCTGGCCTATGCTGACGCCCTCCGTGGCGTCAATGGAGCAGACGCCGCGGCGGCGGAAGTGCTGCCGCTGGCTGCTGACGCTGCGAAGTTAAGGGGCGCACTCATGGTTTTCGTCGCCATCAAGCTCAACGCCAACGACGGGACAGCCTGGCTGCAGCACCTGGCCACTTCGGTTGACAGCAAGTCCTCCGATCAGCTCGTCGAGCTGGCAAACGCCTGGGTGGGCCTGGCCAGCCGTTTCCCCGACAACAAGCCCTTTCAGGATGAGGCCTCACGGCTGTTCGAACAGATCACCAGCCGCGGCGACGCGAACGCCGGTGCTTTGGAGGCGGCCGGCATGTTCACTGAAGAATTCGGCGACAAAGCCATGGCAATGACCCTCTACCGCCGTGCCCTGGCCCTGGAACCCCGCAGGCCGGTGACTAACAACAACCTGGCGTCGGCCATACTGGCCACCGGCGGGGACCTGGACGAGGCCGCAAAATATGCTGGTGTCGCCCTCAAGGAAAACCCCTACGAGCCGGAGTTCCTGGACACCCTGTCCGCCTTGAAGGTCAAAGCACGCGACTACAAAGCCGCCGCCCAGTACCTCCAGCAAGCCGTCGACCTGGATTCGCTGGAGCCCCGCTGGCGGGTCGAGCTGGCGCAGCTCTTCTGGGACAACGGGCAGAGGGCCGACGCGATCCGCGCCCTGTCGGCGATGGACGAGGCGGGAATCAACCCCAACCAACTTTCCGACCCGTTGCGAAAGCAACTCGATAGGTTGCGGACGGCCCTCAATCCGCCACCCGGCGCCCACGCCAGCGCCGCCCCGGCGGCGGCCCCGTAGCCTGGATGATTCACCACGTAGACACTGACAAAACTGAGATAAACTCCAACTCAAACCCAATCGCGTGACAACAATCGCTGAACATACTGCCACTATGTTGCCTGATGCACCAGCCCGGGTCGCAGACGTGTTTGCGCCGCCGGCAATTGAGCCCGTTGCTTGCGCCGGTGATGGGCCTGTCCTGAGCGGAGTCGACGGGCCTGTCCTGAGCAAAGTCGAAGGGCCTGTCCTGAGCGGAGTCGAAGGGCCTGAGCCCGTCCCGTTCCTGGAGATCGAGCCGCGCAGCGGGCTGGCGGCCCTGAACCTCATGGAAGTCTGGCGCTATCGCGACCTGTTGCTGGTGCTCGCTTCACGCGACGTGAAGCTACGCTACAAGCAGACCGCTCTGGGCGTCGTCTGGGTCATCCTCCAGCCGCTGATGGCCGCCGGCATCTTCAGCTTCGTGTTTGGCAAGGTCCTCAAAGCGCCCAGCGACGGCGTTCCCTACTTTGTCTTTTCCTTCGCCGGTCTGCTCGCCTACAACGCCTTTAGCGGCACGCTGACCAGGGCCAGCGCCTGCATCGTCGGGAACGCGCCGCTCGTCTCCAAGATTTTCTTCCCGCGGCTCATTCTGCCCCTGTCCACCGTCCTGGCGACGCTGATCGACTTCGCAGTGGGAATGGGCCTGATGATCGTCTTGCTATGTATGTCCCGGATCGTCCCCGGCTGGGGAATCCTGCTGTTGCCGGTGTGGCTTTCGCTCATTATCGCTTTGGCCGTCGGCATCGGTCTTTACACCTCGGCGTTGATGGTGCAGTATCGTGACCTGCAGTATGTGATCCCGGTCCTGATCAACCTGGTCCTCTACGCAACTCCGATCATGTATTCGGTCTCGGCCATCCCTCCGAAGCTGAAGATATGGGTCCAGCTCAACCCTCTGACGGGCCTGCTCGAGGCGTTCCGATGGTCGCTTCTGGGCACCAAGATGCCGGATTGGCCGGCGGTTGCCTACTCCGCGATCTTTGTAACGGTTGCGCTGGTCTACGGTGCGTTCGCCTTCAAGAAAATGGAGCGGCACTTCGCCGACGTGATTTGAAAAGTTCGATGCAGATGTTTATGACTGATCTTGCCATTTCCATTCGCGGTCTCACCAAGAGCTATGAGATCAACTGCGCCGTTCGTGGAAAGCGAGTCTTCGGCGAGGTGTTGATGAACCGGCTCCGCAACCCGCTCGCGCGCGGCGAAGGAACAAGAGAGTTTCTCGCGTTGAACGATGTCTCGCTCGATGTCAAGAAGGGCGAAGTCGTCGGCATCATCGGCCGCAACGGCGCCGGGAAGAGCACGCTCCTCAAAGTACTCTCGCGGATCACAGAGCCTACGGCTGGCAAGATCAAGCTCTACGGCCGAGTCGGGAGCCTGCTCGAGGTCGGCACTGGCTTTCACCCCGAGTTGACAGGGCGAGAAAACATCTTCCTGAACGGAGCGATACTCGGCATGACCCGCAATGAGATTCGCAGCCGATTCGACGCCATTGTCGATTTCTCCGAAGTCGAAAACTTCCTTGATACGCCGGTAAAGCGATTCAGCAGCGGGATGTACGTCAGGTTGGCCTTCGCGGTCGCGGCCCACCTTGAGCCGGAAATCCTGATTGTCGATGAGGTCCTTGCTGTGGGTGATGTGGCGTTCCAGCGCAAGTGTCTCGGCAAGATGGACGCCGTGGCAAAACAGGGGCGCACAGTGCTGGTCGTTACCCACAACATGGACTTGGCGCGCCAACTCTTTCAGAGGGCTGTCGTGCTCGATGGCGGCCGGATAAAGTTCCAAGGCAATGTGAGCCAGGCGGTGGCCGAATACAGCCGCTCCGGCGCGCCCGAAGCCCATCGCCTTCCGATAGGCGACCATCGCTTTAGACTGCTTGCCGTTTCCGTTAGACCGGCCGACCTCGTTCCCAGTAGCCAGCCTATCCAGGTTTCGATGACATGTGAGATCCTGGAGAGGTGTAGATCACTACGAATCGGGTTCGATGTCATTGACGCCGACGGCTCGGTTGTCTTCCGGAGCTTTCATGATGACTGGAAGCCGGAATACGACTCCCTGGCACCTGGCAGCTTCACGCTGCGCGGTACCATCCCTGCTGATCTTCTACGACCGGGGCAGTACAGCGTCTCAGTGGAAGTCGGCGTTCATTCGGTGGCGTGGATTGTCACCCGCACCCTCTTTGTCCCCTTCACCGTGGTCCTCGGGGACGGGGAAGAGCATCGCCATGGTGCGCACCGAATCGGCGCTGTGCTGCCCAAAATCGATTGGACCGTAAAGAGCCTGAATAATGCTTGAACGCACAATACGAAAATACCGAAATAAGTTCGGCTCCGCCCGCCTTCCCCGGTCATGGAGGGCGAGTCCCCTTGAGGGGCGCCGTGTCTATCACCTGGCTCATGAAATTGTCGCACTTCGCGACGGTGCCTATGAGGATGAAACAGTGCGGAGGGTTGCCTGCTGGCACGGCCACGGCTGTGTAGGGTTTGACATCGGGGCAAACATCGGCCTGTTTTCGCTTGGCGTCCTGGCGAAGGGGGCGTGCGGCCATATCTATGCTTTGGAGCCGAACCCTGCTACTTTCGCCAGGCTGCAATGCACTCTCGAGGCCAACGCCCTCAGTGAGTTTGTTACTGCGATTCCCGCAGCGCTTGCCGATAAGGCGGGCGCCTTGACGTTTTCCATCCACCGCCCCGAACTTTCCAGCGGCGACGGGTTCCGTGACACGGGGCGGGTAGGGCCATCGCAATCGATCATCGTACCCAGCCTTACGCTCGACGCGATAATTGAGGCGGCCGCCTTGAAGCGAGTCGATTGGCTGAAGATCGACACCGAGGGGGCCGAGGCATTAGTGCTTGCCGGAGCACCGAACTGCCTCACACAAATGCGGCCGAAAATATGCTTTGAAGCCCACCCGATCAACCTCACGGCTTACGGAGTGGGGCCGAGCGCGCTTTTCGAGGTGTTTTCAAAGAACAGCTATCGCCTGGAGACGGTTGCCGGCCGACACCTTAACGAAGACGGATTCGAGTCTACGGTAAATGCAATCGCGGAGGACAACTTCATTGCCCTTCCCATGGATGCGTGAATATCCCGGGCTTTCGGATCCGCTCCCCGATGTTCGAACGGTCCGCGAGGTCGGAACCGGGAGGTAAGAAGGATGTTGGATACAAAAACCACGCCATTCGATCTTTTCCAGCTTGCGGCGGGGCGCGGCCGCCGCGGTTGGCCGTGGGACCTTCCGCTCGCGCAGACGACATCGGTTCCAAGCGCCGGTATCCCCTGGCCGCGCATTACGATCGTCACGCCCTCGTACAACCAGGCACAGTATCTGGAAGAGACCATCCGCTCGGTGCTCCTGCAGGGTTACCCCAATCTCGAATACATCGTGATGGACGGGGGCAGCACCGACGGATCGGTCGACATCATCAGGAAGTACGAACCGTGGATCGACTTCTGGGTCAGCGAGAGGGACAACGGCCAGGCCGGCGCGATCCATCGCGGTTTGGAGCGGGCCAGCGGAAAGATCATTGGTTGGCTGAACTCGGACGATTTGTACCTGCCGGGAGCATTGTGCGCGGTCGGCAGATATTTAGCAGAACACCCCGAAACCGACCTGGTCACCGGTGGCTGTCTCTGGATCGATCAGGCGGGCGCCACGATGCGCACTCGCCGCAACTTCCCTAGATATTATCCCGGGCATAGACGGACGTTCCGGGAGACGCTCCTGTGGGGTTTCGGGTATAACCAGCCTGCGACACTGTGGCGGCGCTCGGCTTTCCTCGACGTAGGCGGTTTCGACCGCTCGCTGTTTTATTGCTTCGATCTGGACTTGATCCTGCGCTTGACGCGTCGTCGGCCCGGAGCGAAGCTGAATGTGCCGACCGCTTGTTTTCGCGTTCACGGAGAAAGCAAGACAACGAACCATTGCGACAAGCATAACCATGAGCAGGAGATGCTGTACCGGAAGCACGGCGCCGGCACCTATCCCACTTGGCGGCGAAACCTCCTGCGCAATTACTATTGCCACCGGGGAATCTGGCAGCAACGGGCGCTCATGCTGCGCCACGCCATCGGCCTGCAGTCAATCCCGGCGGGTATCGCTGACCTTCGGTGAGGCGGGAGTTCCTGAGGCAGTGTCATGAAGATACTTGTTTCCGCCGCCGGCTCGCTCGATGCATTTGTTGGAGGTGGACAGGTCTACGTGCAAAACCTCGCGCGGGAACTGCATCACCGAGGGAGGGATCTGGCGATCGTTTGCGAAAGTGCCTGGGAAGGCGGCAACCTCCCTTTCCAGGTGAACTGGCGTTGGTGGAACGGCCTCGCGGTGGCCGGGGTTTCAGTCAACCCGGCCGCGTGTTCCGCGGGGGATCGATGGTCGAGCCTGTCCCGACCCCTGCTGGACGCGCTTCACCAGGTCGTGGACGAAGTTCGGCCTGACCTTATTCACATGAACGGCATGAAGCCGGCCCTGACTCGTGTTGCGATCGAAAAGTCCATCCCGCATGTCATAACGGCCCATCACGGTGGCATCGCCTGCCCTGCCGGAACGCTGCTTCGACCTGACGATACGATTTGCGATAAACCAATGGATCGGCGCTGGTGTGGTTCCTGCTACTGCCGGCAATTGCAGAGCGGCACGTCTATCGGAAAGGGATTGTCGGCGGTGCCGGCGTGCGTATACCGTCCCCTTGGAATGGCATTGAATGTGCTTCCCAATCCAACGTATGCCGGGCGGGTCATGATGTACCCGTGGCTGGTGGAACGAGCGATTGCCGGCAAGCAATCGGCGCTCGTTCGGGCGCAGCGTTTCATTGCGCCTTCGAGCGCCATTGCGAGCGTTTTGATTCGAAGCGGCGCGCCGGAGGACCGCGTGGTTGTGGTGCCGCACGGGATAGCGCCGCTGAAGCAGGCTCCCCTCGAGCCGCTCGTCAGCCGGCCGGTTCGATTTGGATATGTGGGCGGGACTAATCGTCCCAAGGGCGTCAGGATCCTGCTGCAGGCGTTTTCGCGATTGCCCCCCGGGGCCGCGGAGTTGCAGATCGTAGGCAGCCCTCAGCGAACCGGGGAGAGTGCTTATTTGGAAGAAGCTCTGCGCCCGGTGGCAGGGCGGAGAAACGTTATCCTGAAGGGCGCCGTATCCCACGAACGCATGGGAGAAGCCATGGCGGGATTTGACGTCCTTGTCTTGCCCACCATTTGTCTCGAAGTCTTCGGCCTGGTCGTGTTGGAGGCATTCTCCGTCGGCCGCCCCGTGATCGTGACCAACTGTGGCGGCCCTGCCGAGACCGTCCGCCACGGCGTGGACGGGCTCGTCGTGCCGCCGAATGATTGTGATGCCCTGGCGGACGCCATGCGGCAGTTGGTCGCGCAACCTTCCAGGATCGGCGAACTCGCGGCGAGTATTCGCCCGGTCAGGACCCTGACCCAGCATGTTGATGACGTTGAGAAAGTCTATCGAACCTTGTGAGCATAAGCTTCAGGCCAGTTTCAGCATCTGAAGGCCGCCGTTGCGGCGAATGGCGTTCTGAAGCAGCCCGAACCCGCCGACAGCGCCCAGAATGACCAGCACGCTGCTGAGAGCTTTGGGCGTGGGCGCGGTAATCAGGCCACTGTTGATCGCAATCGTCTGATTGCTGCCGAAGTAAAGGTTCCCATTGATTGTGCTCATGTTGATTTGAGCAGCGGATAAGGGATCGATGATATTCCCATCGATGACGGCGCTGTTAATCTGAAGTGTTTTGGAGCTCTCGTAATCGATGATGACCTGGTCGGTGTGGACGCCGCCGGTCGTTACAATGCCAGCGCCGGCATTGAGTTGGATCTGGCCGGTGACGTTCACTACCCACCGGGAGGCTGCCGGGCCGTTGAGCGTCAGCTTTTGTGTCAGGTTGCCGTTGATGTCGATGACGTTCACGCCGGCGGTGCCTTGGACAGTCAAGGGAGCATTGAGCTTGCTGCCGGAGAACGTTTGCGTCGCCGCGAGAGTCGAATCGTTCGAGTATGCGTTCTCGACGGCGGTAACAGAGGCGGAGAGGTTCACGTTGTGGTGAACGGCACCGCTGATATTGGAATAGTTGCTCGCGGCATCTGTGAAAGTAGCGCCGGTTGCGACATCCACATTGGCAAGGATAACCTCAGAATTCTTGTCCATCAAGCCGGAACTGGAGCCCGCGAGGCCAATGCTGCCCTCGATTGTGCTTTTGTTAATATCCAACTGGGCAGGCTTGGTCCCATAGTCGAAAATCGAGTAGGGACCCGCGCATCAATTACTGTCATGATTGTTGCGGGACGGCAACGTAGTTCCACTTGGGGAGAAGGACGTCAAAGACGAGTTTCATGTCGGACTTAAAGCCTTTGGCGACTTTACGCCCTGT
>Ga0182024_10004770_pt1 | contig 30853 bp, 28 predicted proteins | sample P32metaG_FD_120480 | JGI IMG/M metagenome (GOLD analysis project Ga0182024, IMG submission 120480) | Permafrost microbial communities from Stordalen Mire, Sweden - P3-2 metaG (Illumina Assembly) | ecosystem: Environmental > Terrestrial > Soil > Wetlands > Permafrost | place: Sweden: Stordalen... | reverse complement strand
TCGAGCGTGCCGAAGACATATTCGATGTCGTCGGAATGGAAGGCCGCCGCATCGGGGTGAAATTTGCTCGGGGGTGCCGCTAAATCCAGCCGGTAGCGGTAGATAGGGGAGCCTCCCGTCTTGCGGTGAAATTCCATCCATTTCCAGGTTCCGTAGGCAATGAAGGAGTCGCCGCCAAAGTCCGCGGCCGAACGACTCAGCTCAGCCTCGGTTGTACCGGGGTAGAGTTCGAGAAACTCCGGAGCCTTGGCGCCGAAGCGCTGCTCCGTCAATGCGTGCCATTTTTCGACGGTCATGCCGTTTGCCAGAAAACTCCCCTCATCGCGATTGAATCCCGCGAGTAGCGGCACGTGCATCTGATTTCCGGCCTGGTAAATCGCTGCAAGTGGTTCGACTAGAAATCGCCCGTCGATCACCGGAGCGAATCGGGTCACCCCGGCTTTCGAGACGGCGAGGATTTCAGACGCCGGCTGCGCACGCATCTGCTCCGTGGTCTTGAGCCCCAGTCCATCGAACAGTGCCTGGTCCTTCGGGCCCCGCACATCCAGCGCCTCGTAATTCAAGACGCCCGTCGCCAGCGCCGCGCCGCTCTCGCCAATGGCGCGGTGAAACAGGCCCCGGGCCGACGGAACGACCATCAGGGTACTTACGGCAAACGATCCGGCGCTTTCACCGAAAACAGTGACCTGGGAAGGATCGCCGCCGAACGCGGCGATATTGCGCTTTACCCAGCGCAGCGCGGCGACCATATCCATCAACCCATAATTACCGCTGCTTCCACCCTGTTCGGCAGCGAGCTGAGGTAATGCGAGAAAGCCGAAAGCTCCCAGCCGATAATTGATGGTGACGAGAACGACGCCCTTACCGGGAAGAAAGTCGCCGTTGTGCCGCGGTTCGGAACTGCCGCCGCCGGCGTAGCCGCCGCCGTGAATCCAAAACATCACCGGTAGTCCGGCGCCGGCCTTGGCGTGCTGCGGCACGAATACGTTGAGCGAAAGACAGTCTTCGGACGCTGATTCATCTTGAAAAACCATGTCGGGAAAGAGAGGGGCTTGCATGCAGCGGTGACCGTATCGAGTCGCGTTCAACACACCGTGCCACGCCATCGGCGGCTGCGGCGCTGCCCAGCGTCTCGAGCCGATCGGCGGCGCCGCATAGGGGAGCCCCAAATAGGCTCGCACGGCGCCATCATGAATCAACTTGCCGCGAACTTTGCCCTGTTCGACTTGCACGACCAAAGGATCAGCCTTCGCCGTGATGCCCAGCATCAGGGTCAATACTCCCGCCGCGATGGCGGTACGAATAATCGGATGGACGGCCATTGACGACTCCTGTTAGCGGACGATATCTCCACACGCGTGACTTAGCCCGCAATTTTGCTGTTCGTGAATACGTTCGCAGTTGTAATTGACTTTTTTGCCCGCAGTGACCCCTACTATAGTGCGTCAGAGGAGAACCTGAATTCTGCGCTCATCCTCAGCCGGCGGCGTTGATCCGGAACTCGCGAACGAGCCGTGCGTGATCTTTCGTGGGTCACGGACGCTGTGTCTCGAATATAGCTTGGTTCTCGAAGCGCGTGGCGTCGAACACGATGCCCGAGAGGCGCAGGATTCGTGGGTGGTGACCGTGCCGCCGTCGCTGGCCGCTCGAGCCGAAGATGAAATCCGCCGCTATACGGCGGAGCGCAATCTTCCAAGAGGCGCTCCTCGACGTATGAAGCCGTTCCCCGGCGCGGCAACAGGCGCGATTGCATATGTACTCGTCCTGCTGCTGACAGCTTTCTGCGCCGGCCAAGGAATGTTCGGCAAGGACTGGCTGGCCGCCGGAGAGCTCGAGGCGGGAGTCCGGCCCGACTGGTGGCGAGCAGCGACGGCACTGACATTGCATCTGGATCAGATGCACTTGCTGGGTAATCTTCTGTTTGGCGTCATTGCAGGACTTGCCGTCGCACGGCTGTTCGGGCCCGGCGTCGCATGGCTCAGCATTCTCGGGGCGGGCGCATGCGCCAACTTCGCGGAAATGTTGATTGCACCTGCCTCGCATCGCGCGATTGGTGCGTCGACGGCGGTCTTCGCGGCGCTCGGGCTGCTTGCAGGATTCGCGTGGCGCGAGCGCCTCTCGCTGCGCGAGCGTCTGTGGTATCGCTGGGCGCCGCTGATTGCCGGAATTTGTCTGCTGACCTTATTGGGTGCGGGCGATGGGCATGTGGACATTCTCGGCCACGCGCTGGGATTCCTCTTCGGTGTGGCCGGCGGCTGGGTACTTGCGTACTGGGGCGTTCCCACGCACCGTGACAAGCGCCTGCAAATACTCGCGGGCGCGGCTGCTGCAGTGGTGGTTGGTACGGCGTGGCTGGTAGCGCTACGCGCTTCTGTCGGCGGCCCCTTATGATAAATTGCGCGAGTCATTGCGCATAATCCACGAGGCGGTGTTGCATAAACGAATCGACGGGAAGACCGCCTTGGTGACCGGGGCATCCCGCGGCATCGGCGCGGAGGTTGCTCGACTCCTAGCAGGCCGGGGTGCCGACGTAGCCATAAATTTCCGCAGCAAGGGTTCGCGTGCAAGTGAAATTGCCGATGAAGTGCGGGCGTGGGGAAGGCGGGCAGTGCTGGTGCAGGCGGATTTGACGGATGCATCCAATGTCGAGCATATGATGCAGGCAATCGGCAAAGAATTCGGCCGGCTCGACATTCTGATATTGAACGCAAGCGGCGGTCTGGAAAAGGACAAGCCGGCGTCATACGCCATGGACCTCAACCTGACGGCGCAGGTTCGGACTCTGAATGCGGCGCTGCCGCTGATGCCGGCAGGCGCCTGTATCGTGTTCGTAACCAGTCATTGGGCGCACTTTTACGGACAAAAGCCGGTTTATACGGCGTACCAGAATATTGCCGCCAGCAAGAAAGCGGGCGAGAACGCGTTGCGAGAGCGGCTGCCCGACTTGTCGGCGCGGAGCCTGCGTCTGGCGATCGTCAGCGGGGACATGATCGATGGGACCATCACTCCCAAACTCTTGGAGCGTTCACAACCGGGGCTCATGGCGGCCCGACGCGATGAGGTGGGCGCACTTCCGACGGTACGCGAATTTGCGATTGGCATTGTGGACGCCGCGGCCAATTCAACCGAACCGACAGGCCGCGTGTACTTCGTCGGTGCAACCGACTGAGTGCGGGCGGTTCACCCGCGGCCGACCGCGGCTTCCCCAGGAATATTTCGTCGGGACTGTCCGAGGTGAGTCTGCAAATGCGCATACTGCATCGGAGGGCAGTTATCGCTATGCCACAGTTGAAACCGTTCTATGGCGGCCTGGTCTTGTTGCCGGCGGAGACGGCACTCGCGCTCAAACTAGTCACGGAGACCGATCTATTGAGGTTGAAGGCAATAGCACGGCTGCACGCGCGAGGCCTACCCGCGGATGTCAGTTGGGACGACCTGCTGCAGGAGGCCTTCGCCCGTGTAATAGGCGGCGCCCGCCGGAAACCGGATGGCGTCTCCATGGTCGTATTTCTGTCCGGCGTCATGCGCAGCTTGCGCTCCGAGCATTGGCGGCGCGCGCAGTTGGAATCCCGCGATTCGTACGCGCTGAGAAGGCTGCGAGACAGCGAGGATTCGCCAGACCCCGAACGTTCGATGATCGCGTGGCAGGAAATGGCGCGGATCGATCGATTGTTCGCCGACGATCCGGTGGCACTGCAAATTGTCCTGGGTCTCGCCGAAGGGTTGTCACCGGACGAGATCAGAAAAATAAGCGGCATCTGCAAGACAGACTACGATTCGGCGCGGCGACGAATGCGCCGAGCGTTGCTTCGGGAGGGACTGACATCGTGCGAAAAAAAATGATACTGACGGATCCCGCCGCGGCGCTGACGCGATTATTGGATGCCTTGGAGGTGGTTCTGGTCGAATCCAGCGACGAGGAGATCATGCAGGCGGCGATGGATCTGGGCATGAATCCGCAGATGAAAGGGTCGGCCGCATTCGCGGGCATCAAATATCGGACCAAACCCCGGCAGTCGGATTTTTACGACATTGAGTTCGGCGCGAGCTGGCCGAAGTCGCTGCAATTACTGCAGCGCCAGAACTCAAAAGATACCGACGAGAAATGATGCGACGGAAGGGGGGATCGGAGAGTGATCATGGATGTTCCCCGTCCGCCCAAGGTCTGTGCTGACATTCGAGGTGTTTGCCGCAACCGTTAGTGTTTCTGATTGTAAATGTGCTTGCTGTTCTTGTTCAGCGATTTGTTCAGCCGGTTCTGCTCGCCCTTGGTCAGGTGGCCACCATGCTTGGCCTCATCGACGCTTTCACGCTTCGCAATATTCGCATCGTGCTGCTCGTCGCGCGCCGCTTGCTTGCCGGACATGGTGCCATTGGCGAGCCCCTGATTGATGCGCGCCTGCTGATTATCGAGACGTTGATTCACTTCGTTCACGCGCGGATGATCGGGCACATCCTGTGCGACGGCGAGGCTTGAACCGAGGATCGCGCACATGGCGCTCGCTGCGATCAGAGTAACGGATTTGATTATCATGATGTTCTCCTTGAACTGTGATTGGTGAAAAATTGGTCGATCTGCTTCGTTCGCGAGGCTCATTTCAAAGCCCTTGTCCATCAAAACGTGGAGATCTGCAAAGCGTTGACAAAACATAACTTATCGCAGGCTGGGTGAGTGTGATGCGGTCGTGTTCACGACGTCGCGCGACCCGCTGGTTGGTACGCACATGTGGCAATATCAGCGCTGTTCAATCCACCGAAGAGCAGCCATGTCGACAACCCGGCGGGCGTTTTTGCAAAGCGTGGCACTCAGCGTATGTGCGCTGCCGAGTTGCTCCTCGTCGGTCCTGACCGCACGGCCAATCGTGCGGCAGCCGACGGGTTTGCTGCGGATCGAACGAGTTTTCTTCGATGTGCGACAGACGCATGCATTGGCGTTCGCCGAAGCGGCGCGTCAGTGGGGCGCGCGCACCCGCGCGATCTGGGGTGATGTCGATGATCGCTGGTATGAGGAATTGTGCCGGTGGTGGCGGACCAAGAGGACACCGGTTGCCGGAATGACCGACTTCCGATCCTTGTTCTTGTTGCAGATGATGGCAGCAGACGCGGGACTACGTCCCGTCTTGCGCATTCACCACGGCGCGCGCGATGAGTCGGCCGCGCATGAAGCGTTCGGCGCGCACATGTATCGAGCGTTGACCGAGGCACGCTTGGCGAACGGTGGTGGATATTGGAGTCGCAAAACCGCGCGGCTCGTGTTGAGCTTGCCGGAATGTGATGCATTGACGATGCGACTGACAAGCAATCTTCATGAGGCAAATCTGCGCCCCCTGGACTCCAAGGCCCTGGTGACTTGGGTCATCGCGTAGTTTAGGCTTCGACCATGGGCAGACTTACGATGGGCGGATTGCTGGGGCGCTTCATGGCGTCGCTATTGTTGGTGCTGGCTACCTATAATCCCAGCGGGCTGTCATTCCTCGGCTGGGTGCAGGCCAATTTTCCGCATATACAGCCCGCCCAGGCAGTGGTCGGCTTGGCGCTCCTGGGGCTATGGATCTTCTTTATACATGCCACTTGGCGCTCGTTGGGAGCGCTGGGTGTGTGCCTGGGATTGGCTTTCTTCGGTGCGGTTGTTTGGATGGTCAGCAGTTGGGGATGGATCTCTTCCCCAAGCCATACAGCGCTGATTTGGCTGGTGCTCCTCATCGTGGCGTGCATGCTGACCATCGGGTTGTGCTGGGGGCTGATCCGAGCACGGGTTTCCGGCCAGGCGGTCATTGAGGACGTGCCGCGCTGAGGCGCTTAACCGTTGCTGGATCTCGCAAGCGGCGGCGCGACCAGACCGAAGCGGCGCTCGCGCCGCGAGTACTCCTGAAGCGCATTCGCAAAGGCTTGCTCGTCGAAGTCCGGCCAACAGCAATCCTCGAAGTACAGTTCAGCGTACGCGCATTCCCACAGTAGAAAGTCACTCAGGCGTTTCTCGCCGCCCGTACGAATCAGCAAATCGACGGCGGGGGCGGAGGGGGAGTTGTCGACAGCAGCCAGGTGCTGCGCGAAGCGCGAATGCCCCTCGTCAAGTTCGAGCGCCATCCTTCGGCTGGCCGCCAGGAGACTGTGCTGCGCCGAATAGTCGACGGCTATGCGCAACTGCATTTTCGTGCCGTGCGCGGTGAGCTGTTCGCTGCTCTCGATCACGCGCAACAGGTCAGCCGACAATCTATCGCGACGCCCGAATATATTGATGCGGATGGATTGTTCCAGGCAACGCCGCGTTTCCGTCATCAGATAGCGACGTAGCAACGTGAACAGAGCGCTCACCTCGGACTGCGGGCGGCCCCAGTTCGCGGCGGAGAAGGCATATAGGCTCAAGACATCGACACCGCGGCGCGCGGCGGCCTCAACGATCGTGCTCACCGCTTTGGCACCGGCGCGGTGACCGGCGGTTCGGGGCAAATGACGTTGGGTCGCCCAGCGCCCGTTGCCGTCCATGATGATGGCTATGTGCATGGCAAAGTACTTAACAACACAAAGTTAAATGACAAATGAACTTATTTTTAAACTTCCGGTACTGGAGCATCAGGCGCGCCGCGTCGCTTTGATCACGGCCTCGACATGATCCAAATAGCGGTGCAACGCGCTCTTCCCGAGGTCGGTCAACCGATATATGGTCCTGGGGCGGCGCTCTTCGAAGGATTTGGTGCAGGTCAGGTACTTCGCTTCCTCCAACTTGCGCGCGTGAGCGCTCAAGTTGCCGTCGCTGACATCGAACAGCGCCTTCAGTTCATTGAAGGTAAGTTCCTCGCGAACCGCCAGCGCGCTCATGATCCCCAAGCGCACGCGCTCGTAGACCAGGCGATCGAAGGTAACCGAATCGGCATCTTGCGAGCTAGCCGGCACGGCGGCGAGCTTGGATGCCCGTTGCGGCGCGGATGGCCGTTGTGGTGCGGATGGCTGTTCGGGTGCCCGCGGCGACGCGGATGAGACCGAGCGGCGCACGTTAGGGCGCGCGCTAGATTTGGCGGCCATGACCGACGCGTCCAATGAGAATGCCGAAGACGATGTGCAAACCGCCAAAGCCCGCGCCCAACATCAAAATTTGCGCCCCGGCAGGCAATAGCAGTGCCAACACACCTAGTGCGGCAAACGATGCACCCAAAACGCCGATGGTGCGGGTCGTAACCGTGCTCGCTGAAATCAGCGCACATCCGTAGAACAGCAGCCAGCTGCCAGGAATGGCGTGCAGGTTGCCGTACGACCAATCTACCGCCGTCATGATCAAGCCGGCCGCAAGGGAGGGGACGAGGCACAAAGCGAATTTGCGGATCGGAGTGCCGATCAGCCGCAATCCCCGCAGCGATGACTCGCGCACCAGCAGGGCGCTGCCCACGCCGGTCGCGGCAAGTGCGGCCAGCAGCCAAATCTCCAGCCAATGCTCATGCAAGCTCGGCGCCGCGGAAAGGGCCGCAGCCAGCAAACCGATGACGCCCAAGGCGATTCCGGCCGAACCCGGCACCACGAAGGACGCAGCGCCCTCCATGGAATCGCGGATGTAGCGCAGCGTCGCCACCGCGTGAGAATCAATGTGGACGGTGTTGGCGGATTTGGGCACGCATCGACACTAGCGCCAGACGCCGTGCATCGTCAAGCACTCTGCAACATAGAGTGTAGCGAAGACACCTGCACGTGGTTGCAGCCTACGCAGCTACCCCGTGCCGCCTACGCCGCTGCCCGTGCCGCGCTGATTGCGCTTCCCAAGGTAAAGTAAAATGTCGCGCCGTGATCGACCTCGCCGTTGGCCCAGACTTTCCCGCCGTGCTTGAGGATGATGCGTTCCACGGTGGCCAAACCGATGCCGGTGCCCTGGAAATCGGCATCCGCGTGCAGCCGCTGAAATACGCCGAATAGCTTCGAGGCGTACTGCATATCGAAGCCGGCGCCGTTGTCGCGAAGAAAATAGACGGGCCCGCCCGCGTCCATCACGCCGAATTCGATGATGGCGGTGGGCCTTCTGGAAGTGAACTTCCAGGCGTTGCCAAGCAGGTTTTCCAGGGCGATTTTCAGCAAATTCGGATCCGCCTCGACGTGCAGCTCTTCCTGGACGCTGATGATGACGTGACGATTCGGGTTGGCGCCCTGGATCTGCGCCGCGACGCTGCGCACCAGCAAGGCGAGGTCGAAATTCGCGCGATTCAATTGGCTGCGCTCGAGCCTGGAGAGGTACAGGAGATCGTCGATCAGCTGCGACATGCGCTTGGCGGAGTCACGCATTATGTTCAACCGCCGATGTCCTTCGGCGTCCAGCTGCGCGGCGTTCTCATCGGCCAGCAGCGCGCCGAAACCTTCGATCAGGCGCAGCGGAGCCCGCAGATCGTGAGCCACGGTGTAGCTGAAGGCGTCGAGTTCGCGGTTGGCGCGCTCGAGGGCCGCCGCCCAACGCGACCGTGAATTGGCGAGTTGCACGTGCGCGCGCACGCGCGCCAGCAATTCCTGGGCGGTGAATGGCTTGGTCAAGTAATCGTCGCAGCCGGCGTCCAGACCTTCGAAGGTGGCCCCGCCGCCGGCGCGGGCCGACAACAGTATGATGGGCGTGGCCAGGGTTTGCGGATCGGAGCGCACTGCCTGCACCAATTCGATGCCATTCATGCGCGGCAGCATGTCATCGCTGACGATAATGGCCGGGCGGCACTCGCGGATCATTTGCAACGCGGCAATTCCGTCCGCGGCCGTCGCGACCCGGTAGTGGGGGGTGAGCAGATTGCGCATGTGGTCGCGCAAATCGGTGTCGTCATCGACCAGCAGCACCAAATCCAGTTCGTCGCCGGCAAGGGCGGCAGTGGCTTGCTGATAGTCCATTTCAGCGTTCATCGGGCCATTGTAGGACGCGCAATGCAAAAAACGACCGATTCGCGCACTGCGACGCGATGTCTCTGCGAAGCAGTTCTCATCTTTCGTATTTGCCTGCACCGTTTGCCCCGCCGCCCGGAGCGGTGCCGCGCAAATGTGACTCAGGCCATGTCGGAAACCCCGCAATTGCCCGACCCTTGATGCGCAATGCATTCGAGACATTCGCATTAGGCGAATGATGGTCGGCGCGCGACGAAGTCGCTCGGATGGCGATCGCGACAAGGGACGGATTACGATGCCAAAATCTGCACGAAATTTGGAGTTGGCGGCACCTGATGCGGTTGAGCGTCCGGCTCGGCCATTCAAAAAGCAAAGACTCACGGTGTTCCTGGTCACCGGCGACGACACGTTGTGGCCGCTGGTCGGCGCCGACCTGAGCGGCGACCTGATTCTCAAGCAATTGGATTCCATCGACGAACTGCTTGCGACGGTGCCGGCCGGCCAACCCGGTATCGTGTTGTGGGATGCGCGCGGCCACGCCGATCCCGCTTCGGTGCTCTCGAAACTGAGTTTGCACTCGACGCGATTTGCCTTGGTTGCCCTCGACAGCACGGCCAGCGCCGGCGCCTGGACATTGCCGCTGCAGCACAGGCAGATCGTGGCAAGCGTGGGACTGCCTCTTTCCAGCGTCGTGCTTGGCAAGGCACTGGAAAGCGCCCGGGAAGAAATCGGTGCGCGACTCGCTCTGCTTGGCGATAACTCGAGCACGCCGGCCCCGCCCGCGAAGGGCGCAAACAAGAATCGATGGTTGCCGATCACCATCGCCGCAGCGGTCGTGGTGGCCGGTGCCGCAGCCTATGTGATGACGCGCGGCGGCGGCGCACCGGACAAGTCCGCGGCCACGGTCGATGCCAAGGGGGCGCCGGGTGCCGCCATTCCCGGCGCGGCACCGGCAGCCACGGCAGGCGGGCAATCGCCGAACGGGGCGGGGACGCCGGCGAAGACGCTGGAGGCCGCCGATGAGAAGGTGGACGGACTGATCGAGAAGGCACAGCAGGCAATGCTGGAGCGGCATTTCATCGATCCCGCCGCCGGCAGCGCGCTGACTCTATACCGTGATGTCTTGCTCATCGATCCCAGCAACGGCGAAGCCCGGCAAGGTCTGCAGAGACTCTCGGAAATTTTGATCGCCCGCGTGCAGTCGGCCTTGGACGAGCGCAAGTTCGACTTGGCGCTGCAGTCCCTGGAAACCGCGCGCAGCATCGATGCCAACGATCGCCGCCTGTCGGCGCTGGACGAGCGCATCGCCAGCCTGCGCGCTGAGCTGGGTCCGGCGCAGATCACCGCGGCGCTGAATGCACAGAACTTCGACCGCGCCGCGCAGCTGATCGACGAGGCCGCGCGAGCCAAGTCGCTGCCTCCGGCCAAGCTGGCGCAACTGCGCGACGACGTGCGCAAGCGCCGCGACGAGTTCGACGTGGCACGGCTGCTGAAGTTGGCCGATACACGCCTGCAGCAGGGTAAGCTCGTTGAGCCGCGCAATGACAGCGCGGCCGTTTATCTCGAGCAGGCGAAGGCGGCGGGTGCTACGCCGGCCATGCTGCAGCCGCAGTATCAAGAACTGCAGCGGCAGTTGGCACTGGAGGTTCGCGGCGCCATCGACGCCAAACACTTCGGCGACGCGGAGCATTGGCTGGCGGAAATGCACGACGTCGGCGCCTCGAGCGCAATCATCGCCAGCTTGCAGAAGGATTTGACGGCAGCGCGCGGCGTACCCGCGCCGGCTAAAGTAGAGCAACCGCAGTTTCTTGACCTGGTGCAATCGCGGCTGGCGCAAGGAAAACTGCTGGAGCCCGATAACGACAACGCGCTCTACTATCTGAACCAACTGCGCGGCACCGACCCCAGGAATAGTGCGCTGCCGCAGTTGTCCGGCGCCGTGCAAGACCAAATTCTGGAACGCGCCCGCACGGCGCTCGACGCCGGCGACACCGCAAAGGCGGAAGCCATGCTGCAACTGGCTACGGGGCTCGGCGCGACGCCGAATCTCGAGGCGTTCAACGACAGATTGCGCCAGAAAAAGGCTTCGGCGGGTGCAACGCCGGATGTGCCGGAGCAATCCCTGACGCGGCTGAATAAGTTGGAAGTCGTCTATCCGGAGCGAGCGCTGGAGAAGGGGATCGAGGGTTGGGTGGAGATCGGATATACCGTCAATCCGGATGGGAGCGTCGGCAACGTGAAGGTAGTCAATGCCGCCCCGGCACGCACCTTCGAGCAGGCCGGCATCAAGGCCGTGAGCAAACTGCGTTATCAGCCGGTCATCCAGGCCGGCAAACCCGCGGCGGTCAATACGCAGGTGCGCGTTGTGTTCCGCATGCCGAAATAGCGTGTCATCCGGATGACCATTCAGACCGCACCCCTGCCCGGCAGCGCCGCGGTGCCGACGACCCCGGTGCCGGAACGCCCGCACGCACGTGCCCCTACGGTGCGCGCGACTTCACTGTGCTTGGTGGTGCATGATGAATTGGAACTACGCCTGCGCCTCGCCGGCTTGCTGCGCCGGGCCAATCCGAGGCTCGACGCCGATACGGTAACGCGCGCCGGCTTCGACGCGATTTCCATCGATCGTCTTCGTGTCTACAGCTGCGTAATGCTGATCATAGAATTCTCGCCGCCCGAAGCCGCCGCCGGGCCGCTCGCCTGCCTGGCGCGCGTGCACCAACAATTGCCCGATTTGCCGATATTCGTATTCGCGCGCGGCGGCAGTGAACGCACGGCGGCCCGCGCCATGAAGCTGGGCGCGAGCGACTATTGGCCGATTTACTCGGTGATCCTCGGAGAATTGGCCAGCGCCCTGCAGCCCATCGTGGAGCCGCCGCCGAGCAGTGACATGGCGCGCGCGGAGGCCGGAGATCGATGGCGTCAACCGGAGATTGCCGGCTACACGCTGATCAAGAAGATCGCGCAGTCCTCGGTTGCGGCCGTCTATCTGGCGCGCAACAGCGAGTTCAACCAGCCCGTTGCGCTGAAGATTCAGGTCGTCAGCGGCGGGGCCGTGGTATCGCAAGCGGAACGCACACGCTTTACGCGCGAGTGCGAAATACTGTCGAGGCTCAATCATCGCAGCATCGCCAATGTCCTCGATTACGGCATCAGCGAACAGCATCTCTATCTCGCACTCGAGTATTTTCCGTGCGGCAGTTTGCGCGACCGGATGAGGCATCCGATCAACGAAATCGATGCACTGAACTACGCGCGCCAGATCGGCGAAGCGCTGCAGATCGTGCATGCCGCGCGCATCGTACACCGCGATCTGAAGCCCTCGAACATAATGTTGACCGACGACAATCGTCTGGTGCTCATCGATTTCGGATCCGCTCGCACGCAGTTGACGCCCGGCGATGAATCGCGTCCGGAGGATTGCACGGGCACGCCTTATTACGTGTGCCCGGAGCAAACCTCGGACAGCGAGCCGGATGCGCGCGGCGACTTATACAGCTTGGGAGTCGTCCTTTTCGAAATGCTGGCGGGGTACCTGCCCTACACCGGCAAGAATCTGCTGCAGATACTCGAGGCGCACCGCGACAACGCGATTCCGCGGCTTCCGGAGCGCCTGCAGGCCTACCAGCTGATCATCAACCGCCTCCTGGCGAAAAATCCGCAGGATCGATACGCGGACGCCGGGCAGTTTCTCGACGCACTGGATGCGGTGCGCGGCGAGTTGAATTCGCGCAGACCCATTCATGCTCACCGGAGTGCCTGATACATGAAATTTCCCCGACTGTCCGCCGGAGGCTTGGTGGTTCTGGTCATGGTTCTCGGATTCAGCTTTCTCGCCGTGGTGCTGGTGCCAGGCTTGAAACTGGCGAGCGAGTTGGCGGAGAGCACCCGGGCGCTGAAGTTCGTCGGTCAACAACAACGCAATCCGACCGTCATCCGCGCCTCGCTCGATTCGATACGCGACCGCCTCGGCAGCCGTGCCTACGTTCAGGAATCTTTGGACCAGCTGCGCGACGCCACGAACAAACTGGACGCTGCCTTGCGCGAGATCGACGCACCGCGCCGGGCGCGTTGGTTCGGCGCCTCGAGCGACGCCGGCGCGAGCGGCGGCAGCGGCGAGCCGATCGCAGGCAAGCACGCGGCCGTGCTGCAGGATCTGTGGGCGAAGGAACGGGAAAGTTTGAGTCCGCTGCTGGTTTTCCAAGGGGTTCCTTATCAGGACAATGAAACCACCGGCACGGCGCTCACCGACAGCGGCAAGGAGCTGGAGCGCGACGTCAACGCGGCGATCCGGTCCACCAAGCGCTCGGTGCCGCTGCTGGACAACGAGCTGACGGCAATCGTCGGGGAATTGCAGGCCGTCAATGAGCGCTCTGCCTCCAGGCTGCGGCTGGTCATGCTGAGCGGCGTGGGCATCGCCCTGCTGCTCGTCGCCCTGGTCAGCGTGCTGCTGCTGGCGCGCAAACGGCAAGATGCGAGCCTGAGGGCGGCGCGTCAACAGACCGCCGATATCCTGCGCACCGTGAAGGATGGCCTGTTCCTGCTGGATCAAAATCTGAACATCGGTTCCTCGTATTCCAGCGCGCTCGAGTCGCTGTTTCAACGCACCGACTTCGCGGGCCTGTCGTTCGAGAATCTGCTCAGGGACATCGTCTCGGAAAAGACGTTGTCCACGGCGTTGAAGTTCGTGGGAGTGCTGTGGGCCGAACGCACCAAGGAGAATTTGGTCAAAACGATCAATCCTCTCGGCGAGGTCGAGGTCAACGTCGACGACGGCAAGGGCAAGATCGCGACGCGCTTCCTGCAATTCGATTTCCACCGCGTACGTGTCGACGGCAAGATCACCCACGTGCTGGTATCCGTTTCCGACGTCACCGCCCGCGTCGATCTAGCCCGGGAGTTGCAGGCTTCGCAGTCGCAAGCCCAGGGTCAGGTCGATACATTGCTCGGAATATTGCACGTGGATCCTGCCCAGCTGGCATCATTTTTGAGCGACTCCAACGCCGCGATGAAAATGATCAATGCCGTGCTGCGCGAGCCCGCGCGGGAGGAGGGCGCGTTCCGCAAGAAACTGGACACTTTGTTCCGGCAGGTGCATTCGGTCAAAGGCGAGGCGGCGGCGCTGGGATTGTCCTCGATCGAGAGCCGGGCACATTCCTTCGAGGATCACCTGAAGTCGCTTCGCGACAAGTCGGACTTGTCCGGAAACGACTTCCTGCCGTTGGTGATCAAGCTCGACGACTTGCTGACCCATCTGCAGTCGGTCGGCGATCTGGTGGCGCGCTTGTCGCGTTTGCACATGGCAACCTCGACCGCACACACCGACACGGCGGTCATCGAGGACGGCGCCGCAGAGGCCGGCAATGCGGATAAAGCGGAGGGCGCCACCGCAGAGGCTGTCCCGGAGAGCTCGAAGGCCGACGGCGGCGTTACGGGGATGCTGCAGAAGTTGACCGCACGCGTGGCCGGCGAGCAGCACAAGGAAGCCGGGCTGCTCTGCATCGGCTTCGATACCATACCCGATGAGTACCGCCGCATCGTCAAGGACATCTCGGTGCAGGCGGTGCGGAACGCGATCGTGCACGGCATCGAGTCGGCCGGCGAACGACTTGCACTCGGCAAGCCCACGCAGGGTTCGCTGCGCCTGATATTCCAAGATCTCGGCGAAGCGGGCTACAAGTACATCGCGGAGGACGACGGCCAAGGACTGTCCACCGAGCGCATCAAAGCAGCCGCCTTGAAGAAGGGGTTCATCACGCCGGAGAAGGCGCAGACCTTGGACGCGAAACAGGTGTTCGCGCTGCTGTTCCAGGCTGGGTTCTCCACGGTGGAGAATGCCACCAAGGACGCGGGCCGCGGCGTTGGCATGAACCTGATGGCGAGCCTGATGCAGCAGATCGGCGGCAAGGTGGCGGTTGCGACCATGCCCGGCAAGTTCACGCGCCTCACCTTGACCTTGCCGCAGCTCAAGCGCGCGGACACGGAAGCTGCATGATGGCGAAGAGGGATCCCAATGCCTCTTTGAAGCTGATGATCGTCGATGATTCGAATATCATTCGACGCCGCATCGAGCGCTCGCAGCAGATCGCTCGTCTCGAAGTGGTCGGCTCCGCGAACAATGGACGCGCTGCGGTGGAGATGTTTCGCCGCACCAGTCCGGACGTCGTGACCATGGATTTGACCATGCCGGAGATGGATGGCATCGAATGCGTGGAGCAGCTCGTGGCCATCAATTCCGACGTGCTCATCCTGGTCGTCTCCGCGCTGGCGGACAAGGCGACCGCGGTGGAAGCCATCGAAAAGGGCGCAAACGGATTCTTGTGCAAGCCGTTCACAGACCGTCAGCTCAACGATGCGCTGGCGGAGCTGTTGTCGGAGGCTTAAGATGTTCAAAGAAACCGAAATTCGCACCTTCATCGAGGGCACGACCAATTATTTCGAGGCCACGGCGCAGCAGTCGGCGAGCGTGGGTTCGCCGTACCTGGTGACCGACGGCAATCCGGGGGCCTATGAATACACCGGCGTCATCGGCATCTCCGGCGCGCGCAAGGGAGTGGTGTATTTTACCGCGCCGCGCGGCATGCTGACGGTGCTCCTGATGCGCATGCAGGAAACCGATACCAGCGACGAGAGCATCCGCGACCTGGTGGGCGAGGTTGCAAACACGATCTCGGGCAACGCGCGCCGGGATTTCGGCAAGAATTTCGTGATATCGGTGCCGGTGGTGATCGCGCACGACGAAGAGAAAGTCACCACGCCGCATGCGCGATCGTTCGTGATCCCGATCAACTGGCGAACCCACTCGGCCAAACTGGTGGTCTGCCTCGAGTAGCCGGGCACGCAAGACTGCGCTCGTTCGAGCCTACTTGCGCGAGATTACCACCGGGTGCGAGCTCGAGAGGCCGCCATCGACGGCGATGGCCTGGCCATTCACGTAGGATGATGCGTCGGACGCCAGAAAAAGCGCTGTTTGTGCGATCTCCCGCGGCTCGCCGTTGCGCTGCAGGGGGTTCAGCTGTCCGATCTTGCCTTCGGTTCCGCGTTCGCGCGCGCGTTCGAATATGGGCCGGGTCATGCCGGTCTCGATCAGCCCCGGACATATGGCATTGATGCGTACGCCGGTGCCCGTCAACTGATTGGCAACGGTCTGTACCAGACTGATCACGCCTGCCTTGCTGGCGCTGTAGGGGACGCCGCCCGCACCGGAGCGCAAGCCCGCAACCGATGCGGTGCAGATGATCGATCCGCGCTTGCGCTTGACCATCTCGAGCGCCGCGTACTTGGCGAGCAGGAAAGTACCGATCAAATTGACCTTCAGAATCTCGGTAAAAAGCTCCACGGTTTCCTCGAAGAACGGCACCAGGCCTCCGCTGATGCCGGCATTGGCATAGCACACGTCGAGTCCGCCGAATTCCTTGACCGCCGTATTGACAGCGCCGGCGACGTCGCTCTCCGTCGAAGAATCCTTGATGAGCGCGATGGCGCGCCCGCCCGCGGCGCGAATCGTCGCCACGGTGGCCTCGACTTGCGGCGCGCGGTCGAGTGCTACCACCGCCGCGCCTTCGGCGGCGAACAATATGGCGCTGGCCCGGCCGATGCCGCTGGCCGCGCCGGTGACGATGGCGGTCTTGCCTGCGAGTAATCCCATGCCGCAAATCATCCGCGCATGGATCGGGCGAAGCAACAGGATAATGCATCCGCGGCGCGGCCGCGCCGGCCGAAGAACTTTCAGATGCGGCGCAGCGTCCAAAACGTAACGGCTATACTTCGCCACTCGCTTTCGACGCTCGGCGTTCACATCTCTTGTTTTAATCTTGTCATGGGGGTCTACAGGTATGTCCGAACAATCAAACAGCATTTCGCGCCGTGAATTCACGACTCTATCCCTGGCCGCCGGTGTCGCCGCCGCGGCCAGCACGTCGGCCGCCACGGCCGACGATGTCGTGGACTCGGATGTGAGCATCACGACGCCGGGCGGGGTGTGCGACGCCGCGCTCATTCATCCGAAGGGGAAGGGTCCGTTTCCCGCCGTCATACTCTTCACGGATGTTTTCGGCTTGCGGCCGACGATGCGGGAGATGGCGGCGCGACTGGCGGTGAGCGGCGGCTACGCGGTGCTCGTGCCGAATCCCTACTATCGCACCAGCAAGGCCCCTGGCTTACCAATGACGCTCGACTTCAGCAGCCCGGCGGATCGGGAGAAGATGGCGAAGGTGCGGGAGCCGCTGACCGACGAGGCCGTCACCTCGGATACCGTTGCGTACGTCAGGTATCTGGACTCGCAGGCGCTGGTCAACAAGAAGGCCAAGATGGGCGTGTTCGGCTATTGCATGGGCGGACCTTTCACCATGCAAGCGGCAGCGGCCAACCCCGACCGCATTGGCGCCGGAGCCTCCTTTCACGGTGGCGGCTTGGTCACGGACAAGCCGGACAGCCCGCATCTCAAGGTGCCGAAGATGAAGGCGCAATTCTATTTCGCCGTTGCGATGAACGATGATCAGCGTCAGCCGGATGCGAAGACTAAACTGGACGAAGCTTTCAAGGCGGCGAAACTGCCGGCGAAGATCGAAGTCTACGATGGTTGCCTGCATGGCTGGTGCGTGAAGGACATGCCCTTGCAGGGCGGCAAACCCATCTACAACGAAGCGCAGGCTGAACGTGCCTGGGGCGAATTGACGTCGCTCTTCAAGACGGCGCATGTATAGATATTGGGTAGATCTTGAGTAGATCTTGAGCAATCGCGGCGTGCTCACCGGTCTCGTGGGCACGCCGCGCCTGCAACTCAACCGGTGCCGGCTTTCAATTCAAGCCGGCGCTGGCTTTCAAAGGCATGGTCGCGCCGTTACACTACGTTCTCGATACAGAACATGATTCTGCACAGCGGAATAACACTATGAATAAGGCTGGCTACGAGGTTCAGGACGGTATCGCCGTGCTGACTCTGGATAACCCTCCCGTCAACAGCCTTGGCTTCGAGCTGCGGCAGGACATCCTCGCTGCAGTCGAGCGCGCCAACGAAGACGTAGGCGTGGCTGCCATCGTATTGATCGGATCGAGTGCGGGATTTTCCGGCGGCGCGGACATCCGCGAGTTCGGGACGCCGAAAGCCACGGCGCAGCCGAACCTCGGCGCGCTGATTGCCGCCATCGAGAGCAGCGCCAAACCCGTCATCGCCGCCATTGGGGCCTTGGCGATGGGCGGCGGCCTGGAATTGGCGCTGGGTTGTCACTATCGAGTCGGCGCCTTGGGCGCGAAGATTGCCCAGCCCGAAGTGAAGCTCGGACTGCTTCCGGGCGCCGGCGGCACGCAGCGCTTGCCACGTCTGGTGGGCGCGGAAGCGGCACTCAACATGATCGTCTCCGGCGCCACCGTGGCGGCGGAGAAATTGCGCGCGACGCAGTTGTTCGATGATTTTACCGAGGGGGAGCTGTTGCCCGCTGCGCTTGCTTTCGCGCACCGCGTCGTGCAACAGAAGATGGGAACCAGGAAGGTTCGCGACGTGCAACTGTCAATGCCGAATCACGAGGCGTTTTTCCAGTTCGCGCGCAATTCGGCGAGGGCGTTGGCTGGACCTTATCCGGCGCCGCTTGCCTGCGTCGAGGCCGTGTCCGCCGCTTACGATAGGCCTTTCGAGGCCGGATTGAAGCGTGAGCGCGAGCTCTTCAACTCGCTGTTGATGTCCGCCGAATCGGCTGCCTTGCGGCACGTCTTTCTGTCGGAGCGCGCCGCCTCGCATATTGCCGATGTGCCGAGCGACACCCCGACGCGCCCGATCGCTAGGGTCGGGATCATCGGTGCAGGCACCATGGGCGGCGGCATTGCCATGACGATGATCAACGCGGGTATTCCGGTGGTGCTCTTGGAAATGAAACAGGACGCCCTGGATCGCGGGCTCGAGACGATGCGGCGCAACTATGGCGGCGCATTGAAGAAGGGCACCTTGACCGAAGCGGCACTGAAAGAACGCCTGGAATTGCTGACCCCGACGCTGGAATACGGCGCGCTGCAAGATGTCGACCTGGTCATCGAAGCGGTATTCGAGGACATCGGGGTGAAGAAACTGGTGTTCGAGAAACTGGACAAGGTGGTGCGTCCAGGGGCGATTCTCGCCTCCAATACTTCGGCATTGAATCTGGACGAGATCGCCGGCTTCACGCGGCGCCCGCAGGATGTCATCGGACTGCACTTCTTCAGCCCCGCCAATGTCATGCGTCTGCTCGAAGTCGTACGCGGCGCCAAGACCGCAAAAGATGTGCTGGCGACCGCCATGCAGCTGGCGAAAAGAATCGGCAAGATCGCGGTGGTCGCGGGTGTCTGCGATGGCTTCATCGGCAATCGCATGATCGCCCGCTACAGCGATGCCGCCCACGAACTGCTCATGGCCGGCGCGCTGCCGCAGCAGGTTGACAGTGCGATGCAGGAATTCGGCATGGCGATGGGGCCGTTCCGCATGGGCGACATGGCGGGTTTGGACATCGGCTGGGCGGTGCGCAAGCGCCGTGCCGCGCAGTTTCCGCATCAGGACTTTTCGAGCGTGGCGGATGCGCTATGTGAAGCGGGGCGCTTCGGCCAGAAAACCGGTGCCGGCTACTATCGCTACGAGCCTGGATCGCGCAACGCCATTCCCGACCCGGTGGTGACCGGCATCATCGAGCAATATCGAGAGAAGAAACACGTGAAGCCGCGCCGCGTGAGCAATGAAGAAATCGTCGAACGCTTGATCAATGCGCTGGCTGATGAAGGCGCACGCATCGTCGAGGACGGGATCGCGCAGCGCAGCTCGGACATCGATGTGGTGTATTTGAACGGCTACGGATTTCCCGTCTGGCGCGGCGGACCCATGTTTTACGCGCAGCAGATGGGCTTGCGCAGCTCCTTCAGCGCAAATAAAGGAACACCTTAAGTGACAGACGCAGTCATCGTGTCCACCGCGCGCACCGGTCTGGGCAAGAGTTGGAAGGGCGCATTCAACATGACCTACGGCGCGACCCTGGGTGCGCACGCCGTGCAGCACGCAGTGGCGCGCGCCGGCATCGACCCTATGGAAGTCGAGGATGTGATCATGGGATCCACATTCGGCGAGGGGACAACCGGCGGCAACATCGCGCGTGCGATCGCGCTGCGCGCCGGGTTGCCGGTCACCACCGCGGGCCTGAGCATCAATCGCTTTTGCAGTTCCGGGCTGCAGTCGATTGCGCTGGCGGCACAGCGGGTGATGACGGAGGGCGCCGAAGTCATCGCCGCCGGCGGATTGGAGAGTATTTCCTGCGTGCAGAACGAGGTGAATACGCATATGCGGCGCGATCCTTGGCTCGATGCGCACAAGCCGACGCTGTATTGGAGCATGCTGCAGACTGCCGAGACCGTCGCGAAGCGCTACAACATCTCCAAGGAAGCCCAGGACGAATACGGCGTGCGCAGCCAGCAGCGCGCCGCCGCCGCACAGGCAGCGGGCAAGTTCAAGGACGAGATCGTGCCGATGACCACCATCATGGGAGTCATCGACAAGAACACGGGCGCCATCGGCACCCGCGAAGTGACGATTTCCAGCGACGAGGGTATTCGCCCGGACACGACGCTGGAGGCGGTGGCGAAGATTCGTTCGGCGCTGCCGGGCGGGGTGATCACCGCCGGCAATGCCAGCCAATTCTCGGATGGCAGCAGCGCCGTGGTCGTCATGGATGCCAAATTGGCGGAGCGCCGCGGCATCAAGCCGCTGGGTATCTTCCGCGGGTTCGCGGTCGCGGGCTGCGAACCGGACGAAATGGGCGTCGGTCCCGTGTATGCCGTGCCGCGCTTGCTGAAGCGCGCCGGCGTGAAGATCAGCGATGTGGACTTGTGGGAACTGAACGAGGCTTTCGCCTGCCAGGTACTTTATTGCCGCGACAAGCTTGGCATTCCCGACGATCGGTTGAACGTCAACGGCGGCGCCATTGCCGTGGGTCATCCTTATGGCGTGAGCGGCGCGCGCTTGACCGGCCATGCGTTGATCGAGGGCAAGCGCCGCGGCGCGAAGCTGGTCGTGGTAACCATGTGCATCGGCGGCGGCCAGGGAGCCGCGGGCTTGTTCGAGGTTGTCTGATGGGCGTGCGCGAAATGTTCGAGCTGAGCGGCAAAGTAGCCCTGATCACCGGCGGCTCGCGCGGCCTCGGCCTGCAGATCGCCAAGGGCTTGGCCGATATGGGCGCGAAGATCGCGATCAGCGCCCGCAAGGCCGCGGAGCTCGAGGAGGCCAGGGCGGAGTTGAATGCGCTCGGCGCCGAAGTGTTTACCGTCAGCAATGATCTTTCCAAGGAGGGCCAGCCCTCCGCGCTGGTCGATGCGGTTGTCGGGCACTACGCCAAGATCGACATTTTGGTGAACAATGCCGGAGCGACCTGGGGTGCGGTCGCGGAACAACATCCGCTCGAGGCGTGGAACAAGGTCATGAATTTGAACGCCACCAGCGTGTTCGCACTGAGCCAATCGGTGGCGAATCGCTGCTTCATCCCGCAACGTGCCGGCAACATCATCGTCGTTGCCTCGACCGCGGCGCTGCGCGCCGGCATGCAGATGCAAGCGGTCGCGTATCACAGCTCCAAGGCAGCGGCACTGCATTTGACCCGCGCGCTGGCCGTCGAATGGGGCAAGTACAATATTCGCGTCAACGCCATCTGTCCCGGATTCTTTCCATCGAAAATGGCGAGTGGTCTGCTGCAGACGATTGGCGCCGATGTCATTGCGCGGACGCCGTTGGGAAGGATGGGCGGCGACACCGACCTGCAGGGCGCCGCGGTTTATCTGGCATCGGAGGCGTCCAAGCACGTGACCGGACAGTACATCGCCGTGGACGGCGGCGCGTCGATATGAACGATATTGCGCCTGCCGCCGGCCTACGCGATGCACCCGGCGGACACGGCGTCGATACGCAAAAACTGCAGATTTGGATGCAAGAGCATATCGCGGGCTTCTCCGGTGCCATCGACGTCCATCAGTTTGCCGGCGGACAATCGAATCCGACATTTCTGGTGCAGGCGGCCGACCGCCGCTATGTCCTGCGCCGCAAGCCGCCGGGCAAGCTTTTGCCCTCGGCGCACGCGGTGGACCGCGAATTTCGGGTGTTGACCGCGCTGAAAGATACGGATGTTCCGGTTGCGCACGCATTTGCGTTGTGCGAGGACGCGGACGTCATCGGCAGTGCTTTCTACGTGATGGAATACATCGAGGGGCGGATATTCTGGGACGCCGCGCTGCCCGAAGCCGCGCCGGCCGAGCGCGCCCCGATCTACATGGAAATGGTGCGGGTGCTGGCCATGCTGCATTCGGTGGACTACCACGCGGTGGGCCTCGCCTCTTTCGGAAAATCGGGCGGCTACGTCGAGCGTCAGGTGGCCCTTTGGACGCGGCAATATCGCGCCGCGGAAACCGACAAGATCGACGATCTGGAGCGCCTCATCGAATGGCTGCCGCAGCACATACCCGCGGATGAGCAGTCCGGCATCGTGCACGGCGACTTCCGCCTCGACAACACGATTTTCCATCCGAGCGAACCGCGCATTCTTGCAGTCCTGGACTGGGAGCTATCGACCATCGGCCACCCATTGGTGGATTTCGCGTTCTTCTGCATGCGTTATCATCTACCCAGCGAAGAGTTCCAAGGCCTTGGCGGCGTCGATACCAAGCAGTTGTCGATTCCCAGCGAGGCCGAATGCGTGGCCGCATACTGCGCCATTCGCGGCATCAAACCGGTATCGCAACGGGACTGGACGTACTATGTGGCGTTTTGCATGTTCCGCCTGGCCAGCATCCTGCAAGGCGTGCTGGCGAGGGCCCTGCAGGGGAACGCGTCGAGTGCGACCGCGCTGGACGCCGGCCGCCGCGCGCGGCCGCTGGCGCAGCTGGGATGGCGTCTGGTGCAAGAATCATTCGATACTTAAACGAAGTTGCTTCCCGCGCAATTTCGCCGGCTGGTCTAATTTCAAGGAATCCACATGGATTTTTCGCATACTGACAAGGTCCGTGATCTGCAGCAGCGGGTCGGCGATTTCATGGACAAGTATGTGTACCCCGCCGAGCCGGCCGCGCATGAGGAACTGGAGAAGAATCGGCGAGCCGGCGATCCCTGGCAGCCGCTGAAGGTCATCGAGGATCTCAAGCAAAAGGCCAAAGCGCACCAGCTCTGGAACCTGTTCCTGCCGGAGTCCGCGCATGGCGCAGGCCTCAGCAATCTGGAATATGCGCCGCTCTGCGAAATCATGGGGCGCTCAGCCCTAGCCCCGGAAGCCTTCAATTGTTCGGCGCCCGACACCGGCAACATGGAAGTCCTGGCGCGCTATGCGACGCCGAATCAACAGAAGCAATGGCTCGAGCCGCTGCTCGATGGCCGCATACGCTCGGCTTTCGCCATGACCGAGCCGGCCGTGGCATCGAGCGATGCAACCAACATTTCGGCGTCGATCGTGCGCGACGGCGACAGCTACGTGATCAACGGCCGCAAATGGTGGACTTCAGGCGCCGGCGACCCGCGCTGCGAAATTCTGATATTCATGGGCAAGACCAATCCGGACGCGGCCCGCCATAGCCAACAATCCATGATTCTGGTGCCCATGAAGACGCCGGGCGTCAAGCTGCTGCGGACCTTGACCGTATTCGGCTACGACCACGCGCCGCACGGCCACGGCGAAGTCGATTTCGTCAACGTGCGCGTTCCGGCGGAAAATCTTCTGCTGGGCGAGGGGCGTGGTTTCGAGATCGCGCAGGGCCGGCTGGGCCCCGGCCGCATCCATCATTGCATGCGCCTGGTCGGCGTCGCCGAACGCGCGCTCGAATCGCTGTGCCGGCGCGCGCAGTCGCGCGTGGCGTTCGGCAAGCGCGTCTCCGAACAAGGCGTGACGCTGGAGCGCATTGCGGAATCGCGAATCGCCATCGATCAGGCGCGTTGGCTGGTGCTGAATGCCGCGTACATGATGGATACCGTGGGCAATCGCGCCGCCAAGCAAGAAATTGCCATGATCAAGGTGGCGGCGCCCAACATGGCTTGCCAGGTCATCGATTGGGCCATGCAGGTGCACGGCGGCGGCGGCGTCAGCGACGATTTCAATCTGGCGGCGGCGTACGCGAGCGCGCGTACGCTGCGTTTCGCCGACGGTCCTGATGAGGTGCATCGCGAACAAATCGCCAAGCTCGAATTGGCGCGCTACCGTCCGAAGAAGGACGATGTCCAATAGACATTTGAAATTCTGGCCGTCGAACGCCGCGCATGATTTGACGGTGCCTGCGACCAATCTGTATTACAACGCGGAAGTATCGGCGCGGCGTTATCCGAATAAGCCGTTCATCGTGTTTTACGACACGGCCGTGACCTTCGCCGAGTTCCATGATGAGACGCATCGCATCGCCGGATTTCTCGAACGGCAATGCGGCATCCAGACGGGCGATCGCGTTATGCTGCTCATGCAGAACAGCCCGCAATTCATCATCGGCTATTACGGCATCCTGCGCGCCAACGCGGTGGTCGTGCCGTTGAATCCGATGAATCTGAGCGCGGAGGTCCTCAAGTTCGTGCAGGACGCCCGCAGCCGTACCATTCTGGTTTCGCAGGAGTTGTACGCGCGCGTGGAGCCGCTGCTGCAGAGCGGGGTCTTGAAACACGCCGTCGTGGCGGCTTATTCGGATTACTTGAAAGAAGCGACGACGTTGACCGTGCCGGATTTCGTTGCCGCGCCGCGCGCCGGCATCCAGCAGGCCGGCGTGACGCTTTGGAAGGATGTGCTGGCCGCGAATCTGCAACCCGGGCCGCTCACCGCCGGACCGGATGACTTGAGCGTGATGCCCTATACGTCGGGAACCACGGGCACACCTAAGGGCGTCATGCATTCGCACCGCACGGTCATGCATACCGCGGTCGGCAGCTTGCTTTGGTTCGCGGTGCAGGCGGACATTACGCTGCTGGCAGTGGCGCCGTTCTTCCATGTGACCGGCATGCAAGGCTCGATGAACGGACCGCTGTACTTCGGTTGCACCATCGTATTGCTGCCGCGCTGGGACCGCGATACCGCAGCGCGCTGCGTCGAGCGTTACCGGATCTCCAGCTGGACCGCGGTGCCGACCATGATCCAGGATTTTTTCTTGAATCCCAAACTGGGTCAATACGATATATCTTCCATTCGCCGTTTGAGCGGCGGCGGCGCGGCGATGCCCGCGGCCGTTGCGCAGCGCCTGCGGAGCGCGGGCGTTGCCTACGTCGAGGGGTACGGCCTCACTGAAACAATGGCGGCCACGCACCTCAATCCACCGGAGCATCCCAAGATGCAGTGCTTGGGGATTCCGATCTTCGGAGTCGACTCGCGCATCATCGACCCGGTCACGCTGCAGGAGCTGCCGCCGGGGGAAAGCGGCGAGATCATCATGCACGGCCCGCAGGTGATGCTGGGTTACTGGAACAAGCCCGAAGACACCGCCAATGCATTCCTGGAAATCGACGGCAAACGATTCTTCCGCTCCGGAGACCTGGGTAAGATGGACGACGACGGCTATTTCTTCATCGTCGATCGCTTGAAGCGCATGATCAACGCGTCCGGCTTCAAGGTGTGGCCGACAGAAGTCGAAAGCCTCATGTACCATCACCCGGCGGTGCAGGAGGCCTGCATCATCGGCACCAAGGACGCGCACCGCGGTGAAACGGTCAAGGCAGTCATCGTGTTGAAACCCGAGTTCGCCGGCAAGACGGGGGCAGAGGACATCAGCGGCTGGGCCCGCGACAACATGGCGGCATACAAGGTGCCACGGGTGATCCAGTTCGTCGATGCGCTGCCGAAGTCCGGTTCCGGCAAGATCATGTGGCGCGAATTGCAGGAACTCGAGAACGCAGCAACATCCACGATCGCGAACCCAACAAACAGCGCGACGGCGCAAAGCGCATCATGAAAGCACTACTCAGCCGAACTCCAGGCGGCCCGGAAACGTTGGTTCTCGAGGAGATCGCAGATCCGAATCCCGGGCCCGGCGAAGTGCGCGTCAACGTACGCGCGGTAGGCGTAAATTTCCCCGATCTGCTGATCATTCAGGATCTATACCAGATCAAACCGCCGCGGCCCTTCGCTCCCGGCGGCGAACTGTCCGGCGTCGTCGATGCGGTGGGCCAGGGTGTGACGAAGCTGCAGGCCGGTGACCGGGTGCTGCTGAGCCCGGTGCGCGGCGCCATGGCCGAGAAAGCCATCGGTCAAGCGGACAACTGTTTCAAGATTCCCGACAGCATGGACTTCGATGAAGCCGCGGCCTTGCTGATGACCTACGGCACTTCGCAGCATGCGTTGAAGGACCGAGCGCGGCTGCGGCCCGGCGAGACCCTGCTGGTGTTGGGCGCCGGCGGCGGCGTGGGTCTGGCGGCCGTGGAATTGGGCAAGATCATGGGCGCACGCGTGATCGCTGCCGCCTCCAGCGAAGAGAAGCTCGTGTTGGCCAAGGAACATGGCGCCGATGAGGGCGTGCAATATCCCACCGGCGCTTTGGATAAGTCGGCGGCCAAGGCGCTGACCGACCGCTTCAAAGCGGCCTGCGGCTTGGGCGGCGCGCATGTCATTTACGACGCCGTCGGCGGCGACTATACCGAGGCCGCGCTGCGAGCGATCGCCTGGGAAGGGCGGCACTTGGTCATCGGTTTTCCGGCGGGCATCCCCAAACTTCCGCTCAACCTGCCGCTGCTGAAGAGCTGCCAGGTCGTGGGTGTGTTCTGGGGTGAATTCACCACTCGCTTTCCGGATATCCATACGGCCAACGTCGCGGCGCTCATGAAGCTATATGTGGACGGCAAAATCAAACCCGCCGTGACCGAACGCTATCCCCTGGCGCGCGGCGGCGAGGCCATCGCCAGGTTGGGTGCGCGAACCGCGCGTGGAAAAATCGTGGTGACGGTCTAGAGCGGGAAGAAAATCATGGATCTGAATTTCACGGCGGAGGAGCAAGCGTTTCGCGCCGAAGTGCGGCGCTTCTTCGAATCCGAGCTGCCCAAGGAGATTCGCGAAAAAATCGAATTGGGCCGGCGCATATCCAAAGATGACATGGTGCGCTGGCAAAAGATTCTGCACCGCAAGGGCTGGGGTGCGCCGAACTGGCCGGTGGAGTTCGGCGGCACCGGCTGGAACGTCGTTCAGCAACACATATTCGACGAAGAGCGCGCGGATAACTGCGCGCCGCCGCAAAACGCCTTCTCCATGAAGATGCTGGCGCCTGTCATGCAGGCCTTCGGCAGCGCGGCGCAGCAGGAGTATTTCCTGCCGCGGATTCTGGCCGGCGAGGATTGGTGGTGCCAGGGCTATTCCGAACCAGGCTCCGGATCCGATCTTGCCTCGCTGCGCACGAGCGCCGTGCGGCAGGGCGATTTCTACATGGTCAACGGCCAGAAAACCTGGAACACCCTGGGTCAATATGCCGATTGGATCTTCTGCCTGGTGCGCACCAGCACCGAGGTACGGCAGCAGCAGGGCATTTCCTTTCTGTTGATCGACATGAAGTCTCCGGGCGTCAGCGTGCGCCCCATCATCATGTTGGACGGCGAGCACGAGATCAACGACATCTTCTTCGACAACGTCAAGGTGCCGGTGCAGAACTTGATCGGCGATGAGAACAAGGGCTGGACCTACGCGAAGTTTCTATTGGCCCACGAGCGCACCGGCAATGCCGGCATCGGCGCCTGCAAGCAGGCGTTGAAGAAACTCAAGACAATTGCCGCGCAGCAGCCCGCCAACGGCAAGATGCTGATCGAGGATGCGCGCTTCCGCGACCGCGTTGCGCAACTCGAGATGGAATTGATGGCGCTGGAAATCACGAACTTGCGCGTTCTATCGGGCTACGCGAAAGACTCGAGGGCGCTGGGGCCGGAGGTCTCCATGCTCAAGATCAAGGGCTCGGAGATCATCCAGTCCTTGGCGGAACTCAAAATGCACGCGCTGGGTCACGACGCGCTGCCATATGTGCGCGAAGCGCTCGATCTTGGTTGGAAGGGCGATGCGTTGCTCGGCGATCACTACAAGCCTTACGCGCCGCCTTTGTCGGGGCAGTATTTCAATCAGCGCAAGACCACGATTTACGCGGGATCCACCGAGATTCAGAAAAACATCATTTCGCAGATGATACTGGGACTGTAAAGAGAGCCGCGATGGAATTCGACTACACCGAGGAGCAACGGGCGCTGCAGGATACCTTGCAAAAATTCATCGCGCGCGACTACGACTTCGAGAAGCGGCGAGGTTTCGCACGCTCACCCGCAGGCTATTCGCCCGCCGCATGGTCCCAATACGCCGAGCTCGGGCTATTGTCGCTACCCCTGCCTGAGGCCTACGGCGGGCTGGGCGGCGCTGCGATCGATGTCATGGTGGTGATGGATCTGTTCGGTCAAGGATTGCTGCTCGAGCCTTATCTCAGCACCGTGGTTGCCTGCGGGGGCATGATCCGGGACTCGGCGTCCGAGGCACAGAAAGCCGAACTATTGCCGCGCATCGGCGCAGGTCACTTGCAGATCGCGCTGGCTGCCCATGAAGCGGCGGGCCGCTACGAACTCGCCCACGTCGAGTGCAAGGCGGAAGCGCAAGGCGGCGGCTGGCGCCTGTCGGGCCGCAAGAGCGTGGTGGTCGACGGTGCTTCCGCGCAATATTTTCTCGTCTCCGCGCGCAGCGCGGGCAAGAACGGCGATCGCGACGGCATTTCGATATTCCTGGTGCCGCGTGAGGCGCCCGGCGTGACGGTCAGCGCGTATCCGACGCAATCGGGCGGGCGTGCGGCGGATCTACGGCTGCAGAACGTAATGCTGGATGGCGGCGCGCTGATTGGCGCCGCCGGAGGCGGTCTCGCCATTGTCGAGCGCGCGGTCGATCATGCCTGTGCAGCCCTGTGCGCCGAGGCGGTGGGCATCATGAACGCACTGAATCTGGCGACTTTGAACTACCTGAAGACGCGCAAACAATTCGGCGCGGCGATCGGCACTTTTCAAGCGCTGAAGCACCGGATGGCGGACATGCTCATGGCGGCGGAGCAGTCACGCTCCATGGCCATCATCGCCGCCGTGCATGCGGACTCGGCGGATACGGCGATGAGGCGCCGCGCCGTGTCCGCAGCCAAGGCCTACATCGGACAGGCGGCGCGGCTGGTAGGACAGCAGGCCGTGCAGATGCACGGCGGCATGGGTGTCGTCGATGACCTGATCGTCAGCCACTATTTCAAGCGGCTTACCATGATCGATCTCACGTACGGCGACGTGGATCATCACCTGGCGTACTTCAGCGATAGCTTGCTGCCGGCGGCATGACGGATTCAGCCTGGCGCCGGCAGCGGGCCATGCATCAATTCCTGCTTGCGCGCGTCCTTATCGACGGTGCGCGAGGCGGCGAACAGCACCAGCGCCGCGGCCACCGCCAAAATAGGCACCGCGTACATGGCGTTGTGCAATCCTGTGGCCTTGAACGCCTCGGTCATTTCGATCGCGCCCGCATCCAGCATGGCCTTATGCGCGAAGTGATCGCTCAGCATGCCGGTGCCGACAGGACCCAAGCTACCGCCGAAGATGTACATGCAGCAGAAATAAATAGCCACGGCGATGCCGCGCAAGCGCGGCTCGATGACATCCTGAATGGCGGTGTACACCGTGGCGTAGTACACATACATGGTGATCGTGCCCAAGGCCATCAGGACGATGTAGGCTGCTATCGAACCCGGAGGTTGATCGATCGCCAGGAAGATGCAGGGCGCGGCGACGGCCATGCACAGCGCGGCCAGCACCAAGCGCCCATTGCGTCGTTTGGCGCTCATGCGGTCCGCGACGTAGCCGCCGGCCAGCAAGCCGATGGCGCCGACCGCGCCGACCGCAATGGACGATGCGTTGCTGGCATCGCCCAAGGTCATGTGGTGATAGCGCTGCAGCAGCGGTGTATTGAACGAGTTGAGCGCATACATGTTGAAGTTATGGAAGATGCCCGACAGGATGATCCACCACATCGTGGGCAGCTTGAGAACCGCGGCGAACGATGAAGTCTGCGGGGAAGATGCGGCGGTGAGGACACGCCCCGGATCGAGCGAGCCGCGGGCGGGTTCGCGAATGCTCAAGGCCAACAGCGCCAAAAGGAGGCCTGGAATACAAGCGATGTAGAAAACCGAACGCCATCCGAAATGCGTGGCCATCCAGCCGGCGCTGGCGTACGCGGCAAACGTGCCCGCGGGCAGCCCCAACATGAATACGCCCATGGCGAAGGCACGCCTGCTCGGCGGAAAGAAATCGCCGATCAAGGATTGACCCGCCGGCGCGCAGGTGGCCTCGCCCAAGCCGACGCCCAGGCGCGCCGCGAACATCTGCGTATAGCTCTGCGCCATACCCGTGGCGGCGGTGAGCACGCTCCATACCGCGGTACCGATGGCGAGAAGGCGCGCGCGCTGCCACTTGTCGCTGAGGTTCCCCAACGGCAGACCGATGAGGGCATACACGATGATGAACACCGTGCCGAGCAGGCCGAGGGAGGTATCGCTCAGATGAAACTGCTTGCGGATCGGCTCGCCGAGCGCGCCCAGCAGCTGCCGGTCGAAGAAATTCAGAAGATTGATCGCGAACAGGACGAATAGGGCGAACTTCGCCCCGGCAATCGGCTTACTGATCTGCGGCAAGCGATTCTCCGACGTCTATGGCCGGCTTCATTGTGCCGCAATCGGCAAAAAAAAGGCGGGACATAGCCCGCCTCCCAATTCGCATGGAATCCGAATGTTTGAGTTATTTGAATTTCACCCGCAGCGTGGCGCCGTAGGTGCGGGGCGCCGTCAGGTAAGAGGTGATGGTGTTGTATTGGAATGGAGAGTCGTAGGCCACTCCGTAGTAGTACTTGTCAGTCAGGTTGGCGCCCCAAATCTCGACGGCCCACGATTCATCGAGGGCGCCGATGCCGAGCCGTGCGTTCAGCAGGCCGTAGGCGCCCTGAATTTTCCGAGGATCAAGATCCGAGCCGGTGTTGTAGGCGGAGCTATATTTCTCTTCCAGGCTGGTGCGCAGGCCGAG
>Ga0182024_10004769_pt1 | contig 30853 bp, 29 predicted proteins | sample P32metaG_FD_120480 | JGI IMG/M metagenome (GOLD analysis project Ga0182024, IMG submission 120480) | Permafrost microbial communities from Stordalen Mire, Sweden - P3-2 metaG (Illumina Assembly) | ecosystem: Environmental > Terrestrial > Soil > Wetlands > Permafrost | place: Sweden: Stordalen... | reverse complement strand
TACAACACAAAAGCGATTGATCCCGCAGATCGACGGGCTGCGGTTGGTTGCCATCACTTCCGTTGTTCTCTTCCATCTTTACGCCGCTCTGGAACGTGGAGCCATCCCGTGCTCGTGGATTTTCAACACCGGCTTGGCAAAGCGCAGAGTGGAATTATTCTTTGCGCCAAACCTGCAGGGAATCTTGGTTGGTGCTCTTTTTGTTCAAGACGATGGTGCCGTCGCGCTGAATGGGATAGGCCAATAACAGGTGCAGAGAGTTGGTCTGGTCTGCCGCATCTGGCTTAAGCTTTCCCCCGAGACGGTAACCTTCTGCAAACTCCAACCACCGAAACGACTTCATACATTTCCGTACGTACGCGTTTACAATCACAAATTGTTCCAAGGGGAACATTTTTCCATTTTGCAACCGAATCAAGCCGCCCGGAACTTTTCCACCGCGAAAATGGTAAGCACAATGAAAAGCGCCATGACCACGAGCTGCGCGATCAGGAATGGCGGCTCGGACTGCGTCGGAGCCAGCGCGTTCAGGGCGTGCACCTTCAGGAAGCCCTGCACGACTAAGACGAAGACATTCAGATAGAGGGCAATCACGGCGGTGACCACGTAGATCGAACGCCAGGCGCCGGCGAGGTGAAGGCCGTAGCGCGCCAGGATCGCAATCGCCAGCATCACCAGCGATATGATGCCGACCTTATGCGACGGCAAAAGATGATCAAAGGGAAAGAGGAATCCGGTCGCGCTGGTCAACACCGTGGTCGTCAGAAAGAGCGCTGTCCAGCCGTCGAGCCGTTTCCCCGAGAGCATCCCGAACAGGACGATGAGTCCCGAGCCGATCCCGACCAAACTTATCATTACATGCACCAAAGTGAATGTTGACAAGCTCATTCCTAAGATCATGATGAGGGCCCCTCAAAGGCAGTTTGGTGTTGCGAAGAGGCGGGAATTTTAACACATGCTGTCAATCAGATAATGCAAGGAGTGGCAGTCTTCTTAGCTCGCTACACCTGAATTGATGCCGGGCGGCGCCGCCGTCTGCGTGAGGTTCGTGCCTGAACCGCGGTGCGAGACTTTCTTCTGGAAGGAGTTTTCACTTTCATTTTCATTGCAAGTAATATTCTTATTTTGCGCTCAGTGTTCCGGATGTGAAGCTGCAGGGCCTCCCAGGTAAAATCGGGATCAAGCTCGACGGCTCGAAGCCTGTCCTCCGCCATTAGGTGCTGCCGGTTTGCCATATTGCCAACAGTTAACCAGCGGCTCGCTGCCATGACAATACTATGTTTCTACTAGGCACACCTTCGTTGGCGGGTGGAATAGAATCGGTTTTCGCCCAGTTAACATATTTAGAAGCCCATTGCGTCCGGAGTGCTGACGGGAGTCGATTTCCCAGTTCTTTTCTCCTCCGCCTCAGTCGGACCACCGCCTCTGTTCCGTGCTTGTTATGTGGGGCGGCTGCAAATGGCCAAGGGTGTGGTTTATCTTCTCCAAGCGTGGAAGCTCCCGCGTGCTGAACTGGTGCTGCTTGGAGAGGTCAAACCCGAAGTGCAATCTGTGCTGAGGACCTACGCTGACTCGACCGTACCGATGACAGGATTCCTATCTCTGCAAGAGGTGGCCAAATGCTACCGCGAGTCGGACCTGTTCGTTTTTCCGTCGGTGTCGGAAGGTCTCGCCGAGGTGCTGTTGGAGGCGATGGCCACCGGTCTTCCGGTGGTCGCGACCGACAAGTCTGGCGCGAACGATTGCCTAGAGCACGGGAAGGAGGGAATCATCGTGCCCGCTCGTGACGTGGATGCTATGGCCGACGCGATCTTGTGGTGTTATCAGCATCGAGAGGAGAGTCGTGCGATGGGCAAAGCAGCGCGGGCCAGAATCGAAAGCGAGTTCACGCTCGACCACTGTATCGAGCGGCAGATCGCTTTGTATCGCTCTCTCGCAAGAAGGCAGAAAGCGCCAGCCGCTTAAAATAAGCTTCGCCCGCTGGTTACTTCCGTGCCGTTACGCCAAGCGAGTTCTCGGAATTAATTTTCCATTCACAGAGGGAAAAAGATTTCTCTCGCCCCTGCGGCACAGGAACCTTCTGCCTGCAATCCATTGAATCGCTGTCAGTTAGATGGGCACGAATCTTTGGGCATCCTCGTGCTTAATCCTTACCAGTTAAGACCATCTGGTGATGTCATGCCCAATTTTGGTCGTTACTTTTCCTTGGCGGGAGAGGTGATCACATAAGGAGCCATCGGTTGAAATACGCTGACTTTGATTTCTTGCAGGAGCCTTTCATGCGGAAGCTTTTGCGGTCGATCCCACTCATTTTCCTGGTTGTACTTGCAGCCTGTGGCGGCACTACCTCAAACAACGGTGGTGGCGGAGGAGGTGGTCAGGTAAGGCTGAAGTCTATTCAAGTCACGGCGAACAGCTTGTCGCTCCTCACCGGTGCGACTGAACAATTTACGGCCACCGGCACATACAGCGGTACGGGCGGTACCAAGGATCTGACCTCGGTCACCTGGACTTCGTCCAACACCGGCGTCGCGACCATTGCGAGCGGGGGAATGGTGACGGCTAAGACCCAAGGCTCCACGACGATCACGGCGACTTCCGGAACGGTGAGCGGCTCAGCGACGTTGACCGTTACTGCCACGCTGGCATCCATTGCAGTCACGCCAGCCAATCCATCCATTGCTCCGGGCACGACGCAAGCATTCAAGGCCACCGGAACTTACAGCGACAACAGCACGCAGGACATTACTGGAAGCGCTACCTGGAGTTCGTCCGCCACTGGTGTGGCAAACATCAGCAATGCTGTGCCGATTCAAGGTTTGGCCACGGCAGTGGCGCATGGCAGCTCAACCATCACGGCGACATCGGGAAGCATTTCCGGTGCCACGACTTTGACCGTTACCAACGGAGTTTTGCAGTCCATCGCAGTGACCCCTTCGAATTCCACGGTCGCACTGGGTACGGTGAGGCAGTTTACTGCTACAGGCACATTCTTGGATGGCACCACCACCACTACCCAAGATATTACGAACCTAGTGACATGGAGTTCCTCGAATGTTGGTGTGGCCTCCATCACGATTAGCGGAGCAGTCACAGGCCTCAAAACAGGTTCAACCACCATCACCGCAACCTCGGGCTCAATAAGTGGGAATACGCAATTGACTGTGAACGTGGCAAATCTATCGTCGATTGCGATCCAGCCGGGCGATGCCACAATTGCGCCAGCAACGACAATCCAGTTCAGCGCAGTGGGCACATTTTCGGACGGCAGCACGCGCAACATTACCAATCAGGTGGCCTGGAGTTCTTCCAATCCAGCCGCGGCGACCATTCAGAACAGCACTGCGACGGGCGTGAGTCAGGGGGATTCCACGATCTCGGCCAGCCTGAATTCGATCAGTAATTCCGTCACTCTTACGGTGTCGGGCGCGACCATCCTGTCCATTTCAGTGACACCGTCAGGCCGTTCGATCGCGGCGGGAACCCAGCTGCCCTTCATAGCGACGGGCGTGTTCAGCGATTCCAGTGCTCAAGACATCACGAACAACGTGACTTGGGCATCGAGCAACACAGCATTCGCAAAGGTAAGTAATACCGCCGGAAGCAACGGAGTGGTCACGGCGGTGAGCACCGGAAGTGTGACTATCAAGGCGACCTTTGGCTCGGTGAGTGGTTCAGCGCCGCTAACCGTAAACTCCGCGACGCTGACCTCGATCTCACTGGCTCCGACGACCTTCCTGCTGGCTCCCGCGTCCACCAAGCAGTACGACGCCATCGGAAACTACAGCGACGGTAGTACCTACAATCTAAACGTCGTGGCCCAGTGGAACTCTTCGTCCACTACGCTGGCCACGGTCACGAGCTATGGATTGGTAACCGGCGAGTCGGCCGGAACGACGAGCATTACCGCGAAAATGGGGTCTGTCACCAGCAACGCGGCAAGCTTGATCGTCAGCTCTTCCCCATTAGTTTCGCTTGCGGTGATGCCCGGCACGGCCAGCGTTCCTGAGACGATAGAGACTTCCTTTACGGCCATTGGCACATTCGGAGACGGGAGCACTCAGGACCTCACGCAGTCGGTCCAGTGGACGGCGGCGCCGGCATCGGTGGCAACCATTAGCAACGTGGGAGGCTCCATCGGCATTGCCACCGGCGTGGCGGTTGGGAATGCGACCATTACCGCGATTTTTGCGGCACAAGTGGGAACCGCGTCCCTCAGCGTCACCAATGCGACCTTGACCTCGATTACCATTTCGCCTGGTAACCCGCAAATCGGTGCGGGAGGCACGCAGCAGTTTGTCGCGACTGGAAACTTCAGCGATGGCACTACGCAGAACATAACGAACCAAGTGACTTGGACCTCGTCCAATGTGAATGTCGCGGTGATCAACGCTGTCGGTCTGGCCACCAGCGCTGGCACGGGGACCACGACCGTTAAAGCTGCATTGAATGGGGTGACTGATACGACCGTCTTGACGGTGCAATAGAAAGTGTAGGACGCAGAATTTCGCCGGACTGGATCTTCCGTAAATCTTGCGGAAGACACAGTCCGGTTTTTCTTTGGTGAAGGTTCTGCTGCGGCGTAGAGACGTAGCTAGCTACGTCTCTACAGCGAGGTCGAGGCCAGGGAATGCAGGCGCTCTGCCGCAATTTCTGGGGTGACGTCGCGCTGCGGTGTTCCCAATAGCTCAAAACCCACCATAAACTTCCGGATCGTCGCCGAGCGCAGAAGCGGCGGGTAAAAATGCGCGTGGAAGTGCCATTCAGGATGCTGCTCGCCGTTCGTGGGCGACTGGTGCAGCCCCATCGAGTATGGAAATGGTGCGTCAAACACGCGATCGTATGTGGATGTTACTTGCTTCAGCATCTGACCGAAGCGGGCGACTTCCTCCGATGTGAAATCAACAAGAGCTCCCAGGTGCCGGCGGCTGCACATCAGGATTTCGAAAGGCCACACCGCCCAGAAAGGCACCAGTGCAAGAAAGCTTTCGTTCTGGCATACCACGCGGACTTTTTGCCGTTCTTCAAGTTTTGTGTAATCACAGAGCAGGCAACTCTGGTGCTGGTCGAGAAAGCTTCGCTGCGCAGCCAATTCCTTTTGCGGATTCTCCGGAATAGAACTGGTAGACCAGATTTGACAGTGCGGATGCGGATTACTAGCGCCCATCGCCGCGCCGCGATTTTCAAAGATCTGCACATGATTGATCTGCGGCATGTCACCCAGCTCCCGGAACTGCGCGGTCCAGGTGCGGATTACACTTTCGATGTCCTCCACACGCATGGTGGAGAGGGTGAGGTCGTGCCGCGGTGAGAAGCAGATGACCCGGCAGATCCCTGGCTCTCCTTCGGCAACCAGTAAACCTTTGTTTTCGAAGTCGAGATGCTCTTTGGCAACGTTTGGCTTCAGCGCGGCAAAATCATTCTCGAAGACGAACGTACCGGTGTAGGACGGATTGTGGACTCCGCCGGCGCGGGTGTTCCCTGGGCACAGATAGCAGTCAGGATCGTATTCGGGCTCCTTTACCGCTGGAGCCTTATCGACCTGTCCCTGCCACGGACGCACCGCGCGATGCGGAGACACTAGTACCCATTCGTTGGCCAACGGATTGAATCTTCGATGTGAGTCTTCGGTAAGTTTCAAACTTGCGGCCTTAGATGGGAGTAGATCTCATCATATCTACTTCCCAGAATTAAATGGATTACTGCACGTGGCGGGAAACTGTATTGACATCCGGCTAGCGCCACCGTATGGTTTGGCGTTGCAAAGTAAACGATTACAGCGGCTACGCCAGCCATCTTAGAGCGTCCGGTGTCTCTTTCCAAGTGCATGACGTTAACAGATAAACTGCATTCAGAGTTCATACGATGATCACTTCAAGGCTGGCCCGGCACTTTGAAGATTTGTTCGGAGTGCCGCCAAAGATCTTCAGCGCTCCGGGCCGTGTCAATCTCATCGGGGAACATACCGACTACAACGACGGTTTTGTGATGCCGTGTGCGATTGGTCTGTCCACGCGTGTCGCTATTTCTCCACGCCAGGACCGCAAGTTGGTGGTGCGGTCGGACGAATTTCCGGAGCAATTCGAGTTTGATCTGGACCATTTGCCCGAGCACGGCACGGGTGCGTGGAGTGACTATGTGGTCGGGGTAGCGGTAATCCTGCAACACATCGGCCATCGCTCGCAGGGTGCAAACCTGCTGGTGCGAGGCGAAGTCCCGATAGGTGCAGGCCTCAGCTCCTCTGCAGCAATTGAGGTTGCCAGCGCGCTGGCGCTGATCAGCCTGAACGGGGCGATGTTTCCCTTGCCGCAGATTGCCAAGCTCTGCCAGCGAGCCGAGAACGTGTTTATCGGTGCCCGCGTTGGCATTATGGACCAATTTATCTCCTGCCTGGGGAAAGCTGGGCACGCCCTGATGTTGGACTGCCGGTCGTTGGACTTCAAGTTGATTCCCATTCCAGACAACGTTCGCCTGGTGATCTGTAACACCATGGTGAAGCACGAACATGCCGGCGGAGAATACAATCGCCGCCGCGAAGCGTGTGAGGCGGGCATGAAGATGTTGACGAAGTGGTATCCGGAGGCCCGTGCTCTCCGGGACATCTCAACCAAGCAGCTGGACGAACACTCCAAAGAACTGCCCGACACAATCTATCGGCGATGTTTGCACGTGATCCAGGAAAATCAGCGCGTGCAGGATGCTGCCCAGCGTCTTATCGATGGCGACTGGAATGGTTTTGGAGAATTGATGCGGGAGTCCCATCGCAGCCTTCGCGACCTGTACGAAGTCAGTTGCCGCGAGCTCAATGTCATGGTCGAAGTCGCGGAAGGCCTGCCCGGCTATTACGGTGGACGCATGACGGGAGGCGGATTTGGCGGGTGTACGGTGAATCTGGTGAATTCGAGTGATGCGGCAGTCTTTGCGGAGCAAATTGCGGAACGCTACAAGCAGAAGATCGGGACCGAACCAGTGTTGTACATCTGCTCGGCGGCAAATGGAGCGCACGCCGAGCTCAACGGGGTCGGATAAGCGATCTGGTTCCGACCTACTTGACTGGCACCGTCTGGATCACCGCGCGATTTTCCAATGGCCCATGCGGTGAGTTAACAGGTCATCACTAACAGCCCTAGCCGAATTGGGAACCGGAGCAGCTGGCAACATCAATTCCATGACCGACGTAACTTTGTAGGCATCTCTCCGCATCGCACAATGAAGGGCACACGCTTTGTGGAGGATGGACGATGTTTTTTCGTCTTCGACCGGTCAAACTACTATTGCTGACTGCATTCTTGTTCATTGCCCTCGCGCCCGTGCTGCGCGCTCAGAACAACACGCCCGGAGTCACAACCACCAGCATTCGGCTCGGTTCTTGTTCCGCCCTGTCCGGCCCAGCATCGTTATCTGGGAATTCAAACCCAGATGGCCGCGCTGGCCTACTTTCATCTGGTGAATGACCCGGGCGGCGTCCACGGCCGTTCCCTTGAACTGAAGTCTCTGGATGATGGCTACGACCCGGAGAAGGCTCCTGCTTGTTTCAACCGGCTGGCCAAAGAGGACCTTTTGCCATGAGCTTTTTCGTCGGTACCCCAACGGCTGCAAAATACATTCCGCTGGCCGAGTCGGAAAAGATTCCGGGGGTTGGGCTTTTTACCGGCGCACCATCCTCTACGAGCCACTAAAGCATTACATCGTGACCGTTCGGCCTCCTATTTTGAAGAAGCCCGCGAGCAGGTGGACGACTTGTGGCAAGTCCGGGGAGCCCACAAGATCGGAGTGATTTATCAGGACGATACCCTCGGCCAGGCCGTGCTCGAAGGAGTGCAACACGCGCTGGCCCGCCATCAAGCCGCCCCGATCCGGTTGGGAACGTTCCAGCGCAACACGGTGGACGTCTCCAACGGAGTCAACTCCGTCCGCGAAACCAAGCCGGATGTCGCGTAATCCTTGCAGGTTCATACGCTCCGGTGGCCGCCATTCTCAAGCAGGCGCACGCCTCGGGATGGTACCCCGCTATTGCTGACGGTTTCGTTCGTCGGCACCGAAGGACTCATCCGTGCCGCCGGAACGGATGCGGAAGGTGTTGTCATCACGCAAGTCGTGCCGCCGCATGATCGCGACGATCTGCCTACCATCAAACTTTATCGAGAAGCACTCGAAAAATACAGGTCGGGAACATCCCCAAGCTTTGTCAGCCTGGAAGGATTTGTAGACGCCATGGTGATCGTCGAGGGATTGAAGGCAGCCGGCAAAGACTTGACCCGCGAGAAATTCATCGCTGGGATCGAGTCCATCCACAATCGGGATATGGGCTTGGGCTCAAACCTTCTTCTCGACTACGGCCCGAAGGGCCACAAAGGTTTCGATTCCGTCTACGCCACGGTCATTCACCAAGGCCTTGCCGTCGTGGCGACAGACTGGAAAAAACTGGGAGAATGGCGGAAGACCGCCCTGGGCGCGGGCCACGCTCATTTCTGAAACTGGGCTCATTTATGCAGGTTGCAATCTTGGTGCCGGGAGGGGGAGTTGAACCCAAGACCCGAAGGTCGGCGGATTTTGAGCCCTCAGTGCCGTTCGTTCTAGCTGTTCGTTTTCTTGGTTTTACAACAATTTATCGCTACCCACCGGGGGATCGAGTGCTCCCGATTAGTGCTGAGTGCTACCCCGTTAGCCCCTAAACGGCCCCTATTTTTCGATCGGTTCTCTGTAACCTGCCAGCCGGATTTCGTCACGGGGGGCCAGCGGAGTACGGTCTTCGGCGGCAGCGCTTTTTAGGTGCAGCTATTCGCGCGGTTCGGTGTAACGCTCAGGAGACGGAAGATTCACCGATCCGCTAACCGCGATCGAAAATGTCTTCTTTGCGGATTCGCCATCAAGGCCCTTAGCCGTGAACCGCACTGTGTAATTTCCGGCGGCGGTATACGCATGAGTGAGGATTGCGCCATCGGCGACAACTCCATCGCCGAAATCCCAATGACAGGCGAGGGCTGGGACTCCGTCTTTAGACACCACGCTGGAGAACTCAGTCTCTTCCCCCATCTTCGCTTGAGACGGTACTTGGAAGGCAATCGAAGGCGCCGCCATAGGAATCGAAGTATCAATAATTTTGATCAGCTTGACTGAGTGCGCGGGTTGATTGTCCAGGCGGAGCGTCTCATGGTCCATGGCCAACGGCTGATCTTGCGCCAGCGAGTCAAATAATTTGTACGAATGTCCTGCGGGGAGCTTTAAATCGGAAAAGGCGAAAGTGCGAGAACTCGGCTGCTCTGTCCAGTTGAAAACTGCCAAAGTGGATTGACGCTGGTCTTCGCGTAGCAGAAAAACGCGGGGTTGCTCGTCCTTATCTGCATAAGTCAGGAGATCTAGAGGCAAAGCAGCCCGCCCAAGTTTTGCCATTGCAAGCAAATCAGGATTCTTGACCAACGCCATGCGTTCCGCATCACTCCCCAGTATTGGGAGGTCGTCGCCAATTTCGAACATTCCTCCAGAAACCGCCGCCAGCGCGATCGAGACCTGAGCCTCATTCAATGTAAGTGGAGCTTGAATGGTTCGTTCTTCCAGGAGCTGCCGAGAAACCGTGAATGCATCGGGGTCATCGATGAAAAAGTTGCGATGCATGTAATAACGCGCCGCGATGCCCGGCTCAGCTTCCTTGCTGCGGAGGAACGCATGACCCGTATCCTGGGATATACGGCCTTCATCGACCAAACCAACGGGGTTCAACATCGGACTGCCATCTTTATCGAGGAGCACGTCTTCGCCGACTGTCTTGCGAATAATCTCGAGCCCGATTCGCTGCGCTTCAAGTGCCGTTGTGTTCGGGCGATGGTAATAACCCTCGATTGCTGTATTGTCCATGAAGTCGAGCTTAATGTAGCGCGCGCCCCATTCCCGGACCAGTGTGCGATAGATTTGTCGAAGATATTCCTGGGCGTCAGGATTAGTGACGTCTAAGACAAACAGGTGTTCGCCCTCGACCTCTTCGGCGTTTCCAATTGAAATCGGATCGCCATGTGCGTTGTGCACCAGCCAATCCTTATGGTGCTCATAAATCCAGGCTCGCTCGCCCACTTCAAACGGAGCCGTCCAAACTCCTACCTTCAATCCCAGTCGGCAAATGCGGTGAGTTAGATCCCACATGCCACGGGGGAATTGAGAGGCATTGGGTGTCGCGTATTCACTGCGAGAGTATGCGTAACCCAGGTCGAAATGAAAATAGTCGTAACCCAGCACCTTCAGGTGCTCGGCCAGCCATTGTGCGTTCGTAAGCGCAGTGCCCTCGGTGATTTTCGTGTAGAAGGCCGTCCAACTCCACCATCCAAGCATATTGTCTAGGCTGACACGACTGTGATGCAGCTCCCGAATCGCGGCGCCATAGTTCTCAAGTTGCGAGTGGTAGTCTCTTCCGGCAGCAAACATTACTCGTTCTGAAGTTATTGATTCGCCCGCGGGAAGGGGAACGTTTAATTCAATCAGGTTTTCCGCCGGCCCTTCTCGCAGACCGGATTCGGGATCGGTTGCTTGTATCTCAGTAGTCCCAGTTGAATCGATCGTGTATGAAGCGATGCCAGGGCCATCCGGTGATGAAGATTGGGTTTGCAGATGAATGATGGTGAGGAAGCGATTAGAAGTGAGAGCCCCCACGAACAGGCTCTCCTTGCTATCCCGGTTGTAGATAAGTTGGCTGCCTACGGCCCGGTGCATTGCCTGAGGAGCTTTTCCTAAATTGTAAATCTGCATCGGCGGCCAGTCCTCGCTGAAGCTGTCCGAGAGAACTCGGTCGGCGTTCTGCTTGCCACCAAGATCAATGATGCTGTTTCCGACAGCCTCGACGCTTCGGATACTTTGGATTGTTACCGGATTGCCTGTGTGATTTTGTACCTCGGCCTCGATGACACCAAAAGCTCTCCCATCATAGATTTGTAATGTATATGCAAAATCAGGGAAATTCGGAAGTCCGGACGAAGTGATTGTAATTTTCTTGCCGTGTCCGAGAGCATCCTCAAAACTCGATTGAGATATCTCATGTTTCGGATAATCCGTCGATTTAAGCCACTTGTGATCGATCTCCGCCGCCACCCTGGCGTGAATGATGCTGTGTCCGCCATTTCCGGTTTGGATTTCATATGTGCCGTCGCTCGGCTGAACGACCACGGATAAGCCCTCGATATTAGCAGCTACCTGAGAAGCCTTAGCCGGGTCAGAAGAGCCGAGACAGCCTTCAACCAGGATCAGCACGCAGGCTATCAAGAGACTTGCGATCTGGACCGGGCGGATTGAGCCGGCCAATTCTTTGGGGAGCCGAAAACCACGAAAATTATGTGCAATCATGAATTCCTCCTGTTATGCGTGGGATCTTGATTTGGCCCTCACTCAGTATCCGGGCTCGGGTTGAACGGCCATGTAGCTTTCCACTTCGCCCAGATGAAGAAAACCAGAACGCCGGTTAGTAGCGTTAATAAACCGATCTTGATGTAGAGCCAGCCCGAGGTCAGAAAAACATACGCCCATCCAAAGAAAGCAATGACAATGGGGACGGGATAAAACCACATCTTGTACGGCCGCGAGCTGTCCGGAAACTTTCGTCGCAAGAGTGGAATGGCAAATAGCTGTCCGAGAAACTGCACCAATATTCTGGTCGTGATCAAGGCGCTGACGAGCTGATCAAGCTTAAGGAACGTGGCAGCAATCGATACACCGCCCAGAACCAGAAGGGAAACTTGAGGATAGTTTTTCGTGGGGTGCAGTTGCGCAAACGGGCGAAAGAAATAGCCTTCGATGGCAGCCGCATAAGGAATCCGCGAATAACCCAAAAGAAGCGCGAACACTGCGCCAAAGGCCGACCAGAGGACCAAAATTGTTACCGCGATCGCGGCACCCCTGCCGTAGAGGCGCTCCATGAAGTCAGAAACAATGAAGTTCGAATGAATTCCTTCCCGCCACGGCACCACTCCCATTAAGGCGAGATGCAACGCGAGATATCCTACACAGCAGACTGCGAGCGAATACAGAATCGAGCGCGGTACTACGTGGGAAGGGTTTTGCACCTCGTCACCGATGTAGCACACATCGTAATATCCCAGATAGTTGTACACGGCGATCAGAGTGGCGCTGCCCAGACCGAGCACGAAGCCACGATTAAAGGCCATCGCTCCTGGAGGAAAATCGAACGCCCTGTGAGCACTGAAGTGGGAAAAACCGGTGACGATGACGGTTACCATCGCAAGCGCCGTGCCAACCCAAAGAGTGAGGGTGACTTTGCTCAGGAATGTCATCTGTCGACATAAGAGGAACAAAGCAGCGAGGCCTGCGGCTACCGCCACGTATTGCTGGCCTCGAGCGGTCAATCCCGGACAGAGATAGGAAGAATAGTTTCCGAATCCAATCATCCCGGATGCGATTTCCAAAGGCCCACTCAGAACGAATTGCCAGATGAAAAGAAAGGCCATCAGGCGACCCCAACTTTGATGGCCGTACGCCTCGCGAAGGAAATGGTAGCTGCCGCCGGAGCCTGGCAACGCAGCCCCCAGTTCGCTCCATATCAGGCCGTCGGAAATCACGATGAGTGCACCCGTCAGCCAGCCCAGCATGGATTGCGGGCCGCCCATGGAAGCCATCAATAGTGGAATTGTGATGAAAGGCCCCACCCCAACCATGTTGGAGATGTTCAGGGCCGTGGCAGGAAGTAAACCGAAGGCGCGCGTTAGGTGGGTGTGCGATTCAGTCTTCATTGCCATAGGCGGGCAAGTTGGTGCACTTCGATATTGGTCGCGGCCCTCACCTTACAATTGCGCGAATCTACCGATAGCTTGCTCGTTTGTCAATCGGATTGTTTGTTTCTGATCGATTTGTATTCCAGAAGGCACACTTTTTACGATACAAATCGTCCATATCCGAAATACAATTGAGCCACTAACCCGCATCCGGTTAGGCGGCATCGACTTGTGCCAGGAGAGCGCAAACATCATGCTCGCAGAAGAGCGTAGGATTCGCATTCGAGAGATACTTTCCGGCCAACGCGCAATTACCGCTTCCGACCTCTGCGCTGCTCTGGGGGTTACCGCCGCGACGGTGAGGCGAGACTTGGCAGCATTGGAGCAGGATGGCGTCCTGGTCCGTTCTCATGGGGGAGCGGTTTCCCGCATGTCCAGTACCAACTTCCAACCTTCCTATGAGACGTTGTCGCATAGCCACAGCAGTGAGAAGCATGCGATTGCGCGCGCGGCTGAACATCTGGTGCTTGATGGCGAGACTGTCTTCCTTGAGGGGAGCACCACGGTGTATGAGCTTGCCCGTGGCTTAAATCAACGGAATCGGCTGACCGTGGTGACAAACTCTCCCACGATCGTTTGTCAGTTGCAAAGAAGTTCAGGCGTGACCGTCCTTTGTACCGGTGGCGATCTTCAAAAGGACACGTTCTACTTTTCCGGCGAATGGGCCCAGCGTGCGCTCTCCGAAATTCGGTTGGATAAAGCAATCTTGGGAGTGAGCGCAATCGATATTTCGTATGGAGTCTCGACCGCAAACCACGCCGAAGCACAAATCAAGAAGATGATCACTAGAGCTGCGAAGATCCGGATCGCGTTAGCAGATCACAGTAAGTTTGGCACTCAGAGCTTCGCCTACGTCGGCCCCGTGGCGGATATCGACGTGCTCGTAACCGACTCCGGCACCGATCCAAAATATATTAAAAGCCTGCGTGAAGCGGGTGTCGAAGTTGTGGTTGCGGAGGTGCAGGAAACGCGTAAAACTCCGCACAAAGGAACATATTCAAACAAATAGGTTGACAATCGCTCATGTGCGAGATAATTTGAGTCGACTTAAGAGTTCAGCGAGAACGTGAGGGAATTTTGAGCGATTGCGGCAAGAAGATTCGCTTGAATCGTGTGCTGGGAGGCTCGAAACGCCGGGCCCTGGTCGTGGCTTTCGATCATGCATTGGTACTGGGGCCGATTCCTGGAACTGAAGACCCATTAGGAAAGATTCGACAATTTGCCCAAGCCAATGTCGATGCATTGCTGCTGAACCTTGGACTCATCCGCCAATTCGCGAACTCGACCATACCCGGTCCCATGCCGGCTCTAATTGCCCGCCTGGATTGGACTACAGTTTGGTCTGCGGTTGGGCAAAACGGTGGTGGCGCGCTGCACAGCTCGCTTCTCGCACGTCCCGAGGACGCGTTACGACACGGCGCAGATGCCGTTCTCACGTATCTCGTCGTAGGTACCGGCGATGCCGAGTTCGAGATGAAGGAGATCACTCGCAACGCCGAAGTCGCCCGCGAATGTGAACGAGTTGGAATCCCGCTGATTGTTGAATCTCTTGCACGGGGGAAGGATGTGCAGAATCCAGGTGATCCCAAGTGGCTGAACCTCCACACTCGTATGGCAGCCGAGCTTGGTGCGGATGTTGTTAAGACGGATTACAGCGGGGATTCAGCCTCAATGCGTTCGGTGGTGGAAAAATGTCCGATACCAATCCTGGTGCTCGGTGGAAGCCGTCATGCCTCGGACAAACACGCACTCGATGTGGTCCGTGAAGTTGCGACCGCGGGAGCAGCTGGTGTCTTCTTTGGCCGCAATGTTTTCCAAGCCGACAACATGAGCGCATTTCTTGAACAGGCCCGTGCTGCTCTTGACGGAGCAGTGACGCCGGAATTTCAAGAAATCACAAGATGACGACATCCGGTTCCCAGGCGCAGGGGGTTTTGCGCAACAAGAATGTGATGGACGGACGCCCCGGAATCTGCCTGCGGGCAGATTGGGGATATGTCTCCGTTCTTGAGGGCGGAGGGCATATCTGCGACTTGAATCTGAATGCGCGCTTCGGAGTGAATCCGCTGTGGCGACCACAATGGGCGACGATCGATCCATTCGAGTACGCCACTGCGAAACATGCTCGCAGGTGCGGGCCTCCGCCGGAGGGCAGGTTACTGTCCGGCATTGCGGGACATAGCCTCAGCTTTGATCACTTCGGGCCGCCTTCGCTAGAAGAAACGGCAGCGGGTCTGACTACCCACGGCGAAGCACCCGCGTTGAAGTGGGACATCCAAAAGCAAGCACGGTCGCCAAAGCCACAATTGCAATATGGTCTGACGCTTTCCGAAGCTCGGATCAGTTTCAGCAGGAACCTAACACTTGACCGCGTGAATCCGGTGATTTATTGCAAAGGGGGGGCGGTCAACGTCAGCAGTTACGAGCGACCCATTTCGTGGAACGAACATGTAACCTTCGGACCACCGTTTCTGGAAGCGGGAACCACCTGGTTCGACATGCCGGCAACGCGGGCGAAAGTTTGTCCAGCTAGCTACAGCCCTCGATTTTCTCTTCAGCCGGATGCCGAGTTTGCTTGCCCCAACGCACCGACAAAAGATCGCAAGCGGGTGAACTTGCGCACTACGCCAGCGCATCGGTTCGGACACTCCACAGCACAATTGCTCGACCCGGAACTCGAGATTGGTTTCGTCGCGGCATGTAACCCTCGCCTGAAGCTCCTCGTCGTCTGTGCATTTCGACGGGCAGACTTCCCTTGGGTGGGCAATTGGGAAGAACGATGCAATCGAACCCCAGCACCGTGGCAACGAAAAATCTTCTGCCGGGGGCTAGAGTTCAGCACAACTCCGTTCGCCATTCCGCGGCGCCAAACCATCGAGCAAGGTCCATTGTTCGGAGAACCAACGTATCGCTGGCTTCCGGCCAAATCTAAGGCTCAAGTTAGGTTTCTGATTTTGTTGTTTGACGTGCCGGAGACATTTCGTGGTGTAGCGAGTGTTTCCATTGCCGAGAGAAAGATCGATGTTGTCGAGTCCGGTGCGCGTGGCCGGAAGCTTTCAGTCGCGACAGAAAAATTCCTGATAAATGGTGCCGATAGTTGAGGAATTCCGCAACGCGATGCCTTGCCTTGAGCGCGTCGTGACGTGTCCGGCAGTTTGGATGAAACACCTTCGCGGTAAAGCAAGCAGGAATCGAAAACCCATCATGAGTTTGCTTGCCATTGATATCGGTTCGAGTAGATGCAAAGCGGTGGTGTTTGCACTGACGGGTAAGATACTTACCCGTCACGCGTGCGCATACATACCTGAGTTCCCCGCTCCTTCGCACGCGGAGATAAATCCCGAGCGCTTTTGGCAGGCGGTGTGCCATTGTTCGCAAGCCGCAGCTAAGAATCTCTCTGATCCCGTCCGAGCGTTGTGCCTGAATTCGCACGGCGAAACTTTCGTGCCGGTAAATGGACGCAACGAGGCAATCGCTCCAGCCATTCTCAACCAGGACAATCGAGCCACGGAAGAAACGGTGTGGCTCGAAAGAACACTCGGAAGAAAGCGACTTTTCGAAATCACCGGCCTGGTCGCTCATCCCATGTACCCGGTTCCGAAATTTCTTTGGCTGCGTAAGCACCGGCCGGACATTTTTGCTCCCTCGGTTCGTTTCCTGAGTGTGATTGGTTATGTTCTTTCACGATTAGGACTACCCGCTTATATCGATTATTCTTTGGCCTCCCGCTATCTGGCATTTGATATACGGCAGCGACGCTGGTCCGATGAGATTCTCACCGCCACAGAAATAAATGCCGAATGCCTGCCCATTCCTGTACCTACTGGAACGATTGCAGGAACGTTAGATGGATCCGTTGCCAGTCAACTCGGTCTCTCTCCGGGAACGACGGTTGTGATAGGAGGGCACGATCAACCCTGCGGGGCATTGGGAGTGGGTGCTATCGGTGCCGGCCGCGTGGCCGACTCCATGGGCACTTACGAATGTCTGTTGGCGGCTTCCGATCAGCCCAGCTTAACGGATGCGGCGCTTGCGGCTTCTCTCAACTCTTATTGTCACGTGGTTCCAGACAAGTTCGTCACGCTGGCGTATTTTCCATCGGGAATCATGATCAAGTGGTTCCACGATCTGTTGTACGGGCAAGGCGGACTCGCTCAGGACTGGGATCCGTTTTACGCGGAGTCTATCCACTACGCGACACTGGAACGCGAAGCACCAGCGGGCCCAACGGGTCTTTGCATTACTCCCAATCTGATCGGTACCTGCAATCCTGACTTCAACCCGCATGCACGCGGAATCATTTCCGGCTTGAGCCCGACCACAACCCGCAGCCAGATTTACAAAGGCATCCTCGAAGGGCTTGCCTGTGAACTGTCACAGATGACCGACATTCTGGTAAATGCGGTGGGAGAGTTTCGGCACGTTTACGTCACCGGCGGAGGCTCGCGGTCGGCTCTGGGTCTGCAGTTGCGAGCCGCTTTATCGGGCCGGCAGCTGCATGTAATGGAGTGTCCGGAAGCAGTGTGTCTCGGCGGAGCCATACTCGCCGGAGTCGCATCCGGAGAATACGCGAACTTGCGAGAGGCTGTGGAACTCGTCGTTCGCGATGTTTCTGCGGTATCGCCCGACCATGCGATTGCGGCAGCCTATGCGCAACAAGCCAAACAGTACCGCCATTTGCGTTCAGCGCTCACGGCGACTGAAAGTTCAAGAGGCCAAGAGGAGGAACGGTGATCCAAGCCACAATCGGATTCATAGTTTTTGGAGTTCACAAAGATGGTCTAAAAGACCCAATGGGTACCCCATTCATTGATGACGCATTGGTTCAGCGCGCCAAGAGCGCACTGGTTGCGGCGGGTTTGAGAGTGATTGAGCATAGCATTGTGGTTGCCAGCAAAGAAGAAGCTCGGTCCGCATTCAAGAAAATGAAATGCGACGACGCTATCGATGCGGTCGTCCTATTTTCTGGGACCTGGGTTTGGGCGGCGCACATGGTCGGGGCTATTCGCGATTACTGCGCAAGCGGCAAAGGCTTGCTTCTATGGACGCACCCCGGCTCTCAAGGCTGGCGGCCCGTTGGCGGATTGGTGCTGCACGGAGGTTTGCTCGAAATCGGTGTCCCGCACAAATTTGTATACGGAAGCCTGGAGGAACAAGACACGGTAAGCAAGATCGTCAGCTATGCTCGAGCTTCACATCTGAAAAACTTCTTGAACATGTCCACCGTTGGCACATTTGGCGGTCGCGGCATGGGGCAAACCTGCGGCGCCGCCGATCCTTCACAATGGATGAGAATGTTTGGCATAGATATCGATTCCCGCGACACGACCGAGTTGAAGCGAGCCGCTGAAGGAATATCATCGAACGAACTGGATGATCTGCAGCCACGCCTGAAGCAGCTGTTTGGCAAGCAACCAGATCGAAACGTAGTGACAGAGCGCTCGATGCGTCTATATCTCGCCCTAAAACAAGTTGTCGCGAAAGAAAAATTTGATTTCTACACGATTCAATCCTTTCCTGGTCTAGCCGGCGATTACTCTGCCACTTGTTTTGCGCAGAGCATGATGCTTGAGGATGGAGTTGGTACTTCTACCCTGGGCGATTTCAATACTGCTTTGACCGTTCTCCTGCTTACCAAATTGAGCAAGCAGAGAGTGTATTATGGCGATTTGCAGCACATTGATAAGAAAACAAGAGAAATCAAGATCATCGGTGATGGGGCTTGTCCACCTTCATTGGCAAGCAAGTTGGGTCCGGCTGGTTTCTCTGAACACGGTATCCCCACTGAAGGCGAAGCGGGCGGCCTCTCTGTAAAATTGATCTGCAAAGTGGGAGAGGGAGTATTGGCCCGACTCGGCAGAGTGAACGGTGAGTTTCAAATGGTCATTACTCGATCCAGCGTTTTCGAGCCCGCACCGCATCAGATAGAAAACCGGCTCAACGAATGTGGTATCCCATTTTGGCCCCACGGTTTCGTGACCGCGCATTGTGACATTGAAGTTTTGCTCCAGCATTGGACCAATGAATATGCGTGCCTGGGCTACGGCGAAGAGTTATTTCCGGCGCTAGTCGATTTTTGTGAGATCACGGGAATCAGGGCAATCCTTCCCTGAGCGTTCAACCCAGGGGTGATCGGCCGCAGCAACAATACTTCGCAACTCGATGGAGGAATCGGTGATCAGCTGCTGGATCAGGCAAATCAGGGTGGTGTATGCGGTCAGATTTACTGTAATTCTCCTGCTTGTCGGCGGCGGTGTTACGGCGCTCCAGGCGCAATCGTCTGGCAAGGAACACGCTTTGCAAATCATGGTGAACCCGGCAGACGGCAAATACACCATCGCGACGCCCGGATCCAATTCTTATGCTTTACGAGCGGCAGTAGGGGTTGAGGTAGGTGGGCGCTGGCTTCATGCGTCCGATTATCCGCAGCATGTGGTCAAGCACTCGCAAGCTCAGGGATATCTGGGGGACGCGACAGACTGGCAAGTCACCTACTCGGGATTAGGCGGTCAGCCAGACCTGATTTATCACCTGCGCGACTACTCAAGCGAGCCCTTCGGCGATATCCAGGTAACGGTTCGAAATATGACAGGATAAGGCCATTCACGTCGAGAGCATTCGTTCCCTGGACGCAACCGAAGGACCGATTGTCGACCTGGGAGGACCGGTCCTCGACGATCGAGTTCTCTCCGACAGCTTCAGCGAGGACCGCCCAGCCATTACCATCCGTAATTTTGCGGATGCCGAAAAGCAGATGCATCGCGCCGTCGGCAGTCAGCTCATCTACAATCGCCAGAGCCATGAGAGCTGGTTTCTTGGTGCGCTCACTTCGGACCGGTTTCTGACCATTCTGCGGCTTCACCTGGCCGGCTCTTCCGGCAATGCACCTCGTCCGGTGGCCTACAAGGTCGATTCGACCGGAACGACCGAGATGGCGAAGCAAAATTCTCTTGAGCATTCCTCGGTAGAGGATCAGGTGGAGTTGAGCCTGCCGGTCGCCCAAATGTGAGGGTTTGTGCTTAATCGGCGCCATGCGCTTCGGAAATATGAATCGATCACAAACAAGCAAAACAATTTACAAACGAGCACAATATGGGTAAATTCGCGCAATCGTAAAGCGTCAGGTGGAAGCCCGCAAACGATTTGGCGGCCGAGCAATCGAGGCTTGTCAAGTGAAACAAAAGCGCACCGAACGATAGATCAGCAAACAAAAAAGAGAGAAAACGCAAACATATTTGGCTGTTCAGGGGGCGGTGCACGATGAAGAGCAAAGAGAATCAGTCCTGACCTATTGCCAGCGCATTGGCCGATGTGTCTTTTCCTCGGACTTATTCTGGTTTTCGGATCGACGATGCCTGGATGGGCCCAGTTCACAACCGTGCGTCTCACCGGGATTGTCAGTGATCCGTCGGGTGCAGTGGTGGCGGGAGCGACCATTACGATTCAAGACCCTGGGACTGGTTATACCCAGACCACAAGGAGCACGTCGGCCGGACAGTATCTCTTTCCCGGTCTGCCGGTAGGCACTTACCAGATCACAGTTTCAATGACGGGGTATACCCAGTATGTTCAGAAGGGTATTGTGCTGTCCGTCGGTCAGGCGGCCACCCAAAGCGTTCAACTGCAAGTGGGCATGGTTGCACAACAGGTTGTTGTGACAGCAAATTCGACGTTGGTCACCACTGACTCTGCCACGGTCGGTCAGTTGATCGATCAAAAGGAAATCAGCGATTTACCACTGAACGGCCGCGACGTACAGCAGCTAGTGTTTCTTGCGCCGAGAACCACCAACGTCACCGCTAACTATTGCGCTGCCAACTGCGAAGGAGGCGTCTTTCCCAGCGAGCAGTACGCCAAGGTGAACGGGGGCGGCGCTAACGGGGTCAATTACCTGTTGGATGGGGTCGATGCCAATGACACCTACATCAATACCAACGTCCCTTTCCCCAATCCCGACGCTATCCAGGAATTCAATCTCATCACAGGCAATATGAGCGCCAACTACGGAAACGCGATCGGAGGCGTGGAACGTCGTCACAAAATCGGGAACGGATGAGATTCACGGAGATCTATTTGAGTTTCTGCAGAACAACGCGCTGGATGCCAGCAATTACTTTTCCGGCGGACTTGTCAATCCGCTTAAGCAGAATGACCAGTATCCGAATTTTGTCATCGACACAGCGGCGAGAATGGAATACCTCATGCTGATGCCTCCGGGAAAAGTGCACGCATTTCTAATCAAGTATCAGGGCCGCGTCCTCTACGGCACCGACCTCGATTTGCTCTCGGGCGCGTTGAAAGACTGGCAATCCACCTACGCGCGTGACTGGAAATTCCTGGCAACCGCCGAGCCTCTTAAGTTGGAAGACAAGCAGGTGCGTGGATTGAACCTGCCACAACCAGTCCTCCAGAGGCTTCCTATGGATACCTGATGAAGGGTATGCGGCGACCTGAAATTTATCCTCATAGGAAATATCGTCCAGCGTCGGCACCTATATCGCTTCGAAAGCGAGGTTTCTTTCGCTGGACGGCTTGGGCAAGGTGTGTCACAGTTGTTGACGCATCTCGAGTGAGGATAAACGCGATTGGCCCAAAATCAGCTCTCCTGTTTTTGGAACGAACCAGACGTTGTCGAAGACTACCGATCAGCTGTCTCACTGCACAGTCACACGAATCACTCCAAGGAAAGCCTCCACTTCATTCTGGAGTTCACTCAAAAAAGACCTCTTCTCCGCTGGGCGCTGGAACGTCAGAGCCGCAAATCGACCCTCCCGGTTGACTGGGTTCGGGCTTACTGGACGCCGCCTTTGATCCCCAAGTTGGCCTTCGAAGTGGAAAGAAATCAGATCGAAAAAGTGCTCGCCCTGGCAGCACTGGTTTCGCTTACCGATCATGACAGCATCTCAGCGCCTACTTTGTTGCGAGTGGTGGAGGAGACCAATCAAATTCCTCTTGCACTTGAGTGGAGTGTCCCGTTCGAGGGAGCTGTATTTCATCTCGGAGTCCACAATCTGCCGAGCCGCCGGGCGCAAACGATTGTGGCCGATCTCGGCGCATACACGGGCCACCGGTCCGCTCTTCAGCTCAGCGAACTGCTTGCGATGCTGCACCAGTGCCCGGAGGTGCTCCTGATCTTTAACCATCCCCTCTGGGATCTGGGCGGCATGGGGCGGCAACGATATGCGCAAGTCCTCGGGCGATTCTTGCAGGGTAACGTGAGATTCCTGCACGCCTTTGAACTCAACGCTACCCGTACCCGGCGCGAAAACAACGGCGTCATCGAATTGGCCGGGCTCTGGCGGCGGTTGCTGATCTCTGGTGGAGACCGACATGGATGCGAGCCCAGCGGCGCCCTGAACCTGACGCGCGCCGAGAGCTTCTCTGAGTTTGTGCACGAAATCAGGGTCGAACAACGCAGCCACGTCCTTTTTATGCCGCAGTATGCAGAGCCGCTTGGCATCCGCACCACCCAGACTGTGCTCGACGTGATTCGCGATTATCCAGGATATTCGCCAGGCTGTCGCCGTTGGGACGATCGAGTCTTCCATCCCGACCAGACCGTCGCGGGCGAACAACCGATTTCCGCTCTGTGGAAGGCTCCCCCAGCTTTCATCGAACGGATTTTCTGGGTCATGCGGGTTATGGAAAATGCTACAGTCCGGCGGGCGTTGAGACAGATTCTTAGAGACGAGGCAAGTTTAGAGTTCCCATCGGACGGTGTGTATGAGGCAATGTCGTGAGAAATAGAGATCGAGGGAGTCTGAGAGTCGCTTTCTTCCCGGATGCTTACAACGAAGTGGATGGCGTCGCGAATACCAGCCGACACTTTGAAGCATTTGCGCGGAACCGCGGGCTCCCATTCCTGACCATTCACGCAGGTCCCCGCAATGAGATTGTGACTGCGGGTTCGGTAACCAGGGTCCAGCTTCGGCGGAGTCCACTGACGTTCCCGCTCGACCAGACTCACGAATACGACCTTGCCTGGTGGCGGCGTTATCGAGAAGTGATGCGCTTGGCGCGGGACTTCGATCCTGATGTGGTGCAGATCACGGGTCCGAGCGACCTCGGGATGCTCGGTGCTCTCATCGCCCATAAACTTGGGATTCCGCTGGCCGCTAGTTGGCAAACCAATGTGCATCAATACGCCCGGTGTCGCCTTTCTCCGGTGCTGTCATTCTTGCCCAAGCCCGCGTCCGCCAGATTGCTGAGCGCAGTTGAACACTGGAGCTTTCGCGCCGCCGCACGTTTTTACAGGATCCCGCGACTGCTGTTCGCGCCAAACCAAGAAATGGTCGAAGGGCTCGAGCGCGCAACCGGCAAGCCCTGTTTTTTGATGTCCCATAGCGTAGATGCTGCGGCTTTCAGTCCGCAGTTCCGGGACCGCGAAGGCGGTTCCTTCACCATTGGTTACGTGGGACGGCTCACGGCTGAGAAGAACGTGCGCTGCCTTGCTCAGCTTGAGCAGTCGCTCCTAACCCGAGGCCATCGGGATTTCAGGATGATTGTGGTTGGGCAAGGTGCAGAGGCAACTTGGCTGCGACATAACATGCAGCACGCGGAATTCACGGGCGTGCTGACCGGGAAGGACTTATCCCGCGCATTCGCCAATATGGATCTTTTCGCGTTCCCATCGGAAACCGAAACCTTCGGCCTTGCCGTGCTCGAAGCCCTCTCTTCGGGAGTTCCCGCCGTCGTCACCGCAGTTGGTGGACCAAAATACACTGTGCAACATGGCAAAACCGGATACGTCGCGAATAATTTCGATGACTTCGTTACCTACACAGAACTTCTACTGACCCAACCGGGATTGCTCTCGCGGATGGGTTCAGCGGCTCGCGAACATGCTCTTTCGACCTCCTGGGAGCAGATTTTCGAGGGCATGTACAAGACCTACGAGCGCTGCTTCTACGCAGCTAGTGTCCGCCCAGAAATTCTTGATGTCGCAAGTGTCTAGCGCGGGAAGGCTTTGTCGTGGCTGGGCCTAGAGTTCCTTAGATTGGGCTGTCAATCCGGAGCCGTTACCGTTATGTTAGATTGGTCCACGCAGCCACTGCCTGCAAGTCCTTGCCTGCATCGCATTGCGCCTGCTGTCGCCAAGTCGTGGTCCAACTGGAAAAGAGGGATGGCTGAACGCGCCAATGCGCTGGGGAACTATGAAGGGCCGGAGTTCCGCACTTGGCTGTGGGTGGGCACTAGTTTGCGGCCACCCGGCTAAAGAGAATCTCGACGCCGATCGCAATTTCAAGTTATCATTTCAGCCACACTGGCGCTGCCCCCGCTGATTGCGACCTCGGGAACAGTGACAAATCATTTGGGGGAAGCATGGCGATCAACTTTGTGCCGACAAGTGACGGAAGCGACGACTCCATACGCTTTCAACCAATGGAGCGCCTGAAAGTATTTTTGTTCGGGGCAACAGTTTTGTTTGCATCGTTTGGGATGGGTGAAGCGGTCTATCGACTTTTGTTTTCTGAGTTTGACGGCACAACCGATCGTATTCCGGTTGAGGTGCTGTTTGGTTTGGTATTTGCATGGCTCGCCACTAGGTTTGTGGGCGGCGTTTACAAAAATCGCAAGGCGAGGAGCGCAAAGCTCAACTTCATTTGGGCTCGAAACCATCAAATACGAGACGCTCTGGAAGGGATCACGCCGTTGGCCCACCCATTGAAAAACCAACAATCGATCAGAGTAATCCGCGAAGAAGTCGATAGGATTGAATGGGCGCTTAAGGAGATCTTGCCGCGCTGAGGTTCTCGGGCAAGGTGGCACTGGAGTAGCGCTGTCAACAGCGCCTCCAGCACAGCGCGTTGGTTCGCTTCCGACACAACTCTAATGTCATCCAGGCACAATCCGCAGTCGCAGGTTCATTGCTAACCCCGTGGTCCGTTGCAGGTGCTAGTCTGACGTAGTAACCGATGAACAACCGCGACACCCAGGCGGCTTGGAAGTATCACGATGGCACGAAACACTCCTACTGGAGTATTCGTAACAATCCTCACTTCCTGGACTGGTCGAACCGGCCGCAGCCTTTCAAAATCTATCCAAACATAGAGCCGCTTCCGCTGTCGCGGGACGTGCCACAAACAGGGGTGGCCGCTCTCTCCGCGATCTCAGAGCCGGTGCTCTCGTCGCGGGCCGATTCGGTCCCTGACCTTCAGGATCTGGCGCGCATCCTCTATTTCTCGGCGGGGATTACCAAACAGCGCAAATATCCAGGCGGAGAAATCTACTTTCGCGCGGCAGCCTGCACAGGAGCTCTGTATGAGATCGAGCTGTACGTCGTGACTGGCGATCTCCCGGGCTTGGATGCCGGCGTGTATCACTTCAATCCGGCGGATGTTTCGCTACAGCTTCTGCGAAAAGGTGATTTTCGCGGAAACCTGGTTCAGGCGACGGCCGTGGAACCCACGGTGGCTCATGCGCCCGCAACTATCATTTGCACCGGAACGTATTGGCGGAATGCCTGGAAGTACCAGGCGCGCACCTATCGCCATTTCGGTTGGGACAACGGCACCCTGCTGGCGAATATGCTGGCCGTTTCTGCGGCTTCGGGGCTGCCGGCCGAGATCGTACTCGGGTTCGTGGACGCCGACGTGAACCTGCTGCTTGATCTCGACACGCGGCGTGAGGTTTCCTTGTGCCTCGTGCCGATCGGGCGCACATCGGGAAGTTCGCTGCCCGCCCCGAGAGAGGTTCCCGCACTCGGCCTGGAGACGATCCCGCTTTCACAGCGCGAGGACGAATTTCCCGCCATGCTTCAGATGCACGACGCGTCTTCGCTGGAGTCCGAAGAGGAAGTGGCTCAGTGGCACGGGAAGCAGCCGGCCCTTCCATCTTCCGCTCCGGCGGGCGAGGAGGTTCAACTGGAGCGCCCGCCGGAAGAAGAACAACCGAAGGACACGATTGAGCAGGTGATCCTGCGCCGCGGCTCTACACGAACGTTCGATAGGGCGGCATCCATTCCACTACCACAGCTTTCGACTATTTTCGATTGCGCCACACGAGGTCTTACGGCTGACTTCCTTGAGCCTACCGGCGCGCAGCTCAATGATCTGTACCTGATTGTGCATTCGGTGCAGGGGCTCAAGCCGGGCACTTACTTCTTCGGGCGTGAGCGGAACACCCTGGAGCTTTTGAAGGAGGGAGAATTCCGCGCCGAGGCCCATCACCTTGGACTGGAGCAGGAGCTGCCGGCCGACGCCTGCGTGAACATGTTCTTTCTCGCCGATTTAAGACGCATTCTGGAGCAATACGGAAACCGCGGCTACCGGGCCGTCCAGCTGGAAGCGGGTGCCATCGGCGGCAGGATATACCTGGCTGCGTATGCTCAGCACCTGGGTGCGACTGGGCTGACCTTCTTCGACGATGATGTGACTGACTTCTTTTCTCCGCACGCGAAGGGCAAGAGTGCCATCTTCCTGCTCGCGATTGGCAAGCCGCTGAAACGCAAACCACAGTAGGGTCAACTCCCGGATGGTCGCTAGCCTTGATCGGAAACGCCTCGGGGCAGAGTGTTGGGGCAGAGCGAAGATCTCGATCCGAGGCGTTTTCGATAAGGAGACTAGAAGGAAGCCGCTGGCGTTTGCGGCGGACGCGGGGAATGCGGCAGGCTATGGAATTTGAATGGGCTTTTTTTCGCTTTTCGTTCGGGGCGAAGCGCCAATGCAGACGCTTCCACGGCACCGGAGAAGAGAGGCAAATACCACCTCATACGTGTCGGATTATCTAACGCGTAGCGTCCGCCGCGCGAGCGGCTTCGTCGTGTGCTCGGCATGCTGGAAGCATGGAACAAACGTGCGAGTCGATGGACAAAAACCGAATAGAAGACGCCCGTACCGCACGAGGCGGGCAACGTACCGCGAAGTCCATAATCCATCAAGGTGCGAAGCGTAGATTCGGCGATTGTGCACGGAAAGTGACGGAGCTTACCCCGTGTCGCTTCGGCGACTGAGGTGGCCGTAAGGCGACCTGACCGCGGAGCAGAAGTCAGCATCGGGCATAGTAGATCATGTCGTCGGCAAGGCTATGGAGGCACTCCGAAAACCGAAAGGTGGAGAAACGTAAATCTACTTTAGGCCCTCCACCAAATAGAGGTCTCCGAGGGTGCGATGGAAACCATAGACGTAAGTTTTCCCGTCGGGTGTCACCAGGATAGGTCCGATGGTCGAGACGCCGGTGGGATCGAGCGGAATAATCTGTTTCCAGAGAGTTTTCTTTCCCGTGGCTAATTCCAACAGGTAAATTTTGGCGGGCACCTCGCCGGTTCGGCATAGATATAGGAAGCGGCCGTCCTGATTCCAACTGATGGGTACATCTCCAGGCTCCATACCGTTAACGAGTCGAGGCTCGCTTCCAGCCGAGGAATAGAAGTACCCTTTCTGATCGGGGCCAATCCCCACCACCAACTGTCCATCCGGCGAGATCGCAAACGCCGCTGCATCGACTCCTTCCGGCGAAATCTCTTTCGGTTTCCCCCCTGAAACACTCTGCACGTAGAGACGCACTCCGTGGTCGGGCTCGTTGCCAGAAAAGACAAAGCGCTTGCCATCAGGGAACCACCGTGCCCACTGGTGATTGATCGAATCGTTGGTGAGGGGCGTGGTCTCACCCGCACCGGTGGGTAAGAGGTGCAACTGTTCGGGTGAGCGTGGGGTCTGCGCGATCACCCATTTCTGGTCAGGCGAGAGGGCGTTGGCAGCACCTTCGCCAAGTCGAATTGCGGGGGAACCATCGGTGTTCCGAATGTAGACCGCGTAGGTTAGCTCTTGCGTATTCCCGTATTGCACGCCGCCGCCAACGCCCTCCTCATCAAAAAGAACGGTCTTGCCGTCGGGGGAAAGATCGGCGGGGTAGGAGTAGTCAAGCCAGGAAAGGTCACGCTCCTTGGCTTCGCCTCCGTACCGAACCATGACCTCGCGCCGGCGGCCCGAGCGCGCCAGCAGCACCCGCCCGTCGCGCCAGATGTCGAACACCACCACAGAACCGGGTATTCGCGTCACCAATCGTTCTTCCCCCGTGAGGTTAACGGCGGAGAGATAGTGGTCCAGTCCCAATTCACTCGCGGTGAACCAGACTTCCTGACCGTCAGGCGACCAGGCCAGACCCTGAGTGCCGTACCAATCACGGGTGAGCTTTTTCTTCTTGCCAGAGAGATCAACGACGGCCACCGAGCCACCGTCGTCCCCCTGGTTGGGATGGTCCATAAATGCCACGAAGTCGCCTTTAGGAGAAACTCGCGGATAACTAATCCAGCCGCCGAGGGTCTCGTAGAGGACCTTGCCGATGGGAAATTCCAAGCGGTCGTGGCCACCCACATTGCGGACCACCGCTAAGCTATTTCCGTCGGGGGCCCAATCCGCCCATTCGACGTCCTCGAGAACTGGGCGGGGTGCGCCGCCCGCCAGTGGCGCTCGAGCCAGTGTGCCTACATTGATCCAGGTTCCGACGGGATGGCTGCCTAAAGAGAGCGCCATCTCCCCCGTCGATGAAACCGCCAGAAGCTCGGCGCGTCCCAAGCCCAGTGAACGAGATTCGACGGTTCCCTGGCGCGCGGCGAAAGTCTCCACTGGGTTCCCTTGCCACGCCGCACTATATAAGATCGTCTGTCCATCCGGCGCGAATCGGGCCGAGCGAATTTCGCCGCGGCGGAAAGTAATCTCGTGATATAGCGGCGCACTGGCGGCTGACGATCCCCATAGGCGCTTGCCCGCCACTAATCCCACGGCAAGAGCCACCAGGAAACCGCACGAGATTAGAACCGGCAGCAGGCGGCCACCCTTCCGTGACTGGATGGGCCTTTCTTTCGCGCCGCTCGCCGCCGCTGTCGGGACAACACCGCTGATCCCAGCGTGTGAGGTATCGGTGTCACGTTTCAGGCGCTTCAGGTCCGCGCGAAGCTCTGCTGCACTCTGGCAGCGCAGTTCCCGGTCTTTTTCCAGTGCCTTGTTCAGGACCGGTTCCATTTGCGCCGGCAGGCCTGGATTTAGCTGGATCGGGGGAATAGGTAACTTGTTCAAAATGGCGTCAAAGACAATAGCCGAGGTAGTTCCCGCGAAGGGCTGCTTGCCGGTTGCCATTTCGTAGAGCACCACGCCGAAGGAGAATAGATCAGTGCGATGGTCCAACGTCTCGCCGCGCGCCTGCTCAGGTGACATATAGCCAATGGTTCCCATCGCCGTTCCCGGAGTCGTGAGCTGGTCGGCGCTGACGGCAGTCGGCGTCCCCAGGGAGGCGGTCGGCCCATCTACTGCATGGCCCCCTTGAGGTGTGAGCTTCGCCAAGCCAAAATCAAGAACCTTGGCCTGACCTCGTTGGGTGATAAAGATATTCGCGGGCTTGATGTCGCGGTGCACAATTCCGCCGGAGTGGGCCGCATCGAGAGCATCCGAGATCTGGGCGCCAAGTTCGAGCAGCTGTGCAGTTTTTAGTGGCCGGCCCTCGATCATGTGTTTCAGGGTTGTGCCGTCCAGATACTCCATAGCGATGAAAGCTTGTCCACTCTCTTGGCCGACGTCGTAGATGGTGCAGATATTGGGATGGTTCAGGGCAGACGCAGCCTGGGCCTCGCGTTGGAAGCGGCTGAGTGATTGAGTATCTTGGGCCACCTCATCGGGCAGGAACTTCAGAGCCACAAAACGGTGAAGACGCGTATCTTCAGCCTTGTAGACCACTCCCATTCCGCCACCACCAAGCTTCTCGACGATGCGGTAGTGCGAGATGGTTCGCCCGATCACAGAGCAGAATCCTACGTCTGTGAGGCGGGCGAGTCAATGACAGCCTTGGAGTTTTACGACCTTCTCTTAGAAGCGCTCATTGACGGCGTTGTGAGTGCAAATGCAATTGTTGCTGGAAGATCGCTTTCGGCAGATCTGGGTACCGAGCTGGGAGAATCGGGATCTACGGCAACGCCTGTGGCACCGGCATCGGATGGTGCAAGCGCGCACGGGGGAGAGCCCGTACATCGCAATGGTGTGCAGTCCAACACCGCCTTATAGAACCCTGGCCGCGGAGTTTGGCATTTCTGTTTGGACCGCTCACACTCTTTGCAGAAGATCGAAGCGGAAATGACTGAATTGTTTCTGCTTTCTGGTCGCTTTAGGGTGCCGCGCATTGTTGGTGTAATTGATTTCATTACAATGTCGGCTCCCACGCCCGAGTAAACTTTGGTGGTGCTAAACCAACCAAAAAGGCTCGGGAGAGCTGGAATAAAAATGGGGGGCAGGTCAAGTGGAAAGCGCCCGAGGGAATCGTCCCTCCCTGAATTATCAAAGTCCCGCTGTCGAGCATGCCAAGCCTATCTGTTTAGTTTGTCCGGAGTTTCGCCGGTTGGACTCAATGAAAACGCCAACACTCTTCGCCGGCATGGGTTCCGCAAACAAGTATCCCTGGGCTGACCCACAACCGGCCAACGCCAACAGTTGGCGCTGGTTAGTTGTTTCCACCCCTTCAGCGACCACTTTAAGATCTAGATTACGCGCCAGCCCGACGATTGTCGTAACGATGGCATAGTTTTCTGCATCCATCGTCGCAACGAACGACTGGTCGATTTTCAGGGTGTCGACTGGAAAACGACGAAGATAGCTCAGAGAGGAATATCCGGTGCCAAAATCGTCGATACTCAGCTTCACTCCTAAAGTCCGTAGCTCCGACATTGTTTGCTCGGTCGCCGCAACGTCGTTCATGGCCAAGCTCTCGGTGAGCTCGATGGTTATGCACTGCGGATCAACCGCACTCTCTTCAAGTGCATCTTTGACGTGCCCAATAAAACCGGCGTGAGAGAAATGCTTTGAACTGATGTTAATGGCGACATATAACGGCGGGTCAGCAGGAAAGCGCTGTCGCCAACTCGCCGCCTCTAAACACGCCGTCTTTAAAACCCAAACACTAATAGGAACAATCAGGCCGCACTGTTCTGCTACCGGGACAAAAGTGCTTGGCGGTATTGAATTCGATCCCGAGGGCTGCCACCTCAAGAGTGCCTCGAAGCCCTGTACTGTCCCCGTATCTACCGCGACGATTGGCTGGTAGTGAAGTGTCAGTTCTTCATTCTGGAGAGCATATCTCAGCTTGGCTTCTAGAAGAAG
>Ga0182024_10004768_pt1 | contig 30854 bp, 23 predicted proteins | sample P32metaG_FD_120480 | JGI IMG/M metagenome (GOLD analysis project Ga0182024, IMG submission 120480) | Permafrost microbial communities from Stordalen Mire, Sweden - P3-2 metaG (Illumina Assembly) | ecosystem: Environmental > Terrestrial > Soil > Wetlands > Permafrost | place: Sweden: Stordalen... | reverse complement strand
TGCCGCCGCGCGCGCTGGAGCGCTACCTGGCGGACAACATTCATTTCGGCCTCGAGCCAGAGTATCTCGCGGGCCTGAATCTCTATTACGAAAAGGCTGCAGCCGCGGGACTGATTCCGCGGCATCGTCCGCTGGAATTTGCCGCCGTCCAAGCCGCGTCTGCCTCCTCGTCCACGGCTCGCCACGGAGCGTGATGGCGTGGAGCGCATCGGAACTCTCGCTGCCCTGCGGCGTTACCCTGTAAAAGGCATGGCGGGTGAAGATGTCGCCGCCGCGCGCGTCACGTTCGCGGGCATCGTCGGCGATCGCGTCTATGCGTTCGTTGATGAGCTAGATCAATCCAGTTTTCCGTGGATGACCGCGCGCAAGGCTCGCGAGTGGCTGCTGCTTCGGCCGCGCTTTCTGGATCCACCGCCTGTAGAGGAAGCAATTCCCGCCGCCGAGCGTTACGCTGCCGAAGTACTCACTCCGGAAGGCGAGAAATTCACGGCCGGCGATGCGAACTTCACGCAGTATCTGGAGCGGCGCTTCGGCCATTCGCTCCGGCCGCGCTTTTCGGAGCGTTCCATGACGGATGCGGCGCCCGTCTCGATTTTCGGCTTGGCCACGGTGCGCGGGTTATCGGAGGAAACCGGCCTCGCGCTCGATCCACGGCGCTTTCGCGCGAACTTCTATGTCCGCTGGGAATGCGATGATCCTTTTTACGAAAACCAATTAGTGGGCCGCGCGCTGCGGATTGGCGAGGACGTGACGATTCACGTCGTGAAGAAGGATGGCCGCTGCGTGATCGTCACGCTCGATGCGGAAACGGCCGAGCGTGCGCCGGTGGTGCTCGAAAAGGTCGCGCGCGAGCACGGAGGCTGCGCCGGGGTCTATGCCGCGGTGTTGCGCGAAGGCGTCGTTCGGGCCGATGATCCTGTATACTTGGCTTGAGCGGCAATTCAAAGGCAACTGCGCCCGCCTAAAGGCGGCCGCTACAAAAGCAAGGCAACAGCGCGCAAGCATGCCGTGCCGCGACGGAAGACATGGGAATCACACAACAGGAAGCGCTGGAGCTTTTTAATTCCGATGACCTGATCGGCATCGGCATGGCCGCGAACGAAGTGCGCCGCGCGAAGACGGACCCGCGCGTGGCGACTTACCAGATTGATCGCAACATTAACTACACGAATTTCTGCACGGAATATTGCTCGTTTTGCGCGTTCTACCGCCCGCTGGGCGCGAAGGACGGCTACATTCTGCCGCTGGAATCCATTTACGAAAAAATCGAAGAGATGATCGAGCTGGGCGGCACGGGCGTGCTGATGCAGGGCGGTTTGCATCCGGACCTGCGCATCGAGTTTTACGAAAATATGCTGCGCTCGATCAAGCAGAAATTTCCGCAGATACACTTGCACTGCTTTTCGGCGCCGGAAATCGGCTGCATAGCCGAAGTTTCCGGACTATCGGTGCGCGACACCATCGCGCGACTGCGCGATGCGGGCCTGGATTCGATTCCCGGCGGCGGTGCCGAAATTCTGGACGATGAAATTCGCGCGAAGATTTCGCGGTTGAAGTGCCGGTCGGACGAATGGGTGAGCATGCACCGCGACGCGCACGCGCTCGGCATGCGCACCACGGCCACGATGATGTTCGGCTGCGGCGAGGAATATCGCCATCGTGTGAATCACCTGGAAACCATCCGGCGGATTCAGGAAGATACCGGCGGGTTCACCGCTTTTATTCCCTGGATTTTCGCGCCGGAAAATACACCGCTGGGAAAGAAGATTCCCGAGGCCACCGCGTTTGATTACCTGAAGACGCTGGCGATCAGCCGCTTGTACCTCGACAATATTGATCACATCCAGTCCAGCTGGCTCACGCCGGGGATCAAGATTTGCCAGGTGGGTTTGCAATTTGGCGCGGACGACGTGGGCAGCATCCTGATTGAAGAAAACGTGGTGTACGCGGCCGGCGTGCGTAACCGCACTAACGAGGCTGAGCTTCGCCGGATTATTTCCGACGCCGGTTACATCCCCGCACAGCGCGATACCCTCTATCGGTCTTATTCGTTGAAGCAGTAAATAATTTGCAAGATGTTTGAGCGCGCAACCAGCTCGGCTGTGGACACCGTGCCCTCATGGCCATGACACACGCGGATTGGGGTCGTGTTCGTGAAGGTCTGTATTGGCCTACTTGCTATTTTCTATTTTCGCGCTTGGGATTTTGAGTCCGGCCGCGCGGGGTTCTGGAGAGCAGGTCACGCCAGCTTGTGGAAGAAGCCCAAGAAGTGGCAGCTCATCACTTTTTGTGTTCTGTGGGGTTTCATAGCGATCGCATTTATCGCCTTGATGTTCGCTCAAAGTTCGCACTGAAATAATCCCATGCAAACGATCAGTAGATGTGTCGCACCTACGGCGCTCCAAATTCTCTTTGCGATTTTTCCCAGGCCTTCCGGCCTGGGCTAACTTGTGCCGCGCCTACGGCGCTGGGCGACGAGACCTGTAATATTCGCGCTGCGTCGCAAAATTTATGCGGAAAGGAGCACGGCGGGTTCGGCCACTGTGGCGAGGAATTCCAGGCTGATGCTGGCGCCGAAGGGCTGCTTGTTGCTCAGAACGATCTCGCCGCCGACTTCCTGAATAATGCCGTAACAGATGCTGAGGCCGAGGCCGGTGCCTTTGCCCACAGGCTTGGTGGTGAAGAACGGATCGAAGGCGCGATTCAGGTCGTTGAAGCCGGGGCCGGAATCCTCGAAGCGGATGAAGACGCGGTCGCCCTGGCGCGTGGCGGTTATCGAGATGGCGCGCTGCGCGCTTTCTTCAACCGCGTCAATCGCGTTGTTCAGAATATTCAACAGCACTTGCTTGAGTTCATCCTCGCCGATGGAAATGCGCGGGAGTTGCGGCTCGATGTGCAGGTCCATCTGTATGCCGAGTTTGCGGATGTGGAATTCGCGGAGCTGGATGACGTCGTGCAGCGCGGCTTCGAAATCCGCGGCGCGCGCCGCGGGATTATTCTGGCGCGCAAAACGCAGCAAGCCGTCCACGATGCGCTTCATGCGACGCGCTTCCGCGCCGAGTTTCTCCACGCGCTTCGCGGCCTTCTGGCCTTCCACTTCCTCGCTGAGCAGATCCGCATAGCCCATAATGCCGGTGAGCGGATTATTCAATTCGTGCGCCACGCCCGCCACCAGTTGGCCCAGCGCCGCTAATTTTTCCGAGCGCACTAGCTGGTGATGCAGGCGCGAATTTTCGATGGTGACCGCAAGATCAGACGCCAGCACTTCGAGCTTCATGATTTCGGCAGTCTCGTTACTTGCGTTGTCTTCGCTGGTCGGCGCGGCGCTCAGGCACAGGCAGCCCACGTGCGAGCCGCGCCAGGAAACCAGCGGGACGAGCACTTCGTGCTCCGCTGCGCTGAGGGATCCCGCGCCTCCGTCCGCCGAGCGGATGAGGAAGGAATTGTTGCCCAGCTGCGGGCCTTGCTTGCAGAGTTCCTTCACTTTCTCGATGGTCCATGCTTTGGAACGTTCTTCGAAGGCCGACTTTTGCGCCGCCGAAAAACCCGTGCAGCCTCCGAGGCGCAGGGAACGATCGTCACGCGCGAGGAACAGCGCGGCGCGCGGAAAACTGGTGGCGCCGGTGACGGCGGCGGTAATTTCTCCGCATAGATCGGCGGGGTCGCTGCCAGCGAGCAGGCGCGAGGTGATTTGCGAAAGTTGCAGCAAGAGTCGGTTGGCGGCGCGCTCGCGTTCGTTTGCGCGCTCGATCACGCCGGACTTATCTTCGATCAGCGCGAGAATCATCCCGAAGGCCACGAAAAATTTCGGCACATTCCACAGTTCGGGATTCACCTGCAGCTTCGGCGCGTAGTGCGCCGCCAGCGCGCCGGCGGGGAACACCGCGCCCCAGGCCAGAAACCCTCCCGTTACGGTAATCACGCCCGGTGAAGGCCGCGGAAAGCGTTTCCAGTAGAGAATGCCGCAGAGGCCGAAAGTGAGCGTGAGGATCGCGTTGATGCCCAGATCGGCGCTGCCGTGAAGCTGGTCGTGCATCGTCCAGATTCCGGTGATGGCCAGGATCATGGCGATGCCGATGGCGTAAGGCTTGGTGTGGGGAAAGCTGCGCAGCGCAAAAGCCGCGCCGCCGAAGAAAACCGTTCCCAGCGCCAGGGCCATGAGTCCATAAATGTGCCAGTCGAAGACTGCAGCGACGGCGTGGAATGCGGTGGGCACGGCGAGAACGGCCAACATCGTGAGGCGATTCTTGCGATCTTCCACGGCCTGCGTCATCGAAACCACGAAGACCACGCCGGAAAGTTCCAGCGCGCCGATGTCAATTGACTCCAGAATATTTTCGAGTGTGCCGGTGTGCGTTTCGAAGGCTTGAATGAAAAAGTGCAGGAAAATCAGCGCCCAAGCGTAGGTCCACAGGCGGATTCGCGCGGACGGTGCGTGCCTACGCAACGATAGAAAAATCCCAACGAGAACGAAAAGGACGAGAATCGTGGGAAGCTTGTCGAGCAATGAATTCACCGGTTGCCCCTGGAAGTACTAAGGCTACGGGTTGGGGGGAGGCGAAACAATAGAACGTCGGTACCAAGGGCTGCCGCGGTTCGGCTTTGGCGGCTTTTGCCCAGAGGCCGCCAAGTCCTATTGTTTCAATGGTATGCGGAGGTCTAGAGTGACTTCGCTGCCCTCGGGTAGGTCCACGGGATCGGCTGGCACGAAGACGCCTCGGACGAATCGCGCGCGAAGGGTTCGCGGCGGATTTGCGCGTGTCGGCGCCGGCGTCGGGCGGGCGGGACCCGGCGAACGATTTTCTGCCGCGGGAGCTGCCGCGGTTCCGCCAGCGATCCGGGTTTTGCGGTCTTCGGATTTCGGGACGCCCGCGGAGTCCAGAGCGACGTTCGCGAGCGCGTCGGCGTCGCGATTCAGTTCACGGCGGACGTGCTCGATGGCGAAATATTGCAACTGACGGCTGAGTTTTGTGGCCCGTTCGTGCAGCGGCTTCAGGTCCGCGCTTTTTACTTTGTAGCGGCCTTGCATCTGGCGCACCAGGAGTTCGGAATCGCTGCGGACGCGCAGCGCGGCGACATTGTGGTTCGCGGCGTAATCGAGCGCGGCAAGCAGCGCGAAATATTCGGCGACGTTGTTGGTCTCGCGGCCGATATTTTTCGCCAGCTCCAGCGCGATTTTTCCTTCGGGGTCGCGCAGCACCACGGCGTAGGAAGCGGGGCCAGGATTGCCGCGTGAAGCGCCGTCAATATTTGCAACGTACACGCCTGCTGGCGGCGCTGACGGATGAGAATCCGCGAATAGGCGCGCGCTTCCTGGCGGAGGAACTTTCCGGATTGGGCTCATCGGCGCGCCATATTTTCCTGGAAATTTGCCGCGCGCAAGCTGGATGTGGCGTGCTGATTCGTGGCCAGTTTCGTTTTAATTTTCACTGTGGGAGGGCGTGGACCCGGATGGATCGCCGGCGGGTCCGGCGGCGGCCGCCGAAGCTGCCGGTTCAAGGTAATAGAGAATGCGCGTGCAGGTCTCGCAGTGAAACATTTCGTGGCTGGTCGAGCGGCGCATTTCCTGAAACACATGCGGGCGAATGCGCATGCCGCAGGCGCTGCATTTTTCGTCGCGTACTTCGGCGAGCGCCACGTTGTCGTGCTTCTTCATGATGCGGTCGTAGTGGTCCAGCATGTCTTCGGGAATTTCGGACGTGGCGCGCGCGCGTTCGGTGTTTCCTTCGGCCAGCTCTTTTTCCGCGGCGGCTTTTTCTTTTTCAATTTCGGCGCGCTCGCCGCGGGCGGATTCTTCCACTTCTTTCAGGGATTTTTCCGCGGCTTTGATTTTGCGGTCATATTCTTCGCCCGCGACCATTTGCTCGAGCAGGCGATCTTCCGCTTTGGAGATTTCGTCTTCGGCGTTCTGCACTTCGTGCTGCAGGGCTTTGTACGCTTCGTTGGTTTTTACCTGGGAGGTTTGATCTTTGTACTTGCGAATGCGGTCTTTCCACTGCTCGACGTCCAGCTCGTATTTCTTGCGGTCTTTTACGGTGGCGAGTTGCGCGGCCTTGCTCTTGTCCAGCTCCGCTTTGGCGGCGGCGACACGGCCGTCCACTTCCGCGATTTTTTTGGGCAGCGCCGCGAGCCGCGCCCGGACAATTTGCAGGCGCGTGTCCACGCTCTGCAGGTCGAGCAGATTCTGTAGGACCTTCAGCACTGGAAGTTTATTCTAACACAATGCCGCGCGGGGCCTGGCGTGCATGGAAAGTGGGAGCACTGGCCGGAGAAGCACTCAATGCGCGGAACGCCTTCCGTGGACCGTCATCAGTTATTTATAGCACAAGGTCTGCCTGGGCCCGCCCCAGCAGTCGTCGTGCAAATCGCGAAAAAAAGCTACGCCTTATCGTTGAGCTCTCGCCATTTCGAATCCGCCAGCACCACGGAAGTTTCAATCTGCCGTTCCGGAATCCTCCAATATTTCTTGAGCAGCCGATTTTTCTCTTCGCGTCCAACGATCTGAAAGCCGTACTGTTCGTAAAAGCGGATCGCCCAAGCAGCATCCGCCCAGGTGCCGATCAACACTGGTCCATTTGCCATAGTCCGCAAATGAGCCAGCAAGCGCGCTCCAATCCCGCGCTTCTGGCTGCTGGTGCGAACATAGGCGTGTCGAATGAGGGTCACGTCCTGCACCGCCTGAATGCCCATCACGCCTGCCAGCCCGCCGGCGGCCTCGTAGCCCCAAAACACAATGCCGTCGTCAATCTCGTGCCGCAGCTTCTCGCGAGACATATACGGTTCCGTCCAGCGATCCGCGGGGATAATCCCTTTGTAAGCTTGCGCGCCATCATTAATGATCGTCCAAATCGCGTCAAAATCGCGGTCTTCGCCGTGGCGGATCATGAGCAGTCAGCCTCCTGGCAGGCAATTTCAAGATTATGCCGACCGGTTAGACGCTCCCACTCGCCTGTGCAGTAGTGTAAATTTTCAGTCACGCGCGACCCGACCTGCGGCAACGTCGCCCCTAAGTCCAATAGATACATCGCTGTCCAACGCTGAGTCTTTTCCTCCAGGTCATCCGTAGTATGAATATGACGGGCAGCGCAATACTTTACAGTGCGATGATACGCGGCTTAGCGAACCGCGGGAACACAGCAGCCGTGAACTGGGAGGGGCGGGTGGCTCTGGATAGCGATGTAGCGCAACTTCGGCGCGGCGATCTCGATGCGCTGTCAACGCTTCTGACGCGCTACCAGAATCGCCTCTATCGCTATCTGTTGCGCATGGTGCGCCAGCCGGCCGAGGCCGAAGACCTGTTCCAGCAAACCTGGCTGCGCGTGGCGGAAAAAATTCAGCACTACGATCCGCGCCGCAGTTTTGAGGCGTGGCTGTTCACGCTGGCGCGCAATCTGGCGATTGACCATCTGCGACGCGTGCGTCCCGATAGCCTGGACGAGCCGATTGGCGACGCCGCACCAGGAGAAACCGCGGCGACGCGTTTGCCGTCGCGCGAGCAGCCGCCGATCGAAGGAATCCTCCAGCGCGAACGCGCGCAACGATTGGGTGTAGTGCTGGAAATGTTGCCGGTGGTGCAGCGCGAAGTCCTGACCCTGCGCTTCGAGGAAGAAATGAAGATCGAAGAAATCGCCGAAGTGCTCGGCGCGCCGCTTTCCACCGTGAAGACGCGTTTGCGGCGCGCGCTGGAACGCTTGCGCGTGATTATGGAAACCAGCTATCCCGGAGAAAACTGGCAATGAACGAACACGACAAAATCCGGGCGTTGCTGTCACTGGCTGCGGCGGATGTGCTCGAGCCCAGCGAAGAAAAGCGAGTGCTGGATCATCTGCGCACTTGCGATTCCTGCGGCGCGGAGTTGGAAAAATGGAAGCTGCTCGCGAGCGGCCTGCGCCGTTTGCCGACTCCGCAGCCGCGCTCGATCGTAGTGGAGCGAGCGCGCGCGCAAGCGCAGATTCGCCTGACCGAGGAAATCGAGCACCGCTGGAATCGCACCGTAATCATCGGCCTGCTGGTATTCGCGTGGATTTTGACGCTGCTGAGCTGGCCGCTGGTGCGCTTGTTCACCGGCGGCTTGCTGGGAATGCTGGACCCCCGATTCAATCACGCCTGGATCGTGTTTGGCGTGTTTACGACGACCGTATGGCTGGCAGGAGGCGCGGCGGCAGTGCTGCTCTCCCTGCAGCAGCGGCGCGAAAGGAGATTGGCATGAGCCGATTCAGACAGGAATTGAAAGTGATTCCGCGCGCGGTGCGGATTATCGTGGCCGTCGTTTTACTCGCGCTGTCCACAGCATTCACTCTGTTCGTGATGTTTTCACACGATCAAGGTCTCGTGCACACGCCGGAAGTGGGAAAGGTTCTGATGATTGTGGGTGTGGGAATCGTGCCGGCGATCTGGCTGCTGCTGATCGGCTACGTGTACGCCGACGCGAAGCGCCGCGGCATGCGCTACGTGATGTGGACTCTGCTGGCGATTTTTATTCCCGACGCGATCGGGATCATTCTCTATTTCATCCTGCGCGACCCGCTGATGCAACCTTGCCCCGGGTGTTCGCAAGTTCTGAAATCCGGATACACGTTCTGCCCGCACTGCGGAACTTCGCTGCTACCCACCTGCCCGAACTGCGGCCGCAGCGTGGAACTGGGCTGGGCGAACTGCCCGAGCTGCGGAACGAAGTTGCCGTCGCCAACGCCTCGTGCGGCGTAGGCGTTCGCCGGCTCTTTGCAGTTGACGTTGTGGCGGCCACCTTTAGGTGGGCGCCTTTGCCTTGGCCATTGCATTTGCCTTGGCTTTCGTAGCGGCACACTTCAGTGTGCCGTCGGTGTTGCGTCCGGGCTGAAGACCGCCGCTACAAAACTTTGCGACTTTTTCCTTCACGCCATATCCCGGTACAATGTCTGCGAGTTGTGAGGGGGCTTGCGATGCCGTACGTACAGGTGACGTGGGTGGCGGGCCGCACACCCGAGCAGAAACGCAAACTGGCCGAGCGCATCACGCTGGCGCTGATCGAAGACGGCCGCGCCAAGCGAGAAAATATTCAGGTCACGTTCGTGGATTTGCCGCCAACGGACTACGCCGAGGCGGGCGTGACGGTCGCGGACCAAAAGCGCACGCCTTGATGCTAATTGACGCGCGTTGATGCACGTTAGCTTGCGCCGACAGAACTTCGGTGCGCGTCCCCCCAATTTGTCCCGCCCTGCCTCGGTTGTTTGCGATCCCTCGGCGCTTATGCCGAAGGATGCATCTCGCGCCGCACCAGCGCGGCGTCAATGAAGTAGCCAATTCCGACGCACATCGGAATCACGCCGAACACCGCCGCTTGCATCGCATCCGCTTCGTAGCGCGCGAGCAGCATGAACGTAATCAGGTACCCAGTCCGCCGGCGGTGAGCAGGATTGCGGCCTTGCGCGAACGCGCGTGCGGCGGCAATTCGTCCGCCATCGGCACCGAAACGCCCTTGGCGATGGCGGCCAGGCGTTCCTCCGTGCGCAATTTTCGCACGCGGTACCAGGCATAAATTGCGGCCAGCGGAATTGAGAATGCCAGCACTACAGCGGCAAAACCAATTGGTTCCATGTTATTTCTCCTCGCTTGAATTTCGATATTGCGAATGCTGCGTTGCGCAGATTCGTTTTCAGCTTCGGTTAAGGATACGCATGGCGCCGCGAAGATGTTCCACGCGAAAGGCCCGGGAACATTGCTGACTACCGCTTGATTCATTCTCTCTTGCGGTTGTAGGGGCGGGTCTCAGACCCGCCCCTACGGACTAGTGGAGTGGGTCGGAACTGTCGGGGACGAAAGAGCGCTTTACTGCGTAGCTTGCACTTCCATGGATTGATCTACTGCAAAATTGCTGCAACCTGGGAAAGTGGCAGTGGGGCAGTGCGCGATGGCGCGGAATGCCTGGTCCGAAGTTTCCACGGAATAGGTGTATCCGTCGCGGCTAGATCTTTTCATCGTCAGCTCGTTGCTGGAAACGAGCTCATCCAGCGAAGCATAGGAACCGTGTTCGGCCTGGTATGCGTGCTCAGCCTGCGCGATGCCCAGCAAATCATTCTTCACGCCGACGATGTCAATGGTTTGCGCCGGCGTCCCAGTCCCCGCAGATTGCAGGTTCGCAAAATAATATTTATAAACCAGCCCCGCGAGGAGCGCGACGATCAGCAGGCCCGCCAGACTTTTCATGCTGCACCTCGATTTTGCACCCTGAAAATCAGCTTACATCGGCGCAAAGCCCCTCGCAACCGCATGTAATCTTTTTGCTACGGCGTGCGTCTAAGGGAGGTGCGCGAAGAAGTGCGAGCGGAAGCCTCTGGATGCCCCGGATTTTTCAGGCCGCCTGAATCACAGCAAGCGCGAAACGATTCAACGCGAAATCGCTGGGTCGCGGGTTTGACTCTCATGCAGAGGGTCGTTGATACTAGGCCCTCGCTGCCAACCGGCCAGGCTTCGCGCGGTAAATTCCCTCGACGGGAGCAATGGAGAATGACGATACGGCATGGTTTCCGTGTGAGCGTACGAGCGCTCGCCGCGCTGGCTGTTTGCGCCACGCTGTCTGCGACGCTATGCAGCGCGCCGCTCTTCGCACAGGAAGGCGCCGCGCAAGAAAATAGCGCGCAAGTCCGCCCCCCCAAGCTCAACTACACCACGCACACCCTGCCGAACGGCTTGCAAGTGATTCTGCTGGAAGACCACGAGGTGCCCATCATCAACCTGCAAGTCTGGTATCACGTGGGCGGGAAGGACGAACGCCCCGGCCGCACCGGATTCGCGCACCTCTTCGAGCACTTGATGTTCAAAGGTTCGGCCCACGTGCCGGCCGAGGAACATTCGCGGATCATCGAATCGGTGGGCGGGTTCGACAACGCCGAAACCACGGACGACACCACGAATTTTTTCGAGACTTTCCCCAGCAATTATCTCGAGCGCGTCTTGTGGCTCGAGGCCGACCGCATGGGCAGCCTGAACGTGAGCGAGGCAAACTTCAAATCCGAGCGCGAAGTGGTGAAGGAAGAGCGCCGCGTGCGCATCGAGAACCAGCCGTACGGTTATCTGCAGGAAGATTTGCGCGCCGCCGCGTTCACCGTGCACGGCTACCATCACACGCCCATCGGCAGCATGGAAGACCTGGACAAGGCCACGATTCAGGACGTTCGTGATTTTTTCAACACGTTCTACAAGCCGAATAACGCGACGTTGGTGATTGTGGGAGATTTTGATTCCGCGCAGGCCCTTGCGTGGACCAATAAGTATTTCGACGGCATTCCGGCCTCCGCGAAACCGATTCCGCGATTGAATAATCCCGAGCCGCCGCAGACTGCCGAGCGCGTCGCGAAGAAGTCGTATTCCAATACGCCGCTGCCTGCGGTGGTGATCGGTTACAAGATTCCCGCGCGTTACGCGCCGGATGCTTATCCGTTGGACCTGGCTTCGAATATTTTGGCGGGAGGCGAGAGCAGCCGCTTGTATCAGACGCTGGTTTACAAGGAACAGATTGCGGTGCAGGCCGCGGGATTTGGCGCGTTCTCCGAGGACCCAAATCTTTTCTGGGCCTACGCGATCATGAACCAGGGGCACACGGCGGAAGAAGGCGAAAAATCTCTGGTCGGCGTGCTGGACGGATTGAAAGCGCAGCCGCCGGAAGCGAAAGAGCTGGAAAAAGCTAAGAATCAGGAAATCGCCGGATACGTTCTCGGCCGCGATACGGATGAAGAGAAGGCGGTGGCGCTGGCGTCCGCGGCGGTAATCGGAAAAGATCCTGGCCTCGCGAATACGGAGCTGGATCGCTACCTCGCCGCTTCTCCGGCAGACATTCAGCGCGTGGCGAAAGATTATTTTCAATCGGCGCACGCGACGGTGCTGATCGTTACGGCGTCGGCGCCTGGGACGCCCCGAGGCCCCGCGCAACAATGATGCAGGCGACGACGATGCGAAAAATATTTTCAGGAGCATCGATGAAGCGGGTTACGAGCCGGTCAATATTTCTCGTTGCAGCAACCATTTTTGCGGCGGCAACCGCCGCGATCGCGCCAACCGCGCACGCGCGGCCGCAAGCACCGGCACCGCCTGTGTCGCGCAGTGAAACGGAACCCGCCTCGTCACAGGAACCGCAGAAGGCGTCTGGAATCGTTCCCCCGGGCGTGAAACTCGCGCCGGAAATGCCTGCTCCGGGCGCGCCGCAGACATTTGAATTTCCCAAAGCGGCCACCAAGACTCTGCCCAATGGCTTGCGCGTTTTTGTCGTCAGCGATCACCGCGAACCGGCCGTGGCCGCACGTCTGGTGATTCTTTCCGCGGGCAGCATTCAGGATCCCGCGGGAATGCCGGGCGTGGCGGGAATGACGGCTGGTCTGCTGACGCAGGGAACCGCGAAGCGGTCCGCCAAGGAAATTGCCGAGGCGATCGATTTTGTGGGCGGCACATTGGAAGCGAAGGCCGGCCGGGACGCCACCACGGTGACGCTCGACGTCGTGAGAAAAGATTTAGGCGTAGGCATGGATTTGCTGTCCGACGTGGTGCTGCATCCGTCTTTTCGCGCAGAAGAACTCGATCGCCAGCGTCAGCAACTTCTTTCTGACCTGGAAGTGCAGTACTCCGATCCGAATTATCTGGCGACGCTGGCATTCGCGCGCACGCTGTACGGCTCTTCGCCCTACGGCATGCCGGAAGCAGGCACTCCGGCCACGGTGAAAAAACTCCAGCGCGAAGATTTCGTGAAATTTCACGACGCGAACTACGCGCCGAATCAGGCCCTGCTTGGTTTCGCCGGTGACATCACGCCGGAAGACGCTTTCGCGATCGCCGAAAAATATTTCGGCGACTGGCCGAAAATTGACGTAGCCGCCGCTGCGCCACAAGCGCCCGCCGCCGCGACGGCCAGCCACGTGTGGCTGATTGACAAGCCGGACGCCGTACAAACGCAGATTCGCATCGGCAGAATTGCGATTCGCCGCGGCGATCCGGATTTTCTGCCGCTGGATGTGACCAATCATATTTTCGGCGGCAGCTACAACAGCCGCCTGAACACGGAAGTGCGCATCAAGAAGGGCCTCACCTACGGAGCTTCATCCTCGTTTACTCCGCATCGCTACACCGGTTCGCTCGCGGTGGAGACGTACACGCGCACTGAAGCCACCGTGGACGCGACGAAGCTGGTGATGGATTTGCTGACCGGAATGTCGCAGGGCAGAATTTCGCAGAAGGAATTAGATTTTGCGCGCGACTATCTGGCAGGTGTGTACCCGATCGAATCGGAAACCGCCGAGCAAGTTGCCGACCGCGTCCTCACCGTCGCGGCGTTCGATTTGCCCGCGGATTACAATCAGACTTACCCGGTAAAAATTCGCGCCACTTCGCTGGAACAAGTACAAGCCACCGCGAGAAAATATTTCACCACGGGCGATCTGGATATCGTGCTGGTCGGAAACGTCAGCGCGTTTCGCGATGGACTGAAGAAGGAATTTGCTGGCGCGGAAATCACTGAGATTCCTTTTGGTCAAGTGGACGTGCTTTCACTGGACCTGCGTGCGCCTAAGCAGGCCGCTTCCGCTGCCGCCCCCGCCACGCCGGAATCTCTGGAGCAGGGCAAGCAAATCCTGCTGGCCGCCGCGCAGGCCGCCGGTGGCGATGCGCTGCAGTCCGTCGCGACCTTGGGATTCACCGAGAACGGCAATCTGCACAACGCGCACGGCGACCGGCAGCTCGGCGTGACCTGGCAAGTTTCCTACCCGGACCGTTCATATGGCGAAGTAACCTTGGGCCCAACAACGATCGTGCAAGTTTGCGACGGAACATCATCCTGGCTAAAATTTCCAGATGGGATCCGCGACACCACGGACATGATCGGCGAATTCAAGCGCGGCATCACTCTTTTTGGCGGCGGCTGGGGCCTGTATCAACAGGCGCTCGCCGGAAAAATTACCGGGCAGGCCATCGGCGAAGAGGAAATCGCCGGGAAGAAAACGCTGGGTGTCGCGGTCAACGGCTCGTTTGGCGCGGTGAAGTTGTATTTTGATCCCGCGACGCATTTGCTGGCGGCTGCGCGCTATCAGTCGGCCACGGACCATGGCCCAAGCGACAATGAGCAACATTGGAGCGACTATCGCACAGTCGAAGGCCGCCAGTTCGCTTTCGGCACCGACACGTATCGCGACGGCGCGAAACTTTTCGATTCCACGGTGCAGACGGTGCAGATAAATCCCAAAGTGGACGACGCGTTATTCGCGAAGCCGGCAGCACAAGCACCAGCTCCGACGCCCGCGCCGAAATGATTCAGCGCCGCTCACTTCACCGTCAAGATCACCTTGCCGATATTTTTCCGCGCATGAATATATTTGTGCGCGGACGCGGCATCGCCCAGCGGAAACGTCTTGCCGATCATCGGCTTCACCTTCCCGGCAGTGTACATCTTGAAAATTTCGTCGAGCTCTCCGCGCAACAGCGCGCCGCGCGCGGGCATGCGTCCCAAATTCACGCCGATGATCGAAATATTCCGGGCCATCAGCTTCAACGGATGAAACTTCGGCGTTTGCCACAACGCGCGCATCCCGCGAATCGCGCTTTTCTTCCCGTCCGGACCGGCAGCTGCGGAAAAGCCGTACACCACGAGCCTTCCCGTGGGCCCCAGGCATTTGTAACTGTCGGCGAAGGATTTTCCCCCGATCGCGTCCATCACCATTTCGATCCCATCGGGCGCGAATTTGTGCACCACGTCCACGAAATTGTTTTTCTCGTAGTCAATCGCGTGGTCCACGCCGATCTTGCGCAGGTATTCCTGTTTCGCGGGGCCAGCTGTGCCATAGATTTCCAGCCCGCGCGCGCGCGCCAGCTGCACCGCGGCGATCCCCACGCCGCCCGCCGCGCCGTGAATCAGAATCCGGTCGCCGGGCTGCAGATTGCCCATGGCGAACATCGAGTGGTACGCGGTGAGGTAGTTCACCGGAATCGCCGCGCCGTCGTCGAAGGGCATCCCCGCCGGCAGGCGATAAACGCGGCCCGCGGGCACCGCGACCCACTCCGCGTAGGCGTTGAAAGGCGTGAATGCCGCAACAGCGTCGCCTCCGTGCAAAGGCTCGCCGTCGCCGGCCTTGCCTCCTTCGGCAACTTTCTCCACCACCCCGGAAACTTCGAATCCGGGCACGAAAGGCGGCTTCGGCGTGCCGGGATAGATTCCCATTCGTTGCAGCAGGTCGGCAAAATTGACGCCCACGGCCTTCACGCGAATCACCACTTCGCCGGGTTTTGGTTGCGGATCCGGGACCTCGCCCGACTCAAATACTTCCGGAGGTCCGTACCTCTTTACCACCATCGCACGCATCTAACCTCCTTCTGCCGAGTGCAGCTCAATTGCCGATGAATCTATCACGCGCTCACTTTTCGATGCTGCACCGCTGCCCCGAGCTCCATCCGCTGCTGGCTTTTCACTTTGGATTCAAAGGCATCCTATCTTAAACTGTTAGACCTTGCGCAACGATGAAAACCACACATAGACCACGAGTCCTCGTTACCGGTATCACGATTTTAGCCGCGGCCTTTGCCACACTGGCGGCCGCGAAACCCACGCAGGCTCCCATGCCCGCCGTACTCACCGCCATGCAGGACGAGCTCGACCGCTCGATGGCCGCGATGTCCAAGGGCGACCCTGCGGATTATTTCATCAGTTACACCGTCGCGGACCGGCAATATTCCGAAGTGTCCGGCTCCAATGGCGCGCTGCTCACCAGCGGAGAGACTCGCGCGCGTTGGCTCGAAGTGCAGACGCGCGTGGGCACCTACCAGCTGGACGACACGCACAAGCTGGCCGACCGCCAGCCCAGCTGGACCAGCCCAGGCACGTCCGTCGCCGCGGATGATGAAATCCCGGTGCTGCGCCGCGAAATTTGGCGCGAGACCGACCGGCAATACCGCGCCGCCACCCAGGCGCTCATCAAAGTAAAGACCAGCCAGGAAGTGCAAGTGCAGACCGCCGAAGGCAGCGCGCCGGATTTTTCGCGTGAAGAGCCGCACACCTCGATCGGCACGCGCGTCGAAATCAAAGTGGACCGCAAGCCTTGGGAAGAGCGCGTGCGGAAATATACCGCCGCCTTCAGCAAGTCGCCGGAAGTTTTGAATTCCATCGCCACTTTCACCGCGCTGGGCATGAACCAGTATCAAGTGAACACCGAAGGCACCAAGCTGGCTTTTGGCCAGGTGCATTACCGGCTTGAGCTGTACGTCCAAAGCAAAGCGCCGGATGGCATGGACATCAACCGCTACGCTAATTTCGATTGGCTGGACCCCAAGGACGCTCCGTCCGACAAAATCGTCTTCGATCGCATTCAAGTGATGATCCATGAAACCGAAGCGCTCGACAAGGCTCCGCTCGTGGATCCTTATGCCGGCCCCGCGCTGCTCACCGGACGCGCCGCCGCCGTCTTCTTCCACGAAGTTTTCGGCCACCGCGCGGAAGGTTTCCGCCAGAAGGACATCAACGAGGGCCAAACTTTCACCAGCAAAGTCGGCGAACAGATTTTGCCCTCTTTTATTTCGATCAAGGACGATCCCACGGAAGCAGCTCTCGGCGGCCAAATGCTGCTGGGCAATTATGCGTTCGACGACGAAGGCGTTCCCTCGGAAAGCGTGCAGCTGGTGGATCATGGTGTGCTGAAAACTTTTCTGATGTCGCGCTCGCCACTCGTCACGATTCCAATCTCGAATGGCCACGGCCGCCGCCAACTTGGTTTTGTTCCAGTGGCGCGCCAGGGAAACCTGATCGTTTCCAGCTCGCATACCGTAACGAACGATCAGCTTCGCCAGCAGCTCATCGCGTTGGTGAAGCAGCAAGGCAAGCCCTTCGGCCTGCTGATTGACGACATCGCAGGCGGCTTCACTTTCACCGGCCGCCAGCAGCCCCAGGCGTTTCAAGTTTTGCCGCTGGTCGTTTACAAAGTGTTTCCCGATGGCCGCCCCGACCAGCTGGTACGCGGCGTGGACATTGTCGGCACGCCGCTCGTCTCGCTGACGAAGATCGTCGCCACCGGCGACACGCCGGATATTTTCAATGGTTACTGCGGCGCGGAGTCCGGCTCGGTACCGGTTTCCGCCGTGGCGCCCGCCATCTTGATTTCTGAAATGGAAGTGCAGAAGAAAGAAACTTCCACCGACAAGCCGCCGATCCTGCCGCCGCCGGCGCACGATCCGCAAGCAAAGGGGCAAGCTCAGTGAGGATCTTCGCAACTTTTGGATTGCTCGCCGCGTGTGCGCTTCCGCTTTCCGCCGCCACCACGCACCCGAAAAATACCGTGCCGGTTCTGCCCGCGCCTGCTTTCGCGCCGCAAGCGGCCGTTCCGGAATCCGAGAGCGACAAGACCCTGCACGCCATGCACGACGAAATGGAACGCGCGCGCACTCGCCTGCAGCTTCCCGGCGTCGAAAAACCGTTCTATCTCGAATACCGGCTGATGGATCTGGACGTCCGCGCCGTCACTTCCTCCTTCGGTGCGCTGGTTTCCACATCCACCACGCGCAATCGCTTCATGAGCGTGGACGTGCGCGTCGGCGATTATCATCTGGACAGTTCGAATTTCATCAGCGAAGACGGCTTCCAGGGATTCCTCGGTTCCACCGGCGAAGTCGGCATTGACCGCGATTACAATTCGCTGCGCCAGGATTTGTGGCTGGCCACCGACCAGGCTTACAAGCAAGCCGTCACGCAGATGTCGCTGAAACAATCCTTCCTGCGCAGCCTCACCAAGCCGCCGGAAATTGACGATTTTTCGCAGGCCGCGCCTCTGGTGAAGATAGACGCGCACGCCGAGCCCGACTGGACCTCGCGGAACTGGGAAGACGAATCGCGCACGGCGTCCGCGGCGCTGACGAATTTTCCGCACATCAGCGGCTCGCGCGTGAATTACTACATGATTTACGTCACCTACTATCTGATGAACAGCGAAGGCACCACCGTTCGCAGTTCGCGTAGCCTCGCCGCCATCGAAGCGGCTCTCGATACCACAGCCGAAGACGGCATGGCTCTGCACGATTATTACGCCGTATACGTCACCAAGCCCGCGGACCTGCCCGATCCCGCCGCGGTGAGCAGCTCGCTCGCGCTGACCGGCACTGAATTAATGACCCTGCGCCAAAGCCCGCTGATGCAGGATTTCACCGGCCCGGTGCTTTTCGATCCGCCCGCCGCCGGCTCTTTGCTCGCGCAGGCTCTCGCGCCATCACTCTCCGGAGCGCGTCCACCGCTTTCCACCATGCCTGCTTTCGATGAAATCATGGCGCGCATGGGCGGACGCAGCGAATGGTCCGGCCGCGTCAATACGCGCGTGCTTCCCGCAAACGTCTCGCTGGTGGACGATCCCACGCTGAAGGAATTCAACGGCCAGCCGCTGCTGGGAAATTACGAAATTGATGACGAAGGTGTGAAGGCTCAGCGCGTGCAAGTGGTCGAAAATGGCTCGCTGAAAAATTTGCTGATGTCGCGCCGTCCCGGCCCCGATTTTTCCGCTTCCAACGGCCACGCGCGCTCGGCGCTACTTTCGGACGCGCGTCCGCTCTCCAGCAATCTGTTCCTGCAAGCCAATGGCGGGTTGAACGCCGCCGCCCTGAAAAAGAAATTTCTCGACGCTTGCCGCGACGACGGCCACGAATGGTGCCTGGAAGTGAAGCGCATGGATAATCCCGCGCTTTCTTCCATCCGCCAGGAAGATTTCAGCGAATTTCTCGGAGGAATTGCCGGAGGCGTGGCCAGTGGCGAACGCATTCCGCTGGTGGTCTATCGCGTGTACGTTGCCGACGGCCGCGAGGAAATGGTTCGCGGCGGTCACATCGAAGGCCTGCAACTTCGCGCCATCCGCAATATTCTGGGCATCGGTGACGATGAAACCGTGTTCCCCTACATGCAGAATACCGCCGGAGGATTCGCCGGCACTGCGCTAGGCGCTTTCGGTTCAGCGCAGGGCGGCATCCCCAGCACGGTAGTCACTCCATCCCTGCTGCTAGACGAAATCGAATTCCGCGGCTTCCACGGCGAACCCCGCCGCCTCCCGCTCGTCCCAGCTCCGCCGCTGAAGTAACCGCGTTCTGTAGGGGCGGGTCTTAGACCCGCCCGCCTTTGCCTTACCCCGTCATACGGCCTGCCCCGAGTGATTTTGCGAAGGGAACCCGCGAGAGCGAGTGAAGCCTGCCCGCCGCAGGCAGGGATCTCTCTCCGTTGCTGCCAGCAGGAGCTAGAATGGGAACCCTACGAAGGCTTCAACGACGGAGGAACCGCAAAATGTCGCAGGAGCATCTGAGCCCCGACGTAATCGCAATGCTGCAACGCGAAACCGATTCTGAAATCACCCCGCCTGAGGTGAAGCACTTTCAATTCGTCGTGGCCATCGCCGACGACACAAATCCTGCAGAGGTCCCGGCAATGATCGGCAAGATATCGTAGATCTTCATCCAACATCACGCGACTGTTTCAAGCATTACATCATCCCTCGTCATCGCTCTATTGGGCGTGCCATTTCCCGAAGACAACTCTGCGGACGCACGCCGGGGGCTGGTTGACGCGCAACTTCGGGAGAACGGCAACCGAATCAGACTCGTTCACGGAGAATGTGACGGGCCCGTAGGCATGTTTGGCGGTCATGGGCGATGGACATACGGCGCGGTGATTCCAGGTTTCTCGGAAATCCTGAAGAAACTACTTGAGGCTAAGTTCGGCACCGCTGTCGAAATCCCTTGAAACGTGTGTCGTAGGGGCGGGTCTCAGACCCGCCCGCCTTTGCCTTACGGCGTCATCCTGCCTGCCCTGAGTGATTTTGCGAAGGGAACCTGCGAGGGCGGGTAAAGCCTGCCCGCCGCAGGAAGGGATCCCTCTTCGATTTCTCCGCGTGGCAAATCCCGGTTTTCGCGGCACAGCCCGCAGGCTGTGCGGCAGGCATGCCGCCAACGAAGCCTTGGTGTTGAACCTGTACTGGCCGCTTGTCTGGTAAATGCGTGAATCAGGACTTGGCGGTTGAACTTTCTCTCTTCGTTGACTTGGCTCCGGCGGCAACCTAAGATGTCCGCCACATGCCCGGCTCCTCTTCCTTGATCGGTCAGACCATCTCGCACTATCGAATCATCGAAAAGCTCGGCGGTGGCGGCATGGGCGTGGTCTATAAGGCCGAGGACGTGAAGCTCGGCCGTTTTGTGGCGCTCAAGTTCCTGCCCGACGACGTAGCCAAAGATCCGCAAGCTCTCAGCCGTTTTCAGCGCGAAGCCAAAGCGGCCTCCGCGCTGAATCATCCCAACATTTGCACCATCTACGAAATTGACGATCACAGCGGCGAAGCGTTCATCGCCATGGAGTTTCTGGACGGCACGACGCTGAAACATCGCATCGCCGGACAACCGATGGACACCGATGTTCTGCTGGGCCTGGCGATCGGGATCGCCGATGCGCTGGACGCCGCACACAGCAAGGGAATCGTGCATCGCGACATCAAGCCCGCGAATATTTTTGTCACCGAGCGCGGTAACGCCAAGATTCTGGACTTCGGCCTCGCCAAGCAGCTGCGCCGCGCCGTCGTGCATACCGTCACGCAGGATGCAGTCCTTGCAACGCAGATGACCGCGGGTGTGAACCCGGCAGATCTCACCAGCCCCGGTGTGGCCGTCGGCACGGTCGCGTATATGTCGCCCGAGCAGGTGCGCGGCAAGGAACTGGACGCGCGCACCGATCTTTTTTCCTTTGGCGTGGTGCTCTACGAAATGGCCACCGGCGCGCTGCCGTTTCGCGGCGAAACTTCCGGCGTGATTACCGACGCAATTTTGAATCGCGCGCCGGCAAGCCCGTTGCGGCTGAACCCGGACATCCCTGCGAAGCTCGAAGACATTATCCACAAGGCGCTCGAGAAGGACCGCGACCTGCGCTATCAGAATGCTTCGGACATACGCGCCGATTTGAAGCGCGTGAAACGCGACAGCGACACAGGTCGTTCCGCGTCCTATCCGGAGCTGCCGGCAGAGGAAGCACCCGCGAGATTATCGAATTCGTCGGCGGGTTTGCCGGCGCAGGCACAGGCTTCCTCCGGGCGGCGAAGCGCAATTTCACTCGCCGCCGAAACGGAGCCAGCCTCAGCCGCGACGCAGCTTTCGTCATGGTCTGCCGCGCCTTCCCGCCTGCGCTTTCTGCCCTGGGCGCTTGCCGCGATCCTTGCCGCCGGGCTGCTCGTCTCCTTATTCGCGCTCTGGCAAGCCTGGCATCCTACCGCGCGGAAGCCCGTGGAACTCTCGCTGTGGATTCCCCCCAGTCAGCAGCTCGAGCTAGGCGCTGGGCCGGCCGTGATTATCTCTCCCGATGGGACGCGCCTCGCCTACGTCACGCGCGAGGGCGGTTCCAATGATGGACAACTCTACGTGCGCGAGCTGGACAAAGTGGCCGCTGTGCAGCTCGACGGCGCGGCGGGAGCGGGCGCGCCGTTTTTTTCCGCCGACAGTCAATGGATCGGTTTTTTCGCCGACGGAAAATTGAAGAAAATCTCGGTGCGTGGCGGCGCGCCCGTTGTGCTAACCGACGCCAGCAGCTCTCGCGGGGGCGATTGGGGCGCGGACGGCTCCATTATCTTCCCAACGCAATTCACCAGCGCGCTCTACCTCCTCTCCGCGGAGGGCGGCGCACCGGTCGCCGTCACGCATCTGGACGCGGCGCGTTCGGAGACAACCCACCGCTGGCCGCAATTCCTCCCCGGCCAAAAAGCGGTGCTCTTCACGGCATCGTCGGACAATAACTTTTTCGGTCATGCCAGCGTGGACGTGGCGCCGCTCGATACCGGCGTCCCCAAGGTGCTGGTCGAAAATGCCTACTTTGGCCGCTACCTCAGCGGAGGTTATCTCGCCTACGTGTCCCAAGGCACTGTATTCGTAGCTCCCTTTGATCCCAACGCATTGAAAATCACCGGCACGGCGATTCCGGTGATGCAGGGAGTAAATTACGATATGTCCAACGGCAGCGCGCAGCTCAGCATCTCCAGGGACGGCACCGCGGTTCATCTGGACGGCGGCTCGGCCGGTCAAAATCTGAATGTCGTCGTCATGGACCGCAAGGGCAACGCCTCGGTTTTGCTGGGCGGTCAGCCGGACACCGCTGCACCGCGCCTCTCTCCCGACGGCAAGCGCCTCGCCTTTCAGCAGGGGACCGGCAGCATCTGGATCTACGACATCCAGCGCAAAACCACTTCTCGCGTAACGCTTGGTTCTGGCGCCACCACGCCGATCTGGACACCCGACGGACAGCGCCTGACCTACGCGCATCCTCGCAGCACGCCCCAAGGCTCGGGAGAAGCCATCTACTGGGAACGTGCCGATAGCACCGGCGAAGAACAGCCGTTGACGCCGGACGCTAATCTCCACGCCTCCCCGTCCTCCTGGTCGCCGGACGGCAAAGTCCTCGCCTTCGCGCGGCTCTCCGCAAAAGACGGAAGCTGCTGCGAGATCTGGACGCTCACCGTGGACGAATTAGGGAAACCCGGGGAACCGCGTCCAGTTGCTGGCGCAGCCAGGGGTATCGGGCCCATGTTCTCCCCCGACGGGCATTGGCTGGCCTACACCTCGCAGGAATCCGGAACCATCCAGATTTACGTGGTCCCCTTTCCCGGGCCGGGAGGCAGATGGCAAATCTCCACCGGTGGCGGCTTGGAGCCGCGATGGTCGAAGAGCGGCCACGAACTGTTCTACTTGAACGGAACGGCGCTCATCGCGGTGCCCTACACGGTCGAGAAAAACTCTTTCCAACCCGGCCAACCGCAAAATCTTTTCGGCAAAAGCTTTGAGATGCGCGCTCCACTGGGTTCCTACGATGTGATGCCCGATGGCCAGCACTTCGTGATGTTTCAGCTCACCAGCGGCAGAACCGGCGCGCCCTCCGGTCCCACCGTGGTCCTCAACTGGATTGACCAAGCCCGCCAACAAGTAGCCGCCGGCCAGAGCAACGCGACCCACCAGTAATCGTTGTTCCGACGCGATACATATGCCCGATTTGACAGCTATGTTATAATGGTGCACTGAACATGCAAGTAACTGCAAAACGCGCTGGCGGTTCACCCGAGGACTAGATGCTTTCCCCGGCGGCAGGGCCCCTCCCTTTGAGGCCGGCCGCCCTCCCCTACCAATTTTTTAATCGCTACCATGAAATATTAGAACTTCACGTAACTCGCTCAAAACAAACAACCGCACCCATTTCTAATCGCTACTTTTTCGGCCTTCTCAGCGAACGCGGCGGTGGCGCCACAGCGTATAATCCCCCGATGGCTTTTGACGCACTCGAACGCGCGACCAGCGAAAAGCGCCGGGCGGCGCTGGCCTCCGTAGGCTCGGCGATTCTGCTGGTTTCGCTGAAAATATTTCTCGTCGTGCGCACCGGCAGCCTCGGCATTTTGTCCGAAACGCTGCATTCCATCCTGGATCTTGTGGCCGCGGTCATCACTTATCTTTCCGTGCGCGTCGCGGACAAGCCTGCGGACGCGGATCACCTCTACGGTCACGGCAAAGTGGAAAGTTTTTCCGCGTTCGTTGAGACCGGCTTGTTGCTGCTGACCGCCGTGTACATTATCTGGGAAGCTTTTCAGCGGCTGGTCTTCCATAGCGCTCACATCCGTCCGAGCTTGCAGGCGATTTTGATACTGGCCGTGTGCATGGGTGTGGATTTCGTCCGCGCGCGCGCTTTGAATCGCGTGGCGAAAAAATATCCCAGCGAAGCGCTGGAAGCGGACGCGCTGCATTTTTCCACGGACGTGTGGAGCACCTTCGTCGTCATTCTGGGCATTTCAGGCGCTTGGTTGGGCGTGCGCTTCGGAATCGCGGGCCTGGACATGCTGGATGCCATCGCCGCGCTGGGCGTCGCAGCCGTGATCATTTGGATTGGCTCGCGGCTGGGCAAACGCACCGCCGACGCGCTGCTGGACGTCGCGCCGCGCGGGTTGCGCGAGCGCATCGAAACCGCCGTGGACAAGACCGACGGCGTGCTGCAATCCGAACGCGTGCGCGTGCGCCGCGCCGGCCAGCGCTATTTCGTGGACGTGACCATCAGCGTGCCGCGCACCGCGAGCCTGGAGCAAGCGCACGCCGCCAGCAGCGCCGTGGAAAAGCGCATCGCGCAGATTGTTCCCGCGGACGTGGTGGTGCACGTCGAACCCCGCGCCAAGACTGACGAAAATCTGTTCGAAACCATTCGCGCCATTGCGCAAAGGCGCGGCCTCGCCGTCCATGAACTTTCCGCGCACCAGTTCGATCACCGCCTGTTCATCGAGCTGCATTTGGAAGTGGACGAAGGCGCCAGCCTGCGCGAGGCGCACCGCCGCGCCTCCGAGCTCGAGGAGGACATCCTGAAAGAAACCGATCCGCGCGCGCTCGTGAATATTCACATCGAGCCGCTGGGTGTGAAGATTGGCGGCGGCGAGGAGATGAAGGAACTTTCGCGCACCGTGCAAGAGTTCCTGAATTCACTGCAGTCGGAATATCACGAGCTGACCGACTGCCACGAAGTGCACGTCCGTAGCGTGGATCACAAAATTTTAGTTTCCTGCCACTGCGCGATGGACGGCAGTCTGCCCATCACCGAAGTCCACGACATCACCGCCGCACTCGAAGACCGCGTGAAAGAGCGCTTCCCGCAAATTTTTCGCCTAACGATTCATCCCGAACCGGTGGAAGAAAGTTAGGCGCGGGCGCCGCGCGATGCGAAAACCTGCGCGGCGAGCGCGATCACCGCGGGAAAACATTCGAGCACATAGCGCGGCTCGGGCGTTTCCACGAATTTCACGAAAAATAGCGTGCGCACCACGCAGACCGAAATCAGCAGCGCCCAACCTGGACGTCGCCGCGCCAGCCACGCTCCTGCAAGCGCCAGCGCGATATAGATGATGTTCACCACGCTGAGCCCCAGCGTAACCAGAAAATCCGGCCGATCGTCCTGCCACTCCTCGCGCAGCGGCGACAGGTGCCCCGACGAAGGCAGCAACTCGACCCGCGGCGTGAACCACAGCGTCAAAGTGCGCAGCAACGGCACTTTCACGTACGTCCGCAGCGGATGCCGCTCGGTGCGTTCCCGCGCGATCTCGCGGAATTCCTGGTCCAGGCTTGGATCAATCGTCAGCGCTTCGTTGTATTCATCGAGCAAGTCCGCCATGCGCTCTCGCTCGTCCTGCGAATCGAACGCATACGCCGGAAGCTGATCAATCGCGATTTCTTCTTCGTTCACTTTCCATTGCGTCAGGTACACATCGCGGAAGCGCCACATCCAAGTGTTCGTCCACGCGGTAAATCCCAGCGGCGTGTATTCACCCGGCAATTCGCTGTACCGCGGCGCGAGGAATTGCACATCATGCAGCGTGTTCCAATTGCGCGCCGCCCACGGAACCAACGGTATCAGCAGGCCCAATCCCATCAGCAGCCCCGCACGAATCAGTTTCATCCAATCCGTTGGCCGCCACCATTTCGCGACCAGCACCAATCCCGCCGCAAACAGCACCAGCGGAGTTTCCGGCCGCACCAGCGTGCCGAATCCCACCACGATTCCAGCGAGCAACCACGGATTCGCGAAGAACGACCCAACACGAATGACCGGCGCGCCACCTACATCCGTCTGCAGCAGCACCAGAATCGTCAGCGCCGTCAGAAAGATCACTAGCGTTTCGGTAAGCACCACCGCCGTGTAGTTCGCCGTGAACGGGCACAGCGCCGCCAGCCATAATCCCGCCAGCGCCACGCGCCGCCGTGAACTCTCCGGCGCAAGGCGCGCAGCAATTAGCGCAATCACAAAACACGTCGCCAAATCCACCACCACCTGCGCCAACATGGCGGCGCGCGGCGATTGCCCGGCCACTGCGAACACGGCAGCCAGAAACGCCGGGTATCCCGGGACGCGCATATCCACGGGCGTGAGCTGCCCATGCACCGCAAATCCGTACACGCCGTTCTTCAGCCAATTCCACGCCAACTCGATGTAAAATGGAGCGTCGCCCGTGTCGGTTACCGGAAATTTCAGTACCAGGTAGACCCGCAGTGCCAGTCCAGCACATACCGCGGCGGCGACGTTTGCGCGCGTCTTACTGATGGGAGTCATTGACACCGTCTCAAGGGACAGCTAGCTTGGATTGTCTGAATGCCTGAACGCAAGCCAATTTTCTACGATCAGGAACGCCGCCGCTGGCGTCGCACGCGCCGCGTGCTGGAAATTACCGGCGGGCTTTTCACGCTCATCCTGGTCGTGTTCGTGGTCAACGTTTTTCGCAAGCCCGAACTGCCGGACATTCTTTCGGCAGCCACGCACTGGAATATTCACGCGGTCCCCGCGAAACTGAAGCCTAAAACGGCGCCGCGCGGCCGCAAACGCAAAGTAGCCGCGCTGGGCAAGCTACCGCAGAATTACGATCCGCTGCGCGCGGCATTTTATGTGGCCGACGATCCCACCAGCCTCGCTTCGCTGAAGCTTCATTACCACGATATTGACTTGCTGATCCCCGAAGCGCTGCACGCCTCTGCGGCGGACGGCCGCCTGGACATCGAACAGGACCCTAAGCTTCTGACGTGGATGCAGGCCAGCACGATCGAGCTGCCGGTGATGTCCATGGTCAACAACTACGACGGGAAAACATGGGTCACCAAAGAGCTCGCGGAAATGCTGGCGAGTCCCGTGGCGCGCGAACGCTTGTCGAAATCGTTGGCGGATTTCGCCAGCGCGCAGCGCCAGTCCGGCATCGTGGTGGATTTCGAACTGGTGCCGCAAAGCAGCCAGCCGGATTTCGCGCGCTTCATTCACGATCTGGCGGCGGCGATGCACGCCACAAACCTCAAACTCATGGTCGCGCTCCCCGCCGCAGACTGGAGTTACGACTACAAATATCTGGCGGCGCAGGCCGACGCCGTCATCCTGATGAACTACGACTTGCACTATCCGACATCGGACGCCGGACCCATCGCGCCGCAGGACTGGTTTGAACGGAATATCGAAAACATCGTGAAGATTGTTCCGCCCGAAAAGATTGTCATGGGCATCGCGAACTACGGCTACGACTGGCCGGCAAAATCCAAGAAGGTTCCGCACCCCATCGCGCAGGCGATGACTTTCCAGCAGGGAATTATTACCGCGGTCGAATCGGAATCAGACGTTACTTTCGATCCCGACTCGCTGAATCCGCACTACTCCTACGAAGACGAGCAGAACCAGATTCACAACGTCTGGATGCTCGATAGCGTCACGGCCTACAACGAGCTGCGCGCCGCCGAGCGCGCCGGCGTGCGCGGCACGGCCCTCTGGCGCCTGGGCATGGAAGATCCTTCCATCTGGTCCATCTGGGACGCCACGCATTCCACCGATGCGATTCGCGCAAAAATCGAGGAAGTTCCCCCGGGCTACGATTTAATTCTGGAAGGCGCCGGCGATATTTGGCGCATCACCGCCACGCCGCAGAGTGGCCGCCGCACGTTTGATTACGATGCCACCAGCGACGTCTTCGATGACGAGTCCTATCAGAGCTATCCGCTTTCCTGGCGCATCGAACAGATGGGCGCGGCGCCGCACAAAGTGGCGCTGACGTTCGACGATGGCCCCGACGTGGAGTGGACGCCGAAAATTCTCGATATCCTCCAGCAGAAAAATGCGCCGGCGGCATTTTTCGCTATCGGTGAGTCCGCCAATCAGGATCCGCAGCTGGTGAAGCGCGCCTATCAACTTGGCAATGAAATCGGCAATCACACCTTCACGCATCCGGACTTCGAGACCATCTCGAAATCGCAGCTCCAGATTGAACTAAATCTGACGGAACTGCTGATTGAGAGCAATCTGGGCGTGAAGACGCTGCTTTTCCGGCCTCCTTACGGAATCGATCACCAGCCCGAAACCGCGAGCGAAATTCAGATGCTGCCGATTCCGCAGGCCATGGGTTACATCATCGTCGGCGCGCAGATTGATCCGCACGATTGGGGCGAACCGAATGGCGGTGCTCCGCCCACGACTGACTTAATCGTGCAGCGCGTGCTGCACGACGCCACCCTTGGCCGGGGCAACATTATCTTGATGCACGATGGTGGCGGAAATCGCTCCAACACCGTCGCGGCGCTGCCGCAGATCATTGACGGGCTGCGCGCCAAAGGCTACGAATTCGTTTCCGTTTCCGATCTGCTGGGGCAATCGCGCACGCAGGTGATGCCGCCGCTCTCGCACCAGGAATGGCTGATGGTCCGCGCGGATGCCTTTATCTTTGAAGTGTTCCGCTGGTTCCGTGCCGGAATTGCATTCATTTTCATGGCCGGGATTCTGCTGGTCAGCGGCCGCGCGCTGATTATTGGTTTGCTGGCGCTCATCGAAAAATTGCGGCCCGCGCCCGCCGATCACCCCGAGTACAAACCCCACGTGACGGTCCTGATTCCTGCTTACAACGAAGAGGCCGCCATCGTTCAGACGGTGCAGGCGGCGCTCGCTTGCGATTATCCCAAGCTCGAAGTTCTGGTGGTAAACGATGGCTCTACGGATCGCACCGCCGATCTGGTTAATGCAAATTTCTCGCGCGAACCCCGCGTACGCCTCATCAGCCAGCCCAATCGCGGCAAGCCCGCCGCGCTGAATCATGGCCTCGTGGAAGCCATCGGCGAAATAATTGTTTCCATTGACGGCGATACCATCGTTGATCCCGAAGCGATCCCCCGGCTAGTGCGGCATTTCGCGAACCCGCAAGTCGGCGCCGTTGCCGGCAACGTGAAAGTAATGAACCGTAATCGCTGGCTCACGCGCTGGCAGGCGCTGGAATACATCACCAGCCAGAACCTGGAAAAGCGCGCTTTCGATCTTCTGAATTGCATTCCGGTGGTTCCGGGCGCGGTCGGTGCCTGGCGCACGGATCTGCTTCGCGCGAACAATGGATTTTCCGGCGACACGGTTGCCGAGGATACCGACCTCACGCTCACCATCCGCCGCAACGGCTGGAAGATTCTCTACGACGAAGACGCCATCGGCCGCACGGAAGTCCCCGAGACCGTCGAGGCGCTGATTCGCCAGCGCTTTCGCTGGACGTTTGGCACGATGCAGGCCGTCTGGAAACATCGCGACGCGGTCGGCAAACCGCGCTACGGCACGCTGGGTTGGATCGCCATCCCCAATATTGTGATGTTTCAGATTATTTTGCCGCTCGTCTCTCCGCTGATTGACCTGCTCTTCCTGCTATCGATCGCCCTGTGGGGCCTGGCACAATTGCGCATCGCGCAACTGCCGCAATTGTGGACGCTGCAGGACGTCGAGCGTTCTCTGATTTTCTTCGCGCTCTTCATGCTCATTGACCTGTTCACCTGTGTGGTTGCTTTCGCGCTGGAAAGGCACGAAGATTGGACTCTGCTCGCGCCGCTCATTCTCCAGCGCTTTTATTACCGGCAAATGATGTACGTGGTTTTGTTCCGCGCGCTGAAAGAAGCGGTGCAGGGCCGCCCGGTTGGATGGCGCGGCGTCGAGCAGCACCCTCCGGTACCCCTTCCTGCGGCGTCCAGCGTGAAACGCGAGGCGTGAAGCAGGACGCGGGACGCAGGAATCTCTACGTCCTGTTCGGGCGCTGCTTCATTTTCCTCTACAGTTATCGAAGCAGTCCTCTAAGGCGAATACCTGATTGGAAGAATTCTATCTCCGGTGTAGTGTTTTCGTTGAGCGCCGGTGTCGGCACTGACCAAGGTGCTCGGTGCCCGCAAATGAAATCGTAATCCGAACGAAACAACTTAATTTGACAGGAGGAAGTAACGCCCATGCAAAATCGTTCGAAGATTCGCAGCGCCGTAAAGGTAGCGACGGCGATGGCGGCACTGGCCGGTTTTCTGGCATTTTCTTCCACGCCAGTTCGCGCAGACGACGATTGCCAGCGCAATATCGCGAAAATTGACCATAACCTGCACGAGGCCATTGAGCATCACGGCCCCGACAGCAAACAAGCAGCCCACTGGCGCGGTGAACTGGCGGCGCAACGCGAGCGCTGCTGGAAAGCCGAGCACAAGTGGTGGGACGAAGACGCGCATCGGTGGCACACGGACCACGATTGGGATGAACACGACCACGATCATTAATTTGCTCCCGTAAAAGATCGCTTTTGGACTGCGCCGCTTTCTGCGGAAAGCGGCGCAATGTCCGTTTCAATTGGTCGAATCGCACGTCGCGTGTACACACCGCGCGAATCGCAATAGCCGGCAGCGTCGTAACCAGTTCATACACGGCAGTTTCGCGCCCGCCAGCACAATAGTTTTGCGGAAACCGCCAGCCTTCTGCTAGCATCAAAGCTCGTGATGGGCTGCATCCCGAATTCCGGGAGCGGCACCGGAGGATCAAATGAGTGTTGCACCGCGTGCGGGCAACGGTAAAGTGACCGTGCCTGACATACTTTCCCGCAAGACGCGTTCCCTCACAGGCCATTTCGAAAGCAAGCAAAAAATTACATGTCTGACGGCGTATGACTATTCTACCGCGCTGCTTCTCGATGAGGCTGGCGTGGACATTATTCTCGTCGGCGATTCGCTCGGCATGGTGGTGCTCGGTTACGAGAACACGCTGCCGGTGACGCTCGACGAAATGGTGCATCATACCAGCGCGGTACGGCGCGGCACGCGGCGCGCGTTGCTCGTCGCTGATATGTCCTATGGCAGCTTTCACGTTACCCTCGATGAATCCGTGCGCAACGCCGTGCGGCTGGTGAAGGAAGGCGGCGCGGAAGCGGTGAAGATCGAAGGCGGCGAGCGGCGCATTGAATTGATTGCCCGCCTCGTTGAATCCGAAATCCCGGTGATGGGCCACGTGGGCCTCACGCCGCAATCCATTCACGCGCTCGGCGGATTTCATGTGCAGGGCAAGACGGCCGAAGCCGTGCGTCAGCTCG
>Ga0182024_10004767_pt1 | contig 30858 bp, 27 predicted proteins | sample P32metaG_FD_120480 | JGI IMG/M metagenome (GOLD analysis project Ga0182024, IMG submission 120480) | Permafrost microbial communities from Stordalen Mire, Sweden - P3-2 metaG (Illumina Assembly) | ecosystem: Environmental > Terrestrial > Soil > Wetlands > Permafrost | place: Sweden: Stordalen... | reverse complement strand
GGGGTATTGCTAATTCCGGCGCCATTTCAACACCGAATTTCCCTTTGATTTTATTAAAAAATTCCTTGTAAAACTCTTTAAATCCGCCCACCAACTCATAGTATGACCTCATCGCAGCGAAGTACTCCGAGGGAACCTTAGTTTTATCTATTCCAGCCTTATCCATCCATCGATAATAGCTATTAACATTTCTTGCTTTTGTGAATTCCATATACCTGGTTAGCAATTCATTCTCATAGAACCCAACCTCAACTGAAAAAACCCTTCCAATCTGATTAGTATAAAGAGGATTTAGCATGACTGCTGCTAAATGCCCCTTCAAGTGCGAAAGAGTCCTCGTCACATGCAATTCTCTGAAAACAGCATAGATAGCTCTGAGCTGCTTTTCCATTGGAACTTCCGGCAATCCTATGCGTGGGGTTCCTGCAGGAGACGATGCCGCAGATATTGTTGCTGAAGAAGAGTAGGCATGTACTCCTAATTTAGGTGATTCTAGTGCGCTAGGCTTATGAGGCATGCCATGAGGCGAGCCAGGTGCCGCAATAGCGGCTATATTACCCGCAGAAGAAGATGAGCGGACTCGATCTGGTCGAGGCGAGTCATCCTTTTGGAGAAGAGCGGAGAAAACGTCTTTTACTCGAGCGTAAGCTCCTGTACCGACAGGACTTCCAGGCGGAATTGCAGAGGCAGCAAGAGTAGATTGCGATGCAGAAGTAGTTGGTGCGTTAATTGATGCGGATAGAGGTACGAGTGATAAGGGAGGTACTCCCCGGGAAACTGAGGTTGTTGATGAAGCTGCTGTTGACATTTCGATCTCCGTGGGTTGTTCGTTTTGCGTTAGTATTCGACCTGCCGCGCAGTATGTCGCTCGTTCAGTTTTTCGCCGCTATTGAACAACATCCCAAAGAAAATTTCAATTATTTTTTGGGATCCGATCAACCTCAATTTTTTTTCTCTTTTCTTCTTCAATCAATGCGAGAATTTGCGGATCTTTTGTAGGGCCGGCCATCTCTATATTGGCCCCGGCGCTGAGTAAAACTCTCGCAGCTTCAACATGCCCATTCTGACAAGCCAGATAAAGCGCTGTCTTACCATCTTCTGTTTTGACCTCCAATCTCACACTTTGAAGTAGAAGGCGTATCAATGGTACATTTCCCTGCTGAGATACGAGATGAAGTGCCGTTTGTCTTTCTCCTTTGGTGCCGCATTGGGCATCAACGACAGAGCTGTAAGCGAGCAAAGCTTCTGCAACTCCAAGATTCCCTTGGCAGCAGGCAAGATACAAAAGGGACATATCTCGGACAAAAAAATGCTTGGCTTGATATTGAAGAAGAAGGCGGACTAAAGGTGCACTCCCGCAGTTCACAGCTGCATAAAGCGCTCTTTCCTCATTTTTCCCGTTTACGGCATTGATTTCTGCCCCCGCTCTAAGCAATGCTTCTGCAGCATCATAATTTCCTACTTGGCTTGCCGCATAAAGAGGGGCTATATGCTTTTTATTTTTTACATTCGCCTGTCCCCCCTTTCCCAGCAGATAACCTGCAAGACCTTCACGGCCATCTCTAATCACAAGATAAAGAGATGTCTCACCATCCGGACCGCATGTTTCATTGACAAACGCTCCAGCTTCAGCAAGTACTCTCCCCGCTTCGATATGTCCATGGAGATAAGCAAGAAAAAGAGGCGTTAAACGACTCTTGGTTTTTGCATTTACATCCGCTCCTGCTTCCAAAAAAGCTCTGATCTGCGCTTCATCCCCTTTTTTTGCTGCCAAATGAAGAACTGTCTCATTCTCCGGCCCATTCAGGGCATTGACATCTGCCTCGGCTTTCAGCAGCGCTTCTACACTCTTTGATTTTCCATTGCATTGACATGCAAGATAAAGCGGGGTGTATCCTTGAAAAGGAAAAACAGTTCCAGACTTGGTTTTAGCATTGAGATGTTCAGGTGTTTTAAAAAGAAAACTGCAGAGGACTTCGACAAGATCTTCCTGGCATTTTGCCGCTGCGACATGCAAACAAGTCCAATCCTTCTCAGCTTTAAGATGGAGTTTGGCTCCGGCTATCATTAGCATCTTAACAACTGCTATTTGTAGATTCTGACATGCTTCAAATACAGGAGTTCTTCCGTCCCTTGATTGGACATCGATATTTGCTCTATCGTTGAGTAAGCGCTGAACTAATGCGGTATAGCCGGCTCCTGCGGCGACATGAAGAACAGTATATTCATATCTTCCCATGCGTTCATGAATGTCAGCTCCTGCATCAATTACGCATTCGATCACTACTGCATCACGATTTCCACAGGCTAGCTTTAAAGACGAGGCGCCAAAGGAATCTTTAGAATTAACACGTTCAGGATGGATCAATGCCTTGATTTCATCGAGGTTATCCTTACCATCAACGATAGCTTTATGCAAAGTGACAGGTAAAAGAGCCCTTAGAGGGCTTAGAGGAGCGATTTGACCGGCCATTGCCCCATTTTCCTCGCTTAAGTTGTGAGAAATATTTTAGAAATGAAGTTGATTTAAGAGAAGGCAGATTTGCTTGCGAAAGCCAAATCCTTGGCTTGGGCTTCTTCTCGTCCCCTAAACGGAGCGAGAAGCCGGTTCGAGCGCAAGCGCTCTTCACTTCAAGCCCATAAGCGAGCCAAACCATTGGCTCGCTCATGTTCAATTTTTCTTCGAAAATTGAGACATGATGGGCTTGAACCATCGACCCCCTCATTAAAAGTGAGGTGCTCTACCACTGAGCTAATGTCTCGGTAACGCTTGCTTAGAGCAAGCCATTGACCCCAAGGGGATTCGAACCCCTGTTATCAGAATGAAAATCTGGTGTCCTAGGCCAGGCTAGACGATGGGGCCATACGCTCTCCCCCCAATGCGGGGAGAGACAAAAATTCTAAGTCAAGGCGGATTAAACCGCCATAATTTCCTTCTCTTTGGCGGCAAACAGCTCATCGACTGTCCTGCAAAATTTATCTGTAAAGTCCTGGATGGCCTTCTCAAGTTTCTTCAGACTGTCTTCGGTGATCAATCCATCGGTCTTTTGTTTACGGATGGTATCGTTGCTTTTACGGCGGATCTCGCGGAGGGCGATCTTTGCGTCTTCGGCTTTCTTTTTCCCTTGCTTGACGATCTCGACGCGCATAGCTTGGTCCATTGGAGGGACGTTGATGCGGATTGAGCCGGACTCCAAGATGGGCTGTAAATTTAAATTTGCTTTTTCAATCCCTTTTGAAATAGCTGCAGCTGTTTGAGGGTCAAAAGGGGTGATCAAAATTTGGCGGGGTTCAGGAGCGGAGATGTTTGCAAGTTCTTTGATCCGCATATGAGTGCCGTACACTTCGACGGAGACTCCTTCGACCATGCCCGGATTGGCGCGATTGGAACGGAGGTTTTTCAGCTCTTGCTTGAAGTGGTCAAGCGTCGCTTGCATTTTTAATTCGACTTCTTTTTCTGTAGACATGATTAGTCTCCTGTTACCAAAGAGCCTACTTTCTTATCAGTTACAGCTGAAAGAAGAGACCCTTTCTTGAAAAGATTAAAAACATGGATGGGGATCTTGTTTTCACGGCACAAGGCGATAGCGGTCGAGTCCATGACATTGAGCTTTTTATTCAGCACGTCCGCATAGGTCAAATGGTCGAATTTCTTCGCAGAACGGAAACGGATTGGGTCTTTGTCGTAGATGCCGTCGACTTTTGTGGCTTTCAACAAAACCTGAGCGTTGATCTCGCTGGCGCGCAGTGCTGCAGCCGTGTCTGTGGTAAAGTACGGGTTGCCCGTTCCACCGACAAAAATAACAATGGCTCCCCTCTCTAAATGGTCAAGGGCGCCCTGCCAGTTATACTTCTCAATGATCGAATCGGTGTCGAAAGCGCTCATGACATGGCTTTCGCAACCGAGGCTCGCTAATGACTGCTGGAGGATAAGTCCGTTGATAGTGGTCGCCAGCATGCCGATGTGATCGGCAGGAGTTCTTGAGAATCCAAACTCTTTGGCTTGCGAGCCGCGGAAGATATTTCCCCCGCCGACCACGATGCCGATTTGAACCCCCATCGAATGAATTTCTTTCACAGCAGCCGCAATATTCTTGCTGGCTTTTTGGTCGATCCCAAATTTTCCTGCACCCATCAGCGCTTCACCGGAAAGCTTGAGTAAAATTCTCTTATACAGGGGTTTTTTAGCCATTTATGCTCCTATTTGCCAACGAACAAAGCGGCGGACTGCTAACGGTTTGCCTAAACGTTGCCCTTCTTTTGCCACGAGTTCTGCGATCGTGATGGAGTTGTCTTTCACGAACTTTTGTCTTAAAAGACAGACTTGGTCGTAAAAAGCTTTTAGCTTGCCTTCGACGATCTTATCCATAATGGCTGCAGGCTTGCCGGCGACTTGGCCGCGGGCAATTTCTTCTTCGCGGGCCTTCACGTCTGCTGGAACTTCTTCCGGCTTTAAATAGTCAGGAGACTCTGCGGCAATGTGCATCGCGATATCGCGCGCTAAAGCTTCTTGACCAGCCCCGCCGTCTAGTTCAACGAGCGTCACAATCTTACCGCCCATGTGGGAGTAGATTGCAAGTGAATGGCTGGAAGACTTAGGAAAGATCTGGAGGCGCCGGATCCTGATATTTTCGCCCAAGCTTTGCATCACGATCGCACGGTGCTGATCGAGTGTCAATGAAGGATCTTTGCTGTATTTTTGCTCTAAGAAAGCCTCTAAGGAAGCAGGTTTGGTTGCGGCTGCTTGCTGAGCGATATCCTGGGCAAATTGCTTGAACCGGTCGTTCTGCACAACAAAGTCGGTCTCTACATTGATTTCCACTAGGGCGATCGTATCTTTGCTTTCCGCTGTGATGACGATGCCTTCTTTCGTTTCACGGCCTTCTTTTTTAACAGCAGAGGCCATACCTGACTTGCGGAGGAGGTCGATCGCTTTTTCCATGTCACCGTGAGCTTGGTCAAGGGCTTCTTTGCACTTGCCCATGCCGACTCCGGTTCTTTCACGGAGTTCTTTCACCATGTCAGGAGTGACTTTTGTCATTTCTTCTCCTCCTCTCCTTCCTCTTCTCCGTCATCTTCTTCAACTTCTCCGGCTACTTCAGCTTCATCGCCTTTCGCAACAGAGATGTTCATATCGTTTTTCTTATCGATGACGGCTTGGGTCAATGCGGACAAGATGAGCTTGATGCTCTTGAGGGCATCATCGTTACAAGCAATCACATAGTCAATGGGGTCTGGATCGCAATTGGTATCGACCAGCGCCATCACAGGAATGCCTAGCTTAATCGCTTCGGCCACCGCAATATGCTCGCGGCTAGGATCGACGACAATCAAGAGGCCGGGAGGTTTGCGCATCGCGCGGATACCTGACAAGTTGCGGTCTAATTTAATGCGGTCTTTGGACATCACGACCATTTCTTTCTTGGTGAATCCTTCTCCGCCTGTCGCAATCCGTTTTTCGATGCGCTCTAAGGTTTTGACGGATTGACGGATCGTTTGCAGGTTGGTCAGCGTTCCGCCGAGCCAACGTTCGCAGACGTAAAACTCGCCGCTGGCCTCAGCACATTCGCGGACGACGCTTTTCGCTTGTTTTTTTGTCCCTACAAACAGGATCGATTTGCGCTTAGCGACGGCGTCTTTGACGACATCGACGGCTTTGCGGATCTGTTGGACGGTTTTTGCGAGATCGATGATGTAGATTCCATTGCGTTCCTCGAAGATATAACGTTTCATCTTCGGGTTCCAACGGTGCTTTTGGTGTCCAAAATGGGCACCACATTCTAATAATTCTTTTACGCTGACATTCGTGTCTGGCGATTTTTCTTGTGCAGTTGCCAAGCCTTGTCCCTCATATTTGACGCGGCATCTGCTCTAAAGAGCAGATTTCGGTCTTGGTTAATTATATTTAAAAATTTATGTAGATGCACGTCCTAAGACTTGCATCTACAAAAGCGCCTGATGAGAATCGAACTCACACAAGTAGCTTGGAAGGCTACGGTTCTACCATTGAACTACAGGCGCATAGCTAAACAATTTACTCTATGCGAGTCCTTTTTTCCAAGCACAAATTAGACTCCGTTATCGACTAGCAAGTTAAAAGTGATCACGATCGGTTAAAATAAAATTTTATACTTAATGACTTCTAAGTAGCAGATTTTTAAGCTCACTTCTTACTCTGCCTGTCAAAACGCTTGTCACTTGCAGAAACTCGATTTGAAGAAAGTAAAACCCGTACTTTCGAATGAACTCCCCGCGAATCGGGGTCCAGTTGATTCTCGATCCAGAAGTGGGATTCCAAATCTCAATTCCAATACAAGAATTATTCATGGGAGTCGAGTTGGGCCTAAAAATATCAATATCATTCATGGGCTTTTCATCCATATGCCGAAAAACCGTAATGGTAAGCGATTGAGGCGTGTCCACGGAAAGCTTGGACAGATGAAGGGGTAATTGCTGTGATACAGTTGTAGTAAAACCATGGGGGCAATCTTTGTAGGGCTCGCAGATCTCATCCAAAACATCGGCGATTTCAATATGCGTCACATGTAATTTTCTTGCATATTCCCAAGACAGTTTCAAATGATCAAGCAGATGGTCATGGCAGAAATGGGCCTGTGCAAGAAGTTCAATGGTCTTGATCGATACTCCATTAATCTCTGAAGTCTCTGTTAAAGCCTGGACCTGCTCTTCAAATTCTAATACTTCACCCCTACGCGTGGGAGGTGGTTTTAGAGAAACAGACCGGTCAGTGAGCAGGCGGTAAATAATGAGGCCAACGATAGTCCCAATAACGAGATAGAAAATCTTTGCAACCCTGGTCTGCAAGGCATGAACAGAATACAAAGGGTTCTGTAAAAGTTTAATGTAAGATGATGATGTACACGAAGTTACCATGCGCCTACCTAATGAGACAAAAAAATTATAGCATAATAACTTTTGTGAAAATGTAATATAGTGAAAATCACGTATGGACATTTCCAGAAAAACCAATCGGGTCCTTCATTTTATCTCTATGTGCCTGATCTTGATCTTGATCCGGGTTTGGTATCTGGGGGTGGTCCAGCACGATTATCACGTCGCACAGTCGAAAAAGCCGCAGAGAAGAGTCGTCATTGAAAAGGCAGAACGGGCGACGATCCATGACAGGTTCGGCATTCCGATGGCTGTCAATAAAATCCAGTACAATGCAGCAATCTGCTACGCCAACATTCGGCAAATTCCCAGCAATATCTGGAAAAAAACAGAAGATGGGAAAAGGGTGCGGGTTCCTGCAAGAGTCCAGTATATTTCAGAGCTAGCTCAAATGCTCAGCCGCGAACTGGGGCTGGATGTGACTAAAGTTGAAGACATCATCCATGGCAAGGCTGCGATGCTGCCTCACACGCCCTTTGTCGTTAAAGAAGATATTTCAGAAGAACAATATCACCGGCTGAGAATGCTGGAAAAAGATTGGCTGGGACTCCAAGCGGAACGGGTCAGCCGCCGTCATTATCCGTTTGGCAAGGTCGGCTGCGATGTCATCGGGTATCTAGGAACCATAGACCCGATGAAGTACCTCCAGATCGCCCATGAGCTCAATACCTTGGAAGACTACTTGACAGCTCGGGAAATGAATGAAAATCCATTTCTGCCAGAAGGTTTTAAAACACCGGAAGAAGTCTATCACCGCTTCGTCGAGCTCCAGGAAAAGGCTTATACGATGAACGATCTCATCGGGAAATCTGGCGTCGAGGCTTCCTATGAAGAAGCCTTAAGAGGCTATTATGGAAAGCATATTTATGAAATCGACATCAAGGGCAATTGCCTGCATGAATTGCCCGGTTCACGACCCTCTCTTCCTGGAAAAAAAATTACACTGACTCTTTCTGCCGAGCTGCAGGATTTTGCCGAGAAGCTTCTCAGTGCGATTGAAGGATCACGACAAGAGGGTGATCTCGATGAGGCCTGGATGCGCGGCGGCGCCGTCGTGGCAATGCTGCCGAAAACGGGAGAGATCGTGGCGCTAGCCTCTTATCCCCGCTTTGATCCGAATGATTTTATTCCTGTCAGAGACCCTGACCTCAAGAAAGAAAAAGAACTGGCTGTCAAAAAATGGCTGGAAAATGATGGTTATCTCTGTGCGATCTGGGATGGAAAGCGGCCCGTCGAAAGAGAGTATTTTTCCTTCATCAAAAATCAGTACTTGGAAGAGAAAATGCCGCTCACATGGGACAGGTATTTACAAGCTATTTTGCCAAAAAATGGACCCCTGCTGAGCGTCATGCAGCGCATCGGAAACCTTCGGACGGCGTTGCAAGTCCAAGAGATCGGGACCTATCATCCCCTCCTTCGAGAACTGGCGGAAGACGACCGGCTCTTAGTTCTCGACCTATGCCATTTGATCGCCCCTCAAGAACTGTTTGAACTTGAAGTGGTGCCCATGCTGGGGCATCTCACTTTAGCAGACCATCGTATTGATGAGCAGCTGGCGATGCAGCTTCTGACGCAAATTCGAGAAGAGGTTCAAGAACTTTTCTCGGACTTTGATTTTGCCGATTGGAGAAGAGACCATTTCAAAGAGTATTTAAAAACAAAACGGCAAGAGGAAAAAGAGCAAAAAAAATTCGCCAGGCCCTATACAGATTATCTCGACCGGATTGAACAAAAACTTTTCCGGGCTTTCTGGGATGCATACAAATCGGTCTTCCTCTACACGACTCTGACAGGGCAAGTTCCTATTTCTCTACAGGACCATCCTCAGCTGCAGCCGTACTTTGCTTATTTGAAAGATTTCCACAATGTCAAGATCACAGCCGAGGCCGCTTTCAAAATTTTGCAGCAAAAGCTCGACGGTGTGCCAATGCATCTCGGGGTGGCTTATTTAAAAACACTCCGCTCATTCGAAGACCTGACAGCGCCGCTCCTAGGAAACTACACCAACCTCCGCACCCAGAAAGGAGAGCATCTAGAAAAACATTTAGCCTCTGCTTTTTATCCTCTCTATGGATATGGATTTTCCCTTTCTCAAGCGTTCCGGCAGACCAGCGCCCAAGGATCGGTCTTCAAATTGGTCACTGCCTACCAAGTCTTAATGGAGCGGAAGGAAAAAAATAAAGAGTTGAACCCTCTGACATTGATCGATGATTTGCAAGGAACCCATCTTTCCACCTCCAATAAGCAGATCCTGGGCCATACTCTCGATGGAACGCCCTATTACCGGTATTATAAGGGAGGTCGCCTTCCTCGCAGCTCGCACAGCGGCATGGGCCGGATTGATATCATCGGGGCTTTAGAGCAGTCGAGCAACCTCTATTTCGCCGTTGCCGCAGGAGAGCACCTTCAAAATCCGATGAGCTTAGTTTCCGCTGCCCAATTATTTGCCCTCGGAGAAAAAACAGGTATCGACCTTCCGAACGAGGCCAAGGGCAATCTTCCGAATGATCTCGATCAAAACCGCACGGGGCTCTATTCTTTTTCCATCGGACAGCATACGTTGGAAGTCGCCCCTTTGCAAACAGCAGTGATGCTGGCAACTTTTGCCAACCAAGGAACAGTGGTCAGACCGCATGTCTTAAAACAGATGGAAGGCCCTGAGAGGGTCCTACAACATGAGCTTCTCTCGGAAGACTCTTTACCCTCTTGCGAAAAACTATTTACAACAAAAACAATCGACCGCGATGAAAATATCGTCTATTGCTGCCCCACCGAGGTCAAACGGACGGTCCCTTTCCCCAACGAAGTCTTCACTATGATCACGGAAGGGATGCGCAAAGTCGTGTCAGGCCCCCGTGGATCGGCGCGTCCTGCGATCATGCGTAAATTCTATGACCATCCTTCTGTGCTGCGAGATTATTTTGATATGCATCATGATATGCTGGCAAAAACGGGAACCGCCCAAATCCGGTATAAGCAGACGGTATCAAAAGCTGCCCCTGCCGTCATGAAAGATAATGTCTGGTTTGCAGCGATCTCTTATAAAGACCTCAAAGAGACATTCAAAGACCCGGAGCTTGTCGTTGTCGTCTTCCTCCGGTTCCGTCAGTCGGGCCGCGAAGGCGGGACGATCGCCGCGCAAGTGATCAAGAAATGGCGCGAGATCCAAGCAAAATAATTTTTAGCTACAGACCTTTATTATTTATCGTGGCAAAATTTTTCCCATGAACAGTGTTGGCGCATCTATTTTCTCCGGATCTTATATCCATAGGCCCTACCATTGGTGGGAAAAAGGAGCTGTTACCCTTGAAAAAATCCTACGTTCTCCTTGGACAAAATGGAGCGCCGCAGGAAGCGCAGCCTGTTTAACGGCTTTTGCACTTTATCGACTGAGATCTCGTCTAACGACTTTAGACAAACAGCTGGCAAAGCTTTCCTCCAATCCTCACGATCTTCTGAACCTTTTCCGGGAGCTCGCTCCTTTGCGGGGCCACTGGTTCTATGCAAAAAGATGGACGGCCTTAAAAATTCATTTGAAAACTCATCCTGAACTTATAGAGCTTTTCTGTGAAAGATTGATCGAACATCAGATCACAGATCCCAAGAACGATTGGCTATCTCACGCCGCTGAACTGATCTCTTCAGAGCAGCTGTGCAGAATTCACAACGTCGATCAAAAGCAGTTAGAAGAACTGGCCAGCGATTTAGCCAAAGCCTTAGAAAACCAGCCGGAGACGGTGGAGACGCTGCGCACTACTCTGGGAGGTTATCTGCAAGCTTCAGCGACCTATGTCGGCCAAGCGGTCCATAGCTTTGCCAGCACTTTTTTACGCGCCCATGATTTTGCCTCGGATGACAACAACTCTCTTGTCCAGCGGCATGAAGCGACATGGCACCTCACTAACTTTTATGGAGTGATTGAAAGACCGGTGATGCTCATCCTCAGCGTCTACACCTTCTTACAGCCCAAAACTAGATTCTCATGGGTCCCGTATGTCGGCACACTTTGTTCTATCGTGGCAGCGGTCTCCCTCATCAAGTTTTTTAACGTTTTCTTACAAAAGAAGAAAACGACTTTAAGCCATGATCTCCGCAACCTCACAGAGGAAGCAAGAAAAGGCACACTCCCTGTTACTTTAGCATCTCCAGAAGTCATTTCCGAGATGGGGAATGCTTTGAGCCCCTTGAATAGAGATGCCCCTTCTATCCTGCTGGTGGGGCTTTCAGGCGTCGGCAAAGATGCGCAGCTGCATGCTTTTGTGTATGCGATTTTGCAAGGGCAATTTCCTCTTTTGAAAGATGTCGAAGTCCACACAACGACTGCATCCCAGTTGAGTGAGCCCGGCGGTGGAACAAGTCATCGTTACGTCAGCCGTCTGGAAATCCTCGTACGGGACCTGCAGCCCCAAAAGGACGGCCATGCTGTTTTTATCAATGAGATCCATACTCTTAATCCTCAAAAGGACCAAGTTGATAATCGCACAGAACTAGGTCAGCAATTTAAGACGATCCTTGAAAACGGGCAGCTGCATGTGATCGGCGCGACGACCCTAAAAGAATATGAAGACCATATCAAATGGGATGAGGCGCTCGACCGAAGGTTCATAAAAATATTCTGCACTCAATCTTCTGATTGTGTTGATATTCTCGAAAACACGATGGCAGAGAAATATCCGACAGTGACAGTCGAGAGAGATGCTATAGAGCTGTCCCTGAAAGAAACCGATAAAACACGTCCGCTGGTTGCCCAGCCTGCTAAAGCCAAGGATGTTCTTGTAGCAGCGGCACGCTATGTGCTCGGCAATTATGCGAAACCAGAAAAAGAACTTGTCACAGAGTCTGCGAAATTGACGAAAGAGCGCAGCTCTTTAGAAAGGGATTCTACCAATGCTGCAAGAACTAAAGAGGTCGCTGTTCTGGCAGACAATGTCCAAAAGAAACAAACTACAGTCAACGATAAGAGAAAAGAACTCGACAGTTTGGCTGCTTTACATCAGTACCGGGTCCAGGCCCAAAAACGGCACACCAGATTAGCTCATCGAATTTCTTCTCAGCCCGAAAAGAGCTCCCTAGAGAAGAAAATATTTCTTCTGGTCCGGAGAGTGTTAGACAAGACTCGACAAACGATTGCCAAAAAAGAAGAAGAGCTCGAAAAAAAAGGAATAGATATTAAGGTCGATGTCAAAGTAATCAAAAAAATGCTCAAATTACCACCATGAACACCTATCAGCTGCATCCCGAGGGGATTTTTTATACTATTGCGGAACTTGAAACGCGCATCCCATTCAAGTTTTTGCCGTTCATCACCTTTGAGTCTTTAGAAGACCAGGCCGATATCTTGGCACGGGGACAAGCTAAACATCAGAACAGACAAGTCAGCCCGGAGTCGCAAAAGCTCGGCAAAAAATTCATCGAGAAGATTGAAGCGGCCTATATTCCGCAAGTCTCAGTCCGTTGGATCAGCGAGCAGGTCGGCTATGGACTCTTTGCCGAAGAAGAGATAGCTCAGGGAAGCTACGTGGGAGAATATACCGGCATTGTAAGAAGAAACGACCGGAGATATTTTGAGTCGATGAATAACTACTGTTACGAATATCCCGTCGATGACGAAATCGGCCGGAGCTTTGTGATCGATGCAACGCAGGGAAACTTGACCCGCTTTATCAACCACAGCTCCCGTCCCAACCTAAAACCCATCCATGTATTCTATGGCGGCTACTACCATCTGATCTTTGTGGCCCTCCGCCCTATCCAGAAAGGCGAGCAGCTCTGTTTTGACTACGGAGAAAACTACTGGTATTTAAGAGGGGCGCCTGTCAGATTTGAATAGCTATCTCTTCCTTCTTGGTTGAGAAACAGGTGATGATGGAGGCGTTAGGTTGTTTTGGATGCAAATTCTCATGTGCATGCCAAGAAAAGGTTCAAAGAGAATAGTTCCCTTGAGCAGACATTTTCTCAGCGCGATTTGATTGATGGGTATTTCTTTATCTGGTGCAGTGAGAACCATTAACTGCAGAGGGTTTTCTAGCACTTCGCCTCTAAAGTTCTCTGCTGCTGTATAACAATTGTATGCAAAAAGAGACAGCGGGATATCACAGGAAATGAGCACAGCGCCCCATCTAAACTGGCCCTCTCCCCAGCAACTCATTCCAATGGTTGTTAATACAAAAACACCTGCGATCCCAAAGAAAACCGAAACTCTTTCAACCCTTTTAGCGAATTCTGCATCATCATCCAACTTCTTCTTAGTCGCTCTATAATGCAGATTCTTCTCGAGATCCCGTATCACAGCATTGTCAAGTTGGCCTGCAGCTGCCCTCAATAAACTAACCATATCATCGCTTGGGTTTCGAATTAAGTTGATTTGGTTTCGAACTAAAAAGATATCCCACAATCATTCTGACGAATATTTCGAAACAAAAAGTGTTTTTCTTGAGGCAGGTTTCCAGCTTAGGAATGTCAGGCTTCTTCGGACATCCAATTAGACTTGAAATGTTATTCTCAATATAAAGATGAGGATTTTCAGCAACCTCTGCGATGTTTTCACTGATGCGGTACATATTGTAACAGAAGTAGACTAAAGGAACGGCGACTAAAAGAACAACAGCAGCATTACCTTGTGTAAACCCAAAGAAAAGAGCAACGGCGCCAACGACCACCCCTGCGCCGGAGACTAACTGCATAATCTGCGCGAGACCTTTTATTCCTTGCTTTGCCCTCACATATTTAGGGTTTTGATTGTCGACGACATCTGCTACGATTGCAGGTACATTCACAAGATTCCATATTGGCATCTTTGATCTCCTTCTAAATGAGAATGAGTTTACTCGGTCAGGGAATTTGAGAGAAAAGCTTTTTGAAGTAGTGGATCGTCTTGTCAAGACCCTCTTCTAAGTGGGTTTTGGGCGTCCAATCGAGCTCTTGCTGAGCAAGAATGATATTCGGCTTGCGCTGCTTTGGATCATCTTGAGGAAGAGGCTTAAAAATCAGTTTAGAAGAAGAATGGGTCATCTTGAGGACAAGATCGGCCAAGTCAAGGATCCGAAACTCGGTGGGATTGCCGAGGTTGACAGGGCCTGTGAACTGAGGTCCCGAGTCCATGAGGCGGATAAGGCCGTCGATCAAATCATCGACATAGCAAAAAGAGCGGGTTTGGCTGCCGTCGCCATAAATGGTAATCGGCTCACCGCGGAGTGCTTGTACGATGAAATTGGAGACGACGCGGCCGTCTTGAGGATGCATGCGAGGACCGTAGGTGTTAAAAATCCGGGCGACTTTGATCGGAAGTCCGAATTGCCGGCGGTAATCAAAGAAAAGAGTCTCGGCACATCGTTTGCTCTCATCGTAGCAGGAACGGAGGCCAATCGGATTGACATTGCCCCAATACCCTTCATGTTGAGGATGGACCTCGGGATCTCCGTAGACTTCGCTTGTCGAGGCTTGGAGGATTTTCGCATTGAGAGTCTGGGCCAGCGACAGCATGTTGATGGCGCCATGGATGCTGGTCTTGGTGGTTTGGACGGGGTCGGATTGATAGTGGATCGGAGAGGCCGGGCAAGCTAAATTGTAGATCTCATCGACTTCGACTTTGAGCGGAACGCAGACATCGTGCCGGACGAGCTCAAAAAAAGGATGGTCCAAGAAGGGAACGATATTTTCTTTAGAACCTGTAAAAAAGTTGTCGAGGCACAGGACATCACAGCCTTGGCTGAGAAGCTTTTCGCAAAGATGGGAGCCGAGAAACCCGGCCCCACCTGTGACTAAAATTCTTTTTTTAGACATCTGAACCTAACCCGGAATTCTTAACATCATTTTTTTAGCATTTTTGGCATCTTTGTTCCCAGCTTGCTCAGCCATGTTAATTTAACATTGTCTTCGCTCGCTGTAAACAAACCTATCCAAAAATTGCTTAAAAAACTCAAGTTAAGAATTCCGGGATAGGTTCACCGCTATTATACTAGTATTTGTTGATTTGATTCATCACTTGAAGGATCAATTCAACAAAAGTAAATAACATGAGGAAACAGAGCGTCAGCTTCCCGCCTGGGACCTGGACATTCTGATGCTCATATTTTTTTAGGTATCTGCCGACCCATGCCATAACGGGAGGCAAGAGCCCAAAGAGCAGCGCGCAGCTAATGCCGCCGGCATATTCCAGGGCCGTGATGAAAATGCCCGGATAGATCAGTGCGATCACCATGGGAGGGACAAAAATGCCCAGGCACAGGGCTATTTTCTTGATCCCTTCTTTTTTCACTTTAAGGCCGTCGGCTACGAAGTCCAAGAACGCTAGCGACAAAGCGATATAAGAGGTCGTTAGAACTAAGAAAGCAAAGCAGGTCCCGATTTTAAAGACCCAAGGATTTCCAAGTAATTCCTTGAGCGGCATGACGGCCGTTTCTCCTTTTGCTTTAGCTTCAATCAGTCCTTCTACAGGGATAATTCCCAAGATGAGAAGCTCCCAGATCAGGTAGACGACCAAAGGAATTGAACTTCCTAAGATGATCGATAGCCGCACTTTTTTGACATCGCGGTTCATATAGGTCATCAAAGTCGGGATGATCAACTGGTAAGTAAATGCTGTAAACAACACAGGCAGGGCCGGCCATGCTTTGCTCCAGTCGGCATACGTCAATAAATTAAAATCGACTTTACCGGCTGAAAAGACAATGAAGAGCACGTAGGTGATCAAGACACCGGTCATCATCAGCAGATTGAAGCGGTCGACTGAACGCGTCCCTAGGTAGACAACGGGAGAGAAAATCAGCACATAGACCACCATCGCGACACTTTGGGGCATTGCAACGCCAAAACTTAAATTGAGGACATCGACTAAGGTGCTCCCCCCTCCTGAAACGTGGGCGATCATGGCTGTAAAGAAAAGAAATAAGTACACAACCCAGCAGACGGCCTTGCCGACAGGGCCGAGCAATCGATGGGTCATGGTGATCAGGTTGGCTTCTGCAGGCATCCACGTACAGACTTCAAGGAGTAGAAGCCCAGTGCATAACATAAAGAACCACGTGAGGATGTAGACAAATGTTGCTGGTACAAATCCCCCGGGACCCGTTGCAATCGGCAGGCCAAGCATCCCTACCCCAATCGTGGTGGCAGCAATCAGCAAGGTTCCTCCGACAACATGTCCTAAATTCCGTACGATATGCATATGAATATCTCCAAATAAAAATTAAAAACGGGCAGAGCTATTCCCGCTGTGCATTTTCTAGGAGATTTGGGAGATTTTCGGATGGATTTACTCCATTTTTTTCAAAGGTCCCTATGCAGCGCATAGGCCTTTCAAAAAAATGGTGTAAAGACACCGAAAAGCTTCCCGAAGATCCTAAAAGATGCGCAGCGGGAATAGCTCGGTAGATTATAAAGTCTGCATTCTAAAAAAAGCAACATTGAATTAAGATGGGTTATTATGGAAATAATCAATTTATCGTTGCCGGGCTTAAAATTAATCAGGCTTAATGTTCTAGATGATGAAAGAGGTTTTTTTAAAGAGTGCTACCGCAAGCCGCGTTATAACGAATACGGCATCGAATGCGAGTTCGTTCAAGACAACCTTTCCTTTTCAAAAAAAAACGTGATCCGCGGCATGCATTATCAAAGCGAACCCGGCCAGGCAAAACTTGTTTCTGTTTTGCAAGGGGAAATCTATGACGTTGCCGTCGATATCCGTCCCGACTCCCCTTATTTTGGAAAATGGGAAGGGGTCTATTTGGATGCCGACAAACACGAGCAGCTTTTTATTCCCATTGGATTTGCTCATGGTTTTTGCGTCGTGAGCGACAAAGGGGCCCATGTCCATTACAAAGTCAGCACTGTTTATAATTCTTCAACGGAAAAAACATTCCGTTTTGATGACCCGCATATTAAAATCGAGTGGCCGACTGAGGCGCCGGTGATCTCAACACGCGATCAAACGTCGCCCTTTTTCAAGGAACTATTTGCATGAAATTATGGATCACCGGATCTAAAGGCCTCGTGGGAACAGCCCTTCAAAATCTCTGTAAAAAAGAGCAGATTGCATTTGCGGCCACTTCGCGCGAAGAAGTCGATATCTCTTCGCTGAAACACACCAAAGATTTTCTACATAGCCCAGACGGCAAAGATGTCACCCATATCATCAACTGTGCGGCCTACACCAATGTCGATCAAGCCGAGAAAGAACCGGAAATAGCCCAGAGCGTTAATGCCCTGGGCCCGGAAAATCTTGGGACCGTCGCCCATCATTTTGACCTGAAGGTGCTCCACCTTTCCTCCGATTACGTTTTCGGAGTCGCAGGAGGCCGGCCTTTTACAGAAACAGATGCCTGTCAACCGATGAACACGTACGCCCGGACAAAATATGAGGGAGAGCAAAGGCTTTTGGAAGCGTATCCTCAAGCGTGCATTTTGAGAACCTCGTGGGTCTTCGGGCAAGGAGGCAAAAACTTTGTCTCCTCAATCCTCGATAAGATCCAAAAAGAAGAAAAAATCTACGTGGTTAGCGACCAACGGAACCGATTGACATATGTGCATGATTTAGCTGAGGCTATTTTGTCGCTGCTGTGCCACTCAGGAATTTTCCATTTTGCCAACCAAGGCGAAACATCCCGCTTTGAGGTAGCCCAGCAAATGATCCAGAGCGCCCAGGATCGCGGACTGCCGATCACCTGCCGGGAAGTTTTTGCCGTTAATTCATCGGCCTATCCGCAACTGGCCCAGCGTCCTCTCTATTCAGCCCTGGATACGACTAAAATTGAAAATCTTCTCGGGGTTTCTCCCCGCTCTTGGGAAACCACGATCAAGGAATACATTCATGCGATTTAAAAGAATCTTAGTTACAGGAGGAGCGGGATTTATCGGATCTGCCTTTATCCGCTATGGCCTTGCCCATCTTTTGCTCGAAAAAATTGTGAATGTCGATCTTTTGACCTATGCCGGCTGTGAAAAAAACATGGAAGATTTTTCGCACGATCCCCGCCATGCTTTTGTCCGCGGCAATATCTGCGACAAAGTTTTAATCAAAAACCTATGCCAAGAGCATGGAATTGAGGCGATCGTCCATTTCGCAGCTGAAAGCCATGTCGACCGGAGCATCGACAATCCGTCTGCTTTCTTAGAAACCAATGTCTATGGCACTTATACTCTTTTAGAAGTGGTTCGTGAGCTGCCCCATCTGCACTTCCATCATGTCTCTACAGATGAAGTCTACGGTTCTCTTCACAGCGGTTTCTTTAATGAAAACTCCTCATATCGGCCTAACTCCCCTTATGCCGCTTCTAAGGCAGCCTCAGACCATTTTGTAAGGGCGTGGGGCCATACGTATGGACTCTCAACGACGATGTCCCACTGCACAAATAACTATGGCCCCTATCAACACGTCGAGAAGTTCATCCCGCATATGATCATGAACTGCCTCCACGCAAAGCCGCTTCCTGTCTATGGAGAAGGGATCAATGTCCGTGACTGGCTTTTCGTCGATGACCATGCCGAAGCTGTCTGGATGATTTTAGAGAAAGGAAAGACCGGGGAAGTTTATGATATTGGCGGCGAGACCGAAATGCGAAACATCGATCTTTTGCATACCCTGATCGATTGTTTAGCTCCCCGCCTCTCCCAAGACGCTGAAAAATTGCGCCGCCTCATTACTTTTGTGACCGACCGCCCGGGCCATGACCTCCGGTATGCGATCGATTGCAGCAAAATCAAAGATGAGCTCGGATGGACCCAGCGGTATACGCTTCCTGAAGGACTAGAAAAAACCGTTGAATGGTATCTGGAGGTTTTGCAATGAAAAAAATCGCCTGCGTTATCCCTGCCCGTTTGAAATCGACCAGGTTTCCTCGAAAAATTTTAGCGCCCCTGCATAATAAGCCGCTCATCCAATGGGTCTGGGAAGCGGCTAAATCCGTGCGGCATTTTGATTCCGTAACCATTGCCGTCGATGCCGATGAGACGGCAAGGGTCGTCAAGTCCTTTGGCGGCAGCTCGATCATGACGGAGGTCAGCTGTCCTTCAGGCACCATGCGGCTTTGCGAGCTGCTACAGCGTAAAATGATCGATGCAGACGTTTTAGTCTGCTGGCAAGGAGACGAGCCCTTTTTACATGAAGAGATTATTGGAGAGCTGCTGCAATCGGCCCATACCGATGCAGCTGATGTCTGGACACTCAAAAAAAGGATCGTAAATCCTGAGGACATTCTTTCTCCCCATGTTCCCAAAGTCGTGACGGATGAAAACGGATATGCCCTTTATTTTTCCAGATGCCCCATTCCGTTCCACCGCGACCTGCAAGAGACTGTCTATTATAAACACATCGGCATCTATGCCTACACAAGAGATGCCCTCATGCGCCTTGCCCATCTGCCGACTTCTCATTTAGCCGAAGCCGAGCAATTAGAGCAGCTCAATTTCCTCTATCACGGCCTCAAGGTCCGCGTCCATGAGACGTCGCACGAAGGATTCGGCATCGATATTCCTGAACATCTGGAAAAGGCGCATGTTTTAGCTTCAGCGCTCCTTACTAAAAGTAGCTGATGCTTCGGCTGATTCATATGAACTCACGACGGACTTGTTTTCTGATTTAGGAACCGGAGGAGTTTTCACCTCAGCCAAAACATCAGCAACTTTTGTGTCCTTCTTGACCAAAAAGTGATACTTTTTTTTATCTTCTTTTAAGACGAGGTCATAGATATTTTCTTGTGAGCGGCACCAAATTTTGAACTTTTTGGTCTTAGAATACCATTTACCGCCCATCTCGACCTTGACCGTGTATGATTCTTCTTTTGCATCCCCATCTTTAGAGGGCAGCTGATCGACCAAACGCCAATGTGCCTGTAAGAGCTCCATCCGTTTGAGGTCGTACTCTTTTTCAAACCCTAGCTCCAGAAGAGCTTTCCTTTCTTGATAGATGTAGTGAATAGAGGAACGCAGGAAATAGACGGAGAAAAGCCCCACCAAGAAAATAGCAATGACAATTTCAAGTAAAAAGAGAGGTTTTTTTCGCCGCATCCGAACTAGCATATGTCAGAGAGAGACAAAAAACCAGTCGATTGATAAAATCCCCTCAATGAAAAAAATTGTTTTTACAATTGTTTGCACCCTGATGGCCATCCTGGTGTATCCCCGTGTTTTTTCCTTCGTGTACCGCTGGGTGCCCTCCCAGTGGTGGAACGAGAGAATCGCTTATGGACAAGTCCGCGATCCTTATCACCCTAGAAACGAAGACTATAAAGCCCTGCAAAAATTTCTTAGCACGGGAAAACGGCGTACCTTAGTACGCCTCGGTGATATGCAAAAGAAAATGCGCCTTTTTTGCCTCATCGGAGAAACAGAGAATGAGCTGCCACAATCTGGAAAAATAGCTGTCAATTGCAGTGAAGACGACAAAGAAAACTGCCTTCTCGTTTACGCCTCTTTTAATAAGTCTTATCCCCAAGACCTTAGAAGGCTTGTCGATTTTGTAGCCAAGTCCGATTTCAAAGGCCATATTCTCTATCGCATAGGCGGATGGCCTAATCTGGAAGAAGGCGATCTAAAACTCGCCATGGTGCCGTATGCTTTTAAACCTTGTTTTTTTAGAGAAGCTCAGCGGTTGGGATATAAACGGGTCCTTTGGCTGGATGCTTCAATTTTGCCGGCCGTCAGTTTAAACCGTGTTTTTGACGCAATTGGGTCAAAAGGATATTTTACCTTAAGAAATGGACAAACGGTGGGACCTTTTATGAACAAGCAAGCTGCAGCGGGTTTAGGAGTCTCATTAGAAGAGTGCTCGAGAATCCCCTCGTGTGCAGCCGGTATTTTCGGAGTCGACTTCTCAGATGAAAAAGCAGCACATGTCATTTCACTTTGGCATCAAGCTGCCAGGCATCCCGATGCTTTCTTTTCTGCACGGGCCGACCAAAGCGCCTTGTCTGTGATCCTTTATCAGCAAGGCATGCTGCAGTGGGAACCCATAAGCGTCCTTGCGCATGAAAATCAGCCTGTATCTGAGAACACTCTTTTCACAATTGACCGAGGTTTTGTACAGTATGGCAAATAATCTCCAGCTTTATCCGAAGGCCTATTTCAATTGGGTCCGTCTTAAATGGGAACATAGCCCCTCTTTCTCAATTGAGCCATGGCACGTGGAGGACTATCGAGAACTGTCGATCGAAACCCTTTTTGACCGCTTGGCAAACTTAGGGCTCTCTCTGACGGAAGAAAATTTCCTCATGATGGCAGAAGCTTATCAAGGTCCTGAAGAGTTTACGCATTACTTATGGTCCAGAAAAGGAAATGAGATGCCGATCTATCTCATCCTTTTTGAACTCTGGCGCCGCTTGCTCCCTGAAAAAGAATCTCTTTCGATCTTTTTCGATGAGCTCGACAACCGGATCCGGTCTTACCTTAAAGACTCTTCTCAAGATCATGGCATCTCCAATGCTTTGCAGAGGCTTGAGGAAATTTTGGAAGAAAGCAACGATTTAGGCGAAAATCCTCGTGCGATTTTCGCCTCTCTTGCCCGCCATGTGGCCCATGATCTAGAAGCCTTTCTCTTCGACTATATCTCCGATCAGATTGATGTCCGGAGCGATTTAGAAGCCGCAGAATTGATCAGAACCTTTTATCCCTACATGTTGGATACCCTATGCTTTGACTTTCTCAATGCACGCCTTCTGATTTTAATGGATCCCCATGAAGGGAACCTGGCCTTTAAAAAACTGCTGGGGCAGCTTGCAGAAGCTCCTGATCCTGACCTTTTGTTGGAAGTTGCCGCTTTTTTGATCCACCATAGCGATCCCCACCTGTTTCAAAAAGCTTCCAGACTTTGCTTGGAAAATGTCCAGACCGAAGAAGATTTTCAAGAACTTCTCTCGATTGTCGCAGACTACTGTCATTTTGTTGAAAAAGATCAGGCTGAAAAGCAAATTCAAGAGGTGTTCTCTAAACGCCTGGGGTATTCTGCAAAAGCATCCCTTAAAACCTCCGATCCCGATATTTCATTCCTACGCAAAATATTAGAGGATACGGAGTGGGCGAAAATCTAAATAATCGGCAGCCGTCAGCTGGTATTTGACCCCTCTGATCTCGCCAAACATCGGTTTGTCTTTCTTCAAATTGTGCAAATGTCCGAAAACGCAAATCTGAACTCCGAACTCTTCGAGAATTGCAGAGACCCTAGAAGGCCTTAGATCGGCTGAGATCGGCGGATAATGGGTCATGGCGATCTTGAGCTTGGCTGTTCTGTTCATTTGCTTCAGGCTCAATTTAAGGCGCTCCAGCTCCCTTTCAAAAATTGCCTCGTCTTTTTCTTTATCTTGAGCGTCATCAGTCCGAGGGCGGGCTTTGGGATTTTCTTGAAAATGGACATAGCCGTTGAAGTTATATTCAGGAGTGTCCCATAAGCGGGTTCCTCCGATGGCAATATCGTTCCAGTGGAAAGCGGTATTATGGATAAAGTGAACGGAAGGGGGAAAAATCTCCGACATTTTTTTTGCCGAGCTCCACCAATAGTCGTGGTTGCCGCGGATCACGACCTTTGTTCCGGGCAGCTCTGCGATCCACTGCAAATCAATTTTGGCATCTTCCAGTTTCATGGCCCAGGTGATATCTCCCGGAAGCAAGACGAGATCGTCCTTCTTGACAAGCTCGCGCCAAGAGGCTGCCATCTTGTCCATATATCCTTCCCACACCGGACCGAAAACAGCCATATTTTTGGAGGGGACGCTATGCGCTAAATGGAGGTCTGCCAATGCCCAGATTTTCATGGCTTTAGCATGGCAGGAGAGAGATAAAACTCAAAGTGTGAAATTATCCGGAAGCTGCGCCCCGCTATTGACGATGATAATCCCATCGCGGATGCAAACATCTTCACTGTCATACGTTTCGAGCTTGTCTTTATTGATGAGCTTGACGTTATTGCCCAGGCAGGTGTGCTCATCGATAATGGCCTTTTCGATGACACAATTTTCACCGATCGTGAAGTTCTGCGGCAGCGGCGGATGTTGATGCAGAGGCGCTGAATAAAACTGGTGTCCCATTAAAATAGAATGGCGGATTTTTGTCCCTTTTCCTACACGACATCGCACACCTATAATGCTATGATCGACCTCGTCTGCTTCGATGATAGATCCCTGGCTGATATACGACCGGTTCACCTTCGTATTGACAATCAGCGGACTAGGCAGGTTATGAGGACGGGTATAGATAGGATTTGCTTCATTATAAGTTTCCAAACAGTGGCGTTGATTCAAAAGGCTCATATTGGCGTCATAAAAAGAAGCTATCGTTCCAATATCGACCCAATACCCATTGTAGATATAGGCATAAGAGCCGCCTTTAGCCGCTTGAAAGGGAATGAGATGGTGGCCGAAGTCCACCCCGGGCTCTTGTAATAGCGATAAAAGAATATCGCGGCGAAAAACATAAATCCCCATTGAAGCTAAATAACCTTTTTTCACCTCAAATGGTTTTAATTCAGGTGCGGTCTTCGGTTTCTCTTTAAATTCTTTGATATGGTAAGAGTCATCAATCTTCATCACCCCCATTCGATGCGCTTCATTTTCAGTGACATAAAGAGAGGCGACGACCATTTCAGCATTAGTATCTTTTGCAAATTGGAGCAGTTCCACTAAATCGATGTTATAGAGCTGATCACCAGATAAAATAAGATAATAATCGACAGGTGCTTTGATCAAATGATGCAGATTTTTTCTGACGGCATCTGCGGTCCCTTCAAACCAGACTTTTTTATCCGTATCTTCCTCCGGACAGAGCAGTTCAATGCCCCCCTCTTTAAAAAGATCGAATCGATAAGTTGCTAAGATATGTTGATGGAGGTTCGAAGCAAAATACTGGGAAATCACAAAAAGTCTGCTGATCTTGGAATTTAATGCGTTAGAAAGAGGAATATCGATGAGGCGGTACCTTCCCCCGAAACCGACAGCAGGTTTGCATCGCGTCTTGGTGAGGGGAAACAACCGGGTGCCCTGGCCTCCGGCCAAAACAATACCCGCAACCCGATCGACGAGATCGTTCTGACCCTTTCCAGACATTAAAAACTACACCCCTGTCAAATTTTTTCTTTAACAGGTACTGATTTTCCAGGGAAGAGGATTAATGTTTAAGAGAGAAGCCGCTTCGGACGAGGACATCTGAGATTGTTGGATTTCAACCTTCTAGCTTCAAAACACCCTCTAAGAAAAGCGGCTCAAAAGAACCCTAAAATCGACAGAAGCTTAATTCGACAATAGCTTCTTAGCAAATTGCACTAATGGATTACACTCTGCTTCTTCTTTATGCATAATTTCAGGAATGAAAACGTTCAGAGTGTGGGCAAAATGCGGAAACCAATTTCGATAAAACCATTGAAGAGAAGAATAATCAATCGTAAAAGGCAGGTGGAAAAAGTCGTCGCCTTGTTCGCAGTTTTTAACAAAGGAAAGATAAAAATGATCTATTTTTTCTCCTTGCCTTAATAGATATGAAAAGGACGGCTTTTGTCGTAATAATGCTTCGGCTTCGATACCTGTTAATTCGCCGTGCCATGCGCAATGCGTCATTACTTCATTTATTTTCTCTTGGATCCAAGGACTTAACTCTGTAGTTTGTTGCATTAGATTCATAACAACCTCCATTTTTTAACTTCGCTTACTAGGCTTCTGAATCGGGAACAAATTTACCATTGTCCTTAGATTTAAATCAACAATTGTCAATCATTTTCTTTCTTTTTTGCTAAAAACATCTCTGATTTTGTCTTTTTTAAAAATCTGTCCACAGAGAGATTGTTATTTGAGTCTACATCCCATACAATTGACGCGGGATAGTTTTAACCCTTGAAAAATGAACACTTTCTTTTAGATAGCTTATATGGAAAAAAATAAACTCCAGATTCTTGATCTCAGGCTCAAAGAGCTCTTAGATCGCTTTTCTCAGAATTTGGATCCTTCTATTCATAAAGAAAAGGAACGGCTTTTATCTTACTTTGATCAAGACTTTGTAGGTAAACGTTCCGTTCAACATATTTTACGCATTCTCACAGCCCAATATCTAAATAAGAAAAAATTGTTGGGCGCAGTTTATCTTGCATCTAAAACGCGATGTTTGAAATTGCGGATCATGCCAACAAAATTGGAATTCCCTTTTGCTTCGAAATGGGTCATCGGAATTTTAGTTCAAATCGCGCTCAACAATCGGTATGAGCTTTTCGACCAAGAGCAGCTTCTTAAAGCCGTTCAAAAGTTTATGCCGCAATTGAGAATTGTCAAAGGGTCCGTCTATATGTTCCAAGGACCTAATGATACTGTTAAAACGGTATACGCAGAATTTGAAAAAATCGGGAATCAATTATTCACTTTAGCAGAAATAAAGATCTTAAAAACATCGTTGGAAGATGAATTGCTTTTAAGAATCGAACGATTGGTTCCGGCCGTCTTTATGACAAGAAACCAAGAAGAGGTTCTCCGTAATATTCTTACGCTAAGCCAAGAAATCGAATATGTGACCGATCTACCTCAGGTGATGATCTCTTTTGAAACGCAGACAGTCGAAGAGCTGGTCTTCACACTTATTTGCGTTTCACCGGAAAGTCCAGATAGAATTTCCATTGATGCCCTCCTGAAACAGAAAAGTTCTTCTATTTCTCAATGGGTCTTAGAACGGAAACAGCTGGTCAAGTATCTGGATCAGCATCAACCTATTTTTGCTTATATCTTTCGTGTTCTTCTAACTCCCCATCCAACAATATTGCGTAGCGATAACTCTCTCAACTTTTTTGCAGCGCGACAGAAAATCGGGAATTTTCTGAAAGAGGCTATTGGAGAATTTAGGGATTTTAACGGTGGAATTCTCATTAAGCAAGAAGAGTCCCTGCATTCCCTTAAAAACGCGTTGCCTGGCATTACCCATGAGTCGATTGAAAATGTCTTCTATTCTATTGCACCTATTGAAATGCAGGCCATTCTTCCTCTGTCTGTTTTGAAAGATCTTTTCCAGCTCTTCCAGAGCGTTGCAGAAATGCCGCTATCCGACTCCTGTGATTATGTCCTCAAAAGTCGTGAAAAAGATCATCTGTTTCTAGTGATGGTCCGCATCCCCAATGGCAGTTTCTACGAACTGGCCAAAGACCATCTTTTATCCTTTGACCTCCCAGAAATAAAACAAGCTTCTCTCACACTATCTCTAAAAGACTCCCATTTCTTTGGCTATCTTCTTGAAACAGACAATGGTAGCTTGAAAAATCGTTTCTTTGAATCGCTTGAAAAACTTCTTCTGTTTTGGAAAGAAGAAGTCAAAAAATATCAAGTCTTGCGGCTCCCCTTGGAAAATCCAATCCCCTCTTTAGATCCGCGGATTGGAGGGGACGGTGTTTCTGCCACAATTTTAAAAATGCTTTTTGAAGGACTTATGCGCATAGGGCCTAAGGGAAATCTTGAAAAATGTATTGCGGAACATATTGATATTTCTCCTGATCTAAAAACTTATATTTTCCGCTTAAGACCGACCGTGTGGTCCAATGGCTCTCCTTTAACAAGCCACGATTTCGAGTATGCTTGGAAAAAAATTCTGTCGCCCCGTTTTGATACCGCATTTGCCTACCTATTCCACATGATTAAAAATGCTAAACTGGCAAAAAAGGGAATCCTTCCGATGAGCGAGGTGGGGATCAAGGCCCTCGATGATTATACTTTACGCATAGACTTAGAAACTCCCTCTCCCAACTTTTTAGAGTTCCTTGCCCATCCTTTATTTTCACCTGTCTGTCGGCAATTAGATACGCTTGAACCCAATTGGCCTTTCGAAGAAGGAGCTCATTATATCTGCAATGGCGCTTTCAAAATTGAGAAAAACCATAAGGACACTAGCTACAGTTTAGTCAAAAACCCCTTCTATTGGGAAAAAGAACGAATACATCTTGATAGCATCGTATTTACTTCCAGCCATTTTTCACAAACCTACGAATTGTTTACCCAAAACAAAATTCATCTCATTGGAACCCCTTGGGGAACATGGGATAGCAATTTTAAATTGGGTGAAAATGACGATACGATTATCTATCCGGACCAAGGTCTTTACTGGTGCGTTTGTAATACTAATCATCCTTTTCTTAAAAATAGCAAAATTCGGAAAGCATTGGCCCTAGCCATTGATCGCATCAAGTTAATTGAACATATCCATTATTTCAAAAAACCTGCTTATTCTCCGCTTCCCGTGTCTCATAGCCAAATCCCTCAACCTGCTTTATTTGAGACTGAAAATGAGAAAGATCTTTTTAGAGAGGGCCTTGAAGAACTAGGATATTCACAATCTGAAACACCGACCCTTACAATTTCTTTTACCGGACGTACAATATTTGGAAAATCCTGCGCAGAATTTATATCATCCCAATGGAAGCAAAAACTAGGGTTAAACACAACGATCCAAGGATTCGAATTTAAGACACTGTTTTCCAAGTTGACAGCAGGAGATTTTCACTTAGTTTTAATTCGATGGCAGCCCTGGGTCAACGATTCTTTTTACACTCTTAATTTCTTTTCTCAACCGGAAGAACCCCTAAATTTTAGTAAATGGTCGCATCCTGAGCTGCAACACCTCCTACATGAGGCTAAACTTGAAATGAATGATGATAAAAGAAAACTCCTACTCTACAGAGTCGAAGAAATCTTGATCAACGAAATGCCCATCATCCCCCTGTTTGAGACTTGCCTCCAATATATGAAGAAAAAATCCCTTCAACTCATCCCCAATCACACATTAATCGACTTCAAATGGGCCCGATTCATATAAATGATTTTAATGAAGGCTTGAATCTTCATTGCAATTTAATAAATTTTGATCGAAAATTTCACCTGAACCTTTAACAAAGGGTAAATTCTTTCTGAGATACACATCTTGTTACAAAAAAACTCTGACATATTTTCTATTTTTGTTCTTGGTGTTATTGACTTCCTGTCAGAATAATTCTCTGCAACAGCTTAAACGAAAGACACTGCGGACCTGCATAGCCGCTGATATTAGTTCACTTGATCCCCGAAAAGGCGTTGATATGGCAACCCAAGGAGTTGTCAGGATGCTGTTTGCCGGCCTTGTCTATTTAGATGAAAATCTTGTCCCCCAGTTGGACCTCGCAAGCTCTTATCGGGTCTCCGATGATTATAAAACCTACACTTTCTTTTTGAGAGAGAGCCACTGGTCGGATGGATCTCCCATCACGGCCCAAGATTTTGAAGAAACGTGGAAAGCCGCCTTAACCCCGGCTTATTTTTCTGCAAATACCAATCTGTTTCACTTTATTAAAAACGCCAAAAAGGCCTACCTGGGCACCCTCTCGATCGACCAGGTCGGCGTACGCGCCTTAGATGATAAAACACTGGTGGTCGAGCTTGAAAAGCCCAACCCTCATTTTTTAAATATCCTGATCAACTCTATCTTTTCGCCTGTCCATAAAAGTAACAGGTACGACCGCATCGATTTTAAACATTTGGTCAGCTCAGGCCCTTTTCAATTGAGAAAATACCTTCTGCAAAACCAGATCATCCTCGACAAAAACCCTCACTATTGGAATACCGCTAAAATCAAGTTGGACGAATTGGATTATTTTATTATCAGGAACCAAGAAACAGCTCTTCTCATGTTTGAAAAAAAAGAGCTCGACTGGCTAGGCGATCCCCTCATCAAAATTTCTGCCGACGCAATTCCCGACCTTCAGACAAAAGGTCTTATCCATTGGGTCCAAATAGCAGGAACGCAGTGGCTCTTCTTCAATACGCAGAAATATCCGTATAACAATGCCCATATTCGAAAAGCTCTATCATTGGCAATCGACCGGCATAAAATTCTTGCCGATATCATGCATCAAGACAATCCCGCACCTCCTCTAGGGCTGATCCCTAAAATTTTAAAAAAGGAAAAATGGCACCCCTGGTTTAAAGATAACGATGTGAAAAGCGCAAAAAAGCATTTTGCCGAAGGGCTGAAGGAACTGGGCATTACAGCCCAAGAATTCCCCGTCATTACGATCAATTATGCTACGAATGCCTTATGGTCAAAGATCCTGCAGGCTATTCAGCAAATGTGGGCTGAAAATTTAGGTATTCAGGTCAAAAATGAGGGAACCGATAGCGCTATTTTTATACAGAATTTTTCGAAGCAATCCTTTGATATTGCCCGCATGGGCTGGATCATGCAATATGACGATGCCATTAATTTGCTCGAGATTTTTAAATATAAAAATATCCAACCGAACAATACCGGCTGGGAAAATCCTGATTATATCCGCCATGCCGAGGCTATTGCGTTCAGCTCAGAGGAAGAAAAATGGGAGCACGTTGAAGCGGCGGAAAAGATTTTCTTCGATGAAATGCCTTCCATCCCCCTCATGGATTCCTCAGCACTTTATCTCCAACAGCCCTACGTGAAAGGAGTCCGCGTCAATTATCTACTACATGTAGACTTCCGCTGGGCCTCAATTGAAGACACTTAGAGTCTGTCGTTGATTTTTTTCGTTGCGGCAAGCATTTTTACCTCGCCCGCATTGAAAGAAGAACGGACGAAAGGCCCCGAATACATCTGCTGAATTCCCAGACTGTATCCATACTCTTCATACCGTTTAAATTGCTCCGGCGTGATGAAAGATTTGACCGTCAATTTCCGGCGGTCGGCCTGCAGATAGTGGCCGATAGTCACGATATCGCAGCCGGCGCTTTTAAGGTCTTGCAGCGTCTCTAACACTTGCTCTTCTGTTTCACCTAGCCCTACCATGAGGCCCGACTTGACAAACGGGGCCTTGCCCGATTCTTTCGCATATTTTAAGACAGAAAGTGTCCGGTCATAAGTCGCCTTATGGCGGACGCGAGGCGTCATTGCACGAACCGTTTCAATATTGTGATTAAATACTTCCGGCCGCTCGTCTAAGACTTTGTCCATTGCCGGAAGATTTCCATTAAAATCAGACGTGAGGACTTCAATGGTACAACCGTGATTTTTTGCCCTCACAGATCGGATGATCTCTGCCATATGTGCGGCTCCCCCATCGGGAAGGTCATCACGCGCGACCATCGTAACGACGACGTGCTTCAATCCTAATTCCTGCACAGAACAGGCGATCCTCTCCGGCTCATCTTGCTCCGGGGCCAAAGGCTGTTTCGTAAAATCGATATCGCAAAAACCACAGCTGCGCGTACAGGCCTTTCCAAGGGCCAAAAAAGTCGCCGTCTTATGCGAATAGCAATGAAGACGATTGGGGCATTTGGCCTCTTCGCAAACCGTGTTCAGGCTATATTTTTTTACAATAGCGTCAGTCTTAAATAGGCTTCCTCCGCGAGGCATCTGACGGTGCAGCCATGAAGGAAACCGGCCGTGTTCCGGCTCGGGATTTTCAGGCAGCTTGTTGAGGACCTTTAATTTGACAGCAGGACGCGCATCAAAAACATTTTCTTCGGTCATTTCTTGATCCTCGGAGGCATGTGCAGGGGCATTTCCATGGCCATCAAACCAGCCTCATGCAGCGCTTCCGGTAGGGTAGGGTGGGCATGGATCGTATCGGCCAAACAATCGATGGTGAGTTCATTGGCAATCGCTAGCGTCATCTCTGCAATCAATGAAGAGGCCTCATGACCGACGACTTGCGCGCCTAAAATCTGTCCCGTTTTCTTATCTATCACAACCTGTGCAAAACCGTCTGTGTCCATCGCAGCAATCGATTTACCCAGCACTTGGAAAGGAAACTTTCCTACTCCTGCTGAATATCCCTTCTCGAGTGCTTCTTCTTGCGTAAGTCCGACCATGGCAATCTCCGGCAATGTAAAAATAACTGCAGGCACCGCATCATAATGCATGACAGCCTCGCCGCCCGTTGCGTTCACCGCTGCGACAATGCCTTGATGCGCAGCCACGTGGGCCAGCATCAATTTGCCTGTCACGTCTCCGACGGCATAGATGCCGGGAACATGGGTCTCCATTTTTTCATTCACAGGT